>Ga0164241_10005882_pt1 | contig 11318 bp, 14 predicted proteins | sample OricomyardsoilBY_FD_108780 | JGI IMG/M metagenome (GOLD analysis project Ga0164241, IMG submission 108780) | Backyard soil microbial communities from Emeryville, California, USA - Original compost - Back yard soil (BY) | ecosystem: Environmental > Terrestrial > Soil > Unclassified | place: USA... | reverse complement strand
TGCGAGCACTTCGAGAACGTCGTCGCCGTGTGCCACCGGGTGCTCGACGGCGAGGTGCCGGAGTCCGAGCTGGGCACGAAGACGCTCGCGGAGGAGTACCTCCTCCTTCACCTGGAGTTCGAGGCCCTGCGGACGCACCTCGGGGGCGACCGTGGCTGACGTCAAGCTCGACCTCTCCGCTGTGCAGTCGCCGTTCGGCTCGTTCTGGTACGTCCGCCTCTCACTCGCCGGTACTGGGATCTGGTCGTCGGACGCCTTCCAGGCGAGGGACGAGATCCACGCCCTCGGGGTCGGTGTCGAGATCTTTGCTCGGCAGTTCGGTGAGGCTCTTCGCGGCGACGAGTCTGAGTACGAGGGCGGATGAGCGCCTCCGCTGCCTGGAAGAGCTTCGAGCGGCGCTTCGCGAAGAAGCTGCGGGGCGTCCGCCTGTGGCGCCCCGACTTCTCCGACTCGCAGCCGGACGGTGAGAACAGCGTCTTCGTCTGGGACACGAAGTGCTACCAGCGCCACTCCACCATCTCCCTCTGGGTCGAGGCCTGGAGGAAGTACGCAGGCTTCGCAGGGGACCGCCCGCTCCTGCTCGGCCTCTTCGCTCGCGAGCACCCGCGCGCCGGGGACTTTGTCGTGATCCGGCTGGGCGACTTCACGAACCCGGACGTGATCCGGCGACACCTCGACACCCTGGAGAACAGCGATGCGTGACGGCACCATCTACATCAGCGGCCCGATGAGGGGCATCCCGAAGTTCAACTTCCCGGCCTTCTTCGATGCGGAGCACCGCTTCGTCTTCGCGGGCTGGTTCGTTCGCAACCCTGCCAGCCGGGGCCACGGCTCCGGCGACTACGAGACCGGGACCGGAGTGACCCGTGAGGAGGTGCAGGAGTGGATGCGGGCCGACGTCATTGACGTCGCCTCGTGCTCTGCGATCGCTCTCCTGCCGGGCTGGGAGGAGTCGGAGGGGGCGCGGCTCGAAGCCGCAGTCGCGCTCGCGTGTGGCCTCCGCTTCTTCGATGCCGAGTCGATGGCCGAGCTGATCCCGGAGGTGGCGGCGTGAGGCGTCACGAGGTGCCCGTTCCTGGCTGTGCCTGTAGTGATTGTCGTCCCTGCACTTGCTCGGAGGGCGTCTGCTCCTACCATCAGGTGCCCGTTCGTCGGCTCGGCGTGAAGGCCCAGAAGCTCGCCCGCTTCGACCTCCTCCCGCCCGACGTGCTTTGGGAGGTAGCCGAGGTGCTCGGCTGGGGCGCCTCGAACCGAGGTGACTCGGAGCGCAACTGGGAGCAGGGCCTCGAATCCGGCCCGCTCTACGCTGGCCTCCAGCGCCACGTCAACCAGTGGCTCGCCGGGGAGCAGGGGGATGAGGAGACAGGAAAGAGCCATCTGTCCCACGCGATCTGCCTCCTGATGTTTCTCCGGGGCCTTGAGATGCGTGGCCTGCTCGTCGACCAGCGGCCAGCTCCTCTCGGCTCGCTCAGGTCAGAGGTCATCAGCTAGTCGGGAGCGTGTTGGTGAGACCTATCCGGGTCTCAACGAGAGGGGGAGCTACGTGCTCCCTCTCTCGTTAGAGGCCGCGCTCGCGCCTGATCCTCTCTCGATCCCGCGAGATCTCCAGCCTCTTCCTCTGGTTGCGCTTCTTCCCGAGGTGCGGGCGCTTCGGTGCTTGCGCCTTCCTCCCCCTCCGGCGGGGCATCAGCAGGCGGGTGTCAGCATCGAGACCGGGCAGATCGGCTGCTGCCATCTGCGGACCGGATTGTCGAGCTTGACGGCGACCTTGCCGTAGCCTTCGATGCGCGTGATGGTGCCGACCTTCCCCACGAGGAGCTTCGGCCGGACGTTGCTGTCGATCATCACGCGGTCTCCGACCTCGTACTCGTTGACCGTGTGGCCGTATCGCCGGGCGTTCTGGCGTCCCTCGACGGCCTCCTTGAGTGCGTGGAGGTCGTTGTCGTACTCTCCGCGCTCGATCGCGTCGAAGAGCGGCTGGTTCTCGCTCATCGTGCTCCCTTCGTTGGTAGAAAGTTGTTAGGCTCAACCCCAGCAGACACGTACGTCTTTGGGACGGCCTCGGTGTACCCCCTGCAAACCTGGATGAATACGGCGTTGTACGCTATTGGTCAACAGGCTTACGTTGGGGCGTGGCCTTGCGGTTTCCCCTGCAAATCGCAGGGTCGTTGTGAGTAAGTTGTTAGGCTGGCTCTACCTCTTCCTGCCGGAAGCGCTCGGCCTCCTCGGTTCCGTCGATGAGCACGTCGACCACGATGGAGCCGGAGTACCAGCCCTTGCCGCGTGCGACGGCCTGGACGATTCCCTCCTCACCTCCGTAGATCTCGTGCTCGTCCTCGATCCGCACGGCGTCGCCTGCTCCGATGCCGATGCCGTTGTCTTCGTCGTCCGGGATCGGGTCTGCGCCGCTGACCTCATATCCGGGAAGCGTGTTGCGGTTCATCGCTGTCCTTTCCGATCGTGTTCAGGACCGACCGTAGCCGGTCGCTCATCTTTGGCACCCACTTCCTGTAGAAGCGGTAGACCTCGTCGATGTCCGTGTGCCCCATCGCTGAGGCGACGTCGTCGATCGCCGCGCCAGCGGAGAGCGCGAGCGTCGCGAACGTGTGTCGCATCTCGTACGGCGTGCGCTGCTCCAGGCCCGCCTCCTCCAGCCCCTTTCCCCAGTGGTTCCGGCGCCAGCCCTCGTAGTAGAGAGGCTCACCGAAGCGATTCAGCCACACGGGCCGCTCTGGATTCAGGCTTCGGGGGAGATCGTCGAGCGCTTCGAGCGCGAGAGATGAGAGCGGGATCGTTCGGACCGCCGAGGCGGTCTTGGTCCCCTGGACGTCCATCAGTCCGGCCTTCAGGTCGAGCTGGGACCAGGTGATCCCCACAAGCTCACCCGGACAGCGGACGCCAGTGGCGCACGCGAAGCGGATGAGTGGCGAGCTGACCGGCTCGCCGATCGAGGCTACGGCCTTCGCGACGTCGAGCACCTGAGACCAGGACTCGAACGGGCGGATCGGCCTGAGACGTTTCGTGGATGGAGCCTTGAAGGCGCGGGAGCGGGCCGGGTTGCGGCCCAGGTAGCCCCACTCCACCCCGGCGTCCAGCACGGCGCGCAGCGCGGAGAGGATGTGGTTCTTCGTCTTCGGTGCGAGGTCGAGCGAGTGGAGCCACGCCCCGATCTGCTCGGGGCGCAGCTCCGTCAGCCGGTGACGACCCCACTTCGTCTTCGAGTGGGCGAGCACCGTCAGCTTCCACGGGGACGGGGCGAAGTTCGCCTCCCAGAGACCGCAGAGGTCCAGGAAGGTCGCTGTCGAGGCCTCCGTCGAGGGCAGGCCCGCCCGCATCCGCAGGCGGTTCTGCCTCTCGGTGCTCTCCCACTCCTCCGCGTCCCTCTTCCGGGCAAACGTCCGCATCGGGCCGTGGCCCACGCGGGCGCGGTAGACGGTCGAGCCGTCCGCGTTGATGTGCGGCTGGATCATCAGTGGAAGTCGATCTCTCGCTCGGCGAGGATTTCCTGCGCCTGCTCGGCGACGACGCCGTTCACCGCTGCGATGCTGTTGCCTGCGAAGAAGCGGAGCGTGTCACTGGTGAAGGGTTCGAGTGCTCCTCGAACTGCGTCGGCGATGTCGTCCCAGATTTCGTAGACGTTTGCGGGTCCTTTGATCTCTTCTGCGCTCACGCTGCTGCCTCCTTGAGCTGGTGGATTGGGGCGAACGTGGTGTAGAGCTTGGAGAACGTGAGCTTCACCGTCTCCTGTGTCGCTCCGTTGCGGTTCTTGCCGATGATGACCTCCGCTATCCCGGCGTCCGGTGAGAGCGCGTTGTAGTAGTCGTCCCGGTAGACGAACAGGACGACGTCGGCGTCCTGCTCCAGGGCGCCGGAGTCACGGAGGTCGGCAAGGATCGGCCGCTTGTTGTCACGGGACTCCAGCTTCCGGTTGAGCTGGGAGAGGGCCAGGATCGGAACGTCCAGCTCGCGCGCGAGCACCTTGAGTGCTCGGCTGATCTGGGCGATCTCCGCCTGGCGGTTCTCCTCGCGGCTCGATCCGACAAAGAGCTGGAGGTAGTCGACTACCAAGAGGCCGAGCTGATTCTGACGCTTCAGCCTCTTCGCGCGGGCACGGATCTGGGAGAGCGAGACTCCAGGGCTGTCCTCCACGAAGAAGAACGGCGCCCTCCCCCTCACTTTCTCAGCCCCGGCCCGGAGACGTTCGATCTCCGAGACCGGGATCTCTCCGGTCCTCAGCTTGGTCGACGGGATTCGGCAGGCGCGCGCGAGCGCTCTCTGCTGCACCTCCTGGTGGCTCATCTCCAGGGAGACGAGCGCCGCAGTGATTGCTCGGTCGGCGACGTTCTCAGCGATGTTCTGAGCCAGTGCCGACTTCCCCATCGAAGGGCGAGCCGCCAGGAGGATCAACTGACCGCCGTGAAAGCCGGTCAGCATCTTGTCGAGGTCGGGGTAGCCGGTCAGGAGTCCGACCCTCGGGGTCTCGCTCGTGATCGCCTCCTCGATCTCTTTCGTGAGCTGCTCCAGCCCTTCGGCCACGCTCACAAAGTCGTTCGGTGTTGCTTTTGCGGTGACGGCCGACAGGAAGGTCTCGGCCTCCGCGATCAGCTCGTCCACCGTCCCGCCCCTGTCCTTCCCCAGCCGGGCGATCTCCTGCCCGGCTGTGATGAGCGCCCGGAGCGTGGAGGTCTCCTTCACGATCGTCGCGTAGTGATCGACGTTCGCTGTGGCCGGGACGAGGGCGGCGATCTCGATGATGCGGCTGCGTCCCCCGACCTTGTCGAGGAGGTTGTCCTGTTCGAGCGAGTGGATGAGCGTGATGATGTCGACCGGCTGGCCCTTGTCGGCCATCCGGGCGATCTGCCGGTAGATCTGGCCGTGCGACTCGCGGTAGAAGTCTGCGAAGGACAGGCCGGAGTCGAGCACCTCCTCGATGGCGCCGGGGGAGAGGAGCATCGCGCCGAGCACGTTCTCCTCTGCGTCGAGGTGTGCGGGCGGGGTGCTCACGCCGCTCCGCTCGTGACCTCGACGTGGATCTTCACGCTCTCGCCGAACTCGTTCTTCAGCATCTCGATCGCTGCGAACGACCCCTGCTCGATCTGCTCGATCAGCCACGTTCGGCGCGTGTTGCGGCGCCTTGTGGCTTCGTCGGCGAGCTGCTGGCGCTCGACCACGACTTCCGGGATCGGCTGGGATGTGATCAGCGCGACTACCTCGTTGAAGCGGGTGAGCACCTGATCTCCGAACTTCTTCTTCTCGATCAGCTCCTCGATCATCCCCGACACTTCCCCCTGCGACCCCGAGACTGGCGGGTCGTCGTCGGAGGTGCCGGGCAACTCGACCGTGAAGTAGAGGTCGTCGTTGTCGTCCCTCGGTGCCTCCGTGAATGTGAGCGACGCGATCCCCGAGGGTGTGGCCTCGATGATCGCGACGGCTTCTGTGTGGACGGTCACCTTCACGCCGCTGTCCTTTCCATCTCGGCCTGGGCGATGGCCCAGAACTTGTTGACGGTGACGAAGTTCGCCTTGTCAGGTGTGAACGGGCCTGGCGGTACGGCGTCGGCGATCACTGGGTCGCCGGGCAGCCAGTCCGGGTGCTTCTTCCACCCGTCGAAGTTGACTGCGTAGATGTAGCTCCACGCCCACTGGTCCTGCGAGAGCTGCTTCAGCTTTGGTGTCTCGAAGATGCCCCCGTACATATGGATGACCCAGTCCCAGACCTCTTGCTTCGTGGCCGGTCGGTCGCGGGGCATCCTGGGCTGGGTCGTGTGCTGTTCCTCGGGTCGCTTGGTATGCAGCGGCATCAGATGTTCAGCTCCACGGCGTGCTTCAGTGCCTTGCGCACGCCCTTCTCGTAGAGCCTGTTTGCCCGCTTGAGGAGCTTGTCCGGGCCGTGCTTCCCTTCGGCGAAGTCGGCGACGATCTCCAGCGCGTCCGCGCGGCAGCTCGGCCACTCCCCGTACTGGAACTCGTACTCTGCGTCCATCGAGAGGAGGACGCACTCAACGAAGTCGGCGGCGACGAAGAGCTGTTTCTTATTGACCACGCTGTAGAGACGCCGAACGATTGACTCCGGGTTCTTCTTCATCACGACGGCGGCTCGGGCGGCGAGGGTGTAGATGCCCTTGAGGCCCTTGCCCGGCGGGTCCGGTGACTCCTCTGCGCAGCGCGCGGCGAGGATCTCGATGATCGGTGCGACCTCTGGGGCGATGCAGAATCGCATCCCTCCCCGCACGGGCACGCTCTTGAACTCCTTTCGAGGGTCGAGCTTGTGGTTGCGGCGGTACTCCCTCCGCTTCTCTTCCCTCTCCTGCCTCTCCCGTACGAGAGAGTCCCGCGCCTCCTCGTCGAAGGAGAGCTGGGTGACGGCGCTCACGCCGCCACCCCCTCTCCCTTGAGCGACTCGATCAAGGCGCGCTTGGCCTCCCTGAACTCGTCCTCATCGAGGATGCCCTCGTCCATCAGCTCCTTCAGCCCCCGGATCTGGGCGACGAGGTCGATGGCCGGGGTGGACTTCTCCTCTTCGATCGGCGCCGGGGCCTCCTTCTGCTCCGGCTCCTGCTTTGCGACTGGCTCCGTCTCCGGCTCGACCTCCGGCTCCGGCTCGGGCGCGGGTGCGGGCGGGTCGAGTGGCGACAGGTCGATGTGTGCCTCTCGGGCCTGATCGCGAATGACCTGGACGGCCACGTCAAGTGACGTTTGCCACGAGATATCCAGGGCGCGGAGCAGGAACTCGTCGACCTTGAAGTTCTCGCCCAGCGGGCGGAAGTACGACTGGAGCTGGATGAGGAGCTGGTAGAACGCGGACTGGCGATCGTGCTCCTCCTGGGCCTCGGCGAGCACCCAGGGCTTGAAGAACGCCTCCAGCGCGTCGGCGATCTCGCCGTGCGTGATGAACTCCTCTCCCTGCTTGTCGCTCACGTACGCCTTCGGGTTGAAGATGAGGTCGCCGTCCTGGGCGTCCTCCCAGGTCGCGAGCGTGTCCTCGAACTCCTGGTCCCGCTCGAACGCGGAGATGTGCGGCATCCGCTCGAACCCCGCCTGCACCTCCGCCTCCGGGATCTCGTTGCCCAGCGTCGGGATGCCGTGCTTGATGAGGTCCTTGAGGATTGCGTCCGTGTCCGGCTTCTCGTCCTCGATCAGGTCCAGCTCGCCGTGGAGCGCCTTCGCGATCCCAGCGGTCTTGTCCTTGAGGACGCGCCACTTCCGGCCGACGAGCGTGTGACTCTCCTCGCCCGGCAGGACGACGAAGATGTCCACCGGATTCTTCGACGACCAGCGGTGGATGCGGTTCTCGAACTGGTGGAACGTCTTGTAGTCCCAGACCAGCCCGTGAATCACCATCGCGGAGGCCGCGTCGATGTTGTGGCCCATCTCGATCGAGCGCATCGACGCGCAGAGCACCTTCGCGGGGCCGTCCTGGAACTCCTTGATGAGGTCCGGGCGATCCCTCGGTGAGAGGGAGGTGCCGTTCTTCGAGAGGCAGACGGTCTTGACGCCCCGCTGCTCCAGCGCGTCGGAGATGAACTCGACGGCCTTCGGCGTGTCAGAGCCGACGACGACCTTCTTGCCCATCGCGACGAGCTTCATCGTCGTCTCGATCGACTTGAACATCATCGGCGTCCAGTCCGAGACGGGCACCTCCGTCCACTCGTGGTCGTCGTCGCCGCACGGGAGCACGCAGCCCCAGTTGAGCTTCGACTCCAGACCCAGGAGCGCGCCGAGGCCTCGGGCCTGGCCGATGATCTGGGTCAGCCCGTTCTTCCCCTCTTTCGCGTCCTGCTCGGCCTTCCACTTCGGGTAGTCGACGCGCCAGCGGTTCATCTGCTCGCGCTGGTACACCCCGAGCGGCACCTGGAGGGTGTGAAACTTCTTCGGCGGGAGCTTGACCCCCGTCTCCTCCTTGCGCCGGGCGACGATGATCGGTGCGGTCTCCCTCCACAAGCGGCTGTTCTGGAGGGTCGCCGCAACCGGCTTCTTCCCCGTCCAGGCCCCGTCCTTGTTGAGGTGCTGCTCGTAGACCGCGTACTTCTCCTCGAACGCCGTACGTCCCGACTGCCCGTACGGGTACGGCCAGCGGATCGGCTTCAAGGAGGTGTCCCCGGCCTCCGCGCGCTGCTTGTGGCGGTTCTTCTTCTTGCTCGACGTGAACCCGAGCGTCCAGCCGAGGATGTTGAACGCCTGGCCGATGTAGTTCTTGACCGGGGTGCCGGTCGCCGCGAGACGATACGCGGCACGAAGGCCCATCACGGCCTGACCCTGCTGTGAGTCAGCTCCGCTGATCTCGGTCGCCTCGTCGAGCGCGATGATGCCGTGCCGGAACGCGACGGAGAGCAGGTTGCCGTACGTGCGCAGCCTGATCTCGTGGTGCGTGTACCCGCAGCGCGTGCGCGACTTCGCGTACTTGCCCGGGATGTCGTGGTCGCTCAGGAGCCGGTGTGAGCAGACCGACTGGGTCTTGAAGTCGTTCCTCTTGGCGCAGACGGGGCAAGTGATGCCCGAGCGGTGCCAGTTCCACTCCTCCTGCTGGGTCTGCTCGTCCCATTCCCGCGTGGGCGAGTGAGCGAACCACCCGTGCTCATCCGACGTTCGCTTCATCGTCTGGGCGAGGTCGTAGTAGGACGTGATCCAGATGCCCTTCTCCTCGCCCGTGGCGATTCGGTCCTTCAGCGCGCGGACGCGGCCGTACTCCTGGAGCTGCCACTGGCGTCGGTCGAGGCCCGACAGCCCAGTGGGGGCGGTGCCGTCGAGCACCTTCAGCTTGAAGCCGTAGAACTTCTCGGCCTCGTCGCACCACTGGGGGATCAGATCCTTCCGGGTGACGACCAGGGCGGCGGGCTTCGCGCCGAGTTTCGTCACGCACACGGTGATGTACGTGAGGATCTCCAGCGTTTTCCCCAGCCCCATCTCGTGTGCGAGGACGTAGTCCTTCTTCGCGAGACCGATCGCCAGGTCGTACTTCTGGAACACCTCCAGCTTGAAGCCGCGCGGCACGAGGAACTGCTTCTCGACCGCGTCGACGTGCGCGAGCATCTTGAACGTCTTTTCCGGGAAGCGCGTCGCCTGGTGGCCCGGGTCGCGGATGACGAAGTGCTCCGCCAGGAAGCGGATGTCCTCGATCGAGTCGTCGTCGAACGGGACGACCTTGTCGTGGTCGTTCGTGACCCGGAACTGCATCCACTTCTTCGGTCGGCGCTTGCGCTTTGAGACCACCCGGCCGGTCTTCGGGTCCTCCTCCTCGATCGTGTATTCGTCCCACGACTCGCGGTTCGCTGAGGTGATCCCGTAGAAGTACCCGGCGGTGAAGCCCTTCTCCGGGTCGTCCTGCTTGCACTCCACCTTCGGCTCGTCGGTGAGCCAGCCGAGCCGCATTGCGATGGGAAGCGGCAGGGTCGGCGTGGTGACGATGTAGGCGAGGTCGAGCGCCCGCTCGATCAGCGGGGTCAACCTCGGGTCGAGGGTCAGGACGCCCTCGCGAACGAGGAGGTCGACCACGATCCAGTCTCCTGCGTTGCTGCTGAAGTAGCCGACGTCTTGATCGCGCAGCCCGTCGATGACGTGCTGGACCGCATCGACGTCGAGTGCGTGCTGCTGCCAGCGTGTCAGCTTCACGCTGATTTTCGTCTTGCCGTACAGCGCGAGCGAGAACTCGCTGTCCTTCTTGATGTACCGCAGGCCGAACTCGCGGTGCGTGTCGTGCAGCCGCTCGCCCATCTCCTTCGGCTTGTCCCAGCTCGACGACGGCTCCGCTGTGACTGCGCCGAGCTGGAAGGTCGCGGCGTGGGATGTGAGGAGCGCGGAAGCGAGGTCGGCCTGCTCCTGGAGGTCGATCTTCGCGGTCGGCACCGCTGCCGCCGTCTCGGGGGCGTCGCCCTTGAAGACGGAGTGGTGCCGGTAGGTGACGAACGTGCGCGCGTTGTCGCCGTTCGTCGCCGTGATCGCTGAGAATGCGATCCACTCCACGTCGTTGATCGCGATGCGCGGCTCGACCGGCGTGGTGATGGCCTGCATCACCGTTACCTGCTTCGCGGCGACGCGCGTGACGCTGTTGTAGATCGGGAACGAGCCGATGAAGTCACGCGAGAGCAGTTTGAGCTCCGGCGTCGACTCGTCGAGGAGCAGGTGGAACGGCGAGAGGCTGAAGTTGATCCGCTTCAGCATCGGGATCAGACGTGCCCAGTCACCCGTGGCGCGGGTGTGAGCGGTCTGCATCTTCTCGAACAGCTCGAAGTTCGACTCGGCGCCGAAGCGCTGGTCGTGCTTCGAGTGGTAGAGGATCGAGCCGTCTGCGACGTTCACGACGAAGAGCGGCGATCCCTCCGGGAAGAGGGACATCGCGATCTTCGAGAGCTGCTCGGAGTAGAGGGGCTTCGCCTTCTCCTCCGGCTCGGGAACGTGCTCGACGCTGTCTTCCTCCAAGGTCTGACCCTCGGGGGTGACGTCGTCACTCACTGGGACTATCCTTTCGTCGTCTACTGGACAGGTGGACATCGGGGCGGTTGCCGGTGGCTCGGTCAGCCGCCCCGCATTACTTGGTGTATCGGCGCCTTTCGTCGGCCGCGAGTGCGGCGAGGCGGCGGTCGATGACCCGCTCGGGCCAGCGGCCGAAGAGCTTGAAGTGCAGGCGCTCCATCAGCGAGTAGCGGAGGGCGTTCGTGTTCGGCATCTCGTCGGTCAGCTCGGTCTCGGCCACGGCTTTCCTTTCTCCGGGTCGGGTGTCTGAATGGCGCGGGCACGATCCGGGTCACACACGGGGCAGATGCCCCAGTGAAGGAACGGGACAAGGTCGACGGTCTCTCCGCGCTGAGCGCAGTAGAGGCACGTCGACCTTGGGGACTGCGGTGTACCGAAAGCGTGCATTGTGGTTGGAACTTGAGACACTAGCACGCTCACCGGGTGAGCGCCTCCTTGTAGTGGAGGACCATCCGGTTTTCCTTGTCGGACTCGATCTCGGCAAGTCGCTCGACCTCGTGCCGATCGAGCATCGGATCAATCGACTTGCCGTGCTCCTGTAGGTTTCGTGCGGCGAGCAGACCGTTCCTCATCCCTTCGAGGTAGTCGCCGTCGTTGCTCTCGCTGCGGCCGTCTTCGAGTCCGTCGTCGTAGCCCTCGTCGTAGTGGCAGCAGTCGCCCGTGCCTCTCACGACTTCTCCCACGGCACGGTCACTTCCATCGTGGTGTGCTCTGGGTCGAGCCAGCACGCGATGCGGCCTGCGTTGAAGACAATGAACTGCGCGAGTTTCCGTCTCACGGCTCGCTCCTTTCGCTCGTCGCCGCCATCAGCGCCAGCTCGACGACCTCGCTCCAGCACGAGAGGCCGGA
>Ga0164241_10005881_pt1 | contig 11318 bp, 16 predicted proteins | sample OricomyardsoilBY_FD_108780 | JGI IMG/M metagenome (GOLD analysis project Ga0164241, IMG submission 108780) | Backyard soil microbial communities from Emeryville, California, USA - Original compost - Back yard soil (BY) | ecosystem: Environmental > Terrestrial > Soil > Unclassified | place: USA... | reverse complement strand
GGTACAGGCGACGATGTGCACCCCGGTCTTGCGGGACAGGGACTTGTAGTAGTCGATGTCGCGACCGTTGCAGATGCCGGTCAGGTCGACGAACGTCCCACCGCCGTACTCGCGGAACTTGCGCAGCTTCGGGACCGTCTCCTCGTACTGCTGCTCCGGCGTCTTCCACCACCTGGTGTCCAGCTCGCTGCCGGGCATGCCGTAGCCGATGTGCTCGTGGATGGCCACGACCTGCAGTTCTTCGGCCGGGATCGTCCCCAGCACTGTGTTCACCTTGGACAACGAAATCACCTCAGGAGTGAGAAAGCTGGACTGTCAGCAGGTTGCGGGGGTTGTCAACCAGGATCCGGTGGACGTCGTCGTCGGCCAGGCCCTGCGACTTCAGAAGGGGCACGAACGTGGACAGCACATGTGCGAACGGCAGATCGTCGCCCGGCTCGCCCTTGGACACCCCGATCGCGCTGCTGGACAGCAGGACCCGGTGTCCGTGACCGGCCTGCACCAACTCGAGCACCAGGGCCGCACGCTCGCGATCGGTCACATACCCGTCGTTGTCGCGGCCCACGTGGTCCAGGCCGACGAACGCTCCGCGGTGGGCCACGTCGAGTGCGGCGCCGGCCGCGACGGCGTCCGTTCGGTCCAGGCCGCCGACGAGAACCCGGTCCGCCGGGAGCTTCTCGTCCAGGACAATGCCCAGGTCGTGCAACGCGTCGGCGCCGTAGCGGATCGACATCGGGATGCCGGTGGCCAGTGCGGTTCTGGCCGACCCCCGGAACAGGCTCTCCTCGGTCGGCGTCATGCCCTTGCGGTCGGCCGTGGTGGTCACCAGCCCGGCGGCGGCCCGCCGTTCGACGCGCGGCACCACCATTCCCTCGGTGACCTCCTTGGTGAACAGGTCGGCGAACTTCTCGGCCGGCCACGGCGTCGGCGGGTTGGTCTGCGGCGTCAGGAAGTAGCCGCCGAGCATCTCCTCCGGACCAAGACCCGTCGACGCGACGATGTGCACGCCGGCGGTCCGCGACAGGGCCTCGTACAGCTTCAGGTCACGGCCGTGGAACATGCCCGTGCTGTCAACGATCGTGCGTCCGCCGGCATCGCGGAAGTCCGCCAGCTTGGTGGCGAGGATCTCGAAGACCTCGGACCGGTCGATGGTGATGTCCGGGGCGTACTGGGCGCCCGGCACTACCGAGAGCAGCGCCTCGTGGACCGCGACGACCCCGAGCTCGTCAGCGGGGACGGGACCCAGAACGGTGTTGACCATCTCGCTCCCGGCGGACTGTGATTCGTTCATTGGAAAGGCCTTTCGTCGGTGTCAGACCGGATGCGGCGCGTCGGCAGCGGCAGCCGGAACCCGGCGCCATCCCTTTCCGACGATCTTCGCGGTGATCCCACCCGACACGGCCACCATGACGGCCGTCATGACGCAGCCGTAGGCGAAGATCGCGAGGGCGGACACGGCATCGAGCTTCGGGGCGCCGTCGGGCAGCATCGGCATGATCAGCATGACGATGAGCATGTTCAGGAAGCCCCACAGCACGGCCGGGACGATCGCGAACGGTGTCCGGCCCAGCAGTAGCGGATGGACGCTGAGGATGCCGAAGATCACGACCGTGATGCCGACACCGAGGACGACCGGGGCGGAAGCCGGGTTGGCGGCGATCATCGGGCCGCCGACCAGCATGAGCAGGACACCCCAGCCGACGCCGGCCGCGAAGCTCAGGAACTGCGCGACCAGCCCGCCCAGCGGGAGACGCAGCGCGAAGAACAGCAGGATCGCGACGATGGCGAATGGCGTGTAGGGGGCGCGTACTGCGGCAGGAACGCCTGACCCGGCAGCAGCAGCACGGTGATGAGGATCGAGCCGAGCGCGGCATCGATCAAGGTGCCCTTGGCAAACGGGGACATCAATGTCTCCTCGTGGGTTGGTGGCTGAGATGGGTGTGCGGGACGTCTCCCGGTTGATGGGACAACTATAGCGAGTTCACACAACACTCTGTCAACTGAGTTTTCAGACACATCTGTCAGTGACTTATGCGTCATGGTTATGAATCAGGTGTGCACTCAGTGGTGCTGCAGGCACGTATCCTTGGTCGCGTGGCCACGCTCCGGGAACTCCAGAAGCAGATGACGCGACGCCTCCTGCTCGACAACGCGCTGGAGCAGTTCTCGACCAAGGGTTACGCCGCCACCACGATCGACGACATCGCCGCCGGCGCCGGCACCACCCGCACCACCTTCTACCTGCACTTCTCGTCGAAGGCCGAGATGATCCACGAGATCATCCGGGACCTGGACGCCATGTTCACCGGCGCCGACGACCCGCCCCTGGCGACCGTCATCGAGCGCGGCGAGCGGGGGCTGATCGAGGCCTGGCTCGACCGCAAGTTCGATCAGTGGGTCGACGGCAAGCCGTACCTGCAGGCCGCCTACCAGGCCGCGCCGACCGATTTCGAGCTGGACGAGGCTCTGCAGGGCTGGTTCGAGAAGACCGCCGCCGCCATGCAGCAGGGGCTCGACCAGGCCGACCGGTTCGACCCCGACACCCGCCGGATCCGCTGCGTGCTCGCGTTCGGCGAGTTCGAGTACCTGGCTCGCCGCTGGTTGCGGGTCGGGTGGCGTACCGAGCGGGCGGTCGCGCGCCGCGTGCTCACCGACTCCTGGTGTCACCTGCTGATCGACGAGGTCGCCCCGCCAGCCACGGGAACTCGGCACGCGAAGGTCGTCCGGCGTTCCTGATCGGAGCCGGTCCGTCGCGCCCCCAAGGTCACACGGGCGCCGGGACACGAAGGATACTGGGTCAACGAGGTGGCCTCCTGGCGGCCCGACGCCCAAGACCAATCAGCCGGACCGGGATCATCCAGGACGTCGGAGGACGGCCTGTGGGAGATGCGCACGTCATCGCCAATCAGGCCCGGATGCTGGCCTACCTCCTGGATCAGTAGAGCGTTCACCCAGCCGGCTGCGGCCACACTACGGGCTGCACGCCACCGACATCCAGATCCGGATCGACACCGCCATCGACTCGACTGATCCGAGCGAGTACCCGGTGACCGTCACCCTCGCCCACCTGCAGGGCCGCCGGGCACCGGCGAGCTCTCGACAATATAGGGCCAAGTACGTCATCGGCTGCGACGGCTCCCGCGGCAGCATCCGTCAGGCGATCGGCCGTGAGCTCGTCGGCGACCCGATGAACCAGGCGTGGGGCGTGCTCGACGCCCTGGTGACCACCGACTTCCCGGACATCCGCCGCAAGTGCGCGATCCACTCGGCCGACGGCAACATCCTGATCATCCCCCGCGAGGGCGGCTATCTGGTCCGGTTCTACATCGAGTTGGACAACGTCCGCGACGCCGACCTGCTCAAGAACCGAGCGCCACCCCGGAGAAGCTGGCAGAGGTCGCGAACCGGATCCTGGCCCCGTACTCCATCGACGTGAAGGACGTCGGGTGGTGAGCGGTCTACGAGATCGGCCAACGGCTGTGCGGCAAGTTCGACGACGTCCCGGTGGCGGAGATGGGCAGCCGGCTGCTGCACGTGTTCATCGCCGGCGACGCCTGCCACACCCACAGCGCCAAGGCCGGCCAGGGCATGAGCGTGTCCATGAACGACACCTGGAACCTCAGCATCTTGCGGATGGCCTCCCGGGTCGGGATGCGGTTCCACTCCGCGAAGGTGACCAGGCTGGCCGACGCCAGCCGGTCCACCTCGGGCACGTCGCCCGGGCCGACGGGGCCTGGCGTCTCTACGTTTTCGCCAACCAAGCCGATCCGACCGGGTCGACGTCGCGGTTCCGGGAGCTGTGCGACTACCTGGCCTCGGACGCCTCCCCGATCCTCCGCTACACCCCCAAAGGGGTGCCTACCCTGACGCCGTGATCGATGTCCGGGCGATCGTCCCGTAGGGGCACCGCGAACTGGAGGTGGACGAGTTGCCCGCGATCCTCTGCCGCGTAAGGGCGACTTCGGCCTGGTCGACTACGAGTAGGCGTTCTGTCCGGACCCCGTCGCCGACGACATCTTCGACCTGCGCGGGATCAACCGGGACACCGGCTGCGTCGTCGTCGTCCGCCCCGACCAGTACGTGGCCCAGGTGCTCCCGCTGGCGCGCATCAGGCCCTGTCCGACTTCTTGCCGGCATCCTGCTCGACGCGCAGTAACGCGCCGGGCCCGGCAGCAGGCCGAGTACGTTGACGGGTCCGCCCGGACCGGTCAGAGATTGCGGGCGGGCCCCGGGCTACCGCTGCGCTGATTGGCCGGACGGCTCCTCAGCGCCGGTCCAGAAACCGAGACGGATCCAGTTTGGTGATGGGCGGGTTCGCCTGACCCAGGTACCGGACGAGGAACTTCGGACGGTATCCGGCAACACCACCATCCTGGCCGTCCACGCCGCCGGCCCGCTCGACCGCTGTGCTGGTGACCGACTCGCTCCGAACGTCCGTCTCACCGATCCTGCGACGACGGGGTGGCAGCAATCGGTAGATGCCCTTGTACGACTTGTGCGCCGGGTCCATCAGTGGGTTCTCGGCGACCGTAACGTCCTCGCCGTCGTAGAGGTTGATCGAGGCCGGATCGGCGAAGATCGTGCCGGTGCGGAACCGCAGGTCGCACTCGTAGGCCTTGTCTGCCATCCACCGCAGGGCGATGTCCGACAGTCCGGTTTGCCGATATCCGCCACCGACATCGCTGTGGACACCGCTGAACCACACCTGTTCGAGGCGTTGCCCGCGCGTCCGGTTCGGTGAGGGTTCCCAGATGGCGGGCTTGAACGGTCGCCGCTTTTCATCGATGGCGAGGGCCTGGAACGCGGCATCCACGGTGCTGCTCAGGACGCGGTCATGAAACCGCCAATGTCGGTTGAGGGCCGGCACCAGCCGAGATCCGCTGATCGGTATACCGTAGGCGCCCACGGTGTCCCACACACCGATGAAACGAATTCGACACTCGTACGAGTTCACGCGCCGGAACAGCCGGGCGGCGACACTGTCCGGTTGGGTGACCTTGCGCCTGTCCCGGTAGAGCGCGAAGGCATCATCGATCAGATCGTGGTTCTCCGGGCGAAGAATTCCCGAGTTGCGAATCAATCCCGCAGTACTCCGTGCGGTGTAGGCCCCACGGCTGAAGCCGAAGAAGTAGAGCTCATCATCCGGCTCGAAGTGCTTCATCACGAACCGATAGGCGTCGCGAACGTTCCGGGACAGCCCGTACCCGAAGGCTCCGCCGAAGAACCGCTCCGTCGGTCTGGTACCGACTCCCGCCTGGTAGAACACCAGCTGGTCGTTGGCCTGCCCGTCTCGATCGGCGAGTGCCAGCGCGATCTTGGTCACGTTGGTCGGGGCGGGCCGGCCGTCTTGATCTTCCTCATCCGCCGTGTTCCAGGTGCCGTCACAGCACACGACCAGACGTTTCATTCGACCCCCTTGATCGACATCGACAGTCCCGCCTATGAATGATGCCGTGAACGGTCCGCCGCGGAAAGCGATTTACCATCCAAATGGATCGAGACGGCAGGTCGGTCGGGACGGCCGGATGGGTTCGACGGCGCCCGACGGCGCCCGCACGTCCGCTGGTGCAATTGCATAATTCGGATGCGCTCGGTCGGGCCCACGACTATTCTTCGACCGGGTCGGGGAGACTGCCGATGGGGGAATCGCCATGACAATGCCTGACGACACGGACCACGACGCCGACGACGCGCAGGCCGGCGCTGCCGTTCTCCAACTGCACGGGACGGGCGGGTCGGGACAACCGCCGGGGAGTTCGACCACTGCGGCCGGCCCGCCGCCGGTCAGCACGGAACGAATCCGGGAATGCTATGACAGCGCCGGATTCTGGTCGGAGGTCCTCGCCTATCACGCCGACGCACTGCAGAAGAAGGCGGACACGTGGTCGATCTGGGCCGGCGTGCTCGCGGCCGTGGCCGGACTCTCAGCCTGGAAGCTGGTCACCGATCAGACCCAGGCGTGGTGGGCGGTCATGCTCACCTCCTCGGTGGCGTTGGCGGCCTCGGTGTTCGCCCTGGTGCCGCGGATCAAGAACTACTCCGAGAACGCCGCGATCTCTCGCGAACTCGCGGCGCGCTACGGCCAATCCAAGGGCATCCTGATGGACGTGCTGGTCTGGATGCAGACGGGTTCGAGCACCGACGCGGAGGTTCGGCGGTCGGTTTCCGACTTCGAAGCCATCAAGAAGAGCAAGGATTCGATGCGCTATACTCCGGTCCGGTCCGAGGAGACCCGGAAAGCTCTGCAGCGCAAGAAGTCCGGAGGCCGCATGGGGGCCAGACGGAAGTCGCTCACCGATTCTGGCGCTCCGCAGAAGGGCAGTACCTCGACGGCCGCGGCCGCCCGGCAAGGCCGGTGACGCGCTGGTGACGGCGCGGTGACGCGGCGCACGTTCACTGGAGGGCCAGCAGCGTCCCTTTTGAAGGTGCACATGTACGCCCGAGACCGCGCGCCCGACCGATCGTCCCCGGAACACCAGTTCGGCACCCCGCCGCCGCCGACGGTGACGACCGGCTATCCGTGGGAGTCCGACCGCGCAGTTGTTCATCCGTTCGGTGGTCTGCGCTCATGCGGCACGCCTGCGGGGGCGGTTGCGACGACGAGGAACGCCGGACGGTTCAGTTCAGACTGCAATGACCATCAGTCACCCGGGCGACCGGTGGGAACGCGAGCAGCCGGCATTGCCAACCTTGGGCATGTCGTGCACCAGTATCGGGCTGGCCCGGGCTGGCCCGGGCTGGCCCGGCGCTGCCCGTCGCCGTCGACGTATTCGTCGAAGTCCAGGCAGGAGAACGCCAGCGTGCACAACTCGCCGGTGCGTCGGCCGACGCCGGCGCCGAGCTCGACGGCCGCGGTGACGGTCGATCCCGACAGGCTGCGCAACAGGTCCAGGTTGTCCGGGGACAGTAGTTGGCGCATCACGACATCCGGCAGGGCCCGGCCGACCTCGTCGTCGGCGCGGCGGGTCCGGGGCCGCTCGCTGCATCGGACCACGACGTCATCGGGCAACGAGGCGAGCACACTGCCGGGTGATCGTAGGCCCATCTCCCGGCAGTCCCGCAGAAACCGCTCGACGCCGGTGATGGTGCGGGCCCGCATCTGCACCGACAGCACGCCGGCCTGTGCAAGGGCGGCCAGCCGGGCCAGGAACGCGGCCATGTCGGCGTGGCTGAGCGCTTCGGGGTCGGCGCCGCCGTCGCCGCGCCGGCCCAGGTGGTCCGATAGCAGCCCGACGGCCGCGATCACGGCCCGCACCGGGCCGGATGTCGTCGACACCAACGCTTCGGCGGGGCCCACGCCTGCGCGGCGTGTTTGAGCCATGGCTGGGTGTTCGGCCGGCTGGGGGTGCCGACCCGGGTGGTGCTGCCCACGAACGATAGCCGGCCCGCCGCGCCGAACACCCGCAGATCCCACACATCTTTGACCGCTTCGGTTTCCGGATCGGATCGGGCCAGGGCGGCCCGGTCCGCGGCGAACCGCAAGAACCAGCGAACCGAGTCTCGCCGACCGGCAGTGTCCACGTCGCCGATGCCCGCCGCCCCGATGCGACGCAGCAGCTGCGCCCCGGCGCGAACGTCTTTGATCATCAACCTGCGCCCTGGGCCAGTGATGCCTGCACGGCGTAAAGGATCTCGGCGACCACCCCGGCGGAAGACCTTTCAGCACCACGCGCCCGGTCTGGTCGCCGTAGCAGGGCGGCACGGCCGCGCGGAACGCGACCAGGTCACCGGCGACGTAGGCGACCACGCTCTACCCACGCCGGCGCCGCGGCCCATCACAGGAGATCAGGTTCTTCACCGCGTCCATGGCCATCACCGTGATATGACCGCCCTACACCCGGCCTGACCTAGGCAAACGCACCCAGGACCGACCGTCGAGAGCGTGGACACACGACCCCGCACGCCCCGAACATGCATAACCACAAGTCCCTTTGTTCCGGCCGTGGTGGTCCCAGGCGCCGGCTCTCGAGGTAATCCGGACCTGCAGCCGGCCCGGCTACATCGTGAGGACGGTCTTTCCAGGCGGCGCGGTGGCGAGCAGATCGTGGGCCTTTGCGGCGTCCCGCAGCGGGAGCGCGTGTTCGATGTGCACGCGGAGCTCGCCGTCGTCGACGAGCTGTGCGAGGTGTTCGAGCTCGGCGCCATCGGGTTCCACGGTGATGCCGGCGAATCGGCGACCGGCGGCGATGGTCCGGTCGGCGAGGGCTGCGTTGGTGCGCTCGACGGCGGTGACCAGAAGCCCGCCCGAGCGGAGCACGGTGGTGGACCGGGTGCCGTAGTCGCCGCCGACCAACTCCAGGACGACATCCATGTCGCGGACCTGTTCGGTGAAGTCCACCTTGTGGTAGTCGATGACGTGGTCGGCGCCCAGGTCGCGGACGAACCGGTGTTTGCTCGCGCTCGCGGTGGCGGTGACCTCGGCGCCCAGGTGCCTGGCGATCTGCACGGCCAGGTGCCCGACCCCGCCGCCGGCGGCGTGGATCAACACCCGCTGGCCGGGCTGGACGCCTGCGACGTCCACGAGGGCCTGCCACGCGGTCAGCCCGGCCAGCGGCAGCGCCGCCGCCTGCACGTGGTCCAGGGTGCGGGGCTTGTGTGCCAGTTGCCGGGACGGCGCGGCGGCGAACTCGGCGTAGGCACCCGCCGGTCGGGGGAACATCGGCATGCCGTACACCTCGTCCCCGACCACGAACCGGTTCACCCCGGGCACGACGTGGGTGACCACGCCGGACAGGTCCCAGCCGAGGATGAACGGTGGTGGCCCGAGTATCGGGAACGCGCCGGAGCGGACCGCCGCGTCGACCGGGTTGACCCCGGCCGCGCGCACCGCGACCAGCACTTCGGTGGCCAGGGGTGTCGGCTGATCAATGTCGGTGATTTCGAGGACGTCGGACCCGCCGAACCGGGATTGGGTGACCGCTTGCATGATCCCTCCTGCTTCGCTGTTGTTGCCGGTATAGGGGTGGACGGACAGGGTCACCGTAAGGCAGGGTAGGCACCATCGGTAAGCAGGTACCAGACAGTGCCTAACATGCCAAGGGGTTCCGATGGTGACGATGAGCGCGACGACGCGGCGCGAACAGCACAAGATCGCCTACAACGCGATGCTCGCGGCCTGCCCCACCCGCCAGTTACTCGACGTGCTCAGCGACAAGTGGGTCTGCCTGGTCCTCACGGCGCTGACGCCTGGCCCACGGCGACATTCCGAACTCAGCCGGGAGATCGCCGGGGTCAGCCAGAAGATGCTCACCCAGACCCTGCGCGGGCTCGAACGCGACGGACTGGTCACCCGCACCGTCACCCCCGCCGTCCCGGTCCGGGTCGACTACGAGCTCACCACGCTCGGACACAATCTGGCACCGGTGATGTCTGCGATCAAACACTGGGCCGAGACCCACATGAACGACGTCCTCGCCGCCCGCAAACGGCACGACACCCAGTGTTGATCGCGTTGCGCCCTGTACTTCCTGACCGCGAACACGCACCACAACACGATCCTCAGGCGGAACGGACTGCCGCCTTCGTTCTCTCCGCGTCGGGAGCCCCTCGGGCAAAGGTCCGGACAGTCGGGCGATCAGATGGCGACGACGTGGACGAGGTCTCAGTGGCGACCCGGCCGAGGCTGGGCTGACCGGCCGGTTCAAGTGGCCGCGGCGAATGTGCGCTTCGCAGGCCGGCCGGGACGTCGACTGGTCGCCGGTCGTGCGCCGGTCAGGCTCCGGCAGCCACGATGATGAAGTCGGTGGCGAAACCGAGGAACAGGCCCAGCAGCAAGGCCCAACAAAGCAGTTCGCGTCGACCCATTTTCTCGGCCACGCGCAGCAGTGGCATCACCACATACAAGATCGACCCCGCCGCAAGTGCGAGGAAGCCGACCGACAGGATGTCGCTGACCAGGGCCTGACCGATGAGGGTGCCGACGAAGGTGGGGCCGCCACCGATCAGCCCGAGCAGGGCGAGGAACCCCAACCCGGGTCGGTCCTGCCCGGTGGGCAGCGGAGCGACGATCCCGAATCCCTCGGTGGCGTTGTGCAGACCGAACCCGATGATCAGCAGCAGCGCCAGGCTGATCTCTCCACTCGCCGCGGATTGTCCGATGGCCAGGCCCTCGGAGAAATTGTGCAGGCCAATCCCGACCGCGATCATCAAGGCCAGCCGTCGGCCGTCTCCGACCGAGGCGGGCGGGCGGACGCCGGTGAGTTCCCCGGCGGACGCTGCGCCTGGACCGAATTTGTTCGCCGGGGCGCGGGTACGCCGGCCGGCCATCCACCGGTCGTAGTACACCAGGCTCATCAACCCGACGACGACACCGATGACGACCGTGCCGGCGAGTTCGGCGAAGCGAGCCCATGTTCCGCTCTGATCGATCGCCGCCTCGATGAGTGCGGCCTCGACCGGCTCGACGGCGTGGACCAGCACGTCCCAGAGCAGGAACAGCAGAATCCCGATGGCCGTGCCGTTCAAGAGGCCCGCAAGCCCATCGAGGGGTTCCGCAAGCGACCGAACGGCAATCCAAGGAAGATGGTGAACCCGGCGATGGCGCCGAGCAGGGCAATACTCCACGAACTCATCCCGGAACCTCTCAGCACCAAATGTAGCCTTGCCTAATCGGGACGGTGTGGACGGGAGGGTGGGTACCGGTCAAGCCCGGACATGCGTGGCCCGGAGGTTCCGTTCAGGACGTTGGCGTGGTGTTGTCGGGGTGATCCTCGGCGCGGGCGAGGTCGCGGATGCGCAGGGCGAGCCAGAGTTCGAAGCGGTCCTGGGCGGTGTCCAGGCGTTTGCCGGTGATCTGCTCGATCCGGGCGATCCGGTTGCGCATGGTGTGTCGGTGGACCTGGAGGACCTTGGCCGCCGGTTCCCACGCTCCGTTGGATTCCAGGAAGGTGCTGAGAGTGCGCAGCAGCAGTTCGGGTTGGTCGCAGGCGTCGATCGCGCCGAGGACGGCATCGGCGTAGCCCGCGAGGATCGAGCTCGGGATCTGGGACAGAATGAGCCGGCTGCTGGCCACATCGGTGGCGACGACCGGTTCGTGGCGGAGCCGGCTGACGGCAAGCGCTGAGGTGGCTTGGCGGAGCGAGATCGCCAGTGCCCCAGGCCGTACAGCTATGCCGATTCCCGCCGGTCGGCCGCCCGCGACCCGGCTCAGTGCTTGCCCGAGGTCGACACCGGCGGGAACGGCGACGTGCACGACGCCGCCGACGGCGCGGACCATGGCGTCGGGCAGGGTGGTGGCCAGGTCGTCTGCCAGGCCAGGGGGTCGGTGTCCTCGGCGATCACGGCGCAGCACAGATCCTGGTCGGACAGCCCGATGGCGG
>Ga0164241_10005880_pt1 | contig 11318 bp, 9 predicted proteins | sample OricomyardsoilBY_FD_108780 | JGI IMG/M metagenome (GOLD analysis project Ga0164241, IMG submission 108780) | Backyard soil microbial communities from Emeryville, California, USA - Original compost - Back yard soil (BY) | ecosystem: Environmental > Terrestrial > Soil > Unclassified | place: USA... | reverse complement strand
TTCGCCATCGACGAGTGGCTGACCAGCTTTGCCTACAAGGCTGGCATCAACCCGCTCATCTTCCTGCTCGCCCTGGTGGTTGCCGCCAGTGTAGCCTTCGTCACCGTCGCCATGCAGTCATGGAAGACCGCGAGCGCAGATCCCGTCAACGCTTTAAGGCACGTTTAGGAGTGAACATGAACAAGTGGCTCAGGATGACCGCGATCGGCACGCTGCTGCCGGCATTGATGCTGGTGAGTCTGATCACCATGGCCGCGGCGCCCGCCGCGCCAGAACTCAACGGCATGTGGCAGGGCAAGCTGGCCGTGGATCCGAAGACCTCGCTCACCGTGCAGTTCACTTTTTCCAAGGATGCGAAAGGCGCGTACACGGCGGTGCTGAACTCGCCGGACAATCCGGCGATCAAGAATACGCCGGTCAGTGGCGTGACCTGGGATGGCAGCAATCTGAAGCTGCAGGTGCCGGCGCTGCAGGGCAACTACTCCGGCACGCTGAAGAACGGCGCCGTGAGCGGCACCTGGGCGCAGCCGGGCGGCAACCTGCCGCTGGTGCTGGCGCCCTACGCAAAGCCCGTGGTCAGCAAGCAGGCAGCCGCGCAGATCGCCGGCAGCTGGTTTGGTCCACTCAACGTGGGCCCCGCCGGCGGCAACAACAACCTCACCGTGCAGTTCAGGTTCAAGGCCGACGACAAGGGCACCCTCATCGGCACGTTCTCCATTCCTGATCAGGGCCTGGTGGACAGCGAGATGACGGATGTGGAGTTCGCCGACGGCAAACTCACGGCGAGGATTCCGCGCGCCAACAATGCGCAGTTCATCGCCACGCTGGCCAATAACCAGATCACGGGCAACCTGAAGATTCCCTCGCCCGGCGTGCCGCCGGATGGCATTCCCCTGACCTTGAAGAAGGGCGAATACGCGGCGCCGGCGCATGCGCTGAAGCTCACCAGCGAACAGTTCGCCGCACTCAGCGGCAAGTGGCAGGGCAAACTGGAAATTCAGCCACCCGCCAACCCACAGAACGCGGCACCCCCCAAGACAACGCTGACCATGGTTTTGCGTTTCAACACCAATGCCAACGGCCAGTATGTGGGTTTCCTCGACAGCCCCGACCAGAAGGCGAAGGACATTCCCGTCGACGAAGTCACGCTCGCCAATGGCGAACTGGCGTTCAAGGTTGCCATCGTGCGTGGCGAGTACAAGGGCAAGCTGGCTGGCAATACGTTGACCGGCGAATGGCAACAACTAGGCGGTCAGATCAAGGCGCCGCTGAATCTGACGCGCCAGCCGTAACAGCGAAGTGGATGTCACGATGCCATCGCGCGACATCTACTTCCTGAATGTTCCGGAGCGCGCCGGCCGCCGCTGGGAGGAATTCCGCGGCGGCGGCTATCTGTCGACAGTGGGCTGCGCACGCGCGCTGGATGCCCTCTCGGAACTGGCGCCGGGCGACCTTCTCGCGGCCTATCTGCGTCGCTGTGGTTACGTGGGCGTAGGCATGGTGCTGGCCAGCGCGCAGCCAGTGCCCGATTCGCCATCGGAATACGCATTGCCCGTGCGCTGGTTGCGCGCGGTGGACCGCCAAGACGCGCGCTGGTTGCGTCGCCGCGGCCTCTTCGCCTCGCCTCAGATCAAGGCTTCGCTCGCCGGGCAGCCCGCGACGCTGCGCTATCTGCAGAATGTGTTCGACATCGGCCTGTCGATGGCCACAACGCTCACTTGCAACGCGCCGCTGGCTATTCCTCCCAGCGGAAGCGCCACGTGGCCACCAGCAGGCAGGCCAGCGCCGCGCCGCACAGCACGACCATCGGCAGCAGCGACTGGTTGAACGGCTGTCCGCGCCAGCTCATGGCGTCCAGGCCATCGACCGCCCAGCGCGTGGGCGTGTACAGCGATGCCGACTGCAGCCACTGCGGAAACACGAACGAGGGAACCCAGGCTCCGCCGAGCATCACCAGCAGCAACATGACCATGCTGGCAATGCCGCGCGTGGCCGGCGCGCTTCGACCCAATGTGGCCAGCATCAGGCCGAACGAGGCATTGAGCAGGCAGAACGCCACCGCGATGCCCACGAAACCCGCCGCGCTGCCCTGGATGCGCACGCCAAACACGGTGATGGCCACGGCATAAATCACGGCCAGCTGAAAGACGCTGATCAGCGCAGTGGAAAGCATGCGCGCCAGCATGAACTGTCCCCTGGTAAGGGGTGCCGCGCGGATGCGCTGCCACAACCCGCGCTGGCGCAGCAGCAGCAGCACGACGCCGGCGTCGATGCCGGCGAACAGGATGAACTGCACCGACATGCCGGCAAAGGAATGGGCATAACCGTTGTAAGGCGCGCCGTCGCGCGCGGCCATCGCGGTGGAAGTCACCTCGTACGGAATGCTCAGTCCCACGCGTGTGCCGGCCGCACCAGAGGCGCCGGCCTGATCCTGCAAGGCCTGCAGTCTTTGGGCAGCCTGCAGGATGGACAGCAGCTGCGTGCGCGAGGCGCTCGCAGGTTCACTCTGCAGCCGTGCCAGGCTCTCATCCACGTTCTTGCGGCCGCTGACACCGTTGAAGGCTTCTTTGGAGATCTGCTGCATGGAGTATTGCGCCAGCAACCCCTGCACCAGCCGCGCGCTCATGTTCTGGCTGGGATCGACGAACAGCTCGATCGTGGGTTTGTCCTGACCACTGAACAGCGCGCGCACGCTGCTTTCGCCGAACCCGCGCGGAAACACGGCCGCGGCATTTTGCCTGCCCTTGCGCACCTGTTCGCGCGCGGCCTCGCGCGTCAGTGGCGTGACCTGCAGCATCTGGTCGCCCGAAAGATCGTCGATGATGGCCTGGCTCACCGCGCTGTGGTCTTCGTCCACCACCGCAACGGGCAGCTTGCCAGTGTCCTGCTGCCGTCCACCGCCGCCGAAAACATAGCCGAAGAATGCCGCGATGCAGATCGGGATGAGTATGCCGACGATCATGGCGCGCCGGTCGGAGCGATACAGGCGCAGGTCATTGCGTATCAGCGCCGCGATGGCCCGCCGGCTCATGCCGCCACCTCGGCCGCATCGCGCAGCGCGTGACCGGTGAGCGCCAGGAAGGCCTGTTCCAGGTTGCCGTGCTGTGCCTTGAGATTCGCGACCCGATCATCCGCCAGGATGTGGCCATGATCCATGATCAGCACCCGCTCGCACAGGCGCTCGGCCTCCTCCATGTAGTGCGTGGTGTACAGCAGCGTCTTGCCACGCCGTCGCAGGGCCTCCAGGTTTTCGAAGATGGCGTTGCGCGACTGCGGATCCACGCCCACGGTGGGCTCATCCAGCAGCACCAGGTCCGGGTCGTGCAGCAATGCGCCGGCGATGTTCAGCCGCCGCTTCATGCCGCCACTGAAGCTCTTCACGCGATCATTGCGCCGCTCGGCCAGGCCAACCAATGTCAGCGCCGCATCGGCGCGCTCGCGCAGCGTGGCCGCATCCAGGTCATACAGCCCGCCGAACAGCTGCAGGTTGGCCCAGGCGCTGAGCTCATCGAACAGCGCCAGATCCTGCGGCACCAGCCCCACGCGTTGCTTCAGGGCATCGACGCCGGCGGCTCCGGGAAACTTCACGGTGCCAGCGTCGGGCCTGGCGATGCCGCTGACCATGGCCAGCGTACTGGTCTTGCCCGCGCCGTTGGGCCCCAGCAGACCCACGGACTCGCCGCGACCGATGGTGAAAGAGATTCCCGCCACGGCCACGCGTGGCCCATAGCGGCGCGTGAGGCCGTTCACCTCGAGCATGGATTCCATTCCGTTCTCCCTGTGGGTCAGAACATGCCGTTGTCGTTCTTCGCGATGGCGGGCACGCGCTGCACGATGTCCCAGTGCTCGGCAATCATGCCCTGTTCGTTCAGACGAAAGATATCCACCACGGCCAGATCGGCTTCGCCCGGCACGGTGACCCGCAGATGCACGATGACATGATCCTCTTGCGCGAAGATGCGCTGGATGTGATTGCGATGCCCCGGATGCGTGCTCTTCAGCCAGTCCAGAAAATCGCCGATGCCCTGCAGCCCGTCGGTGGCCTCAGGGCTGTGCTGGATGTAGTCCTCGAGCAGGTATTCGCGCAGCCGCGTGCGGTCATGCGGATCCAGCACATCGCGATACAGGGCGAGCACATGGTCGCGGTTGCGGATTTCGTTGGCAGTGAGCGCCATGTCCAGGCCGGATGGGTCGTGAACGGTGAGCGCGAGCATAGTCCAGCGGCCCATCGCGCAGCATGCCCGCAGTGCAAAAAACCCCGGCCAGCGAGCCAAGCCGACCGGGGCCTGTGCCGTTTGACCGCGGCACCTCGGGGGGAAGCGCCACCGTAGCGCAGGCCGCGGGCTGAACTCCAGCGCGGTGCCGCAGTCTATTGAAGGGTGAACTAGCAGCCGCACCACCAGTTGCGGCGCTACCCGCAGGACGCTGATCTACAATCCGCGCGCCGGTGACATGGCAGGTGGGGTGAATTGGACGACAACGACAGCAAGACAGAGCCGCCGCGCGCGGCGCGCGGCTCCCAGGCCGATGCCCGGCCTCGCGTGCGCTCGACCGTGGACAACCAGCGCGCCGCCTTTCTGCGGCGCTGTCGCGCCCGCATCAAACCGGCGGATGTGGGTCTGCCGGCGGCTCAGCGTACGCGCACCGACGGCCTGCGGCGCGAAGACGTGGCGGCCATCTCGGGCGTCAGCGCGAGCTGGTACACCTGGCTGGAACAGGGCCGTCCCATGCGCGTTTCCGACGATGTGCTGGATCGGCTCTGCCAGACGCTGCGGCTGACCGAGGACGAGCGCGTCTACCTGTATTCACTGGTGCAGCATCGCGCGCCGCGCGTGAGCAGCGAGCCACGGCCCGAGGCGCCTCCGGACATGCAGCGCATGGTCAATGCCCTGGGCGTGCCGGCGCTGGTCATGAACCTGCGCTGGGATGTGCTGGCCTGGAATTCACTGCAATCGGTGTTGTACCGCGACTACAGCAAGATCCCGGTCGAGGATCGCAATCTGCTGGAGATCCTGTTCACCAAGCCCGTGAAGCACATGACGCCGGCCCAGCTGGAGCCGATGGCGCAGCGCCTGATCGCGCGGCTGCGCTTTGACTACAGCAAGTGCACGGATGATCCGAAGTTCGAGGCGCTGGTGCACCGCCTGAGCACCAAGTCGCCGCTGTTCAATCGCATCTGGCGCACGCCCGAATTCACGCTGCGCGCCTATGGACTGCATCGTTTCACGCATGCGCGCTTCGGGCCGCTGGCCTTCGAGCACAGCTCGGTGGTGCCCGACGGGCACCCGAACCTGCGCATCGTGATCTGCACGCCAGAAAACACCGCGGCCAGGCGGGCCGTGGCGCAGGCCAGCGCCGAGCTGTCCCGGCAGGCGGACCCAGGCCGGCCAGACTAGACGATCGATACGCCCAGTTCGCGGGCGCGCGCCACCAGGCCGGGCCACACATTGGCGATGAACCGCTGCGGATCGCCCCACTTCGCGTCGTAGTCGGCTGTGGGCTTCGCATCGATCATGTCCTGCACGCTCATGCCCTGCGCCAGCAGATGCGAGAGCTTCTGCTTCAGGTCGGCGAGCATGACATGCTGCGCTTTTAGCTCCTCGCGGCTCTGCACCGCTCCCTGGCCTGCGATCAGCCTGGTGCCCGCATTGCAGCGCTCGAGCAGCGTCTGCGCGGCCGTGACCATGCCGCCGATCCATCCACCCGTGCAGTAATCGATGACCGGATAACGCCCCGCGGCCAGCACGTCGCCCGCGACCAGCACATCGGCGTTGCGCAGGTGCACGAAGATGTCGCCATCGGTGTGCGCCTGTCCCAGATGGCCATACTCGATGTGCTCGCCGCCGAACTCGAGCATGCCGGTGGTGTAAAAGGTCTGGTTGGGCCACGCCTTGGGTGACAGCCGCCGGTACTGGCGCCCTTCCCACTTCGAATCGACGTCGGTGGTCAGCCACAGCCGTGTGTTCTCGTGCGCGATGATGCGCGCGCCCGCGCTGCCCAGCGCCAGGTTCGAGCCCGTCTGGTCCCAGTGCCAGTGCGTGTTGAACAGCGTATGCACCTGCGCCTTGCCGGTCAGCGCCCGCACCTGCCCGAGCAGCTGCGCCGAGCGCGCCGGCGAACCGCCGTCCACCAGCAGCACGCCGGAGGGTGAATCCAGTACGAGCACGTTGCCGCCACCACCACCGATGAGCCACAACCCGGACGCCAGCGGCGTGGTAATCAACGGCTGTGTGGGCGCCTCGCGGGTGGCGGCCGCCCGCGACAGCGCTGCGACACCGCCCAGGCCCGCGCCCAGGCACAAGGCCTGGCGCACGAACTGCCGACGATCCACGCGCGACACTAGGTGCCCGCCGGGCGCATCAGTTCGCGCAGCAGCGCCTCGGTCTGGGGCCTGGCCTGCCCGCCCGCCGCGCGACCCGATGATCCGGTGGAGCCGCGCGTCAGATCCACGGCCATGCGACCCTGTGAATCCTTGGCCGCCAGATCGATCTTGCCCGCGGCCAGCGTGCGCACCAGTTCATTCCAGCCCAGGCCCGCGGCGCCATGCAATGCGGTCTGTCCGCCGCGATCACGCGCGTTGATGTCCGCGCCGGCGGCCAGCAGCAATTTCACCGCCTCGACGGCCTGCTCCTCGGTCTTGTAACGACCCCGCGTGTCCAGGCTGCTGGAGCCATTGCCCGCCGCCGCCAGCAGTGGCGTGATGCCGTTGACCGTGGGCAGCTCGATATTGGCGTGATGCGCGAGCAGCAGCCGGATGGCCGCAATGTCGCCACCCTTGGCGGCGCGCACCAGCGGTGTGGTGCCCACGGTAAGCAGGCCATCGGCGCCACGGTCATCGCGCAGCGAGCGGTACGGCGGAAACAGCTTGAGCTGCAGGTTGGGATTGGCGCCGGCATCGAGCAGCTTTTGGATCAACGCGATGCCGGTGGTCTGATCCAGCGAGGGGCGGTCGGCACGTCCGCCGGTAGGCAGCGTATTCATGTCCACCGCGGCATACAGCGGCGAGCGTCCCCAGGCATCCCATTTGTTCACATCGGCGCCCTGCTCGATCAGCAATGAGGCCGTGTCGAAGCTGAAGTTCAGTGTCGCCATCAGCAAGGCAGTCACGCCGTCCGGGTCGGTGCGATTCACATCCGCGCCGGCTTTCAGCAGAATGCGCGCGCACTGCGCGCAGCCGCGGCGCGCGGCATACAGCAGCGGCGTGAATCCTCCGGATGGACGCGCCTGCATGCGCGGTTCGGCCGTCACCTGCCGCACCCAGTCGTTCTGCTTCGAACGCGCGTCGATCTCGGCGCCGTGCTCCACCAGCAACTTCACCATCGCGGGCTGCGCCTCGGCCGCGGCCCACATCAGCGGTGTCTGCTCGCGCCAGTGTTCGCGGGCGTTCACATTGGCGCCGCGCCGGAGCAGCAGCTTCGCGGCCTCGACGTTTTGCGTGCGGGCCAGCACCATCAGCGCCGTCTGGCCGTCGGCATTGGGCGATTCCACGTCCGCGCCGGCCTTCAACAGGCTGCGGATGACGCGCACATCGCCCACCACCGCGGCCTGCGACAGCGGTGTGGCGCCATAGTCGTTTCTGGCGTTCACATCGGCGCCCGCGGCAAGCAGACGCTCCACCAGCGATGCATCGTCGTTGTACACCGCCCAATGCAGCGCCGTGGTGCCGTCCACCGCGCGTTCGCTGGCCGCGCCAGGCCTGGCGTTCTGCAGCAGCCGCAGTGCGGTGGCATGATCCCTGGCGCGCGCGGCCTCCACCAGGGGCGCAGGTCGGGCCACCACCTCGCTGACCATGCCCTGCGCCGCCACCTCGGCCGCCATTGCCACCGGGCCCATGCCCAGCAGCAGTGCGGGCCAGGCGCGAATCAGCCCATGGAAGTTCGACTGAGGGCGCATCTCAGATCTGCGCGATGGCGCCGGTGCTGTCGCCGAGGTGATCGATTTCCACGCCGGCCCGCTGCAGCACGGTCAGCAGCACATTGGCCAGCGGCGTGCGCGTGGCGAAATTGATGTGCTGACCGCCCTTGATGCGCCCGCAGCCGCCGCCGACGATCGAGATCGGCAGCGGGTACTGGTTGTGGGCGTTGCTGTTGCTCATGTTGCTGCCATAAAGCAGCATGGAGTGATCCAGCAGGCTGCCATCCCCATCGGGCATCTTCGCCAGCTTCGCCAGGAAATCGGCGAACACCTCGCTGTGATAGCGCTGGATCTTCGACAGTCGCGCCTTCTTGGCCGGATCATTCGCATGATGCGAGATGGCGTGAAAGGCATCTGGCACACCGATGTGGTTGTAGGTCTGCTCGCTGACCTCGGGGGCGATCATGAAGGTCTGGATGCGCGTGAGATTGCCCTGGTAGGCCAGCGCCACCAGATCGAACATCAGGCGCAGATGCTCGTCGAAATTCTGCGAGGTGGCGCCCGGCACTTCCGGCAGGCTGAGCTTGGCCACTTCGCCGTGCTCGCTGTTCTGGATGCGCCGCTCGATCTCGCGCACGCTGTCCAGGTAATCGCGCAGCGTGTTGCGATCTTGCGGACCCAGCTTGCCGCTGAGCGCGGCGACCTCGCCGCTGATCATGTCCAGCAGGCTGGCCGTCTGCTGCGTGAGGAACCTGCGCTCGGTGAGCGAGTCGCCCTGCCCGAACAGACGCAGGAACAGCTGCCGCGGGTTGCTCTCGACCGGCAGCGGCGTCGAGGCATTGCGAAACGACAACGTGCCCGAATAACTGCAGCCATAGCCTCGCTCGCAGGCACTGCCCACGCCATGGCCCTGCGCGGTGGCGGTTTCCAGCGAGGGCCAGGGTGTGTCCTGACCGATGCGCTCGGCGGCAATCTGGTCCACCGTCGCCGCCATGTTCGGCTCCAGTCCTTCCTGCGGATGCACGCAGGACAACCACGTGGCCGGCACCAGCGCGTGCACGGCGCGGCTCTCGCCGGGCTTGTTGCCGATGTTGCTGATCACGGTGAGCTGCTTCTGGAACGGCGCCAGCGGCTCATTGATCAACTTCAGCTGGAAATCGCGGCCCTGCGCATCGGGCGTCCAGTTCTCCATCACCGCGCCGTGCGGAAAATAGAAAAAGCCCAGCCGGGGTTTGGGTGCCGCGGCGGTGGCCGCCAGCGCGGTGGACGCAGGCACCATGGCATCGAGGAAGGGCAGCGACAATCCCACACCCACGCCCTTGAGCACGGTGCGGCGGGAAATATGTTTTCGGGTGATGAACATGAAACCTCCTAGTTCGCGGCGGCCTGGGCCGTGCGTACTGGCGCTGCGGGTGCGGGCAGCAGATTCATCCGGAACGCATCGCTGGCCACGATGCCCTGCACCAGGGCCTCGAAACGATAATCCTGCGCGGCCGCCTCGCGCACCACGGCGCGGATGGCCGGCATGTCCTGATAGCGCAGCGGACGACCCAGCGCGAACACCATCAGCTTTTCGGTGAGTGCCTGCACGAACTGCTCAGGATGCGCCAGCAGCGCCCGCGACAGCGCCGCCGGGCCATTCACCGCGGTGCCGCTGGCCAGACGGCCGCTGGCGTCGATGGCATCACCGGCGTCGCGATCGCGATCGCGCCAGGCGCCCGTGACATCGTAGTTCTCCAGCGCGAAGCCCAGCGGATCGATCACACCATGGCAGGCATTGCAGGACTTGGCCGTACGATGCGCCTCGAGCCGCTCGCGCACCGTCTGCGCCTTGTGCCCCGCTTCAGTCTCCTTGAACTGCTCCACGCCGGGAGGTGGCGGCGTGGGCGGCGTGCCGGTGATGTTCTCGAGAATCCACGCGCCGCGCAGCACCGGCGAGGTGCGATTGCCATAGGAGGTGCCCATCAGGATGGCGCCCTTGCCGAACAGGCCAAAGCGGTTCGGATCAGTCAGCCGCACCGCGCGGAACTGGTCGCCGCGGATATCGGGAATGGCATATTGCAATGCCAGGCGCTCGTTGAGGAAGGTGGTATCCGAACGCAGCAGGTCGAGCACACTGCCCTTGCCCCGCAGCACACTGTCGAGGAACAGGCGTATCTCTTCGCGAAATCCATTGCGCAGATTCGCATCGAAGGTGGGATACAGCACGGGATCGGGCTGGATCCGGTCGATCTGCGGCACGTTCAACCACTGGAAGGCAAAATTCGTCACCAGCGTCGAAGAGCGCGGATCGGCCAGCATGCGACGCACCTGCGCGGCGAGCACCTGCGGATCATGCAGCTGGCCAGCACTGGCCAGATCACCCAGCACTGCATCCGGCCCCTGGCTCCACAGGAAGAACGACAGCCGCGAGGCCAGTTCCAGATCGGTCAGCGGCTTGGGCGCCTGCGTCGCATCGGCCGCGGAAGTCTCGGCGCGAAACAGGAATTTGGTGCTGGCCAGAATGGCGGTGAGGCCGCTTTCGATGCCCGCCTCGAAGTCACGCGCCGCGCGGCCGGAGCTGTAGAACTGCAGTGGCGCGGCCAGGTCCGCTTCGGTGGCCGGTCGGCGGAATGCCTCGCTGGCCAGCTTCAGCAGGATGCGCCGCGCGCAGGGCAACTCCTCGTTCGCATTGGCCGGATGGCAGAGGAAAACCCGCTGCCGGCTCGGTGTGTCGCCCACGCCGGTGACATTGAACGGCCCGGACACATCGAAACCCGGGATGTTCGGATAACGCTCCATCTCCGGCAGCATGGCGATGGGCTGCAGCGGTGAATCCGACTGCGCGTACGAGCGCTCGATGAAAGTCACGCCAATTCGGTGCACACCGGCCTTGACGCGCGCGCGGATGTGGTTGAAGCGCGCCTGCATGTTGTCGGCCGCGATGGCCTGCTGCTGGTCGACATAGCGCTGATCCTCGGGACCTCCGGCATCCTGCTGGAACACGCGCTGGTCATCGATGGTGAGGATGACCGTGTGCCGCGCGTCGATCTTGGTGACGTAGCCGGCGCCCATGAAGAAGAAGTCGCGGATGTTGAATTCGTATTCGCCATCGGCCGGGAAGTAATGCTCCACCAGCAGGCCCCCGCGCGTGCCCAGCGGCAGTCCATCCACATGGCTGGACTGATCAATGGCCGGGTTGGCGCGGTACTCGCGGCTGCTGGGCTTGCCGGCGCTGTTGCCAATGGCCTGGCGGGCGATGCTGCGCGCGGCGGCGATGTATTGATCGAGGAAGGCCGGCGAGGTGCGCAGCGCGGCAGCCACATTGTCGAAGCCATCGCTGGACACATCGTTGGGCAGCAGGGTCTGCACTTCCACCTTCAGCGACAGCAGCCGCTCGATCTCGCGGGCGTATTCGGTGCGGTTCAGGCGGTGCAAGCCCACGTAGCCCGGATCCGGGCGCGTGGCGGCCGCCGCGTCCAGGC
>Ga0164241_10005879_pt1 | contig 11321 bp, 7 predicted proteins | sample OricomyardsoilBY_FD_108780 | JGI IMG/M metagenome (GOLD analysis project Ga0164241, IMG submission 108780) | Backyard soil microbial communities from Emeryville, California, USA - Original compost - Back yard soil (BY) | ecosystem: Environmental > Terrestrial > Soil > Unclassified | place: USA... | reverse complement strand
TGGAGAATGGCTTCCTGGGTGGCGGTGGCGGCGAAAAATTCGCCCGCGATCCGTCCGCGGTTCATGACGAGAATGCGGTCGCTCATGCCCAAGATTTCCGGCAACTCGGAGGAAATCATGAGGATCGCCTTTCCTTCGGCGGCCAGGCGGTTGATGAGTTGGTAAATTTCAACCTTCGCCCCGACGTCGATGCCGCGCGTCGGTTCGTCGAAGAGCAGAATATCCGCCTCACTGCCGAGCCATTTCGCGAGCACCACCTTCTGCTGGTTGCCGCCGCTGAGGTTTCCCACGCGCTGCCGGGCATCGGGCGTCTTGATGCGGAGTTCCTCGATATAGCGCGTGGCGAGGGCGGCTTCGCGCGACGGCTGCATGATGCCCCAGGCGCAGAGCCGCGGCACGCTGGGCAGGCAGGTGTTCTCGCCCACGCTCAACCCGAGGACGAGCCCCTGCTGCTTGCGATCCTCGGTGAGGAACCCCATGCCTTGAGCGATCGCGGCGCGCGGCGAATGGACGGCCGTCTCCCGGCCCCGCAGCCACAGCCGCCCGGTGTCGGCGCGGTCGGCGCCGAACAGCAGGCGCGCCAGTTCCGTCCGGCCCGCGCCCATGAGTCCGGCCAGCCCGACGACCTCGCCGCGATGCAACGTCAGACTGATGTCGTGCAGCACGCCCGCTCGACCGAGGCCCTCGACGCGCAGAAGTTCCTCCCCAAGGGCGGCGCGCTGTTTCGGAAACTGCTCGTTCAGGTCGCGTCCGACCATCATTTGTATCAGCTCCGCCATCCGGGTGCCGGTGGTGGAACGGGTGCCGATGTAGCGGCCGTCGCGCATCACGGTCACGCGGTCGCCGATCTGGAAAAGCTCCTCCATGCGGTGGGAAATATAGATGATCGCCACGCCGCGCTGCTTGAGCGCGCGGATGACGCCGAAGAGACGCGCGATCTCCTTTTCCGTCAGGGCCGAGGTCGGCTCGTCCATGATCAGCACCTTCGCGTCGATCGACAGCGCCTTGGCGACCTCGACCATCTGCTGCTCGGCGACGCCAAGATTGCAGACTTTCGCGCGGGCATCGATGGTTACCTCGAGGTCGTCGAGCCGGCGCTGGGCCTCGCGGTCGAGACCGGCCTGGTCGAGCACGCCCGGCACGGCGTGCCGCGGCTCGCGCCCGAGGAAGATGTTTTCCGCCGCGCTCAGGTGCGGAACGAGGTTGAACTCCTGGTAGATGATGCTGACGCCGGCCAGTTGCGCGTCGCGCGGGCTGCGCAGATCGAGTTCCCGGCCGTCGAGCCGGATGCGGCCCGCATCCCGGCGCACCGCGCCGGCGAGGATTTTCATCAGCGTGGATTTGCCCGCGCCATTTTCCCCGAGCAGGACGTGCACCTCGCCGCCCTCCACCGACAAATCCACGCCGTCCAACGCCACCACCCCCGGATAGCGTTTGGCGATGCCGGTCATCTGCAGAAGCGGTGTCGCGGATTGGTTCACGAGGAGCAAAGCCGGGGGATTTCGGAAAAACCGCCGGCACAAAAAGCAAAGCGCCGGCCGGTCGGGACCAGACGCCCAAGGGAGGTACGGGGCATGACGCGCGGATTATTGGACAGAGTTTTCAGGAAAATCAATGTAAACGTTTACTTTTCCACAAACAATTTCCGGGCGGCTTCTCGTCGCGCCAGCTTAACAAGAGCTTCGGATGACCAATTTGGGCAGCAGGCGCAGGTGTGTTTCCGAACGCCCGGGGTCGTTCAGTCGCTTGATCAGCAGTTCCGCCGCCGCCTGCCCCACTTCATAGGCGGGCTGGCGGACCACCGTCAGGGGCGGGTCCAGCGCCTCGGCCCACGGCAGGTCGTCGAACCCGATAATGGCAATGTCGCGGGGAATCTTCAGCTTCCGTTGATGAATCGCCTCCAGCGCTCCCACGGTCATCAGATTGTTCAGCACAAAGAGCGCGGAAGGCGGCGTGGAGAGTCCCAACAACTCCTGGGCCATGGCCCGGCCGCTCGCCTGCTTGAAGTCGCCGCCCCGGATGTACTCCGCCAGCATCGGCAGCTTGTGCGCCGCCAGCGCGTCTTCGTAGCCGCCGCGGCGTTCACGGCTCGTCGAAACATTCAGGCGGCCGGCGATCAGGCCGATGCGCTTGTGCCCGAGCTTGATCAGGTGCTCCACCGCCTCAAAGGCCCCGCGACGGTTGTCCACCTCGACCTTGTCCATCGCGCGGTGCGCCAGGCTGCGGTCCACCGTGACCACGGGCAGGCCGGTCTCGATCAACTTGAACACCGCGGGGTCGCGCTCGTTGATGGGCGGCAGGATGATGCCATCGACCGACTCCGACTGCAGCACGTCGATATAGAACTCCTCCTTCTTCAGATCCTCGTCGGAGTTGCAGAGCATCACCGCGAACTTGTTGGCGTAGGCCACGTCCTCCACCCCGCGGGCCATTTCCGCAAAAAACGGGTTCTGGATGTCGGGAATGATCAGTCCCAGCAGGTGCCGCATGCCGCCCTTCTGTCTCAGCCGGCGCGCCACGCGGTTCGGCTTGTAGCCGAGTTCGGTCATGGCCTTGTTCACCAGGGCGCGCGTCGCCGGCACCACCTTGTCGGAGTTGTTGATCACTCGCGACACGGTCGCGATCGAAACGTGCGCGCGACGGGCTACATCTGTGAGACTGGCCATGGAGTTGCCGGAGCGGCGCTACGATGCGCGGGACGCCCGCGGCCTGTAAACGACAATCATTCGCCGGCTCGCGCGTCAGGCATAAACCGGATCCAGCCCCAGACGGAAATAGCCGCGGGCGTTGCTGAAGCAGATTTCGCGGACCATCGCCCCGACCAGTTCGCGGTCGGCGGGGAGTTCGCCGCGCTCCATCTCGTCACCGAGGAGATTGCACAGGACGCGGCGGAAATATTCGTGGCGCGTGTACGACAGGAAACTGCGCGAATCGGTAAGCATGCCGACGAACCGCCGCAGGAGTCCGAGGTTCGACAGGGCGTTCATCTGCCATTCCATCGCCTCCTTCTGGTCCAAAAACCACCAGCCGCTGCCGAACTGCATTTTGCCGGCCACGGATCCGTCCTGAAAATTCCCGATCATCGTCGCAAAGACGTAGTTGTCCGCCGGGTTGAGATTGTAGAGGACCGTGCGCGGCAACTGGCCGGTGGAATCGAGCGTGTCGAGGTAACGGCTGAGGGCCCGCGCCTGGGAGAAATCACCGATGGAATCGAACCCGGTGTCCGGCCCGAGTTGCCTGAGCAGGCGGGAATTGTTGCTGCGCATCGCCCCGAGATGAAGCTGCTTGGTCCAGCCGCGCGCCGCGTCCCAGCGGCCGAGCTCCAGCATCAGGAACGAGCTGAACTGTGCCAGTTCGGCGGGATTGGCCGCGCGCCCGTCGCGCGCCGCATCGAAGATCGTCTTCGCCTCCGCGGGGGTGCAGGGGTCGGCGAACGCCGTTTCCATGCCGTGGTCGGACACGCGTCCGCCGAAGGCGTGAAAATCGTCATGCCGCTTCTTCAGGGTGGCGAGAAAGTCATCAAAGGACTTGATCGCGCCGGATCCGGCGGCACCGGCGAGTTTCTCCAGATAGGGATTAAAGGCAGCCGGTTGGTGAACGACGAACGCCTTGTCGGGGCGGAAAGTCGGATAAACCCGGGTCTTGATGCCGGTCTTCCGGATCCGCTCGTGGGTTTCCAGCGGGTCGGCCGGATCGTCGGTGGTGCAGATGACCGCGACCTTGTTGGCGGCGAGAATATCGTGCACGCGCATGCCGGCGAGCTTCGCGTTCGCCTGCTCCCAGATTTCCTTCGCGCTGGCGGGATTGATCACCGCGTCGATCCCGAAGTAGCGCTTCAGTTCCAGGTGCGACCAGTGATAAAGCGGGTTGCGCAGCGTGTAGGGGACGGCGGCGCACCATGCGGCGTGTTTCTCCCACGGGGTGGCGTTGCCGGTGCAGACGCGCTCATCGACGCCGTTCGAGCGCATGGCGCGCCATTTGTAGTGGTCGCCGCCAAGCCAGATCTCCGCGAGATCCGCGAACGCATGGTTGTCCGCAATCTGCGCCGGCGGGAGGTGGCAGTGATAGTCGTAGATCGGCTCCGCCTTCGCAAAGGTGTGGTAGAGATCCCGGGCCGTGTCGGTCTGCAGGAGAAAGTCGTCGTGGATGAATGGCTTCATGGGGGAAGGAGTGCGTAGCGGGTAGCGGGGAGTGCTTGGAGAAAAAATCTGGTTCTCGTGGGTTGCATGCCCGACTACTCGCTACTTTCTAGCGGGAGATATCGCCGAGCATGGCATCGAGCGTGGTGTAGCCGTCGAGCAGCTTGCGGGTGGCGGCGCAGCGCTCTTTCGACGCCAAGCCGGTGTTTTCGGCGAGGAAGACAAGGTATTCCGCGATGCGCTTCGAAAACAAGAGCCGCGCCTCGGGACTGACGGCGTAGAAACGGGCCCGCTGGGCATACCCGGCGGCGGTGTGATCGCCGAGGGCGGACTTCTCCGGTTTCCCGCCGGCGGCGAGAACGTAGAGGAAATTATATTCGAAGAAGAACATGTGCTCCGCCGAGGGAACCAGGGCCTCGAGGGCGGCGCGCGTCGCGGCGGGAGAGGCGAAGACCTCGGCCGGTTTGCCCGCGGCGGCAAGGGATGTCGTCACAAAGACGCGGGCCATCTTCTGTTCGGTCGCGTCGGCGCTGAATGCACCGGCCACGGCCATCGCGAGCGTAAATTGATACCAGTCCTTCCAGAGGGCGGCATCGGCAGCGTCCTTCGATTGCGAGAGCGCGACCCCCATCTCATAGGTGTAGCGCCCGCTGGTCTTGATTTCGAGCGCGCCGCCCGTGACCTCGCCCATCACCTGGTAATTTTCGGCGGATTTGCCCGAGCCGGAATGGAAGCCGATGCTGACGCCGAATTTTCGGCAGACGTCCCACTGCCTTTGGATCAGCGCGCGCAGGGCCGCGTTGTCGGGATAGGGCATGTTCTTTTGGAACCCGAAAGCCGGCGCGACAAAATTAACCGGCATGCCGAGCGCCTCGCACAGGGCGAGCATGATGGCGGTCGTCTCCGGCGTGGTGAGACCGGGCAATTCGTCGATGGACAATTCGCGCAGATAGGCGCGACCGGCCTTGGTCGTGAACGCGGCGGCCCGGGCCGCGGCATACTTCTCATCGCGTCGCTTCATCTTCACCATCGGCGTCCAGACCGTGCACAAGAGCGAATTAAACGCGGTGTCGTTCAGTTCCAGCCCGGCGGCGGCGACCCGGGCGCGGGTCTTTTCGACGATGTCGGCGGGAACATCGGAAAGGGACGCGGGTTGGTTGAGCGCAAGTTCGGGCGAGAGATCGAAGGTGATGTAGCTCGCGAGCAGACAACCGGTCACGAGGGCGTCCTCGCGCGAGTCGAACTTGCCGCCGATGGGCTGATGGTCGGCGTTGAATGACCAGGCGATCTCCCGGTGATGAAAGCCGGTCTTGAGTTTCGAGAGCACACAGCCGTGACTCATGCCCTCGACGCTCTGGCCCTGGTGGCCCTCGGGAACACTGGTGCCGATGAAGGGAAAGGGAACGGTGTCGAGACGGTTGCCGAGCATCGCATCGACGTCATAGACCAGTTCGCGCGGGATGGAATTCTGGTTGGCGGTAAGGCCGATCCCGAGGGCGCTCATCGCCCATTCCACCGCCGGCCAGTGCAAGGTGGTGAAACGCGCGCCCACCCCCAGGGTGCTGCGGCCCAGCTTGTCGCCGGTGCCCGGGAAGATCGTCGAGGCCGGATTATGCTCCTGGATCAGGTTCTTGAGCTTCAGCAGGTTTTTCCAGGTGGCGGGAAACACGGTGGCTCCGCCCGCGACGACACCGTCGGCCAGCGGTTGCGCGGAGGCGTGAAGTTTCCAGGCACAATCGCCGTTCGCGTTTTCCAGGAGGGTGAATTCCCCGGCCGCGGTCGCAAAACGGCTCTTGGGATATTCGGTGACCCTGCCGGCGCGGAGGTCGGCCTGCAGCGCCTCCCAATCGAGACAGAAGTCGGGGCTGACGCAGGGATTCCGCGCGATGCGCAGATTGTTTTTGAGGAGGAATCGATTGATGGGAGACATGGGCAATAAAAAATCAGAAACTAGAAGAAACCACGGATTTCACGGATGAACACGGATAAAGTCACCGAACTATCCGTCGCCACTTCAATTCGGCATGTTTAAAATTCAATAGCAGGGCGAGACGCAAACGAGTGATGGCTAGATAGCCGATCATCTGTGCGCCATGCGTCGGACTAAAATCGTCGGCCACTTTAGGGTCCGCAATGACGACCTCATTCACGATTATATCGGGCACAAGGGTGTCGACCACCTGCCCGTCATACAAAACGTCAAAGCGCTTTTGTTGGTCGACTTGATAACCTCTCTTTCTGAGCTCGATCACCAGCGCATTCTCATACGCCTTTTCACTCAGCCCCGGCTTCAGCGTATTCAGCACCTTCATTGCCGCACCAATGATGGCTTCACTCAGCTCAGCATGAATCAGCTTATCCGTGTCCATCTGTGTTATCCGTGGTAAATACCTCGGGAAATCAAATTGTCATCGCGTGATAGCCGCCATCGACGATGAGTTCCTCGCCGGTGATGAAGGAGCCGGCCCCGTCGCTCGCGAGCAACAAGGTGGCGCCGATCAACTCGCGGGCTTCGCCGAAGCGTTTCATCGGGGTGTGTCCCATGATGTGCGCAACCCGCTCCGGCGTGAGGACCTTTTTGTTTTGCTCGGCGGGGAAGAAGCCGGGAACGAGGACGTTGACGCGCACCCGGTGCGGCGCCCATTCGCGCGCGAGGTTGAGCGAGAGGTTGTGAACCGCGCCCTTGGTGGCCGAATAGGTGAACACGCGCGAAAGCGGGACCACGCCGGACATGGAGCCGAGATTGATGATCGATCCACCCTGCCCGCGCTCGACGAGATATTTGCCGAAAACCTGGCAGCCGAGGAACACGCCCTTGAGGTTGACCCGCACGATCCGGTCGAACTCCTCCTCCGTGATGTCGAGGAACGGGGTGGCGGAATTGATGCCGGCGCCGTTGACCACGATATCGACGCGCCCGCTGCGCTTGAGCACGGCCTCGAGCAGGGCCTGTGTCTCCGCCTTGCTCGTCGCCTCGGCGGCATGGAACCAGGCCTTGCCGCCCGCGGCCGCGATCCTGGCCAGACGGACATCGGCCTTCTCCCGGCTGCGCCCCACCAGCACCACCTCGGCGCCCGCGCCGGCCAGGCCCTCGGCCATCGCGCCGCACAACTCGCCCGTGCCGCCGATCACGACGGCCGTCTTGCCGGTTAGTCCAAACATTTGGTCAAGGTAGTCGGAAGCATTCATCGGCTGGTAGGTGCCGCGCGAGGCGGCGGATCATGAGGGTTTTTGCTGGAAGGAGACTGGACGGTTCGACTGCCCGTTCACTGGCGAACGAACAGTCCATTACTGAAAAACCTTTTGCCCGCCACCGCAAGGCCGGACCTCGACCCGCGCGCGTTTCCGCGCTAAAAGATCATCCGCGTGCCGAGGCCGAACTGGCTCCCCGCGCCCACCCGGGCGTTGTCGGCGAGCAAATCGCGGTTGAGCGCGTTGCGCAGACTCAGGCTGACGCTCACCTGCCGGCGCTTCGTCCTCCAGGAATAGCCGACCTGGAGGTTCAGCAGCGTGTAACCCGGATAGCCGAGGTAGGCATGTTTCGCATCCTCGTAATTGGCCACGTACTCGCCAATGTACGTGACGCTGGCGCCGCCATTGAAGCCGGAAGCGCCTTTTGCCGGGGAATAACGCAGCTGCAGCGTCGCCGTGTCGCGCGGGAGACGGGAGACCTGCCGGCCCACCTCGCTGCCGAGCGCGGGCGATTGCGTCGTGATCGCATTTATCCGGACTCCCCGGGCGGCGATACTGAAAGTGTCGGAAAGCCGGTAACGCACATCGGCCCGCAGGCCGCTGAACCGCTCCTCGCCCGACGCCACGAGCTGAGGCTGCGTCTGGTCGGCGTCGAACACCGGATCGTCGTACAACGGATTGCGGCGGGAAATATTCCGGTTGAACAGCAGAAAAACCGACGACGAATAGTCGAGCCGCCGGGCCATCGCGCGTCCCTTGACGCCCGCCTCGTAGCCGAGGGTGGTTTCGTTTTCCTGAATCCGGCCGGTGCGGTTGTCCACCGGCGTCGTGGGATCGAACGCGGTGCTCGTCGTGGCGAATGCCAGCAGGCGGTTGATGATCAACTGATGATTTACGCCGGCGTGATAACTGAGCTGCGCCGTCCGGTCCCGCGTGCGGGGAAACCTTGCCCCCGGACGTTCGTCGCGCACCAGCAGCGCCACCTCGTCGTGGCGGATTCCCACGCTGGCCACCGTCCGGCCCCGGGCAAACGCCATGCGATCGCTGGTTTCGACCGAGGAATATCGCGCCGATTCCGAGCGGTCGGTCAGCACCCGCGAATAAAGCGCCGGATCGAACGCGGGGGAGGAGAAGTCGGGATTGAACGGATCGAAACGGCGGACGGATTCCGGCAGGGCGTTGCGGTCGGCCACCGCGAGCGCGCGATCGTCGCGGTCGTAGTCGCCCCAAGTCGCGCCAGCGAAGCCCAGCAGCTTGTGCTCGATGCCCGCCGTGCGAAAACGCGCGGTCAGCTCGACATGCGCCGCCGCCGCCTGCTGGCGCTGCGCGATATGACGCGGCTCGCGCGTGCCTTCGAAAAGCCCCGTATCCAGCACGTATTGCGAGGACGTGAACCGCTGTTGGTCGATGGACCGGGTCCAGCCTTCCGCCGCCGCCCGCAACGCGAACCTGCGGTTGAGCTGGCCTTCGAACTGCGCCCCGACGATGAAGGTTTCACGGACCACACCCGCATCGGGGCCGTTGACGTTGAAATCCGCCAGGGGTAGATAAGGTCCGAGGACCTTTTGCCCGGAAGAGGTCTTGTATTCGGGGATGCCCGAGGAGGGATGTCCGGTGTAGCGACGGTAGTCCACCCCCACCATGCTGCTCGCGGCGCGGGAGTGTTTCAGTGTCATCGATCCGCTCACCGCGACATCGTTTTCCTCGGAGAATTGCGCCGGTCCCCGCCGATGCTGCCAATCCACCGCCCATCGCTGCCACAGCTTTTTCGGACGAATCACCCCGCTGCTCTCCACGCCGACCCGCTGACGGTTGTCCGTCGAGGCGCTGACGTCGATTTTGCTTTTCCCCCTGGCCGAGGGACGCGTGGTGAGGAAATTCCGAATGCCACCCGGCGCGGCGCGCCCCAGGACGGGAACCAACGGTCCCTGGATGACGATGGTCTTATCGATGTTCAACGTCTCCAAAATACCCATCTGGACAAAGCCGTTGCGCAGGACCGGGGTCGGAAAACCACGCAGGTTCAAACGCTGTTCGCCCGCCGCCACCGCCGACGGCGAGGGGTTGCTGATCGCCGACAGCTCGATCGTGGTATCGGCGTCCAGGCTGTCGTCGGTTTCGTAGTCAACCGCGGTCAATTCGTTCGAGAAGGGCGTGCTGCGCAAATCCTCCTCGACGGAACCCATCCCGGTCTCGTCGAATTCCTCGTCGTCCAGGTGTTCGCTCACCTCGAATTTCGGCAGCGCCAGCGCCTTTTCGTCAGGCAACCGGGTCTGTGCCCGCAGAGGCGGCCCGCTGCCGGCGGACAGAAAAACCAAAAGGAACACCGATCGAAACCGGCGGGAGAAGCGGAAAAGCGTGCGCAAAGACATTCAGAATATCGGCAAGACGCCGCAACTTGCCGATGATTACCCCAAGCACAACAAAATGAGGAACGGTTTTGGAAAAAAGGCCCGTGACCCGAATGACCGGAGTGAATTACGAGGGAATAAAGGCCGCGGGGCCCCGCGCGAGGCGAGGCCCTTGCTGCTACGGGAATGCCCGGTGCCTGATTGACGGTTCCGGCAGCGGGACTGCGGCGAATCCCTTCCTGATTCCGTACGAGACCAGGTCCATCGCGCTGTGCAGCTCCAGCTTTTGCATGATCCGCTGCCGGTGCTTATAAACGGTTCCGACCGAGCAGCCCAGGCGTCCCGCGATTTTTTCATCGGGGAGAAAATGGCTGAGGCATGCCAGCAGTTCAATCTGGCAGTCCGTGAGCAGCTTGGGAAACGCGCGGGGATCGTTCCGGAGACCGGCCCGGTGGTGGTCAAGCGTTTGGGAGGAAACCCGGATGCCGTTCCTGACGCGGTCGATGACCGCCCCCAGGCTCTCCAGCCCCTCTTCGGATTCGCAGACGATGCCGTGATAATTGGCGCGGGTCAGGCTGTGCGCCAGATATTCACCGCCACCCTGCGCGAGCAAAACGATCTTCGTTCGCGTGGCGAGGCCCGGCAGCCGGCGCATGAAGTCCAGGCAGTTCATATCCGTCAGTTCGACCGAAACCAACAGGATTGTCCTGCCCAGTCCAGGCTGGGGTTATCATGCTACTGTGATAGTACCCTATCCGTTCTCTCTAAGTCAGGCGGCTTTGATCAGCGCCCAATTTGAAAAGGGAATACCTAACCCTTACATCAGACCCAAAAACTGATATGATTAGAATCTATGCCGATTTTAATGAGCGTGACCAATTTGGTCGCAATGTGCTTTCAATTTCCGGTTCGAAAGCCGACATCGAACGGAACCAGAATGATTTGGTTCCAGGATTAAGAGTTGTTTTGTATCAACCCGAAGAACTGGAGGTCGAAGCTACCTTAGAGTTTGATCGTGGATGGGTTGCCGTACCGGATTGGACAACAATTAAGCGCCATAGCTAAGATCGGGGCTGCGGAAACTGACCTCCCGCCCTCGAAGCCAACGCCATGAACCAGGCGGCACCCGTCGCGCCAGCGCCGAGCCGCTGTCACGCCGTCTGCTTGCTCCCTGCGCTTGCGCTCCGGTCCGCTAGAGTCCTGCCCCGTGGGCGGCGGCGAAGCGGTCGGCGGTGCGCCGGCTCGAAACGAAGCTCGCGGCCATCGTCACGCAGACGTTGCGCCTGGCGGCGAAATCCCCGGAGGACCGTGCATGAAGCCGACGACGTTGCGGGTGACGGTGGACGCGCAGACGCGCCGCACGGGTCGGACGGGGTCAGGCACGGGTCGGACGGGGTCAGGCCGCTAGGTGCTACTATTGAATTGCCCTCGGCGCTTCTGGCGACAGGGTTGACGGCATGGCCGGTGCGCGCGCCTGAAGCCGAGCCGGGGCTCGGCGTTCCCGGGGTCAGGGTGGAACAGTGAAACGCCGCGGGACATAAGGGAGGTCCTAATTTTGATTTCGCCCGTTCGGCGATATGATTTCTGGGTCGGTTGGGTTGATCAGGTGAGGGGAGCGAGTGACGCCGGTGTTGGCGCG
>Ga0164241_10005878_pt1 | contig 11321 bp, 13 predicted proteins | sample OricomyardsoilBY_FD_108780 | JGI IMG/M metagenome (GOLD analysis project Ga0164241, IMG submission 108780) | Backyard soil microbial communities from Emeryville, California, USA - Original compost - Back yard soil (BY) | ecosystem: Environmental > Terrestrial > Soil > Unclassified | place: USA... | reverse complement strand
TGACATTATTTTGATAAAAGGTGATGGATATCCAACGTATAACTTTGCACACATTGTTGATGATATAGAAATGGGTGTTACGCATGTACTGCGTGGCGAAGAATTCATTTCTTCAACACCAAAATTTTTGGCGATATATGAGGCGCTTGGAATTACTCCTCCAGTATTTGCAACTCTGCCACCAATTCTTGGAGATGCGGGGACTAAAAAGTTAAGTAAGCGTGATGGAGCAAAGGATTTGCTTGAATATCGTGCCGAAGGGTACTTGCCACAGGCAATGATGAACTTCCTTGCGCTCCTCGGGTGGCATCCAACGGGAACCGAAGAGTTTTTTACTGCCGAGGCACTTGCGGATGCATTTGAACTTGAGCGTGTCCAAAAGGGCGGGGCGCGTTTTGATGAAGAGAAGCTTTTGCACATTAATCAGCACTGGATGCGCACACTTCCTGACACTGAGTTTGTAAAACATCTTGCAGCAACAGGGAAGGACCCAGCAATGCTTCTTGCAGCGGTACCTCTTTTGAAAGACCGCGCAAAAACCTTCACAGAAGCAGGGGAGATGCTTGCAGGGGAGTTGAGTTGCCTATTTGTTGAACCAACACTCCAGAAAGAGTCACTTAGTGCAAAAGAGTTGCCAGAGGCACAGGGCGTAACGGGAACACATCTTACTGCGGTATTAAGTCGAATGGGTTCACTTGCACCGAACCCATCACCAAGCGAAGTAAAAGATCTTCTCATGCCATACGCCGACACTGCTGGTCGTGCACAGGTACTCTGGCCACTTCGGTATGCGTTGTCTGGGCAAGAGCGCTCTCCTGATCCATTTACGCTTATTGCACTTCTTGGCACAAAAGAATCCACGCTTCGCATACAACATGCGCTTGCTATACTAGGAGAATGACGTTTTGGTATTCTCGGTTTCTTGCACTTCTTGTGCTCCTCACGCTCGCTGTCCCGCACAGCGTATACGCACAAACAACAGCAGACAGTTTGCGTAGCCAGATACAGTCGCACAACAGCCAGATAGAGCAGTTGGAGAAAGAAATCGCTGCATATCAAAAAGAAATGAATGCGCTTGGTACTAAGCGCTCAACACTCGAATCGACTCTGAAAGAAATAGAACTTTCACGACAAAAGCTATCAGCAAACCTTGCTATTACACAAAACAAGATTGCTTCAGCAAACCTTCGTATCAAAGAACTGTCGCTTTCTATTGGTGACAAAGAAGAAACCATAGATTCGCACCGTTCTCTCATTGCGCGTTCGATGCGTGACTTAGCAGCCGATGACAGTACCTCACTCGTTGAACGTATGGCAGCCTCTGAACGGCTCGCTGATGCCTGGATGGCGCTTGATGAAGTTGCGTCCATGAAGCGTGCGCTCGGTGACCGCATTAAGGAGTTGGCAGTGGCAAAGGTCGAGCTCACTGATAACCGTGATGAGGTTACCAAGACCAAGGACAAGCTTGCGGCGCTCGAAACCCAGCTTCTTGTTGAACGTAAATCTGTTGATGCAAGTAAAGCTGCACAACAGGCGCTCATTGCACAGACCAAAAACCAAGAGAGCGAATATCAAAAGCTTATTGCACAAAAACAGACAGAGAAAACTGCATTCGAAGCAGCACTGTTTCAATTGGCATCACAGTTAACAACAGCACTCGATACCTCACGCATTCCATCTGCAGCAAGTGGCATACTCCTGTGGCCACTTGATTCGGTCTTTGTGACTCAAGAGTTTGGGCACACAACCTCCTCGGGGCGACTCTATGCTTCAGGAACCCATGATGGTATCGACTTGCGTGCTGCGGTTGGTACACCGGTGCGTGCCGCACTTGCCGGTACTATCCTTGAGATTAACCAGGGTGCAGTACCTAACTGTCAGTATGGAAAATGGGTGCTTGTAAAACACGTGAATGGTCTTACAACCTTGTATGCACACTTGTCTGAAATTGCAGTCAAGAAAGGTCAGGCGGTAGGAACGGGACAGGTTGTTGGATTTGCAGGCAGTACCGGATACGCAACGGGTCCACATCTTCACTTCACGGTATATGCGTCTCAGGCGCTTTCGTTCAAGCAGTACACCTGCAAGAGTGGTTCAGTCGTCACTGTGCCAATTGCGCCACCTACCGCGTACCTGAATCCGCTTCTATACCTTCCTAAATAGCTTGCTAGTGTTTATGCACCGGCACAGAACTTTTGGTGTTTTAACGTACGTACAAAGGAGTATACTTATACGCGTATGATTAAATTAATCGTTTGGATCATTATCGGTGTGCTTGCACTTTCATTTTTTGGTATTTCACTTGAGAACCTTGTCCATGCACCAACGACTGTAGAGAACGTTGGTTTCTTGAAGGGTCTCGCAATGAGTGGCTGGGAAATCATTCGAGATTTTGTTATGGGACTCGTTGATATGGTGCGCGGTGCGTAATAGTTAGTGCTTGGTTTAAAAAAGAACACTCGCGTACATGGCGGGTGTTCTTTTTTGTAAGGAAACGGGGGAGTAGAGGTTGGTTCTCCTTTCTTGGAAAATTATCAGAGGTTTTACGAACACGCTTGCTGATTACCCCGCATACAAGAAATTTTAAAAAAGAAACAGAAACAATTTTTGTCAAAATACATTGTATTTAAAGGAAATCTCGGTCGACCGAGATTTCTGAAGGGAAGGGGAAGTGTGGATAACTTTTAGACCCCTTTGCCGACATACCTTTTCAAATGCTGCCTATCTTACCTCGGAGAGAAGTGTTCCTGTATGCTATGTACTGTATACGTGTTTATTGTTGATATATGTACGTACTAAAGAGCAGAGGGATCAAAGCACCCCTATTTAGATGGGTATTGGTATTCTAGCATTGTATATATATTCTCTTCGCAAAAGGCATATTGTGCGAAGATTAAGAATAAAGCTTTGTAACGCTTGCTTGGTTTGGATCTGCTCTACTCCCTATCTGGTTCTCTGTATCTTTAGTGTAGACTCACGTGCACCCCAATGAGCACATAAAAGAATCCCAACATCGCCACTCCTCTACATGTAGATACGCTAAGGACTGCGAGCCAAAATTACTTTCAAAAGTGGTCAAAGTGCTTTCACAGAGTTTCGGGGAAGTCGGACTTCCCTATTGTTTTTACAAAAATCAATTTGATTGCGAAGACACTTTTCTTTTGTTAGTGTCTTTATAGGATCCTGACGAGGGGGTGGCGGTCTGTTCTAGGGCTTTGCTGAAGCGTTTTTCTTTGTTTGCGCCCAGTAAGACGCTGTGGAGCGTCATTAGGCCTGTGCCTTCTTGCAATTTTGTTGCAACGTGAAGGTAGTGAACGTTCGCTTGCTGCCCCCTCGATCAGTCACTGAGCGTCTCTTCGGAGGCGCTTTCATTTTTGATACAGTTTTATAAAAGCAATCAAGAGGGATGACTACGTTCCAGGCTTCATAGCGAATCATTTACATAAATTAAATAATGTGTCATATTATTGTGGACGTTTTAACAGGAGAGGTATAGATGACACGTCGCGTTCTTTTTTGCGGAGGGCTCGTTGCCCTTTCCACCGGATTGGGTCTTGCCAGCCTCGCGTTCGCGAAGCAGATGATGCCCAATCTCGAGATCCTTTTCCAGGGCATCTCAATCAGCCTGATATTCGGAGGCTGCGGAATGATGGTCTGGTCGCCTGTTTTGAGGCGAACTCGTTACGTTCCGTTTACCGGATAAGCACCTCCCTGCCAAAGGGAGTGCGGAGGCGCCTGCTTTGTGGGCGCTTTTCTTTTTGCTAAAAAGTGAGTACATTTGTACATAGGAGGGTTCGTAGCATGGTGCGGAGGCTGTCTTTAGGTAGGCGAGCCGTGTGCCTTTTTTGCCGCGCCTCGTTGGGTTACTCTGTATGCCCGCAGATTCGTACCAGTGCGGACCTTCCACATTTTTAGATAGTTCTTGTTCAAAAAAGAAAGCGCGCGTACCATCATGTGGTCGCGCGCTTTTTGTTTCTTTCGCCCATCTTACGGACGAAGCTGGTTGAGTAATCCGCCGACGGTCTGGTTTCCTTCATAAAGATTGATACCACGACCGCCATTGATTGCTCGGAGAATTACTTCTCTCTCCTCTTCCTCAGTGAGAGGCTTATCATCGACAAGGTCCTCTGTGGGAACGCCGAGGACTCTGCCAATGATTTCTCGCACTTCCGACACGAGATCTTCGCGGGTTATGGCCATGGTGTCCCCCACTCCGTTGCTGTTTTTTGCAGATACGCCGCTTCGTCTTCGGGATCCAAAAGGCCAAGCCTAAACGCAGCCTTTATCCCTCGAAGCCTAATCGCGTAGCTTATGTTAAGCAGAAGCAGAGCGGTGCCAGCGATGGCGACAACTATCGCCAATCCCAGCAGCAAGCCAAGGCCTTTGAGGAGGCGCACGGCGTCAGAAATGAACGGCATACAAGCCCCCTTGGTTGATGTTATCCAAGTAGGATAATGCCGTATGTATGGGTGTCTGTCAATCTTTTACATCAAGCACTTCCTGTTTCATTTTTTCAACAAGCGCATCAAATATCGCCATAGCCTCAGGCTGATCTTTACCAAAAGACGCAAGATAATCTTTACGAGCTACGTCCCAAATACGCACTGATTCTTGATTACATTTCCCATGCTCTTTGAGTGTCTGACCGTCATTTAACAGGTGTGTCACCTTTGGCATTATTTTATCTATCATTTTCACAAACCGCGCCTCAGGATCAGCAAGTGATTCGTATCGCTTGATGGTTTCAGGTATCCATGGAAACTCGTTTCCAAATTCTTCTTCTATGCGTTTTGTTGCTGCTTCCTCTTTCTCTCGTTTTTCCTTCTTTATCTCTGGTGTGAGGACGCGAAGGGTCATGTAGTCTCCAGCATAGACTTCGACAAGGTCATGTATGAGCGCATACTGAGCAACCTTCCCTGTATCAAGGTGTGGTGCGTACTTCGCTGCATACGCACACGCAACAAGCGACAGCATGATGGTGTGGTCAGTATCAGACTCGGGTGTGGTGCCGTCTTCGTGATACGTGAAGCGGTTCACGCGACCAAACTGCAGAGCCAGTTTTCCAAGAGCAACTATGGTATCGACAGTGGTCTTGGCTACCTTCATAGTTAGGAGCCTATATAGGCAAAACGTGGCACTACCTCCCCATCAATCTCTACGGTTTCCATAAACATAGCAAGCGGACGTACCCACATCCCGCCGTCAGCATACTTTGCTTTGTAGACGACCATGTCTTCAAGTGTCTCACTGTGTTTTGCGATACCGATAACCTCGTACTCATTTCCTTTGTAGTGTCGATAGGTGCCAAGGGTAATCATAAAAGTTTTGGTTAGGTCAATACCGTGGTACGGCAGATGACTGTGTATTCGTGAGACGAATGTCAGCAAAGGCTTCGTGTTGTGACGCATCAATTGCCCCCTGCTTCACGAGTTCAAGCAGTGCAAGGAACGACACAATCACCTCTACCTTTTCTTTTGCGCTCCCGGCAAACTCTTTGAATGACAAGGTCATAGCAGTTTGTACACGTTCAGCCAACTTCCCCATCATCTCTTCAATAGTGACCATTGGACGAACACGCACCTCGGGAAGCTTTTCTTTCTTTTCAATGGCAGCAAGCATGTCGTTCAGTGCCTGTGCAAGAGTTTCTGTTGAAAGGTCTTTGCTTGGCGCAAACATTGGCTCAGGCGTGCGTTCACCACGAGCAAGCATCACTCGTTTGCCAAAGAGCCGAGAGAGCGTGCGAGCCGCCTCACGTACCTGCTCATACTGCTTCAAACGTTCCTCAAGGTCATGAATGTCTTCCTGCTCCTCTTCAGTGAGCGTGAGATCAGGGATGAGTGACTTTGATTTGATAAGGAGGAGCGTTGCGGCAATCTGAATAAAGTTTGCCACTGCCTCCATGGGAAACGATGACTGATTCCTCACGTGTTGCACGTAGTCATCCGTTACCGCAGCAAGCGATATATCATTCACCAACAACTTTCGTTGCTCGATAAGATCAAGCAACAGCTCGAGGGGGCCTTCGTATGCGGGGGTTTTAACAGAGAATCCAGTGTGTGCTGGTGCGTAGTCCATTAGGATTTATCGGTATCTACTTTGATACCAAGCTCTTTGAGCTGCTTGTCAGTCAGTGGCTTTGGCGCTTTCATGACGGCCGTTTGCCCGCCACGAGTCATTGGAAATGCTTGTACTTCACGCAAGCTACTCTCACCAGTAAGGTTCATAATGCTTCGTTCAACACCAAGCGCAATACCGCCATGAGGTGGTGTGCCGTATGAGAATGCTTTGAGCATGTGTCCAACACGCTCCTCGGTTTCTTCTTCTGAATATCCCATTGCCTTATACGTTGCCTTCAATATGTCAGGACGATGTGCGCGAATTGAACCACCACCCGCTTCAAACCCGTTACAGACAAGGTCGTATTGGGTTGTGAGAATCTCAGTAAGATTCTTTCCCTCAAGAAGCCAGTCGACGTGTTCTGGAATAGGCATTGAGAATGGATTGTGCGTAAATGTAAGACCACCCTCCCCATTGTCTTCAAAGAATGGGAAGTTTACTACCCACGCATACGCAAGTATGCCCTTTTCTTTTTCTTCATCAGTACGCATGTCAAACTTGTCTGCACCATATGTCTCCATTGCCTCTTTGTATGAGATGCGTGGAAATGGCTTTTGCTTGATGGTATGTCCCATTGCTTCAACGGTGGTGGTAATCATCTCTTCAATCGTTTGCATGACATCCTCCATCGTTACAAATGACATCTCAAGGTCTATCTGGGTGTGTTCAAACCCTCGATCAGCACGAAGGTCTTCGTCTCGTATGGCGCGTGCAATTTGGAAGTAGCGCTCAAATCCAGCAGACATAAGTAACTGCTTGTATTGCTGCGGGGACTGTGGGAGCGCGTAGAATTTGCCTGGATTAAGACGAGACGGTACCACAAAGTCACGTGACCCCTCTGGGGTTGATTCGGTAAGAAGAGGCGTCTCTATCTCAACGAAGTCTTTCTTGAAAAGGAATTCACGTACACGACGTACGAATTCACTACGGGTACGAATGTTTCTCTGCATGCGTGGAGAACGGAGGTCGAGATAGCGGTGTTCAAGACGAGTATTCTCATCAATATCTTTGGTCTCAGTAATTTCAAATGGAAGTGTTTCAGATGCATTCAAAACAGTGATGCCCAGAATCTCAAGTTCGATATCACCATTTTGTTTCTCTGCCTGTACGTTCTTTTCAGGGCGTGCATTCACCTTCCCCTCTACTTCGACCACATACTCGCTACGAATTTCCTTTGCAGCTTCCATTGCAGCGCTTCCTGGAAGCACGACACCCTGTACCAATCCAGTGCGATCACGAAAATCAAAGAAGACGAGCTTACCTTGGTCACGACGAATATCCACCCATCCTTTGATGACCACGGTCTCACCCTTCTTACTGCCCAGTTCTCCAATAAGTGTTCGTTCCATATATAAAAATTAATTAACGCCGATAGCGGTTTTTACCTGCACCATCTTTGCTTCCGTAACCGCACGCGCACGCTCCTTTCCTTTGGCAAGCACCTGAGCAATCAGGTCTGGGTTTGCCATATATGAGTCGTACTTCGTACGCATTGGGGCAATGAACGCCTCAAGGTCTTCGATAAGGGCTTCTTTAAGCGCTTTATATTTCCCTGCATGTTCTGCATACAGTGGCGCAAGCTCTTCCTCGCTCTTAAGAAGTTTGTGCATGGCGTACACGTTTTCAGGACGGTCACCTGATGAGTCGGTCACAATACCCATAACGCGCTTGGTGATTTCTTCACGTGATGCAAAGAGTGGAATCACATTGCCATAACTCTTGCTCATCTTCTGGCCATCGGTACCTGGTACTACCGCGACTTCAGGAAGAATGCGTGGTTCTGGAAGTTTGAACACGTCTGTCTTGAATACGTGATTAAACTTCTCAGCAATGTCACGAGCGTACTCAATGTGTTGCTTCTGATCCTGCCCTACAGGAACTACCTTTGTGTCGTAGAGAAGAATGTCAGCAGCCATGAGAACGGGATAGTTGAAGGTGCCGACAGAAATGTCCTTGCTCTTTGCTTCAGCATCTTTGAACGCATGTGCACGCATCAAAAACGGCATGGTGGTGATGGTGTCGAAAATCCACGCAAGCTCGGTGTGTGCGGGAACGTCTGACTGTTTGAAGATAATAATGTCATCAGCATCAAGTCCTGCAGCAAGGTATGCGGCAACCAGTTCTTTTGTGTAGGTGCGCATGCCCTCGGCATCTTGCATGGTGTTGAGTGCGTGGTAGTCAGCAACCATGATGAATGGGGTGTACTCCCCTGTTTTGGCTAACTCCACAATCTGCTTCATGGCACCAAAATAGTTGCCAATATGCAACTCGCCAGACGGCTTAATGCCTGAAAGCATAACGGGTTTTGCCGTATTCATAATGGCTACAGAATAGCACAAAAAACGGGTCCCCGAAGGGACCCGTCAAGAGTTCGTGCGTGCACGGCTATGCCGTCACAGATGCCAACTGTTTCGGCGTGGCGAGGCGCACGATTTCACCACATGCATGATTGAATGCCTCCCGGGCATCCTTCGAGAAGGCCTCGAGCTGCATACCGATTCGCTTCATCGAATGCATCGGCGAGACGTGTTCCTTCTGGGGCATGCCCACCACGCACAGCAGGTGTTGCCGTACTTCTTCCGAAAGGGGCAACCCGTGAATCATCGTGCGCGCGTTGATGTCTTCGTGCACAGCACGAACGTGCTGTTGCTTTTCCGATACCAGCATTTCCACGAGCGTGGCTGCTTTCGGGCAGTGGTGTGCCCGAAAGGCGTCGCTAAGACTGTTCATGCTCCATCCGCGGTTATTCACGAGCGCTCCTTTTCTGTTTGTTTAAATATCTCCCCGCACTGTTATATCAGGAAAATCGCAAAATGCTAAGTGGCTGGACGAGTTGAAAGCTCAAGGAGTACTTCAAACTCATCGTTTGGTGATGCTACGATAGAACGCTTTTTATTACAGCCGTGGCAGCGTTGAATGATGGTATAGGTGCCACCAAGCACCTCCACACTTATAGGCTCCATGAGTCCTTTGCATGTTTCAGCTCGGTCTCCTGGATCAACGTCCACATGTTTGCTCCACAAACATTTCGGGCAATGATTCGTGTACCCGTTCCCCACCACCTCCTGTCCACAGTGTTCACAGATAAAGTCTTCTTTGTTTCGTACGAATGACATCGAGTTTTATTAATACGTTAAGCAGAGACAGTAATCAGTATTTTCTTCACCAGCAGCGCCCGAGCACCAGTTGTTTGAAAATTTACGACAGCTTCCTGGGCGGCCAGTAGTACTTGGCACATCATTTTCAAGTGTTGTTTTAATAACTGCACCAACACTACTTCCTGAGCCATAGTTATAGTAGCCGTAGGAATTTGGGGCTGGGTCTTGAGGGATTGAACGCATATATCCACCACTCACTAGTTCTGGAAGAAAGTTTGGATCACTACTCATGACGGCAACACTATACGGATTAGGGGGAAATTGTCCTGTGTCAGCGTAGTACGCTGTGAGTGCTTTTGCGATTTGATTTACTTCGGCCACGCGTTGAGTATCGCGTGCTTTTGCACGGGCAGTATTGAGACTCACTAATACTATGGAGGATAAAATACCAATAATGGCAATAACAACAAGGAGCTCAATAAGAGTGAACCCTCGATCGCGTCTCATACAATCATACTAGCATGGGTGTGGTTTTCTCGACGTACTACCTGACAGCACGAGTTGAGAGCTCGAGAAGCACCTTAAACTCATCGTTTGGCGTTGCTACAATCTGTCGCTTCTGTTACAACCATGACAGCGTTGGATGATGGTGTAGGTGCCACTTTGCATATTACCTTTGCAGAAAAGACCGCCTCGATATTCAAGGCCCAGTGGCCTTTGGTGAAGGACTCATTTAACGAAGAGCTCACTATTCCGATGGAGACAGTGGCGCTCTATGGCAAGTCACCAAATGAAGGTGGAGGAAACTCGAAGAATTTCCTATCTCACAGTAAAAAACAAAGCGCCCTGCCAACCATTGTGGTCAGCAGGGCGCATTTTGAACGATCGGTTACGCGGCCAGTCGCATTGGCCTTTTGAACGTGCCACGTGCGATGCGCGAAACGGTCACAGGGTGTGCACGCAACCAGTTGCGGAGCTTGTTCAGTCGGAGATCATTCGGGCGAGACAACTCAAGAAACTTCTTGAGCGTATCTCTTGGAATGTACGCCGTAAAGCGTTTCAGCGAGCGCCACTTAATTTTCATCTGTACGGACCAAACGATGTCCATGATGTCGAAAAAGTGCAATGCGCCGAGCTTCTTCTCGCCTTCCCACGCTTCCACGCGGTAGCTCTGGTAGTTCTTCTTCAAGAAGAAGCTACCGTACTTGAATCTTTTTCGACGGATTTTTTCAAGAAGCAGTTGCTGTGCCTTCCAGAAGTTTACTGTTGAAAGGAGCTCTTTTGAGGCCCCAATCACCTTGTACATGATCATAAGGAACCTCCAAGAAAAACGTGAAGTATCTGTGCGAACACGCGTACAGTACCACTATTGTAGAAATTGTGTAGAGAAACCAAATGTGGCAAACATTGACACTTATATGTTTTGATAGTATAAAATGAGCCTACAGAGTGCGTGTTCTTTTAAACAAGGCACCTTTCACAAAGCCACACGGGAGGCCCTATGGGAACAATTGTTACCATTTCTGGGCCTTCAGGCTCGGGAAAAACAACGCTGGTAGACCAATTACTTTCCCGTGGACCTAAGTACCACTGGATACCCAGCGTTACATCGCGTGCCCCTCGGGAGCGTGATGTAGAAGGAGAATTTCTGTACCGCACATCGAATCAAATTGAGGAGTGCGTGGCACATGGGGAGTTTCTCTGGATCACGCCCCCAATTCACGGCACGCAGTACGGAACATTGAAGCAGTCACTGGAAGAGGCGTTTTGCGTGAGCGGTTTTCATCTCATGATGATTACGCTTGAGTACATTGAAGTGCTTGCTGCCTTTGCTGGCAGAAACGCATCACGTGTCGTCAATGTGCACCTTCTCTCTCCAGGAGAAGAGGTACTCCGTGAGCGACTTCGAAAGCGTGGAGAATCAGAGGAAAACATCGAGAGGCGATTGCTGGAGTGTAGGGACTGGGATGAAAAAGCCCGTACTCTGCGTCCAGTGCCGCATCTCGTGACCAACAATGAAAGTGACCTTGAGCATCTGTTTGCGCAAGTAGACAAAGTGCTCGCACCTTTCAACGCCTCCTAGCGGGGCGTTTTTTCATTGTTGAT
>Ga0164241_10005877_pt1 | contig 11323 bp, 9 predicted proteins | sample OricomyardsoilBY_FD_108780 | JGI IMG/M metagenome (GOLD analysis project Ga0164241, IMG submission 108780) | Backyard soil microbial communities from Emeryville, California, USA - Original compost - Back yard soil (BY) | ecosystem: Environmental > Terrestrial > Soil > Unclassified | place: USA... | reverse complement strand
GGAAAATACATTGATTTCCTTTTTACCAGAAATTGATTCAAAAAATAATCAGTATTCAGATAGTGGAGACCTTCTTTTCTCCTGTCTTAATGTATCTAACAAGACTATTGAAAATTGTACGTTTACTGGTACATTTGAAGATGCTTCAGTCGAGGATATCTTGTCGATGGCCGCTGAATCATTGAATTTAGTAGTAACAAAGGATGGTCAAACGTTTGTATTGCAGGGTAAGGGTTGTCCTTAGCATTACGCTGGTAGTCTGGCTAACCAGCTCTCATTTATTGTTTGCACAAACTCCCCAACCCGAAGTCATCTTGTCCTGCCAGAAAATAAGTCTGGAATCCGCTCTTGAAAAAATTTCTCAAAGAGCGGGCGTTTACTTTATCTATAGTCCAGTCTGTTGAACCTGAATAAAACGGTTTCATTTTCTGCACAAAACCAGCCTTTAGACAAGTTACTTGATCAGTTATTCAACGAAATGAACCTCACCTTTCGTTATGAAGGTAAGTATGTAATTATTAAGAAGAGTGAATTGGTTGCTCAAAAGCCGGAGATAAAGATATTTTCTCCACCTATTGCATCCGCTACTATTTCTTCAAGTTCATTAATTAATGAAGTGAGTCAACAAAAGTACGTGGAGTACTTGAGTTCCATTGCTCCATTTCCCGGTCTTTCTCCTGTAGAGGTGAAGGCTCCTCAATTAATCCCACTTAAACCACTGGAAATAATTACACCCAAAGGTATTATGCATAAGCAATGGTTTGTTGCTGGTGGAATGATAGCAAATGGATATACCAATGGTGGTGCTGAAATCAGAGCTGGACTTAAGCCATTGTATGGAGTAATTAATTTTGGATTGTTAAATAAGGGGCGTTACCGAATGGGTTATGGATTAGGAACAGCTGCGTCCGTAACGGATAAGGTGTCGGTTAATTTGATTTATAATTTCGGAAAGATCCTGGGTCCAAATAACATCGCTATGATTCGTGAGAATAGCCATTTTGTATCTGAAAAAGCTATTCCGTTAACATGAAGCATAATCAAATCAAATTGATGCTTCAGTATGATATTCATCCACGTTTTTTTATTAACGCGGGTGCTTCTTTTAATTTGTTGAAAACAAATTACCCGCTGCAAAGTGTATTTCATTCTATGGACATAGTTTCTTCCTATCCTGAATCCCAGGTTAGAGGCGGTTCCTATCCTAGCACCGGGCCTGGATTTGGTGTTTCAGGAACAAATATTTATACCATAGAAAAGGTTATTTCTCCAATGAGATCAGCCGAAAACTCATTCCAAACCACGCGCACGTGGATAAGCTGGGAAGTGGGTTTATTTTACCGCGTAAATTTTTAAGCTTCGCATAGTGGAAAGCACCGGATTGCCTGTCTTGTAATAGGCAGGCAGATGAAATTATTCTCATTCCATTTTCCCACTGCTACCTTTTTTATGAGACGAAGTATACAATCAGAAATTACCTTGGCCATTCTTGTTTTTGTATTTTTTGCAGTGATGACCTTGTTGAACATGGTCAAAGAATGAGATCGCATGAATGCCGGTAAGGAAGAAATGATCCGACTGTGACAGGAATTGTTTTTGAATGCCAGCCAGGAACAAAAAATCACGATGCTTAATAAAGATTTTTACGAGGAACTGGCGCAGGCATACGCTGCTCATTATTCCAACAAAGATGAATTTTGCACAGTGGTAAATGGGATCATTGCTACCCATAATAATAGTGTAGCACAAATGCTAAATGCAGATCAACGGAAGAAATGGCAGTCGTTGATTGCCTGCCCGTAGTTTAAATTAAACGGCCAAACCATCACAGCTATTAATAGAGATTGTGAGGGGTAGATAATCAGGAAGCAATTCTATAATTTAATATCCCAGAATTTGACATATTCTTCTATTGGCTCTAAGCCAATACTCAATCTTCTTTTATTTAAATTCTCGAAATCTTCTACTTCGTAAAGTATACTTTTCCCATTTGCATCGGTAGTGATCTGCGTACCATAGATTTGCTTAAGGTGCTTTCTTTTCCTAATTCTATCCGTCATAAGGCACAAACTTCTCCAACTGAGATCTCCATTTTCCGCAGCCTTTTCAAACAAAGGATAGTAAAGTTCCATGGTCTTTAAGTCAGAATGCTGCACAACAAAAAAAAGAACCATATTTTGTTCGCCAACTTGTAAGCGTGTAGGAAATCCAAATTTATCAAATACTTCTTTCGTCTCAATTATAATTATTGAATCAAGCTTGAATTGTTTTGTTTTGAAGATCTTCAATAAAGTACTATTGACTTCTTTCGATTTATACATGCTGTCCATTTTTTTTCTATAGAATTGATCTCTATTTTCCAATGTTTTTAGTTTATCAATCAGAGCAATATTCAAATTGATTTCCATTTTTTCAGCGTGATCAATAATCGAAGGCCACTGTTTACTTCTTTGAAGATTGGAGAGTTCGTTATTTCGTTTTAAAATTTCAGAAGAGACACCCCCCTTATTAACGGCTTTAGTAATATAGAAAGATGCTTTGTTAATGTCTCCTGCCATAGTGTAAGAAGCAGCACACCTGTAAAAGTCATTTGCTTCAACATAGGTTTCTTTGATAGCACTTATGGCTTTTTCAAAATAATATCCGGCCTCTCCATAATTTTTGGAGTTATGTAAAGAATCTGCCTTTTTAGCCCATGCATTAAAGTTTTGCGCTGAACAATTACTTGAGATGACAAATAAGGTTGCTAAGCCAGCCAGGAAATTTGTTGTGGACATTTTTTTGGACTTAATATCAGAAGATTTCCAGATATTCAAGGTGAGTTGACTGCTTTATTTTGTGAACCACGATCATTATTTTCAATGCTGATTGATTTCTCTAAGTGAAAGATTGGACTTCGCAAGCTTTTTCATTCAGCCATTTATATTTCAGGTTTTAAAATAAAGTCCCCCATCCCGCCTCATAAAAGGAGGAAGTCAAATGTTAAGTCTTGCAACTGTGATTTTATTTTCTTTATTTGCTTAACAAAATATAAGTATATACTAAAGATAAGGATATGGGGAAAGAATATTTAGGCGAATTTGAAGAGTTGATCCTGACGATGGTGGCAGCATTGCAAGAGGATGCATATGGCGCGGCCATTGCAGAAGAAATTGAAACAAGATTAAAACGAGAAGTCAATTTAAGTGCAGTACACGTTACGCTTTATCGATTGGAGGATAAGGGCTACATCAAATCCAGTTTAGGTGGAGCAACCAATGAGCGTGGTGGAAGGCGTAAACGAATCTTCACGATCACAAGTGCAGGTATGGCAATGCTGAAAGCCATGAAAGATGCACGCTTGGATTTGTGGAAGCTGGTACCACAGTTGAAAATGATTACAGGATAAACTGGATACTGGATTCTTGATACTGGTGGCTGGCAGCTAGTATCCAAAATTTTTAATATGATTAAAGAGAAAGCAAATGAATCAGTCTATAGATAAGGATAATATGTACGGCTGGCCCTTACGATTTCTTCAATGGTTTTGTCCCCCTCATTTATATGAAGAAATAGAAGGCGATTTGATTCAACGGTTTCACCGTGACCTTAAGCCGTCCGACCGCTTAAAGCGGTCGGACGGCTATTGGCAAAAAAGAGCAAAGCGGAGATTGACGTGGACCGTGTTGCGATTTTTCCGTCCGGAAATTTTATTTCAAAATGTGAAGAGTGTGAATTCAGGCAAATCGAAATTCAACCTGTTCGTTACTGATTTTAATTTACATAAAGCAAATAATCTTAGCGGCTGGATTATCTTTTGTATTGCGCTATTAGTTTATTCATTAACAGTGGAGGAAACAGCCAGCTTCTGGGATCCTGGTGAATTTATAGCTACTTCTTACAAACTTGAAGTGCCACATCCGCCAGGGGCGCCACTCTTTTTATTGCTCGGAAGAATTTTTTCTTTCTTCGCTTTGGGGGATGTCACAAAAGTAGCTTACGCTATAAATATGATGAGTGTATTGGCAAGTGCTTTCACCATCCTGTTTTTATTCTGGTCTATTGTTCTGTTTGGACAAAAACTGATAACGATTACTAAAGGATCTATTGAGGAAAAGAAATGGTTACTGTTAAGTGCAGGCGCTGTTGGTTCATTGTCGTATGCATTTTCGGATACTTTTTGGTTTTCTGCGGTGGAGGCAGAAGTATATGCCATGTCATCCCTCTTTACTGCATTTGTGGTATGGGCTATTTTGAAATGGGATGTAATTAAAGACGAAAGCAAAGCAAACCGCTGGCTTATTTTGATTGCCTATGTGGTTGGACTTTCCATTGGAGTTCATTTGCTGAATCTGCTTACCGTTCCTGCATTAGCATTGATTTATTATTTCAAAACATTCAAAGTAAACAAATGGGGGCTTGCAACAACCCTTGTTGCAAGCGGATTGATTGTCTTATTAATTAATGATCTGATTATTCCCGGTCTTCCAACATTAGCAGGACATTTTGAACTTTTTTTCGTCAATACACTAGGACTTTTCTTTGGATCAGGCGCCATTGTTTTTATACTATTATTGATTTTATTTTTAGTAGCATCAATCAGATATACACAAAGAATAAAATCTCCTGTCGGGAACACACTTGCTCTTGCCTTCACCTTTATCATCATTGGTTATTGTTCATACGCTACGATTATTGTACGATCCAATTTTGATCCTCCTATTAATGAAGGCGCCCCCAAAGACGTAATGAGCTTTGTTCGCTACCTGAAAAGGGAACAGTATGGGAGCAGGCCACTTTTATTCGGACCTTACTTTACTTCTGATCCGGTGGCAATGCATTATACAGATCAGACGTATGTGAAAGGAAAAGACAAGTACGACTTAGGCGAGCGCAAGTATGACCTGGAATATTTGCCAGGTGAGCAAACTATTCTTCCCAGGGCATGGCGATCAAATAATGCTGATGATTACAAGCAGATAATGAATTTGAAAGAAGGTCAGCAACCCACCTTTACGCAAAACATGGCTTACATGTTCAAGCATCAGATCGGCACAATGTACATGCGTTATTTCATGTGGAACTTTGCCGGTCGCGAAAATGACAAGCAAGGAGCAGATTGGTTCAGGCCAACGGAATGGTTTAAAAAGCTTCCTCCGGTATTGGCTTCCAACGCAGCGAGGAATAACTTCTTTATGATTCCCTTCCTGTTGGGAGTAATTGGAATGTTTTATCATTTCATGAAGGACACAAAGAATTTTTCGGTGGTGCTGCTGTTGTTTTTTATGTTGGGTGCAGCCATTGTTATCTATTTAAATTCTCCTCCCACAGAACCACGTGAGCGCGATTATATTTATGCGGGTTCTTATTACGCTTTCACCTTCTGGATTGGTTTATCGGTGATTGCTATTGCAGACATCTTTAATCGTATTGTTAAGAATAAAAAACTGATACTGGCTTTTGCTTCTTTGATTGGGATTACAGCTCCTGCATTGATGATTACCCAGGGCTGGGATGATCATGACCGCTCCGATCGTTTCTTTTCTGCAGACGCAGCTCGCAATGCATTGGTCTCCTGCGATAAAAATGGAATTATGTTTACTGGTGGAGACAATGACACCTTCCCTTTATGGTATGCCCAGGAAGTTGAAAATTGCAGAACGGATTTACGTGTATTGGTATTGAGCTATTCCAATGGGGATTGGTACATTGACCAAACCACCAGGCAGGCCTACGAGTCAAAACCATTTTCGTATTCGCTTACTCCTCATGATTACAGGCAATCCGGACTGAATAACGTTCTCTATTTTGCCGACTTCAACATTAAAAGCATCGATGCAAAAGAATACCTTCAACTGATTAAGAAAGAGTATCCCTCATTACGAAATGGCGATCGTAATGTAGTGCCGAGCAAGATCATCACTTTAAACATTGATAAAGAAGACGTTATGGCCAAAGGAATCATTCCAAAAGGAATGGAGAACCTTATGGTTGATCAAATGGAATTTAAACTCAAAGGTAATTTATTAGAGAAAGCCGATTTACTTTTTATTGACCTGATCACGACAGCCAATTGGGAACGTCCTATTTATCTCAATTATACTTCTCTTTCACAACTCAATGTTGATGTTAGTCCGTACGCTGTACAAGAGGGAAATATGTACCGGGTATTACCGGTAAAGAATCCGAGACCCGATCGGAGTTACCTGGTGGATACTGAACAGACCTATGACCGTATGGTGAACCAGTTTAGGTATCGTGGCCTGGATGATTCCCCCGTTTACTTTACAGATGACTATACGATGCAGGTAATGAATCACCGTAGTAACCTCAATTCATTGGCAGAAGCATTGGTAGATAAGGGAGACGTTATTAAGGCGGCTAACGTTCTTAATTTTTCATTGGAGAAAATGCCCGATGAAGCAATTCCCTATGATCCATCTGTTCAGGACACGGTAAATCTTCTTTTTAAAGTTGGTCATAAAGATAAGGCGGTAGAGATCGCTACTGTTGTAGGTAAGCGCTCCATAGAAATTGCTTCTTACTTAGTGACAGAGAACAATGGTATTTCATTTGAATTAAGAAAAAATTTGTTCTTGCTAGGAGCTATGGAGCGTGCATTGTATGAGAACAATGAGGAGGCAACTGCAAAGGAGTTTGGAGTTGCTTATGAACGAATGGTGAATGAATTGCAAAGTCGTGGAGAAGAATGATACCGTTTGTGTCATTGTAATCTATAAAAGAGTGTGGTAAGGACTTTGGATAACCTAAGAATATACAAGGAGAAGGTCATGGCTAAGAAACGGCATCAGAATTTTTCCAGGAATTCTTTCGGTGTAACAATCGAAATGTTTTCAAACGGGTTTAAAATAAGCAAGTCTGGATCACTCGTGATAATAAGATCAGCCTGGCCGGAAAGCGCAAGTTCAAGAAACATATTATCGCTTTGGTCGCGGCAGATGGAAACAGTGTGGTTGACCTTGATCAGTTTGCTTTGTAAACGGTATAGGTGGATAAAGAGATCTTTTTCATACTCGCTCCTGAAATATTTTTCGAATTTTTTTTTCTTTAAAGTTACTTCCAATTCTGTAGTAACAGGCAAGGATCGTATGATACTATGGTCGGTGAATGCCTTACGAATTGCCCGATCGGTAATTGATCCTTTTAAAATAGCAGCACTGATCAGAGCACTCGTATCAAGGACCAGTTTCATTTACGATTCATCTTTCATCAAGTCCTTCAATGCTTCTTCAGTCATGCCCTGCTTTCGGGCATACTCACTGATGTCGTCCATTACCTGTGGGAGCGTTCGCTTATCATCCAGCAATCGCAAAAGTGTTTCCAGGGTTAATGATTTTTTCTCTTCGGAGAGTTGCGACAACTTATTGGCTAATTCATCGCTTACTTCCAGTGTGATCGTTTTCATAGTTCAAAGATAATGAAACAGGTGCATAAAAATAAGAAGCCATCCTTTCCCTTCCGCCTGCTTCGAAGCTTTTGTCCGGAACAATTATACGAGGAGATTGAAGGTGATTTGATTCAGCGATTTAATCGCGATGTCAAGTCGTCTGACCACTTAGAGTGGTCGGACGACTTCAAACTACGAAGAGCAAAGTGGAGATTGATTCGGAATGTTGTTCGGTTTTTCCGGCCAGGCATTTTATTAAGAAATAGTATTCATCCAAACCTGATTTCTATGTTACTACTCAGAAATAATGTAATACTGGCTCTTCGTCACATCAGAAAAGACAAAGCTTTTTCTGGTATTACTATTTTTGGCCTTACAGTAAGCATGACGGCTTGCCTGCTCATTTTTCAACACACGTTTTTTGAGTTGAATTATGATAAGCAATTTCAAAGCAATATTTATCGGGTGGGTACCATTTCCTATGAAAATGGTTTAGAGCAATATAAAACAGCTATCACTCCTCTCGAGGTTGCTCCTACGCTGAAAGAAAAAATTTCTGAAGTTACAGATGCAACAAGAATGTCTTCAACGGGCAACTGGTTTAATTGCACGTTAGCTTACAAGGAAGGTGAAACGGTAACGACTTTTAATGAAAACCGTGCATTCTATTTCGTTGATCCCTCTTTCATTTCAATGTTTACTATTTCCTTTTTGAAAGGAGATGTGAAAACGGCATTAGAAAAACCCTACTCTATTGTATTATCTGCATCGGCTGCGAAGAAATATTTCGGAGATAAAGAAGCATATGGAAAAACGTTAAAATTACGAGGTAGTTTTCAGACTCACGACTATACTGTTACCGGAGTCATGGAAGACTTTCCCGTTAACTCGCATCTGGAGGTTAACATTATTGCGCCACTTAGTTCCATAGAAGGTCCATTTGATGCACTTACCTATATTCAGGTTGCTCCTGGAGTGAATGCTCAATCATTGACTGAAAAGATTAATGAACTGGCTGCAACGATGATTCCTGTAGTTAATAAAGCAGAAACAAAATTTCTTTGCGAGCCGATCGCTGATATCCACCTTCATAGCAACTTGCAAGATCAACCCAAGCAACCTGGTAGTGCGTTAGCTGTTTATTTTTTAATTCTCATCGCCATTATCGTTTTGATGATTGCCTGGATCAACTATATCAATCTCTTCACGTCACGTTCGGTAGCACGTTCCAAAGAAGTTGGCATTCGGAAGGTTACCGGAGCCACTCGCACGCAAATCACATTCCAGTTCTTAACAGAGACTGTGGTTGTGAATGTGATCAGTATCGCACTTGCTGTTTTACTAGTCAATTTATCGGCAGATCATTTTTATCGATGGATTGGAATTTCATCGGCACATTATTCATTATTTAAGCTAAACTTAAATAACGAACTTATTCTTCTTTGCTTCTTATTTTTTGGGGGCATACTGTTATCAGGACTCTATCCTGCAAAGATGATTTCTTCTCTGGCTCCTGTGAAAATATTGAAAGGGAAATGGCAAATGAGTTCTTCTAATTTTTCTTTCCGGAAAGCTGCCGTTGTTTTTCAGTTTAGCTGTGCCATTGTACTGACTATCATCATCATTGTCTTTCAACAACAATTTCAGTTTATGAAAGAGCAATTTTTAGGTATTGACATTAAAAGATCGATTGTTTTGAAAGCGCCTTCTAATGTTGACTCTACTTATCTTTTGAAGCTTTCCGGATTTAAAGATCAACTGAAATCCCTGGCCGTCATTCATTCAGTAACAACTTCTACGGATGTGCCGGGCAATATGATGGGAAGCGGTTGGAGAGGAGCTATACGAAAAGTGCCAGACGGACCTTCACAGGATTTTGGTGTTAACCTGATCGATCCGGATTTTATTACAGCATATCATCTTAAGCTATTAGCAGGTCGGGATTTCAGTGAAAAGGATTTTCCTGGCGAGCATTTTGGAGATAAACTTGAATCCGTAATTATTAACCGAAAGGGGGCTGAACTTCTTGGATATAACAATCCGGAAGATGCCATTGGAAGAACCCTTTACTGGGCTGATAGTCGGTGTGTCATTGGTGGTGTGCTGGAAGAATTTCATCTGGAGTCATTAAAGAAAGCGATTCAACCAATGCTCTATGTGGCAAATATGGGTCCATCGATGACTTTAAAGCTAACTGAAGGTGCAGACAAAAATATTCTACTCACGCTTGATCAAATCCAAAAATCGTGGGATGCGTTCTTCCCCGATAATGCGTTCGATTATTTTTTTCTCGAAGATAATTTCAATAAGAATTATGAATCTGATGAGCGCCTGGCCAGATTGTTTAATCTCTTTTGTTTGTTAGCCCTTACCATTTCGTGCTTAGGCATCTTTGCGCTTTCGCTGTTTGCCATTGGTCAACGAATAAAAGAGATCAGTATACGTAAAGTATTAGGCGCGTCTATTTTCAATTTGTTCAGATTATTGACCAAGGAGTATTTCTTTCTCATTGCTCTTTCTTCTGTTATCTCGTTGCCCATTGCTTATTGGACCGCTCAGGAATGGTTGAACGGTTTTGCAATAAAGATTCAATTGAATGCCTGGCTTTTTTTAGCACCTATTGTTTTCATTCTGCTTGTAGCCTTGCTGACAGTAGGTAGTCAGGCAGTAATGGCTGCAGTTAAAAATCCTGTTGATAATTTGAAGCATGATTAAACTGGATTCTGGTTTCTGGATACTGGTTGCCAGCCGGAATCATGAAACCCAAATTTTTTGCAATAAGTAATGAAAGAGGAAATCAGACATCCATCTCTTCCGAAAGTAGCACTACGATTACTATCGTGGTTTTGTCCTTCGCATCTGTACGAAGAGATCGAAGGAGATTTGATTCAACGATTTAATCGCGATGTTAACCCGTCTGACCGCTCGGACGACTATAAACTTCGGAGCGCAAAACGAAGATTGCTTTGGAACGCAATTCGGTTTTTGAGACCCGGTATACTTTTAAGGAATAAATTTTCGGGACAGTTAAACTTCTTTTATATGTTAGATCACTTCTTTAAAATCTTCATTCGTACTACCTTAAAAAGTAAGACCTATTCTCTAATCAATATCAGTGGCTTGGCTGTCGGACTTGCCTGCAGCATTTTTACATTGCTATGGGTGATGGATGAATTTGCTTATGATTCGTTTCATAAGGACGCGGAGCAGATTTACACTTTTAGGACAAACTCAACGAATACGGATGGGATATTCACATTTGATGCTACCTCAGGTCGATTGGCCGAAGGATTAAAGGAGTTTCCTGAGGTTGAAGAATCTGCCCGTGCCTCATTCAGGCAACGTATTTTATTTAACTATAAGAATAAATCTTTCTATGAACAGGGTGCTTATGCAGATGCTTCACTGCTTAGTATTTTTACTTTTCAGCTGATCGAAGGAGATGCACGAAATCCATTGCCGGATGCCAACTCAGCTGTCATCACACAGAAACTGGCAAAGAAGTATTTCAGTGAGGAAAGTGCTATTGGGAAAGTAATTCGTATTAATAATGAAACGGATGTGCGGATTACAGCAGTGATAGAAGATATCCCGGCACAATCAACTATTGAATTTCAACTTCTGCTTCCTTATTCCATTTATAAAAAGACGGATCTCTACAATGATGAATGGGGCGCCTGGACGGGTGGACAGACTTATGTGAAGCTTCGTGCGGGAACAGATAAGACCAAAATGGAAGAGAAAATCTCCAAACAAATTACTCATCCTAAAATATGGCCACGTTGGGGTGACACCGTAGAACTCGTTTTGTTGCCTTTGACTGACTGGCATCTTCGATCCAATTTTGAAAACGGAAAACAATCAGGCGGACGAATTGAGTACATGAAGGCCTTTGGATTGGTTGCCGTATTTATTCTTCTGATCGCCTGCGTAAAT
>Ga0164241_10005876_pt1 | contig 11323 bp, 7 predicted proteins | sample OricomyardsoilBY_FD_108780 | JGI IMG/M metagenome (GOLD analysis project Ga0164241, IMG submission 108780) | Backyard soil microbial communities from Emeryville, California, USA - Original compost - Back yard soil (BY) | ecosystem: Environmental > Terrestrial > Soil > Unclassified | place: USA... | reverse complement strand
TAGCGCTTGCCCTGGTAGAGTTCGCCGATGTCGCCGCGACACCGCACCCACGGCGCTTCCGAGGCGGAAAAGAGCTTTTGCGGTTCGCCAACCGCCTTCGCCAGATCGTCGCTGAGCCGGACGAAGTCGAAGCTGCCATCGGTGATCTGTGCCCACTCGTGGCAGAACACCATATAGGGCACGCCGTCCTCCACCCAAAGACTGCCGTCGAGCGCCATCCAGTCGGGCGGCGTTTGCGGTCCCCGCCCGAGCGGCCGGAACGGTCCGAGCGGCGAGTCGGCGACGAGGATTTCGGTGCCGCGTTTCACGTTCTGCGGCCGGCCCGCGGGCGTCGGCAGCGTGTCCTTCGCGGTGATGGTCACGAACAGGTAGTACTTTCCGCGGTAAGCGTGCACTTCCGGCGCCCACACGGTCTCGCGGCCCCAGTGATCGGCGGGCACTTCCCAGACGGGCACGGGATTCTCCCAGTGCACCAGGTCCTTCGTTTTGAAAACCACCACCGCCTTGCGTTCGATGCCGCCATCGAAAATTCCCGCCGTCGTGGTGCCGTACACGTAGTAGGTCTGCGCCACCGGGTCGGGGAGCACGAACGGGTCCCGGATGCGCACTTCCGAACGCAGCAGCGCAGTCGCGCGACCCGCGAGCACGGCGAGCAGGCCGGCCAGGAGAAAACCGCGGCAGATCCTGCGCATCCTCATCGTGGCGGCTCAGCGGAAGATCCGCTGGGCGAAGTGATACAGGTTGCTGCCCCAGGTTTCGCCGTCGTGGCCGTGGTCGTCGATGTTCCAGATGTGCGGCACGCCGTGCTCCTTCAGGTAAACATGGACGCCCTGCGAGAAATTGATGAGGCCATCCTTGTTGCCGCAGGAGAGATAGAGGAGCTTCAGCTGGGCTTTCGTCGCGGCGGGGTCGGGGACGAGGTCGGCCGGCGGCTTGGTGTTGGGCGCGGACGAAAAGGCGCCGATCCAGGCGAAGGTGTCGAGGTGGCCGAGGCCGAAGTTGAGCGTCTGGCCGCCGCCCATCGAGAGGCCGGCGAGCGCGCGGTGTTCGCGGTCAGTGTAGGTGGAGTATTTCGCCTGGATCGCAGGGATGAGGCAGTCGAGCAGGTCGCGCTCGAAGGCCGCGAAGCCCGCCACCTTCTCCGGAGTGAACGGGTTGCCCTCGGCGCGGTCGTCGGCGAGCGCGCGGCCGTTGGGCAGCACGATGATCATCGGCACGGCTTTTCCGGCGGCGATGAGGTTGTCGAGGACCACATTGGGCGCGGCGAAGTGCATCCACTCGTTCTGGTCGCCGCCGATGCCGTGCAGCAAATAGAGCACGGCGTATTTCTTTTCGGCCGAGTAACCGGGCGGCAGGTACACGTTGGCCTTGCGGCGCGTGCCGGTGACGGTCGAGTCGTATTCGAACACCTCGAGCCTGCCCTGCGGCACGCCGGGCTGCGGGGTCTTGAAACCGTCCGGCGCTTCGGGGAAGGCACGCACATCATCCGGTGCGAGCACGATAGGCCGCGCGAAGTTGGCGCGGGCGCGCTCCTGGGAGGCGTCGGCGGGTTTTTCCTGGGCGACGGACACGGAGGCAAGGACGAGGCTAAAAGCGCAGGAGGAGAGGAAGTGTAGTTTCATGGGGTGAGAGAGATTGGTGGAGCCCGACCTCTGGGCGGGCTGGTTTGGCGGCGAAGAAACCTGTCCGCCCCGCGGCAGGCTCGGGGTCCTGAGCTTGTCGAACGGAGAGGCCAGGTTCCACCATCGGATTATTGGGCGGCTGCGGCAACGGTGGTGTTTTTGTCGTTCACCGCTTCCTCAATGAGCGTGGCGACGCCGCGCGGGTCTTCCTGCTGGGCGACGTGGCCGCCGGGGAAGGTGCGGATGGTCCAGCCGCGGGCGACGGCGCGCTGCCAGCTCTTGTCGGTCTTGGCGCGCTCTTCGGCCGACTTGTCCTTGGGGACGAACGCGACGTAGGTCACGGGCAGGGCCTTCGCGAGCGGGTTCTTGTAGGAGACCGGCTGGTTGAAACACTTGATCGACTGCTTCACGCTGTGCGGCGGCTTGTCGTCCGGCTTGACCCACGGCACCTGCATGAAGCCGTCGGCGAAGCGGGGGCCGGTGGGATTCTGGCCGCCGAAGATGTCCCAGATGGACTGGCCGTCGTCCGGCACGGCGGCGTCGAGGAAGACGACGTGCTTGATGCGCTCCGGCACGCGATCCATGACGCCCGTGATCACCATGCCGCCGTAGCTGTGGCCGGTGAGCACGACGTCGTGCAGGTCCTCGAAGAGAATCGTGTTCACCACGTCGTTGATGTGGGTCTGCAGATCGTAGTCGGTGTGGCTGAGATGCATGCGCTCGCCGAGGCCGGTGAGCGTCACGCGATAGACGGTGTGGCCGTCGTCGGTCAGGAACTTGCCGCAGCGTTTCCATTCCCACCCGCCGGCGGTGGCGCCGTGGACGACAACGAAGGTTTCTTTCGGCGCGGCGTCGGCGGCGCGGAGTCCGGAGGTGACGAACGCAACGCACAGGGCGAACAGGGACGTGAGGCGGAACAGGTGGGTTTTCATGGGGACGGGGGTTGAAAAACAGGGAGCGGGAAGCGCCGGCTTCAGAGGCCGACGGCGATGGTCTGCCGGATATCGGCGGAGGAGGCGCCGGCGCCGAGCGTCCATTCGCCCGCGGGGACGGTGTAGTCCTTCGCCGCGACGTTCCAGCGGCGGAGGGCGACCGCCGGAACCGTGATCTCGACGGTGCGTTTCTCGCCGGCGTTGAGGTGCACGCGGGTGAAGCCGCAGAGCGCACGGATCTCCGGCGGCTGCGAGGCGGCGGGCGGGGTGGCGTAGAGTTGCACGACGTCATCGCCGTCGCGGGTGCCGGTGTTGGCCACGTCGAGGGTCACCGTGAGCGCGCCACCCGCGGCGGGGACCGCGCGGAGGTTGCTGTAGGCGAAACTCGTGTAGCTCAGCCCGTGGCCGAACGCGTAGAGCGGTTTGCCGGTGAAATAGCGGTAGGTGCGGTTCCGCATCGAGTAGTCGTCGAAGGCCGGCAGGTCGTCGGTGGACCGATAGAAGGTCACGGGCAGGTGACCCGAGGGATTGATGAGGCCGAAGAGCACTTCCGCCACGGCGCGACCGCCGTTCTGCCCGGGATACCACGCTTGGACGATCGCCGGCAGGTTTTCGTCCTCCCAAGGCAACGCCATGGCCGAGCCGCTGCAGTTGACCATGATAACGGGTTTGCCGGTGGCATGCAGGGCGCGGAGGAGGTCGCCCTGTTCCGGCGGCAGCTCGATGGCGTCGCGGTCGAAGCTTTCCCCTTCCTGCGCGGCCGTGATGCCGCCGACGTAGATGATCACGTCGGCCTGGGCGGCCTGCGCGAGCGCCTCGGCCTTGAGCTCCGCGACGGAACGCGTGGTCGTGTTGTCCTGGCCGCTCCAGGGCGCGATGGCCGTTTTGGTCGTGATCGGGCTGCCCATGGCGTAGGTGACCTTGAAGTCCTTGCTCGCGACGGCCCGGATGCCATCGAGGATGGAAACCGCGCGCGTGGGCGTGCCGTGGTAGTTGCCCTCGAGCATCGATTTGGAGGCGGCGTTGGGACCGATGACGGCGAGCTGCTTCAGCTTCGCCCGGTCCAACGGCAGCACGCCGTTGTTCTTCAGCAGTACGATCGATTGCCGCGCCAACTCGAGCGCCACCTGGTCGTGCTCGGGAATGTCGTTGTCGAGGAGCGTGTATTGCGAGAACGGGACCTTTTCGGCCGGATCGAAAAGCCCGAGGCGGAAACGGGTCCACAGCGTGTGGTAGAGCGCGCCGTCGATTTCCTTTTCCGTGATCAGGCCCTGCTGCACGGCGCGGACGAGCGCGTTGTAGTCGCCGCCGCAGCACAGGTTGGTGCCGGCCTTGACCGCCACCGCCGCGGCTTCCTCGGCCGTCTGCACGTAGCGGTGCTGCTTCTCGCCGTAGATGTCGTGGATCGCATCGCAGTCGGACACGACGTAGCCCTCAAAACCCCAGCGCTGGCGGAGCAGTTCCGTGAGGAGGAAGGCGTCGGCGCTGACGGGCACGCCGTTGATGGCGTTGTAGGCGCTCATCACGCCCGCGACCTTGCCCTCGCGCACGAGGCGCTCGAACTGCGGCAGGTAGGTGTCATAGAGATCGCGATCGGAAATCGTCGCGTTGAACGAATGCCGGCTGCTCTCCGGGCCGCTGTGGACGGCGAAGTGTTTCGCGCAGGCCATCGCGAGCATGTGCGTGGGATCGTCGCCTTGGATGCCTTTGACGAACTGGATGCCGATTTCCGCGGTGAGAAACGGATCCTCCCCATAAGTCTCCTGGCCCCGGCCCCAGCGGGGATCGCGGAAAATGTTCACGTTGGGCGTCCAATACGTCAGGCCCGCCCACCAGCGGGAGTCGCCGTTATGATTGTTGGCGTAGTCGTTGAATTTGGCGCGCCCCTCGATGCCGATCACCCGGCCCTCGCGGTGAAACAGCTCCGGGTTCCAGGAAGCGGCGGCCCCGACCGGTTCGGGAAACACGGTCGCGGCCCCGTTGTTGGCGACACCATGCAGGGCTTCGTTCCAATAATCGTAGGCGGGCAGGCCGAGGCGCGGGATCGCGGGCGCGGCGTTCTTGAGCTGCGCCACTTTTTCCGCGAGCGCCATGCGGCGGATCAGGTCTTCCGCGCGGGTGCGGAGCGGGAGCGCGGGATCGCGCCAGATCGCCGGTTCCTTCACCTCGGGCGGAACCATCGCCGCGCGGCCGAAGGCGTCGGCGAGATCGGAGGCGGCGAACGCCACGACTTCCGCGCCGGCTTCATTCTTGATCGAGACCGTATTGAACTTCGCGTGGCCCTTGCTGGCGTTGAACCCCAGTTGTAGCGGCCCGCGGAGCGCATCGTCGGATTTCTCGACGGTGCCGCGGATCGTGGCGGCCCTGCGGTTCCCGCCCGCCGCGACGAACAAGTCGTAATCCTTCGCCAGCACCTGGTCGCCGGCGGTCACGTCGTAGACGCGCTCGCCGGCCGCCGTCGCGGTCGTCTCCGCGGCGTTGATCTCGATCGTGTAGCGACCCGCGGGGAGGTTGGCGACCGTGACGGTGAACCGGGGGCCGTTGACGTCCTCGTAGTTGGCCGGGTTGCCCGCGACCGGGGGTGACGGCGGCTCCTTGCGGTGCGTGAAGTCGCCGGTGACGGTGACCTTGCCGCCGCAAGTGGTGCAGGCTTCGTCCGCGGCGAAGGCCGCGGAGACGGAGAGAAGCAGGCCGGTGAGGAGCAGGCGCAGGGCGCGGACACCGCGGGTCGCGGGGGTGAGGCGATTCATGGCGGGGAGAAGCAAGGCGGAGGGAGGCCAGCGGCCGGCGGGATCATTGCGCCCACGCCGCGCCGGCCGGCGTGCGGCGCCAGGCGAAGTAGCCGTCGAGCACGGCGAGCGCGTCGGCGCTGGGTACGGGACCGGGTGCGGCGGTGTCGTGGAAAACCATCACCTGGCGGTTGCCGGCGGTGAACTCGGGCCACGCCGGGACGCCGGGCCCGTTCGGGTTGCCGTGCTTGGCGAAGTTGGTCCAGTAGGTCGAGACGGTGTCGGAGATCGCGAAGTCCTCCGGCCGGAGCTTCGCGTCGTGGCGGTCGAGCGTTTGGAAGACGTACGGCACGTCGACGCCGTGCGGCATGCCGTGGTCGGCCGCCGGGCTGCCGGCCGGCTTCGGCGCGTGCTGGTCGAAGTAATAATAGAAGACCTTCGCTTTGCCGGTCTGCGTTTGCAGCGTGGCCCACGCCCAGGTCTGCCAGCCGAAGGCGGCGTCGCGCATCAGGTCGCGCGCGGTCTTCGGCACGGAGTCGGCGCCCGCGGGATAGGCCGCGAGCAATTTTTCCGCGAAGGGACCGTAGCGCTGCTCGGTGTTGGCGCGGTATTCGGCGGGCGTTTTCTCCCGCGCGAAGCTCAGGCCCTCGTCGGAGTTGTAGCCGACGAGGATATCGATGTCGTTGTAGCGGCCGGCCTCATAGAGCTTGTGCTGGTCGTCCGGGATGATCCAGCCGTCGACGATCGGCCACGCGGTGCCGCTGCCCCAGCCGCCGGGGAGCTTGTCCGGGGAAAGTCGGCGCAAGTCGGCGAGCGACGCGGCGCCGGCTTTCTGGGCGAACGCCGTGCCGGAGGCCTCGGCTTGGGCGAGGGTGCGCATGTTTTCGCCCGGGTACGTTGTGTTGCGCGTCGGCCCGAACGAGCCGCCGCTTTGCGAGATGGCGCCGCGGAACAGGCCCTGCGCCTCGGGCGAGGCGCAGAGCATGCTGACGGCGATGCCGCCGGCGGACTCGCCGAAGATCGTGACGCGGTCGGGATCGCCGCCGAAGGCCGCGATGTTTTTCTTCACCCACTGCAGGCCGGCGAGCTGGTCCATCAGCCCGTAGTTGCCGGAGACGTGGTGCGGCGACTCCGCCGTGAGTTCGGGGTGCGCGAGGAAGCCCAGCGGACCGACGCGATAGTTGATCGAAACGAGGACGACACCCTTGCGCGCGAGGTGTTCGCCGTTGTGGGTGGGCGTGGAGGTGGAGCCAAAGGAGAAGCCGCCGCCGTAGATCCAGACGAGCACGGGCAGCTTCTCGCCGGCGGACCTGGCCGGGGTCCAGACGTTGAGGTAGAGGCAGTCTTCGCTGACGCCGTTCTTGCCGTCGCCTTGGTACGGATCAGGACCGAATTTGTCGGCGGCGCGAATGCCTTCCCACTTCGCGGCCGGTTGCGGGGCGCGCCAGCGGAGGTCGCCGACGGGCGGCGCGGCGAACGGGATGCCCTTGTAGACGGTGAGGCCGGGCGCGGCGACACCCTGCACGAGACCGGATTCAGTCGGGACCGGGGCGGGCGACTGGGCGAAGCCCAGCGTGGTGGTTCCGAAGATGAGGATGCAGGTGCAGGCGAGCCGGCAGAGAGGATTCATACAGAGGGGCACCACGGATGCGCACTAAAAGGCCACAAATTCGATCCAGACCGATTTGGATTAGTGCTCCTTAGTGTGGATTAGTGGTTCAAGCGGTTTGGGTGGGAAAGGGGTTTGTAGGGCGGGATCGCTGATCCCGCCTCGGGCGCGGCGGGGTCGGCGACCCCGCCCTACAGCATCATTTTTGCAGCGCGATTTCCAGCTGGGTGAAGGAATGGGCGGGGAAGGTGTGGTTGATCCGGTTGCCGGTGAACGCGAACTCGCTGGTGGCGGTGCGGACTTTCTCCTCCTTGGCCGTATTGGTGGCGTCGAGGGCATCGGCGGTGACGAGATGCGCCTGGCCCTTGCCGGTGAAGGCGCCGGACTGCAGCTCGAGGTCGGCGGGAATCGCCTCGGTCTCGCTGCGGTTCACCACGTTCACGACCAGCGTGCCATTGGCCGCGTTCAACACCGCGGTGACATCGAGGTAGGGGATGTCTTTGAAGACCTTGTTGCTGTAACTGTCGCAGCGCGTGTACACGTCGAGCGCCGTGCCGCGGCAGTGGTTCGAATACAGGTAGAACGGATAGTAGAGGGAGGTCTTGTACCCACCCTCGGGCGTGATGCCCGTGAGGCTGGTCAGGAAGGTCAGGTTCGCCATCTTGACGATGTCGGCGTGGCGGATGAACGCGTTCAGGTGCTGGGCCAGGAGCAAGGGGCCGGCCAGGTTGTTGCCGCGCGCGCCGTATTCATCGAACGAGATGTAGATCGGCCGGTCCGTCTCGGATTTGACGACGGCCTTCTGGATCTGGCCCCGGGTGACCTCGATGATGCGGTTGATCTCCAGGCCGAGCGACATCTCGTCGGCGAAGACCGGCTTCTCGATCGCCCGCAGGACCTGAAATACGTAGCGGTGCAGGGAAATGTAGTCGATGTAGCCGGCCATCTGGTCGAGCACGTAGTCATTCCAGTCGGTCCAGCCGTCCTTCGGGTCGTACCGCTTCGTGACCAGCGGGTAGTTCGACGCGCCCGCGGCGACCAGCTTGATGCTCTCGTCCACCCCGCGCATCATCTTGGCCGCCTCGATGGCGAACTTCGTGTAGTCCTCCTTGCTCTTGTGGCCGAGCTGCCAGGGGCCGTCGGGTTCGTTGCCCAGGGCCCAGTACTTGACCTTGAAGGGTTCCGCGTGGCCGTGCTTCACGCGCAGGTCGGCGTAGTGCGTCCCGGCCGGGGCATTGCAGTATTCCACCCAGTGTGCGGCGTCCTCGATCGTGCCGGTGCCGGCATTGATGCAGATGAAGTTTTCCGCCCCGACCAGATTGCAGAAGGCCGCGTATTCATCGGTGCCCATCTGGTTCGTTTCCGGCCGGGTGCGCGAAAGGTCCAGCGTGACGGGACGCTGGGCCTTCGGCCCGATGCCATCCTCCCAGTGGTAGCCGGAAACAAAATTGCCGCCGGGCCAGCGGACGGCCGTGACCTTCAGCTCCTTGATTTGCTCGAGGTATTCCTTCCGGAACCCGTTCGCGTCCGAACGCGGGGAAGCCGGATCGTACAGAGGGCCGTAAACAATGTCGGGGCGGGTGCCTTTCCCCAGCGGTTCGAGAAAGCTGCCGTAGATATTCGGATCGATCGCGCTGATGGTGCGGTCGAGGTCGACCTTGATCAGCGCCGGTTGCCCGGCCGAAAGCGGGATCGAGCCCGCGAGGATCAGGGTGGAAAGCAGGAAGCTGGTTCTTTTCATGGGGCGCGGGAGTAGGAGAGGGGCACCACTCATCCACACTAAGGGGTCACTAATCCAAACCGGATCGAATTAGGGTCCCATCAGTGTGGATGAGTGGTGCAAACGGTTTGGGCGGAGACTGGCCCTACTTGGCGGGCTTCAAGAAGCCGTTGATATCGAGCCAGTGCGTGAACGGCTCGAACCACCAGTAGGTGGTGTGGCCGGGGTAACCCATGCCGAAGCCGTGGCCGCCGTCCTGGTAGAGGTGGAATTCGACCGGCTTGCCGGCTTCGAACCACGACTTGATCAAGCCGAACTCGCCCTTGAAGAGAAAATCGTTGGCGGCGATGGCGACGAACAGCGGCGGCGCCTCCTTCGGCACCTCGACCGCCTGCATGCCGCCGTAGATCGGGGCGATGAACGCGAACTTCATCGTCTTGGACTTGAGCGTGCAATGCATCGTGAGCCCGGCGCCGGCCGAGAAACCCATCATGCCGATGCGGCTCGGATCGACTTTCCATTCCTGGGCCCGGCTGAGGATGAGCGCGTAGGCGGCCTCGGCGTCCTGCAGTTGGTTGGTCAGGTCCGGCCGCGGCGGACGCGGGGCGCCGCCGGCGACGGACGAGAACATGCTGTTCATCGATTCCTTGAGACCGTCGAGCGTCGGCGGGGTCGGCTGCAGACGGTACTTGAGGACGAAGGCGGCGACGCCGCGTTCGTTGAGGGCCTTGGCGATTTTCCAGCCCTCGTTGTTGATCGAGAGCCAGCGGAAGCCGCCGCCGGGCGCCACGATCACGGCGGTGCCGTTGGCCTTGGCCGGATCGGGGAGGTAGGGCGTGAGCGTGGCGGTGGTGACGTTGCGCACCATCGGCTCGCCCCACTGGCGGAACCAGCTTTCGGTCGCGGGCTGGTCGGCGACGCCGCCGGTGCCGAGCGGAATCGCGCCGGGTTCGGCGGGAGCGTCGAGCGGGTAGATGGTGCCGTCTTGCGCGACGGCGGACGAGGTGAACGCGAGTAGCGAGAGCAGGGCCGTTTTGGCCAGGGACACGAGGGGGCTTTTCATGGTCGGGGTGGGTTATTGGGGAACGCGAACGTAACAGGGAAAGCGGGCGTTTTCTTAACCACGGATCTCACGGATTAAGGACGGATGAAATCGGATGGGGAATAGGGGTTTCTGAAAGGGGTGGTATCCGGGATTGATCCGTCTCCATTCAGTGTAATCCGGGGTCAAAAAGCGTTGGCGCCGGTTGCCGGCACCGTGAGCAGCGGCAGCATCACCGCGGCGTAGCGCCGGCCGAGTTCGCGGTAGCCGGCGGGGCTGAAGTGCAGGTGGTCGGCCGTGGCTTCGCAGCCGTCGGAGGAAACGAAATGCGCGGTCGGGATCGTCTTCGGCAGCTCCGCGATCACGGGATTCATGCTGGCGCATTTGCCCTGCTGGTCCGCGGGCACGAGTCCGCCCACGAGCAACGGCACGTCCGCCGCCGTCAGGCCGAGATCGGCGAGGAGGTGCTCGTAGACGGATTTCACCTTGGCCGGCCACGCGGCGTCGCCGACGTTGGATTCGCCCTGGTGGAGGAGGATGCCCTTGATGACACCCGCCTGTTGCGCGCGGCGCGCCATGTCCACGAGGCGCTGGTAGGGATTGTCCGCGTAAGCGGTGAGCGCGCCCTTCATCCACACCGGCGCGTTGGCCACATAAGTGGGAATCGACGGCGGATCGAAGAGCTCGATCTTGCAGCCGCCGACGGAAACGTTGACGACGCCAACCCGGACAGATGCCGGCAACGCGGCGACCAGCGCGCGGCCAAAGTAATCGGCGGGACTCATGCCGGAGTTCGGCCGGCAGAGCGGCGGCACCGCGGGATACCATTCCCCTTGCTGGCGGCCCAGCTCGGGAAAATCCACCGCGGCCAAAACCTGGAAACGCGGAGCGCCCGCCGCCTTTTCCTCCTCCGGAATCCCGGGGTAGCCCTCCATGTTCGACTGGCCGAGGCAGAGGTAGATGTGGAAGTTCGGATCCTGCGCGCGGGCGCCGGCGGCGAGCAGCAGGATCGCGATCACGGCCAGGTGTCGGAGCGCTTGGGTCATGGGGGGAAGGCGAGGGGTGGTGCCGGGGATTATTGCGCGGCGGGTTCGAGCCGCGCATGGACGCCTACCGTGGCGCCAACGAAGCCGCCGGCGACTTCCGAGGTGAGCAGGGCGGCGTCGGCGTCGGCCATCAGCGTGGTCCACCGGCCCGGCTCCGTCGCGTAGGCGAACGCGCATTGGGCGTTGTCGGCCGTCACGCGCAGCTCGAGCGACGCGCCGGCCGGGAGGCGGGCGGACGCCACGACGGCTGCCGGTCCGCCGCCGGCCTTTTCCAGGAAGACCGTCACGCCGCCGGCGTCCCGTTTCACCGCGAGGAAATAGTGGAAACGTTCGCCCTGGAACACGGCCAGTCCGGCGGCGATGCCGGACTGCGTCGGAATCGCGAGCGCGGTCGTCGCCGTGAAGCGGGCGTGCTGCACGCGCCGGCCGAGGTAGGAGGGATTGGCGGTGCCGCCCAGGGACTCCGGCCGCGCGGTGAGCGCGAGGTGCCCGGCGGGCGCGCCCAGTTTCCACCAGGTTTCGGCCGGGGCGCGCAGCATGAGCCAGGCGGGCGAAAGCGCCGGCGCGCCAAAGTCGTCGCGCCAGGTGAAGTTGCCGTTCAGCGGCAAATTTTGCGGCTGCGC
>Ga0164241_10005875_pt1 | contig 11324 bp, 8 predicted proteins | sample OricomyardsoilBY_FD_108780 | JGI IMG/M metagenome (GOLD analysis project Ga0164241, IMG submission 108780) | Backyard soil microbial communities from Emeryville, California, USA - Original compost - Back yard soil (BY) | ecosystem: Environmental > Terrestrial > Soil > Unclassified | place: USA... | reverse complement strand
GTCGGCCGCAGCCTTGGTCTCGTTGAGCGACATAGGCTCCCTCCCCTTGTCACGCCGGCTGCTGGTCCGGCGCGCTGCGTTGATCGTTCGTCGGCGCTCGTCGATCGAAGGCCGCGCTCGATCCATCGCCGACCTGCGCCATCGGCCGGCCCGACGACAGGTTCGCTTTAGAAGCTCACTAGCGCAATGGCGCATGATTGTCCACAATCATGTGGTATGTTGTAGACAAAATTGCTGCGCGCCGTATAGCCGACGGTGGCGATTCCATCCCGCAGCGCTCGATGGACGGAGCCCTCGCCTCACTTGGTCGACAGCCGATGCATCCGGGGACTCCGATGGAACTCCGGTATATGGGGATGGGATTGCGGTCGAACCTGTCCCGAGCGTAACAATGCGCTAACCGAGAAGGAGGCACTATGAACCACCCGGCAGTACAGCCACCCGCCGCCAATCGCGTCGCACGTGCCGACCTCCTCGTCGCGCCGGAGCTGGCTTCCTTCCTGGAGCACGAGGCGCTTCCGGGCACCGGAGTCGATCCGGACGCCTTCTGGAAGGGGCTCTCGGCTCTCATCAACGATTTTGGCCCGCGAAACGCCGCGCTCCTCGAGCGGCGCGCGGACCTGCAGGCGCAGATCGATGCCTGGCACGTCGAGCACCGCGGCGAGGCCCACGACAGCGCGGCCTACAAGGCCTTCCTCGAGGAGATCGGCTACCTGCTGCCCGAGGGCGGCGATTTCACCATCGAGACGACCAACGTCGATCCCGAGATCGCCAGCGTGCCGGGACCGCAGCTGGTGGTGCCGATCACCAACGCCCGATTCGCGCTGAACGCCGCGAACGCCCGCTGGGGCAGCCTCTACGACTCCCTCTACGGGACCGATGCCATGGGCAGCCCGCCACCGGCGGGCGGCTACGACCGCGGCCGGGGCGCCCGCGTCGTGGCGCGGGCGCGGGTGTTTCTCGACGAGGCTTTCCCGATCGCGGGCATCAGTCACGCCGATGCGCGGCGCTACCACGTGCAGAACGGCGCGCTGCTTGTCGACGATCTGCCGCTCCTGCAGCCCGAGGAGTTCGTCGGCTATCGCGGCGATCCCCGCGCGCCGACCGCGGTGCTGCTTCGCGACCACGCGCTGCATGTCGAGCTGGTCTTCGACCGCAGGCACATGATCGGCAGCCGCGACCAGGCGGGGCTCTCCGACGTGCGCCTGGAGAGCGCCGTCTCGGCGATCATGGATCTCGAGGATTCGGTCGCCTGCGTCGATGCCGAGGACAAGGTCGTTGCCTATCGCAACTGGCTCGGGCTGATGAAGGGCGATCTCTCGGACACCTTCGTGAAGAACGGCAAGTCGATGACCCGGAGCCTCAATCCGGATCTGACGTTCACCGGGCCGGACGGGAGCGAGGTTTCCGTCAAGGGCCGCGCGCTCCTGCTCGTCCGGAACGTCGGGCACCTCATGACCAACCCCGCGGTCCTCGACCGGGAGGGCGCCGAGGGGTTCGAGGGGCTGCTCGACGCGATGGTGACGACGCTCATCGCGCTGCACGACCTGAAGAAGACCGAAGGGCCGCGCAACTCGGTCACCGGGTCGGTCTACGTGGTCAAGCCGAAGATGCATGGGCCCGACGAGGTGGCCTTCGCCGACGAGACCTTCACCCGCGTCGAGGAGGCCCTCGGGCTGCCGAGGTACACGGTGAAGCTCGGGATCATGGACGAGGAGCGGCGCACCAGCGTCAACCTCAAGGAATGCATCCGGGCGGCGAAGCACCGGGTCGTGTTCATCAACACCGGCTTCCTCGATCGCACCGGCGACGAGATCCACACCTCGATGGAGGCGGGCGCCTTCAGCCGCAAGGATTTCATCAAGCGCAAGGGCTGGATCCTCGCCTACGAGAACCAGAACGTCGACATCGGGCTCGAGTGCGGCTTCTCGGGCCGCGGCCAGATCGGCAAAGGCATGTGGGCGGTCCCCGACCAGATGGCGGCGATGCTCGAGACCAAGATCATCCACCCGAAGGCCGGCGGCAACTGCGCCTGGGTGCCGAGCCCGACCGCGGCGACCCTGCACGCGCTGCACTATCACAAGGTCGACGTCTTCGCGGTGCAGGCGGCGCTCAAGAAGGGCGGGCGGCGCGCCTACGTCGACACCATCCTCGAGATCCCGGTGGCGGCCTACCGCAAGTGGACCCCAGAGCAGATCCGCCGCGAGGTCGAGAACAATGCCCAAGGCATCCTCGGCTACGTCGTCCGCTGGATCGACCAGGGCGTCGGCTGCTCCAAGGTGCCCGACATCAACGACATCGGACTGATGGAGGACCGCGCCACCTGCCGTATCTCGGCCCAGCACATCGCGAACTGGCTGCGCCACGGCGTGGTGGACGAGAGCGAGGTGATGGCGATCATGCGGCGCATGGCCGAGGTCGTCGATCGCCAGAACGCGGGCGATCCCAACTACCGGCCGATGGCGCCGTCGTTCGACGGGGTGGCGTTCCGGGCGGCCTGCGACCTGGTCTTCCAGGGAGCCGAGCAGCCTTCGGGCTACACCGAGCCGGTCCTGCATGCGCGCCGGCGCGAGTTCAAGGCCAACGCAGCGCAAGGCCTGCGCGCCTAGGCACCGAGATCCGGGAGCTTGCTTCCGCGGGCGTCCGGGGCGGCATCGAGCCGCCCCGGACGCGCCAAGGACCCCCGCCGGGCGGTCGATGCGCCGGCTGCGGGCGGCTATTGGAAGATCGAGGCCAGGTCCGGCTCCTCGTCGTCCCTGACTTCCAGCCGCAGCGTTCCTTCGAGATGGGTCAGGTGCTCTTTCATCAGAAAGCTGGCCCGGGCCGCGTCGCCCTGCGCCAGGGCATCGACGATCGACTTGTGCTCTTCCACAGGACAGCTCGGCATCAGCCCGCCGCCGTACATGCTGACGATCAGCGAGCTTTGCAGCAGCACCGGCTCCAGGGTGCCGAGGTATACGCGGCTGCCCGATAGACGTGCGAGCGTTATGTGGAACTCGCCCGCCATGCGGATGGCCTCGCGCCGGTGGCCCTTGTCCCTCGCCGCGACCTCGGATCGCACGTGCGCGCGAAGCTTGCGGATGGCAGCCGGCTCCGGCCGGGCCGCGACCCGCTCGACCACGAGATCCTCGAGCGACCGGCGCGCGTTGAAGATGTCGCGCGCGTCGCTCTCGGTCGGCCGGATGACGAAAGCTCCGCGATTCGGAATCAGGTCGATGAGCTTCTGGTGGGAAAGCGTCAGAAGCACGCGCCGAATCCGCGCCCGGCTGACGGAGAAGGCCGCTGCGAGCGCCTCCTCGCCGAGCTTGGTTCCAGGGCGAAGCCGCTGCTCGTAGATCGCCCTCACGATGTCATTGAGGACGCGCTGCTCGACGGGGGGGAGGCGTTCCTCCGTCGACCTCGACTCGCTCGATTCTTCGCGTGCGCCCACAGGGGTCAACCAGCCTTTCCGTTCCACGTGCTCGACCCTCGACGCGGCCAATCCCCGAGCGCAGGTCTGGCGAGCATTTTCGCCGTGCGTATCCCTCGCAATGTTGGCAATAGCGCGTCCTGCAGGTCCGTCAAGCTTTTGAGAATCTGGCATTTTCGAGCGCCCCTTTCCTGCACGTCGAAACTCGGGGACAAGTTGTGGACAGTAAGGCTTGACATTGTGCACAATCAATCCTAAACGAGAGCGATCCGAAGGATATCGCAAGTCCTCGGCCGACAGAAATCAACGAACATCCTCGAAACCCAACGGGAGGCGCCCATGGACGTCGATATCCGAACCGATCATTCCCTGTCGTCGCGCACCACGCTCGTCCTGTCGCGGTCGGAGGTCGAGGGGCTGGTGACCATGGCCGAGGTCGTGGCCGCGGTGGAGACGGCGTTCGCCGATGTCTCCCACCGCATCGCCGCGCAGCCGGCGGCGATCGCGATGTCGCTCGCCTCGAGCACCGCGGCTTTCCTGGCAATGCCGGCGCTGGCCGACCGCCAGGGCCTCGCCGTCATCAAGCTGCTCGCGGATATCCCCGACAACGCGGCGCGGGACCTGCCGGTGCAGCGCTCGGTGATCGCGCTGGTATCGCAGACCACCGGGGCGCCCGTGGCCATCCTTCATGGCCAGATCCCGACCCGGATCAGGACCGCGGCGGCGAGCGCCGTCGGCACGCAGCACCTCTCGCGCCCGGACAGCCACGTGCTCGGCCTGATCGGTGCCGGCGCCCTCGCTCTCGAGCACATCCGCTCCCATCTGGAAGTGCGGCCGATCGACCGCGTCATCGTGTGGTCGCGGACTACGGCCACCGTCTCCCGCCTGATCGAGCTGGCCGGCCGCGACTTCCCGGGCCTCGTCGTGGAGGCCGCCGCGTCGAAGCAGGACGTCTTCGCGAACGCCGATATCGTCTGCACGCTCACCCCGTCGCGCGAGCCGATCGTCGAGGGCGCCTGGTTCAAGCCGGGCCAGCACGTCAACGCGGTCGGCGCGCCGCCGCGGCCCGACCACCGCGAGATCGACTCGGCCGGAATGGCCCGGGCCCGGGTCGTCCTCGACAGCATCCCGATGGCCATGCACGACTCCGGCGATCTCTTGCTCGCCCTCGCGGAGGGCGCGATCACCAAGGAGCAAGTCTCGACCGAGCTCGGCGACGTCATCACCGGCAAGGCCCAGGGGCGGACCTCCGCCGACGACATCACCCTCTTCAATTCCGTCGGGCTCGCGATCCAGGATCTCGCGATCTGCAGCCTCATCGTGCAGAGGGCGCGCGAGAAGGGCATCGGCCAGGAAATCAACCTCGCCGCCTGAGACCAGACCAGAAATGCACCTGCAGCCCAAGGCCCGGACACCCGCTTGATCCTTGGGTTGCGCTCAATCGAGAGCTTCATTGGCAGCTATGACTCCATAGCCGCTCAAGGATAGCTATTGCACAATGGGGATGGAATAAATGGACAGATCCTTCATCTGGCGCAGGGGAGACTGGGGCGGTTATTTCGGCCTTCTGGCCAATAACCTGACCAATCTTCTGACGATGATCGCGCTGCTTCTCTTCGTCGTCGGCTTCCCGGCGGACATCGTCTACGGGCGGATCGCGCCGGCGTTCGGCCTTGCGGTCCTCTCGGCGAGCCTTTGCTACACCTACTTCGCCTATCGGCTCGTGAAGGAGACCGGGCGCACGGACGTCACGGCGCTGCCATCCGGCCCGAGCTCGCCGTCGATCTTCACGGTGACGTTCCTCGTGATCCTGCCCGTCTACCTGCAGACGAAGGACCCCGAGTTCGCCCTGCAGATCGCGCTCGTCTGGTGCGTCGTCGAGGCGGCCATCCTCGGCTTCGGCTCGGTTCTCGGGGAGACCATCCGGCGGACGATCCCGCGCACGGTGCTCTTGTCGTGCCTTGCCGGGCTCGGGCTGCTGCTCCTGGCCATGAACCCGATGCTGCAGTCCTTCGAGGCGCCGACCGTCGCCTTCGCCGTGCTCGCGCTCATCTTCATCAACTGGTTCGGCAAGAAGCCCCTGCTCCCGAAGATCCCGACCGGCTTCCTGCTGCTCGCCGTCGGCACCACCCTCGCCTGGGTCTTCGGGCTGCAGAGCCCGGCCGCCGTGGCGAGCTCGCTCAGCACCTTCGGCTTCAATCCGCCGCAGCTCCACGTCTCGAGCTTCCTGCAAGGCCTGCCGCATGCGCTGCCCTATCTCGCCTCGGCGGTTCCGCTCGGTCTTGCCAACTACGTCTTCGACCTCGAGAACATCGAGAGCGCGCACGCCGCGGGCGATCCCTATCCGACCCGTCAGGTCATGATGGCGAACGGCTTCTGCTCCGCGCTCGGCGCCATGTTCGGCAACCCGTTCCCGGTGACGGTCTACATCGGGCATGCGGGCTGGAAGTCGATCGGGGCCGGCACCGGCTACACCCTCTTCACCGGCATCAGCATGTTCCTGGTGTCGCTGTTCGGGCTCGGGGCCTTCCTGCTGGCGCTGATCCCGATGGTGGCGGTGGTTCCGATCCTCGTCTACATCGGCGTCGTCACCTGCAACCAGGTGGTCCGCGAGGCGCCGAAGAACGAGGTGCCGGTGATCTTCATCACCATGTTCCCGTGGATCGCGAACTGGGCGCTGACGATGACAAACAACACGCTGGCCGCCGCCGGAACCGCCGCCGACAAGATCGGCTTCGAGGCGCTCGCCCACAAGGGCGTCTACTACCAGGGGCTGTCGAACCTCGGCAACGGCGCGCCGCTCAGCAGCATGACCTGGGGATGCATCGCGATCTTCGCCATCACCGACCGGCCCGTGCGCGGCGCGATCGCGGCTCTTGTGGGCGCGCTCCTGACCTTCCTCGGCGTCATCCACGCCCACACGGTCGGCATCGCGCAGCCGCAGGCCATGCCGCTCGTCTACGGCTACTGCATGATCGCGGGGATCTTCGCGCTCAAGCAGTACCTCAACCAGCGCGAGGAGAACCCGGCGCCGCTCGCCAAGCCTGAGTCCGTGGCCGAGTGAGCTGAAGCGCGGCGCCAAAAGCGCCGCTCGACGTTCGCCGCGGCGCGAGCCTCCCGAATCCGGGTCAGCTCGCGCCGCTGCTGCCGCCTGCTCATCGAGGCCGGTCGATCCCCGCCGCCTTGCGCCACCGATGGGCCGGCTCGTCTCCAATCCGGATTCATCAGCAACCTTCGTCGGTATTGTGCACGACAAGAACGCGCCTTGCCGACGCAACTCCAACAGGGAGGCAAGACTATGCAGCGCTCACATTCGGGCTTGTCGCGGCGTGGCTTCATGGAAAGCGTCGGTGCTGGAAGTCTGGCGCTCGGGGTCGGCCTCGCGCGGAGCGCCGGCGCGGCGGGGAGCATTCCGATGATCGACGTCGGCATCGTCACCACCCCCGTCACCGAGGTGGAGACGCTGCCGGAGGCCTATTATCTGACCAACGTCCGTCTCGAGACCGGCTTCGTCGAGGAGAGAAAGCCGTGGCTCGACGCGCCGGTCATCACCCACACCAGCACCGAGCTGAGGACGCTGCGCATCGCCGACGGCAAGATCGCCGAGATCCTCGACGCGAACGCGGCCGTCCCGCCCGACGCGGCGTCCTTCGACGCGCAGGGTCAGCTGATACTGCCGACTTTCCGCGACATGCACATCCACCTGGACAAGACCTTCTACGGCGGCCCTTGGCAGGCGACGCTGCCCACCGAGCACGGCCGGGCGGATCGCGTCGCGCAGGAGCGGGAGCTTCTGCCCAAGCTGCTGCCGCTGGAGCAGGACCGCACGGCCGCGATGATCCGGCTGATGCACTCGCACGGCACCACGGTCTGCCGCAGCCACTGCAACGTCGATCCCGTCAGCAAGCTCGGCAACCTCGAGAATCTCAAGGCGTCCTTCGAGCGCTTCAAGGACACGCTCGACGCCAAGATCATCATCTTCCCGCAGCATGGCCTGCTGGCCTCCGACAGCGTCGGGCTGATGCGCGAGGCGCTGAAGTCGGGCGGTGTCAGCTACGTCGGCGGCGTCGATCCCACCTCCTTCGACCACGCCATGGAGAAATCCGTCGATACGACGGTCGAGCTCGCGCTCGACTACGATGTCGGGATCGACATCCACATCCATGAAGGACGCGAGACGGCGATCCCCGCCTTCAACCGCATCATGGACCACATGGAAGAGAACAAGCAGCTGCAGGGCAACGTCACCTTCAGCCACGCCTATTCGCTCGCCGAGCTCTCGAGCGCCGAGCTCGCCGACATCGCCACCCGCATGAAGGCGCTGGGCGTCACCTTCGCCACCGCGGTTCCGATCGGCAAGGACGCGATGCCGATCCGCGAGATGCACGAGGCCGGCGTTCAGGTGATCTGCGGCACCGACAGCGTCATCGACTGGTGGGATTCCTTCGGCAACTGCGACATCCTGCAGAAGTCGAGCGAGATCGCCCGGATCCAGTATCGCAGCACCGAGTTCGAGCTCAATCGCGCCCTCGGCTATGCGACCGGCTTCGTGACGCCGCTCGACGACAAGGGCGAGCAGGCGTGGCCGAAGGCGGGCGACGAGGCGAGCTTCAACCTCCTGCCCGCCAGCTGCTCGGCCGAGGCGGTCGCGCGCTTGCCCGCCCGCAATGCCGTGTTCCACAAGGGCCGGCTCGCCTACGGCAGCGTCGCCAAGGTGGGCTGACCCCGTCAGGGCCGGCGGCGCGCGAGGATCGGGCCGCCGCCGGCGTTGAGCACCCGCTCCTCCACTGCCGCGAGGCGCTCCACCACCACCCCCATCTGGTGGGCATTGGCGTGGACGAGCGTCGCGCCGTCGAGCATCAGCGCCACGTGGCCGCGCCAGAACACCAGGTCGCCGCGCGCGAGCGGCTCTCCTGGCGCGAGCGGTCGCCCGGCGAGCGCCGCCTGCATGTCGGAATCGCGCGGAAGCACCACGCCGCAGGCGAGATGCGCGAGCTGGACGAGCGCCGAGCAATCGATGCCGCAGACACTGCGCCCGCCCCAGAGATAGGGCGCCCCGACGAAGCGCAGCGCCTGCGCCGCCGGGTCGCCCTCCGCCGGCGCCAGGTGCGGCAGCGGCACGTGGCCGCCGCCGCGGAGCCGGGCGAAACCGCTGGTGCTGCCCGAGACCGGCAGGTCGGCGAGAAACGGCAGACCGATCGTCGCCCGCCCCTGCAGCGTCGGACGCTCGTAGCGGTGCGACCAGAGCGCCGTCAGCGGCCGGCCGGCGCCGCGCTGCGGCCCCAGGCCGTCGCGCGCCACGTAGCCCACGTAGCCGTCGAGCTGCGCCTGGCCCCAGGCGAGGCCGTCCGGCCGCTCCTCGTAGACGATGAAGATCTCGCCGTGCAGCAGCTGCGTGGCGCGCTCGCCGGCGGGATCGGGGTCGAGCGTGAGATCGAGGAGCGCCGGCGCCACCCGCGCCGGACGCCCGGCCACGAACCGCTCCGCCTCGACGCAGCCGCGCAGGTGCGCCGCGGCGAGATCGGGCCGGGCGGGCACCAGCCGGCGATGGAAAGGCCCGTTCACGTGTGGCAATAGCGATCCTCCAAGAGCGCGAGGAGGGCGCGCGCGGCCTGAAACGCCGCGCCCTTCGGCCGCGCCGGCTTGGCCGCCGGCGTCCAGCCGTAGATGTCGAGGTGGAGATAACGCGGGCTCGCGGTGACGAACCGGCGCAGGAACAGCGCCGCGGTGATCGCCCCGGCCATGCCGCCCGAGGGCGCGTTGTCGAGATCGGCGATGCCGGGCTCGATCAGCGGCTCGTAGGGAGTCCAGAACGGCAGGCGCCAGAGCGGATCGGCGACCCGCGCGCTCGCGGCCATGAGGTCGGCGGCGAGCGCCTCGTCGTCGGTGAAGAACGGCGGCACGTCGGGCCCGAGCGCCACCCGCGCCGCCCCGGTCAGCGTCGCCAGACTGACGACGAGCTCCGGCGTCTCCTCGTCGGCAACGGCGAGCGCGTCGGCAAGGACGAGGCGGCCCTCGGCGTCGGTGTTGTTCACCTCGACGGTCAGCCCCTTGCGGCTCGGCAGGATGTCGCCGGGCCGCATCGCCGCGCTGGCGATCGCGTTCTCGACCGCCGGAACCAGCACCCGGAGCCGAACGTCGAGCCCGAGGCTCATCACGATCTCGGCGAGACCCATGGCGGTGGCCGCGCCGCCCATGTCCTTCTTCATCAGCCCCATCGAGGCCGGCGGCTTGATGTCGAGCCCCCCGGTGTCGAAGCAGACCCCCTTGCCGACCAGCGTCACCTTCGGCGCGTCGTCCCGGCCCCAGAGGAGATCGAGGAGGCGCGGCGGCTCCGCGGCGGCGGCGCCGACCGCCTCGATCATCGGCAGGTTCTCTGCCCGGAGCGCCGCCCCGCCCCGCACCACCCGGTGACGCGCGCCATGCCGGCCGGCGAGCGCGACGAACGCCGCCTCGAGCGCCTCGGGCCCCATGTCGCGCGCCGGCGTGTTGATGAGGTCCTGCGCCAGCGCCGCGCCGCGGGTGATCGCCTCGGTCCGCGCCAGGTCCACCCCCTCGGGACAGACGAGCTCGACCCGCGACGGCTTGTCGGTGCGGTAGCGGTGGAAGCGATAGTCCGCGAGCCCCCAGCCCAGCGCCTCGAGCGCGAGGTCGATCGGCACGCCGCCGGGATCGAGCGCGTAGCGGCCGGGCGGCAGCTTCGCCGCGGCGGCGGCGAGCGGAAACCGGTCGCGCCCCCGCGTCGCGGCGCTGCCCCAGCCGACGAGGACCGCCGCGATGCCGGCCTCGCCGGGGAGCGCCAGCACCTCGCCGACGCCCGCCGCGAAGCCGGAGGCTTCCACCCAGGCCCGGGTCGCGGGTGCCTGCTCCTCAACCCAAGAGGTGAGCGCTGCGGCCTCCATTATGCGCAGTGCGATTGTCCGGGGCTCAGATGCAGCGACGAGGGGCATTCGGAAAGGCACCTTGATGGAAAGACCGGTATCCTAGGGTGCCGACCCCCGTGGTTACAAGGCCGTCTGATCGGTAAACACGATGACCGAAAACAGCGAGTCCTCGCCGACCCGCGCCAGCCGCGCCGAGACCGCGGCGGTGGCGGTCGCGTCCCCCGCGGCGAGGCAGCCGGCGAGGTCGCGCGCGATGCGGGAGAAGTCCGAGAGCCCGACCTGCTCGGAGAGGCTCGCGAGCCGCTGGGCGAGCGCCTGCGCCTCGGCGAGGTCGCCTTGCCCGAGCGCGCCTTGCAGCAGGCCGAGCCGGTCGGTCAGGTGGAACACCACCTCCGACACCACCTCGCGACAGCGCTGGTCCCCAAGCGACTGCCGCAGGAGTTGAATCCGTGACCGGTCGAGTTCGGCATCCTCGTGTGCCGGTATGATGATGAGCTCCGCACCCATGGCGATCCCCCCGCCGCTACCCGAGGCCGGACAATGCCGCCGCGACGTAAAGGCAGGCTTGACGTCGGCGCGTGCCGCAGCGCAACACAAGCTTGAAAGTCCGCGCCAGTTTAGGCAATTCCAACCGACGAAGCGCCCGGGGGACAAGCGATGAAACATGCGAAGCCGCTGCCGGAGGACCTTGTCGCGCGCTATCGCGCCTGGCAGGAGCGCCGGTCACCGGACGAGCTCGGCCGCTATGCCGAGCTCGCCGAGAAGGGCCAGCACCCGAAGGCGATGATCATCACCTGCTGCGACAGCCGGGTGCTCATCTCGGAGATCTTCGGCGAGGAGCCGGGCGATTTCTTCATCCATCGCAACATCGCGAACCTGGTGCCGCCCTACGAGCCGGACGGCGAGCACCACGGCACCTCGGCGACGATCGAGTTCGCGATCATCGCGCTCCAGATCGAGCACCTGATCGTCATGGGGCACCATGCCTGCGGCGGGGTGCGCGGCTGTCACGACATGCTCGCGGGGCTCGC
>Ga0164241_10005874_pt1 | contig 11324 bp, 11 predicted proteins | sample OricomyardsoilBY_FD_108780 | JGI IMG/M metagenome (GOLD analysis project Ga0164241, IMG submission 108780) | Backyard soil microbial communities from Emeryville, California, USA - Original compost - Back yard soil (BY) | ecosystem: Environmental > Terrestrial > Soil > Unclassified | place: USA... | reverse complement strand
CGTACGTCTCGGTGGCGGAGTCGCGTGAAACGCCGTCGATGTCGCGGTAGCCGTCGTACTGGCCGCGCACGTAGTGAGCCGGATCGGCCTCCTCGACCGCTCGGAACAGACCGACCTGTGACTCCTTGAGCGTCACCGGGTCGCCCCGCGACGGCGGTTCCATCGCCGCGGCCGCGACCACCTGCATCAAGTGGTTGACGACGACGTCGCGTAGTGCGCCGACCGGGTCGTAGAAGTGGCCGCGGTCCTCGACGCCGAAGCTCTCCGCCATCGTGATCTGCACGCACTCGATGTAGTTGCGGCTCCAGAGCGGCTCGAGGATCGCGTTCGCGAAGCGCAGGTGGAGGATCTCCTCCAGACCCATCTTCCCCAGGTAGTGGTCGATCCGGAACAGCTGCGACTCGTCGATGTACTGGTGCAGCTCGTCGGCGAGGTCACGCGCGGACTGCCGGTCGTGTCCGAACGGCTTCTCGACGACCACTCGGGCGCCGGTGGTCAGTCCGACCTCCGACAGTCCTTTGACGACTCGTCCGAACAGGAACGGCGGTATCTCCAGGTAGGACACCGGTGTCTCGGCGCCCTTGGCGGCCTCGCTCACCCGCTCGTAGGTGGCGGGATCGGTGAAGTCGCCGCTGACGTAGGACAGCTTCGCGGCGAACCGGTCGAAGACCGCCTTGTCGAGGTCGCCGGTCGCCTCGATCGACGACCGGGCACGCTCGATGAGCCGATCGAGCCCCCAGTCGTCGGCCGCCACTCCGACGACGGGACATGCGAGCAGACCGCGGGCCTCGAGTCGGTAGAGCGAACGGAACGTCATCACCTTCGCCAGGTCGCCGGTGATGCCGAAGATCACCAGGACGTCCGCGGACCGTGCGTCGGGACTCATAGGTGTCGATGTCATCGCTACTTCCACCGCTTCCGCTTTTCGGCGCCGCGGCAACAGCCGCGTCCGGTCGATTTCTCACGCCGCCTCGCCGCGCCTGCCGCGGAGCCGGTTGCCCTGGGTGGCGCTCGCACCCCAGTGCGCGATGTCCAGGAGCCCGGCCAGCACGACCCAGAACCAGTCCCCGCCGCTCAGGCCAACGCCGGGGGTGTACAACACCAGGTAGATGAGGGTCGCGAACGGCAGGAAGATGATGCCCAGCAGCGGCCACAGCCAGGTGTCGAACGCGACGTCGACCCGATCCGGTCTCGCGATCCAGAGGATCAACACCGCCAGGCGGGGAAAGATCCCGGCGAAGAGCGCGAAGAGACAACCCATCACGGCCTCCATTCGTTGCCGGGCCATCGTCATGACCGACCGGCGACCCGGCATCGTCCACGGGAGGTGAGCCGCGACGCCGTGCCGTCGGCGGGCCGCCCGCGGGCGCGACGTCACCTGCTTGGGATGAGGACAGAGCGGACCACCAGGCCGACAGTCGGCGGTGATGTACGTCCGCTGCGCTGCGCGACAGCTGCGTGCCGCAAGCGATGAGGGAGGTCCGGCGATGACCGACGATGTCGAGGCAATGGGACCGATCAGCTACCTGATCGTCGAGTTCCCGGGCAGCAAGGTGACCGGCGACGGCTTGCCGATCCTCCTGGATCTGGTCGACCGGGGCTTGATCCGCGTCCTCGATCTGCTGTTCGTCACACGGGAGGGCGACGGGTTGCTGCGCGCGGTCGAGCTGCGTGACGTGGACCATGACGGCCAGATGGACGTGGCGGTCTTCGAAGGCGTGTCCTCGGGCCTGCTCGACGACAGCGATCTGGCTGATGCCGCGTCCGCGATCGGACCGGGATCGTCCGCGGCCATCCTGCTGTTCGAGAACCGGTGGGCGCGGTCGTTCACACAGGCCGTGCGCCGCGGTGGGGCCGAGGTCGTGGCTGCCGGCTATGTCCCCTTCGAAGCCGTTGCCGCGTCGCTCGACGCCGCCGAAGCAGCCGACGCCTGATCCGGCGGAGAAAGGACGAGAACATGCCAGGACTCCTCCGAGGCCTCGTACGAGTGGCCGCGGTCGCGGGGACGGCCACTGCCGTGTCGAACCGGGTCTCCCGCAGGCAGGCCAGACGGTGGTCCGCGCAAGAGGACGAGCAGTACGCCGAGCAACAGCAACAAGAGCCGCCGCCGCAGGACGCTCCGCCCGCTCGTGACACGATCACCCAGCTCAAGGACCTCGCCGAGCTCAAGACGCAGGGCATCCTCACCGACGCCGAGTTCGAGGCGCAGAAGGCCAAGATCCTCGCGTCGTGACCCGGCGGGCGCCGCGTGGCTCAGGATTTGCGGCGGTGGCCGGAGGCGTGATCGAAGCTCGCCGCTTCCACGCCGCGAGCGGGTGAGGTTTGCCGTGTCAGCCTGGGCAAGAGGTGGTTGAGGTCGTCGAGGAGCAGGTCGGCGATCTCCCGGCCGGTGCCGTTGCGAACGACGACGCGTAGGGCGGCGAGGTCCTGGCGGTCGGCGGGGAAGGTGTAGGCCGGGACCTGCCAGCCGCGCTCGCGCAGCCCGGCCGAGACGTCGAAGACGTTGAAGTTCGTGACGTCATCGGCCATCGTGAACGCGAAGACGGGCAGCTCGTCGCCGCGGGTGAGCAGCCGGAACGGCCCCATCTCGGCGACCTGGGCGGATGTGTAGAGCGCTACGTCCCGGCATTCCTGCTGGACCTGCCGAAAGCCTTCCCGGCCCAGCCGCAGGAAGGTGTAGTACTGCGCGACGACCTGGCCGCCGGGGCGGGAGAAGTTCAGCGCGAGCGTCGCCATCTCACCGCCCAGGTAGTTGACCCGGAAGATGAGCTCGTCCGGCAGCGCGTCGGCGTCGCGCCAGAGCACCCAGCCCACGCCGGGGTAGACCAGGCCGTACTTGTGGCCGGAGGTGTTGATCGACGCGACGCGCGGCACCCGGAAGTCCCACACCAGGTCCGGGTCGATGAACGGCGCGACCATGCCACCGGACGCGCCGTCGACATGTAGGGGCACGTCCAACCCGGTCCGGGCCTGCAGGTCGTCGAGCGCGGCGGCGATCTCGCGGACCGGTTCGTAGCTGCCGTCGAAGGTGGACCCGAGGATCGCCACGACGCCGATGGTGTTCTCGTCGCACAGCCGGATCGCCTGCTCGGCGTCGAGGTGGAAGCGCTCGCCGGCCATCGGTGCGAAGCGGGGTTCGACCTCGAAGTAGTTGCAGAACTTGTCCCAGCAGACCTGGACGTTGATGCCCATCACGAGGTTCGGCCGCGCGGCGTCCTTGCCGGCGCTGCGTCGTCGCTGCTGCCAGCGCCGTTTCAACGCCAGCCCGGCGAACATGGCCGCCTCGCTCGACCCGATCGTCGAGCAGCCCAGTGCCTGGGCCGGGTCCGGGGCGTGCCACAACCCGGCGAGCATGTTCACACAGCGCGTCTCCAGCTCGGCGGTCTGCGGGTACTCGTCTTTGTCGATCATGTTCTTGTCGAGGCACTCGGCCATCAGCTGATCGGCCTGCGGCTCCATCCACGTCGTGACGAACGTGGCCAGGTTGAGCCGGGCGTTTCCGTCGAGCATCAGGTGGTCGTGCACGATCTGGTAGGCCGTCGTGGGGTCCATCGGCACGTCCGGGATCTGATGCCGTGGCACGCTTCGCGCCTCACCGGCCCGCGCGAACATCGGGTTCACATTCAGGGATCCAGTGACCCCCGCCACCGAAGGTTGGGCATGTGTTGTCATCGCATACTCCAGACACCAGTCATCAGCGCATCCGATACTCACGGCCGTACCCAGCCGCGAACCTCCCCCCGAACAGGTGAGAAGCGACGGCACCGCGGACGCCGGCGCCGTGCCGATCGGCAAGGGCAGCGCGCGCTGGGCTGAGCTGCGGGCATCTCATCCGGGGTGGATGAGGTGTGCGGGTGGGGCTGCTGCGAGCGTCCGGCAGGTCGGGGACACCGGTACCTGTTCCTGCACATGCGTGAGTTCCCCGACACGTCGTTCACCGACGTGGTGAGCCCGAACGCGGACACGCTGTATTCCACCGCCTGGCTGAATGTCACCGCCGAACCGATCGTGCTGAGCGTGCCCGACAGCAAGGGCCGCTACTACCTGATGCCGATGGTGTCGGCCTGGACCGACGTGTTCGCCTCGCCGGGCACCCGCACCACCGGCAACGGCGCCGGCGCGTTCGCGGTCACCGGCCCCGGCTGGTCGGGCGAGCTCCCGGACGGTGTCACACGCGTGGTCGCGCCGACCTCGACGGTATGGCTGATCGGGCGAATCCAGGCCAACGGCGTGGCGGACTACCCGCACGTGCACCGTTTCCAGGACGGGCTCGCGCTGACCCCGTTGTCGGCCGCCTGCGGGCCGTGGTCGCGATCGTCGGCTTGGGCGCCAACCTCGATGCCGACGCTATCTACCCGATGGCCGGGACCGATGCCGACGGGCGGCCGCTGGACGGCAGCGACCATCGGTACCGGATCCACTTCGACCGCGACGACCTCACGTTCAACGACGACGGCTCGCTGGACATCGCGATCCAGCACGACTCACCCGGCAGGAACGCGGAGTCGAACTGGTTGCCCGCCCCAGCCGGGCCGTTCAACATGATCATGCGCGTGTACTCCCCGAAGCAGGAGATGCTCGACCGCGCATGGCGACCACCACCGGTACGGCCACTGACCTGACACCCGAGCACAGAGGTCGTGCTCGCTGGGGTTGACGGCACCGCGCAACCTGCCTGCGGTCGCTGTCGTGTCCGCGCGTGTAGGGATCGTGTAGAAGCGGTCGGCAGACTGATCTCGTTCGCCAACGGATTGGGAGAAGGTGTGCGCAGGTCACCGTTACCGCCGGTCCCCGTGGCACGGCAGGAGATCGACATCGACGTCGACGTGCTCTTCGGTGCGATACCGAGCCGACGGCTGGACGCCTCGCTCGACGCGGCGGCCGGACAGCTTGCGAGACATGGGATCCGGCACGGCCTGGTGTGCTCCTTGCGGGGCGGGCTGTTCGATGCCTGCACCGGCAACGACGAGATGCGCAAGGCGAGTGAGCGAACGGGGTTCGGCCCCGTAGGCGCTGTCGACGTTCGGGACGCGTTGACCGCGGAGACCGAGATCGAACGGCTCACCGCCGCCGGGGTCCGGCTGCTGCGGCTCTTCCCGGCCGAACAGTGGGTCGAGCCGGACTCGCCCGGTCTGGCGCACATCGTCGACGTCGCGGTCGCGCACGGGATGGTTCTGCTCACGAGCGGGGATCTCAGCCGGTTCTGGCCGTCGTTCGCCGGCCGGGGGGCGCGCGTCTGTTTTCTCGACGTACACGCCTACAAGGTGGCGGACTTCGTCGTGCTCGCCCGCCGCGAGCCGGGGTTCGTTGCGTCCACGCGGATGCTGTGTGGTCCCGACTCCATCGAGCGGATCGCGGGCGAGGTGGGCGCTCACCACCTGGCCTACGGGTCGCGGGCACCGCTGCACGACGTGCTGCCCTCGGCGCTGAGGCTGCGGACCGCCGCGCTGGACGACCGGGAGTGGCGGCAGGTCGCCGGCGGCACCGCCGCGGCATGGCTGGGGGAGCGGACGTGATCATCGACGTTCACGCACACGCCGGACCGTGGTTTTTCAGCACCGACGTGGGCAGCGTCGAGCTGAACCTCGCGCTGATGGACCGCTACGGCATCGACCGCCAGATCGTCTCCGCCTCGGAGGCGGTGACCTACGACATGGTGTCCGGCAACAGGTGGATGGCCGAAGCGCTCGACCGGCATCCGCGCCTGCTCGGCTACGTGGTGGTGAACCCGAACGACCTCGCCACCGCGGCGCGAGAACTGGAGCGGTACCAGCCCACCGGCAGGTTCGTCGGGATCAAGGTGCACACGACCTACCCGGCACAACCGCTGATGTCGGCGGCCGTCCGCGACACCTTCGGGCTGGCCGCCGAGGTGGGGCTGCCGGTCCTCATCCACACCTGGGACGAAACCGTCGTGGGCCTGGTGGACGTGCTGGAGCGCCACCCGGACCTGCGGGTGATCGCAGGCCACATGGGCGGGCCGGCGTGGCGGGCCGCGGTCGATGCGGCCGGCCGCACCGACCGCTTGTACCTCGAACCGTGCTGCTCGATCACCGACCGCGGCAAGTACCGGTACGCCCTCGACCGCGTCCCCCTGGAACAGATGCTGTTCGGCACGGACAGCACCCTCGTCGATCCCGCGATCGCGATGGGTGTGGTGCTCGAGGACGACCTCACCGACGACGAGTACGACCACGTGATGTGGCGCAACGCGGCCCGGCTTTTCGGCATCGACGTCGAGACGGACACGGCAGCATGAACAAGCAGGCAGCTCTCCTGGTGGCCGTGCTGACCGCCGCGTGCGTGGCGGCGTGCGGGAACGACTCCGACGACGCGGTGACCCTGTGGATGTTTCCGGTCATCGCCGACGAGGCGAGCGGCCGGGACTTCTGGCAGAAGGTCGAGGAGGGTTTCGAACGCGAGAACCACGTCGATCTCAGGGTCGAGCTGCAGCCGTGGGCGAGCAGGCAGGAGAAGCTCGGCGCTTCGCTGATGGCGGGTGACGGCCCCGACGTCGTGCTGCTGCAGTCGGACATGATTCCGCAGTACGTCGACGCGAAGGCCTTGCAACCGGTCGACGACGTGCTCGCGAACAGCGAGCGTGCGATCTCGCCGGCGGTGGTCGACGCGCTGTCGGTGGACGACCGGTCCTATGCGGTGCCGCTCTACCGGACTGTCACGACCACTGTCTACAACCGGAAGCTCTTCGCCGAAGCGGGTGTCACCGAGCTCCCGCAGACGTGGGACGAGGTGAAGGCGGCCGCGCCGAAGCTCGCCGCGCACGGCATTCCGATACTCGACTACTCGGGCTCCACCGAGGCGTCGCTGAACCTCAGCTTCTACCCGCTGCTGTGGCAGGCCGGTGGCAGCGTGTTCACCGCCGACGGCACGAAGAGTGCGTTCGCATCCGCGGAAGGCGTGTCGGCGCTGCGGTTCCTGGTCGACCTCGACGCGATGCACGGCCTGCCCGCGGACGTGGCGACCAGGCACAGCGAGCCGCCCGACGACGCCGTGACAACGGGCAGGGCCGCGATGGCCCACACCATGACGGCGGACGGCGCCCGCACCGTCGCCGCCGCGATCGGAGCACGAAACACCGCGATCGGGCTGCCCCTGCGGGACCGGACCCGCGCGACGTACGGCACCCCCGCCGGCTTGTCGTTGCTGCGCGACGCGAAGAAACCGGACGAGGCGCGGAAACTGCTCGCCTACCTGATGTCCCCGGCCGTGGTCGACGAGCTCTGCGCCAAGTCGCACTACTTCCCGCCCTGGACCGCTTCCTCGCCGCCGTCCACCGACGAGGTGGACAAGGAGTTCGCGCAGGCGCTGCCGTTCGCGTCACCCGGGGACACGCATCCACTCGCACGAAAGGTGATGGGCCTGCTGGCACCTCACCTGCAGGCCGCGCTGATCGGCACGACGACACCGGAACGGGCGCTCGCCGACGCCGCCGCGGAGGTCGACGCGATGCTCCGCGACGGCTGATGCCGCGGTTGCGCGCATCGTTGACGGTGCTCGCGTTTCTGCTGCCCGTGCTGGTGTTGTCGGCCGCCTTCCGGTTCCTGCCGATGGTGGGGGCGGTGGGCCTCAGCCTGAGCGAGTACCACCCCGGCGGGCGCTGGAAGTTCGTCGGCACGGAGAACTACCGGAGCCTCGCCGGCGACGAGATCTTTCTCGCCAGCCTGCGCACCACGGTCACCTATGTCGCCCTCCACGTGCCGCTCACCGTGGTGGTGGCGCTGGGTTCCGCGCTGTTGCTGAACGCGGTGCCGCGTGGACGCAGCCTGTTCCGCGCCGCGTTGTTCGCGCCCTACGCCACCAGTTTCGTGCTCGGCGCCGTCGTCTGGCGCAGGGTGCTCGAACCGACCGGGTTCCTCGAACAACCGTCGACGGTGCTGGTGGCATTGGCCGTGGTGAGTGTCTGGAAAGGATTCGGCTACGCGATGCTGGTTCTGTTCGCGGGCATCAGAAATGTCCCGCGCGACTGCCTGGAGGCCGCGACGGTGGACGGCGCGAGTGCCTGGCAACGTTTCCGCCACGTGCTGTTGCCGGCGCTGCGACCCGCCTTGTTCTTCGTCATCGTGGTCGAGACCGTGGGTGCCTTCCAGGTCTTCGACACGGTCTACGTCATGACGGGCGGCGGTCCGGTGCGGGCCAGCTACACGCTGGCGTATGCGGTGTACGACTACGGCTTCCGCTACTTCGACTTCGGCCGCGCTGCCGCCGCCGGAGTGGTGTTGTGGGCCATCGCGTTACTGGTGTCGCTCGGCCAGCGCCGGGCCTTCGATCGGAGCCCGTGATGCACCGCCGGCTCTGGCCCACCGCGGTGCTGTCGCTGGTCTCGCTGATGGCGGTCGGCCCGTTCGTGGTGATGTTGCTCGTCGCGCTGTCGCCGGCCGGCGCGCCGACGCTCCCGCTCCGGCTGCCCACCTCGCTGACCCTGGACAACATCATCCACGTCCTGTCCGCCGAGAGTGTCCTGCGCTGGACGATGAACACGGCGGTCTATTCCGTGGTGTCCGTCGTAGTGGTGCTGCTCTCGGCGTCGATGGCCGCCTACGTCTTCGCCAGGAAGCGGTTCGCCGGGCGCGACGTGCTGCTGTGGTCGTTGCTGTCCACGATGATGGTGCCCTTCCACGCCGTGCTGATGCCGTCCCTCGTGGTCGTCTCGCTGCTCGGCTGGTCGGACACCTACTGGGGGCTGATCGTCCCGACGCTGGCCAACGCGCAGGCGGTCCTGTTGCTGCGCCAGTTCATCCGCGTCCTGCCCGACGAGGTGTTCGACGCCGCGCGGATCGACGGTGCCGGGGACTGGCGGGTGTACCGCAGCATCGTGCTGCCGTTGTGCCGTCCGGTGCTCGCCACCCTCGCGGTGTTCGTCTTCCTCTGGCACTGGAACGACTTCCTGTGGCCGCTGGTGGTCGCGCGCTCCGACGAGATGCGCACGCTGACGGTCGGTCTGTCCACTGTGGAAGAAGGGAACTTCGCCATCGGTGACCTGATGTCCGCCGCCACGGTGTGCGGGCTGCCGTGCCTGCTGGTCTTCGTGGTCCTGCAACGACAGCTGACCGGCACCATCGGCCTCACCGGCTGGGGACGCTGAGCCCCAGCTGGCGCTGCGCGGACATCGTCCTTGCCTGTTGCACCGGCATGCCGAGCTGTTCGAACAGGCGCGATGCCTGGTCGAAACAGGCCGAGGCCTCGTCGTGGCGCCGGTTGCAGTGCGCCACCCAGCCGAGGCTGTACAGCATGGAGGCCTTACCGACGCTGTCGTCCTCCGGAGAGAAGACCTTCAGCGAGCGTGACATCAGTGTCGAGGCGCGCTCCGCGTCACCCCCCTCGGCACAGGTGGCGGCGAGCACGTGCAACGCCTGCGCCTCGTCCCGGGGGCAGGATGCCGCACGGAACTTCTCGATGGCCTCGGCCAGCGCGCGCTCCGCCTGCTCGCGGTCTCCCCGGGCCTCGTGGTGCAGTCCGAGGCTGTACAACGCGCACGCCTGGCCGTAGTCGCTGCCCAGGCTGCGGAAGGTCGCGAGCGCGTGGTCGAGGCACTGGACGGCCTCCTCGAGGCGTCCCTCGTACCGGTGAAGGATGCTCAGTGCCTGCGCGGCGAAGGCGCCGCCACTGGCGTCCGAGCAGCGCTCGAAGGAATCACGCGCCTGGCCCAGCAGGGCCGCGGCCTCCTCGTGCCTGCCGTGGAACAAGTGCACGCTGCCGAGACCGAGGTTCGCGTAGGCGTGTCCCCGGCTCTCGCCGATGTCGGCGAAGAAGCCCTGTGCTTGCGTGAAGTGCGTGCTCGCCTCGTCGTAACGATCGCGGTAGAACGCCAGAGCGCCGAGCCCTTGATGCAGGATCGCGCGGTTGCGTCGCGCCCTGGCGCGGACGGCCGCCGCGAGCGCGAGCTCGTGGGTTTGGCGCCACAGGTCGTAGTGGCTGCGCAGATCGAACAGTGTGGTCAGCGCGCAGGCGATGTCGCAGGCCGGCGTAGTCATGCCGAGCGCAAGAGCCTGTTCGACCACGGCGACGAGTGCGTCCCGCTCGGCGTCCAGCCAGGCGAGCGGGTCGGTCAGCACCCGGTCGGCGACATCCGGATCGAACGGTGTGCCGTTCCCCGGCGCGAGCCACACTTTGACGAAGCGGCACGGCAGACCGGCCTCCGCGCGCACTGCAAGGCTCAGCCAGGTGTCGAACGCCCGGCGAAGCGCGGCCTCGCGGCAAGCGGGCGTGTCGACGGCGTACGCGCGTTCCCGTGCGAACACCCGCAGCAGATCGTGAAAGCGGTAGCGGGCCTGCCCGGCGGGGTCCGCGCCGCAGATCTCCAGGAGGTGCACGTCCGCGAGGCTGTCGACGACATCCTCCGCCGCCGGCAGGTCGACCTCCACCAGTGCGGCGACAACCCAGGCAGGGAAGTCGGGGACGTCCAGCAGTCCCAGCAGGCGGAACGCCCGCTGCCGCATGTCGTCGAGCGCTTCGTAGCTCCACGCCAGGCTGCCCCGCGCCTCCAGGTCGTCGATGCGCAGCTCGTTCAGGCGGGTTCCCTCGTCGGTCAGCCGTTCCGCCAGCCGCCCGACCGTCCACAGGCCGCGCCGGGCCAGTCGGGAGCCGGCGATGCGCAGGGCCAGCGGAAGATTTCCGCAGTAGCGGGCCACCGCGGCCGCGGCACCGGGTTCCGCGCTCACCCGCGCCGGACCGGCGATCGACGAAAGCAACCGCACGGAGTCCGCCGCGCCGAGCACGTCGAGGTGCACCGTGTGTGCGCCCACCAGCTGCGCGCGGCTGGTGACCAGCACGGCGGAACCGGCCGATCCCGGCAGCAGCGGACGGATCTGGGCCATGCTCGCCACATCGTCCAGCACGACCAGCATCCGCCGTGCGGCCAGCTCGGACCGGTACATCGCGGCGCGCGCCTCGATGTCCCCCGGCACCGCGTGGGGGTGCACGCCCAGCGCCACCAGCAGGGTCGCGAGCACCGTCGCCGGCTCCCGCGGCGACCGGGTACCGCTCAGCCGCACGTACAGCTGACCGTCGCTGAAGTGCGCGGCGACCTCGTGCGCCACGCGAACGGCCAGCGCGGTCTTGCCGACTCCAGCCTTGCCGGTGACGGCGGCGACCGGTGACCGGGACGGCCGGGTCAGCAGGTCGCGCAGTTCGGTCAGCTCGGCCGCCCGTCCGGTGAAGTCGTCGAGGTCGGATGGCAGCTGCATGGGCCGCGCCACCTCGTTGGCCTTGGGTGGCTCGTCGCGAAGGATCACCTGATGGAGCTCCTGTACCGCGTCACACGGCTCGACACCGAGCGCGTCGACGAGCACATCGCGCAGCGCGCG
>Ga0164241_10005873_pt1 | contig 11325 bp, 8 predicted proteins | sample OricomyardsoilBY_FD_108780 | JGI IMG/M metagenome (GOLD analysis project Ga0164241, IMG submission 108780) | Backyard soil microbial communities from Emeryville, California, USA - Original compost - Back yard soil (BY) | ecosystem: Environmental > Terrestrial > Soil > Unclassified | place: USA... | reverse complement strand
TGTGTTGGGTTACTACAGTCAGACAAGGCCGCATCGACATAACGGTGGATTACCGCCAGTAGTGGCCGAACAACGGCATGCAAGTAAATCTTAAATTGTGGCCAAATTTACTTGACCACTACACTTCACTTAACTATGTGGAGGTGCCAAATGGCAAGAAGAAAGCATTACCATTACTACAACGATCAATTTAAGGCGACGGCGGTTGCGCTGACGAATATTGCGGGAGTCAAAGCGACGGATGTAGCCGATGCGCTTTGTATCCATCCTGTCATGCTTTACCGCTGGCGATTAGAAACACGCAGGGGGCAACTCATGGTGAAGAAAAAAGATATTGATATTGAACCGAAAATGCGCGCTGAATTAAAACGCCTCCAGAAGCTGGAGCGCGAGCATAACCTGCTTAAGCAGGAACATGGCCTTTTAAAAAAAGCCATCCAATTCTCTTTAGAACAAAAAGAGAAATCTTCGAATTCATAGACCAAAATAAAGCAGATTACAGCATCGCCATCATGTGCCGGCTTTATGAGGTAACCCGCGACGGCTACAACTCCTGGAGGCGTCGAGGAGCAAGTGCTCGGAAACTCGAAGATGAAGCGCTCTATGACATCATTGCGGATCACTTCAAAAAGTCTGGCGGTGTCTATGGTAGCCCTAAGATTACGGAGCTCATGCGAAGTCAGGGTTACCCGGTTGCGAAAAAGCGAGTTGCGCGAATCATGCAGGAAAACGGGCTTATTGCACGCAGGGCAAGGATCTATAGGAAGATGCCGGGATTGTGTCATTTTATCCGCAGCGTGCCGAATCGAGAGCTAGCCGCCCTGGCTAACGAACCGAATAAGGTGTGGGTTGGCGATATTACTTACGTGAGAGTTGGTGGAGAGTGGCATTACCTGGCAGTTGTTCTGGACAAACACAGTCGGCGGGTAATCAGTTGGGGCCTGGCAGATCGAAGAACGGCAGATCTGACATGGCGAGTGATGCGGCAGGCGCTTCGCATCCGAAAGCCACCAGCGGGACTTATTTTTCACACGGATCGCGGCATTGAATATCGAGCGTACCACTTCGCGGAACGAGTGGCTAAGCGCGGAATCATTCAAAGCATGAATCGACCGAGGAGGATGAATGATAACGCGCATATGGAATCGTTCTTTGCTAACTTTAAAGCGGAGCGCATTCATGGAAGAGAAGACTTTCAAACCCAAGATGAGCTCTGGGGTGTGATGTCGGAATACGTCAATTTTTATAACCGTCAGCGTATCCACTCATCAATCGGCTATACAACGCCTGAACAATATGAGTGTAAGCTGGCTTAACAAATGGGTGTGTGCAAAAGCGGGGTAGATTCCCCGCTTAACCAAACCATGTCCATACTGTCGGAACGCTAGCTACGGCCGCGATTCGTGTTGAGAGTAAATTTAGTAGCCCCGCTATAAACGTTTCGCAAGTCGTCACTCCATCCTTGCGTGCCGCCACTTTTCAGTCGAGTCAGGCTCACTGTCTGGCGCCAATAGCAAACATCGGTGATGGGCAAACCCAAATACAATGGAAATGATAATGCGAGCTCCAGCGAGGGGGAGTATTTACTTTGTAGCCGCGCTGTGACCGCAAATATGGGATGTGATTGCCGATAGGAAGCGTCTGAACCTCCACTAACATCCCCGGGGGTAGCGATAAAGCAGAAAGGTGAGGTCTACCATCTCTGAAAGAACGGGAAACCTGAGCAGTGGAGCGCCATCATAAGTGGGCTGCTCATCCCTCAAGAACAGGTGCCCATTTATGTATCCGAGTTCACCAAAGACTATAGATATGTCCGAAAATCGTAAAACCCTCTTGAATAAAATCGTTGTCATTGTCGAATCTCATTTTGAATGAAATCCATTCTCATATGAGTGAAATGAAATCTCATTTTAAGTGAAATCTGCTATACCTAGGACCGAAACAAAAAGCCCGCTGTAGGTTTCTGCAGCGGGCTTTTGATTTAGTAACCAAACAGAAAAGCTATACATTTCTAGTCAATGATTATTCGACATCATCCTCATTTTTAATGGGTTTCCGGGTAGCGCCACATATTGAGCGCCCGCTAGCGGCCCACTGCAGGCGTTAGCAAAGCGGTGGATGAGCAAACCACGACTCGCCTTGAGCCTCGCGTAAGAGCCACATAAAGGTGCTGCGCAGTCATACGCTCGGGCCCAAGGATGACCGCGACATCAGCCTCCAGACCTTTCAAAAGAAGCGTGCTTCCAACGGCACGCCTGCCCAGCGGTCGACCTAAATGGCGGTTTCGCTCACGAACCTGCATTGCCGCTTCAATAAACCCGCCCTCGCCATGAGCTGATCTCAGGGCGGAAATGCAGCAATACAGCACTTCAGGACGATATACGCGTGCACCATTCTGGTCCGCTAAAGCCTGAAGTAGATCAATAGAAGCCGTGTAACTGGGAGCCATCATGAACGCTACTGCAGCGGCTTCTGCAGGGGTCGGGGGCGTGCGGGCTCGGCCGCCTCGTATCGATTCGATGCGCGCGAGTAAGTGGGCAGCCCGCACCTCCGTCATCAGTGAAGTAGCAAACTCTGCAATGTGCCTCAGCGCATTGGGGCTGGCCAAATCTAACTGACGAGCAAAGTTCACCAAATCTTTAAGGTCGACCGCCTCGACGGAAGTTGCGCCAGGTGTCTGCATGGTGAGCTGATGGCGACCATCGACATTAATGGAATCACCAATGACGAGAACACGGCCGTCCCGGTTTGGTGCTTCTGTCCGCGCGGCCACCAGCCGCTGCTGCAGTTCCATGCCTTGGGTGAGTTGGACCCACTGGACCCCCTCCGGGGCTCCACGCAAGTCCACAGGTTGACCAGCCTGCAATAATGCTCGGGCTTGCAGGAGCCAGGCACCTAATGCGTCCATTCCTGCGAGTCGCCATCGCCAAGGGGTCTGCAGCCCTCCAATGGGCGGGAAAGCAGCCAGAGCCTCACGTTCCCAGTGGACGAGTGGGTCGCGGAATCCGAAAATCGCCTGCATCGGGTCACCAAATACGCACGTTGGCAATGTCTGCGCAATAGAATAGACGATGGCGTGCTGTGTGGTATTACAGTCCTGATACTCGTCGACCAGCAAATGTGAATATGTGGAGTAAACAGCGTCACTAATGTGACCGGCCTGTAAGAGCCCTAGGACGGCAACTTGGATAGCAGGATAGTCGGTCTTCGGGTTGGCCAGTTCAAGAACGCGTGGATCGAGGCTGGTACGGAGCGGAAACATAGCCGCAAGCCGCATTGCGAATCCGTCGATAGTTGACACCCTGTATGCCAGGCTTGGGACACCGCCACGCTGGAGCCTCAAGCGTAGAGCTGTGACTCCAGCGTTAGTATGCGTCAGCACCAAGATTGGCTTCTTGTCTTTGTGCTGACTCAGTGCATCCGCGATTAACTGAGTCTTGCCGCATCCGGCTGGGGCCGTAACTGAACCCAATCGGGCCCGAAAAATATCGATTTCAGGTGGTGGCACTTGTCCAATCCCAGAGCTGATTTGTAATTGCGATGAAGCCGGGCTCTGCGCTCCCAATGTGAGGCCCGACGACATCCTTGGCGACTTCCTGGAAACCGCTCACTGACTTGAACCAGGCGTTCTTGTTGTTGCGAGCGGCAAGTCCTAACAAAGCTCGGTCCTCGGGTGTATAGCCGCTAAGCACCCCTTTGAGCTCAATCTCATCAAGTGTGACTCGTCCATTCGACTTCGATTTGATGTGCTCGGCCATGAGCTCACGCCCGACCAATTCTTCCGCCTTCTTCAGCAGCTCATGCACTGCCGCAGCGCTTGAATGGCGAAATAGTTCGTCCTCGAGAGTTAGGCCGGGACGCCATGTGAGGTACTGGCCGCCGGCCGCAAGAAAACGATCGACAAGTCCAGGGGTTTGAATAGGCTTGTCCGCATCAATGAAGACGAGTACGCGATAGCCCAGCTTAAGAAACACCTCCCCTCGCGTGAAGCATTGGTCGGGGCTTCCACCCCCTGCATCCACGTATGACCCTCCTTGGGCCAAGAACGACCTCGCGCCGCGATGAACCCACCACTGGTCCATTCCTCGAGCGAATCCAACCTCGCTGGCTCCTTCGCAGACGATAACTGATCTTGACAGGAAAGCCTCAGGTGCCTTGCGCAATGTGCCTTGAATGCTGTGGTCAGTACCGGCACATTTGGCAGTATGAATGCCTGAATACTGGCGCACGACAAAAAGCTGGTTACCAGCAAGCTCCCTCAGAGTCACCGGCGAATGCGTGGTCATAAAAACCTGCAATGGTTGAGTCGTATCTTTGGCACCGAGTGAGTCGAGTAGTCGCATGAGCCGGTGCGGCTCAAGACCGTACTCGACCTCATCCACCAGGGCGATAGTGGCGGCCGCTGCTGCGGCCCTTTGCAACCCCGCGACAAGAAGCCGCCCCGAACCTGTGCCTAGCGATCGCAGCGGAATGCCAGTTTCGTTATGGAGTGAGATAGCACCATCGCCGATAGATACGGCGTGGGCGTCGAGTAGCGCCTGAGCGGTTGAACCAATGGCGACGCCAAGCTCAGAAGCTGTCTTATTGACAACTTGCAAGGTCTGGGCGAATTGGGGACCAGCCTGCGCGCCAAAGGTAGATCGGGCTGCGCGCGCCGCGCTAGCGAGCTCCGAGCCAAGGTTAGCGCGCTCTTCAGTGAGTCGGTTCAGCACTGAGCCTTTAGCCCAAGAAAGGTTCGTATTCGCGTAAGTGCCTACGCGGGATGGCGTAAGGAGGCTGCGGTCCTTCCAGGCCAGAGATCGCTCCAATTGTTGATTGGCCGCTCTGTCGGAAAAGAGTCTCCAACTCGGTTCGAGGTCGCCGTTAACCTCGAGTTTCAGAGTCAGAACCGTTTCTAGATCTGCGCGAGGCTCGTCTACTACTAGCCCCGCACTGAGGTCAAATCCACGAAGGAACTCTCCGTATACGTCGATGTTCTTCAGGGCATCCGGTAGTGCACCGACCGTAACCGCAATCACCACGGCTCGACTGACGTCCAGGTTGAAGAAGTCCGTGTCGCCAAAAGGAGCGCTCCTTCGCGCCCCAAGGCAGAGGTCGATGGCATCGAGGATGGTTGACTTGCCACTGTCTCCGGGGCCTATGAGACAATTCACGCCGTTGGATGGTGTCCAGTCGAGCTCTTGTATAGAACGAAAATTGCGAATTTCGAGGCGGCGGACGCGTGTCATGTTTCCTCTCAGTTGTCTGGAAAATTATCTCGGCGATGGAAATTGGACCAAAGGATGTACGAGGTACCCCTCTGGCATCACCTATTGCCAGCCATCTGGGGGAAATCGGGCACCGAGAGTTTAAGCGACGAGGACAGTATGCAGCCTATCATGAATGTCGAATAGTTGACGCAAGGCTTCCCCCCGCAGGGTAGGGCGCCAGGCAGGCGTCTTCTGTTTTGAATCAAGCTTACAAAGGCACCGACATATAAGGCTTTTCAGCTAAAAAGAGATTTTGCACCGTCTGTTTCACCGAAAATGAGATTCTCGACTTTTACTCCAGTCTCATTTTTAGTGAAAAAGACCTTCATATCAGTAGCTTTATCATTTCATTCAAAATGAGATTCGACAGTTATAACCAGGATTTACGCAAGATCTCCGTTCGAAATGAACACGGGCCCGACTTTAATCGCACGCACTATCTGAGTCACACGTGCATGTACCATCACTGAAGCACAAAGGGCGCTCGCCTGGGCAACTAATTGTGTTACCTGACGAATCCTGAACGGATCCACTGCATGGCCCGCGGTAGGTTTCCTGGAGGTCATCGGACTGAGGCGACAGGGAGGTTTGTGGCGAAAGGCCCACAATTTCACGCAGGTTCCGGAAGAGTTTGAAATTCTGATCTTCAGGTTTTAAAATCGACGTCCATTCCCATGTGCCATTGTCTCGCTTGATACACGTTCCGAATTTTTTTGCGCCATCCGTTTCGAGGCACATACAGCATTCGCTTTTGGGTTTGGATGGGCAACTTGCAAAATTACCTGAATTGCATTGGCTCGGGTTGTCGATGACTTGAGGTGGTTCAACTGGTTTGTTTTGTTCATGACCTAGCTCCGCTAGGACATCAGCTTTTACCTTGGCAGCCCATTGGGTCTGATATTGAAACACCACGTCCTGCATGCTCGCCTTTATGGCGGCATCTATGGCCGCCTTGTTTAGTGCATCTTCATACTTCTGAAGACGCGACATAAACATCGCGTCCACTACCCCCTGCAAAAAGAGCTCAAGGTCTTTTAGTTCCCCTACACAAACAGATTTAATATCGGAGATCCGAACCAAAGTTATGAACGACCCGTTCACCCTGAATATTCCCTCTATGGGTACATCGGCAATCCGGCTTCCAAGGCAAACGGCATTCCTCGTCGGTCTTACATCGTCTGGTGCAACTAAGGCTGTCTTTGTCGGGTCGTACTTGGACACTTCATCTTCCGTAGGTTCTCTTTCCGGAGCGGGTGAGACCCCCCTTTCTAGACTCCTGGATTGCCCGTTTGTTATTACATGACCATAATAAATACGGAGTTTAGATTTGGGTACGCAACCCTCACACACAAGAGGGCGAAGTGCGTCAACCTCTTTTGTGTCCAGCGCTACGGCCGAAGTACTGCAAGAGTAGACAATAAGCATAAAAAAAGCAGCTAAAAATGCCTTCGTTTGATAACGCTTATCGCAGTGAGACCTAACGAACATGAACCTCTCCCTCTATTTCTAATGTCGTTTGCATTTGTTGTTGAGCGTTGCGAGCTCCAAGGAGCCGCCATTTTTGTGACGGCTCCTTAAGTTCATCATAGGCACGTTCAATCGCAAGCATGACGGACATTTGCTCCACAATTTTACGGAGGCGTCCTGCGCCTTCAGTTTGCCAGAGCAGTCCTTCTCCGAATGCTGGCGCAGATGGAAGAGCTGCCATTACACATACGTTCTCTCTACTCCGCTGTCCGGGTTCACGTAATATTCCCGTTTCACGTTTCTGAAGATGCAGACGGCCTTGTCTAGTTTCGGCGACAATAAACTCACAATTGCCACCGCTGCACTCGGATATGCCCAGTTGCGCTCGCTCGGAAATTCCCTCACATTGCCCAGCTAGACGCGTAAAAAAGGTCCCAGAAGTCAGGTACCCATCAATGATGGCATCATCCGGCTTGGCGTTGCCGAGACTCCTTACGTTCATGGTTGGAAAAAGCTTTCGCAGCGCCAAAAGGCCCTGCTCATTGGACTTGGCAAGGGTTGCTTTATCTTGGTTGTGGTCAACCGACTCGACGTAAGCCATTGCCCAACTGTACCGCGGCATCCAATGTTCATGATGGGTACGCCTGTCCGCTAAGCGCCACATACGCGCACCCAACACATTCTGCCGAAGAGTAGGAAAAGCGAGCAATGAGGCCCGCGCGGATGCGACGCGCCTCTCGAATGCCTGTTTTCCGAACCTTGAACACATTGTTGATGCTGAAGGATTTGGCTTCTCTGGACAAGAGAGGCACTTCGCTGCAGGGTCGCCTGTTTGATAGTCACATCCCGCAACGACTGGCAATTGTTCCAGATCCGCTCGCATTAGGCATATCGCCATTGGAGCAAGTTTCCGGCAAGAAATTAGTTTCGCTAGTGCTTCGCGTTGGTCGGCTTCATCGAGAAGAATGTCGATATGATCGGCCAGAAGTGCTCCTGAAAGCAGGTTTTCTTGCGCCAATGCAACTAGTGATATAGCGAACTGAGCACCCAATATATTGTTGCGAAAGTTAATATGTTTACGATCCGATTGATCGTTAGATGCGACGCCAGAGGAGTCTGGCAATAGCATGCTTGCTGCTGGCCTCAAGACAATGGCTGCCTTTGCCGTTTGCAAAACCGTGGGCGTGCTGAGCATTTGGTGAGTAAGATCACTCACCTTCCAAGTTTGACCAACGTTCCGACCTGCGGCTTTAAGACGCTCACCGATGTCATCCACTGCAAACGTCGACGGTCCCGACCATCGAGTCCGTGGTTCGAGCAGCCCTGTGGCGTCTTTATCGTCGAGCAAACTGCGAAGAAGGGGGAAGGACTTTTCAGCTTCTTCGAAATTCTGATTTTTCAGTTCTGCGACCAGCGGAGCATGAGCTCCTGCCACTTTGGCTCCCGTCGAAACAAGTTGTTTGTAAACTGGCCGAACGTCGTGACCGTCGAAAGTGATTGGACTGACGTTTGGTTGCATCAACCAACTAGCACAGGAACGTGCATCTGCATCTGGGAACAATGATTCGGCGAGCGCGGTGCGTAGCTCGGTGATGCCGGTTACCGCAGTAAACGCAGAGAGCTCCGCAAGCGCAGAGCGGCACGAATCCAGGCCCGCCCATTGCTCGCTTGCAGCAAGCTCCACCAATATCTCTAAATGTCGCTCTGCATACGCAAAATGCTCGCGCTGCTCTTTTCGCATTTGGGCCAACTGATCATTTATTGCCTTTAGACCACTGAGTATTTGTTTAATGGCATTACCCAGACCATCATCCGTTGACTTACGAGATCCAAAAGCGGATGAAAGGCTCCCAGCGAGCGAGAACATGCTATTAGCCATTTGAAGACCTTGTAGAGGCGTAGGTGGTCCGACGAAACTGGCGAGTCCGTCTAACAAAAAGCTAAAGTCTCCTGCGGCTTTAACGGCTGCGGCAAATGAGGTCGCACCCTCGTTCCATCCGATATTTTCCGCAAGCGTGGCCATCTCAGAAATAACTTTGGTTCTTAACTTAACGTCATCTGAAAGCTTTTTAAGCTCTAGACGTGTGTGCGCATCGTCGGCGAGGATCTGAGTTTCGTGATTTGATAGTTGCAATGTTTCAGCTAAATTCCTTAGAGCCTCAGGATCCTTACTAGCTTCGGCTAGAGCGCTGTCTGCCTCAGCTGTGCCGATTCTTTCAACTAATTTTTGCCGCCTTTCTCGAAGTGAATTCCAGTCCGCGTTTTTCTGATTGCTCGACTGGATGTGGATGCCGGCCGCCGCCGCGGCTTGACCTGCTGCAGATTGGGCGCTAGTAATACGCTTATTTCTCTCACGCAGGTCTGCCTCGAATTTTTTAATCTTCGTTTTGGCCTCGCTGTCCTTATATGGCTCCTGGATCTGACTAATATCTTGTCCTCGCTGACGAACCTCCGCGAGGCGGCTCATTGCGACAATCGCAGCAGAATCAAGCAGCCGCAAAGTCGACGCGTCTAATGTCGAGTATCCTGTATCTGACTTGATCTTGTTTTTAATTCGATCTAAGAGAGTTAGAATTTCTTGGGGACTCGCATTCGGCTTAACCTTTATCTCCTGAAGTAACATATTCGTGATCAATCCTTCAATTTCCGTCGCACTGCCACCGTTTATGTGGCGCGCCAGACTGCTAACGCTTTCGCCGATGGCTTTTTTCGTCAACCACCCACCTAACGCTGCATCTGCAGGAACGAGCATACCGAGCGCGATTGCACCCAATTTCGAGGTAGAATTTGACCAACCGGTAATGTCCTCGTATATCTGCATTACTTCGTGAGCGTTAAAGGCTGTTGCATCATCAATTTCACGTAAACAGCGTTGGTATTTGATATCCAGCGCCCCTGGTGCTGAGGGTAAAACGACTTCCTTACCCACCATGAATCGCAGATTTTGCGCGTATAGAATTTCATCAGCCGTCCAGTACGAATTTCCAGGTACAGCTGCGCATGCTTGCTCACCCTTCGCATCCGCCGCCAGAGGATTGCATGTCCAGAAAAACATCGAAATCACTGCCGTAATTGATTTCAATATATGAGATGTGAAATTTGGCCACACGTCCTTGCAGGAGCTTCGCACCCAAACCTCCGAGCAGATGGGGAGCAGGAACGCATCCCAGAAATTGCTATTATTTAACTTTTTGTTCTTCATGTGATTACGAGTGCGCAATGTAACCTCCATCTAAAGCGTAGTGCTGGGTGGTCAAGACATTGATAACACGAGCTCTTTATTTGGCGTCAACTTCACGTGTATTCCCCCAATCACGACAGACATTGCGAAAGGGACTAATACCCTCAATCAGCTGATCTCATTGGTGTATGCATCGTCTTCTACTAATCAGGAAATAGGCCCACGGATATTCCGGGAACCATTTATTCGAAAGTGGTCGGTACCGATGCTCGAGACTGCTGTATGACCCACCTCCGCCAAACTGTTTGGGATTCGGCAAGACACATTTGGGCGGACCGAGATAAAGACAGCGAGAAATAAAAATTCTGCTTATAAAAAGGTAAGTCCGACTTACTAATTGGGAGGTGTAAAAATAGTTACAAACTTTGGATTGACGATTATTTCATTAACGTGTAACCGCCGTGCCTAGCACAATACAACCACGAAGAAAGCAAGTCCACAAGTATCATAGGGGAATTTGGCGCCTAATTTCTAGGGAGATGACGATCTGCTGGTACGACTTCTGTCGAGAACTTCTAGCCGATGGCGTATATGTCGTCGTCGATTTTTTATATGGGGAAAGCCCAAACAAAACCTCGATTTTATCTGTAGCTTCTGGTGTTTTAAAAATCTAGCAAAGGATCAATACATTATTATGATGTGACGGTACATAAATGTGCTGTGTGGTACAAAATATCGGTGTTATTAACAGCTGCAGCGCCCTTGTGGATCCCCGAGAAAGCCGCAAGGGCAGGGGTTCATTGCCGCGATCAGTTGGAAACGGGCCGGGTAACTCACCTGGGCATTGGCCCGGGAGATGTGGATGCAACCGCTCTCCAGTGGTTCGCGCATCACCTCCAGCACCGAGCGCGGAAATTCCGGCAGTTCATCTAAAAACAGCACCCCCCGGTGGGCCAAGCTGATCTCACCGGGTTTGGGGTAGGTGCCGCCCCCAACCAGTGCAATGGCTGATGCCGTATGGTGCGGGCTGCGAAACGGGCGGGCGCGCCAGTTATGCACCACATTCTGGCCGGAGATGGAGCCAACCGCCGCCACTTCCAGCGCTTCGTCTTCGCCCAATGGCGGCAGGATTCCCGGGAGGCGGCTCGCCAGCATGGATTTTCCCGCGCCGGGTGGGCCGAACAGCAGCAGGTTATGGCCTCCGGCCGCGGCCACTTCCAGGGCGCGGCGAGCCTGGGCCTGGCCTTTAACGTCCGCCAGATCCTGACTGTCGATTGCAGCACAGGGTGCGATCGCTGGAGCGCAAGGCAGGTCTTCGCGTCCATGTAACTGGGCGCACACCGCCAGCAGATGATTCGCCAGCTTGTGGGGCGCCCGCTGGCAGAGGCTGGTCTCGGCGGCATTATCCGCCGGCACTATACAAATTCG
>Ga0164241_10005872_pt1 | contig 11326 bp, 5 predicted proteins | sample OricomyardsoilBY_FD_108780 | JGI IMG/M metagenome (GOLD analysis project Ga0164241, IMG submission 108780) | Backyard soil microbial communities from Emeryville, California, USA - Original compost - Back yard soil (BY) | ecosystem: Environmental > Terrestrial > Soil > Unclassified | place: USA... | reverse complement strand
TGTTCCTGCTGCCGGTCTTCGCCCACCTCCTGATCGAGTCGTCGACCTGGCGCCCCGCCGGCCCGAAGCCGCGCCGGTGGTGGGGCTCCGAGGGCGAGTTCGTTCCGGCCCGGGCCGGCGAGACCGGCCGCCTGCCCGGCATCCGCGCGGTCGTCCTCTACCCGATGAACTCGCTCGTCGAGGACCAGATCGTGCGGCTCCGCGACGCGCTGGACTCCGACCACGCGCACGCTTGGCTGGCCAAGCACCGCCACGACCACCGCTTCACGTTCGGCCGCTACACGAGCCACACGCCGCCGGAGCACGCCGAGCTCAAGCAGGTCTACGCCCACAACGAGCAGCGCGCCCAGGCCGCCGCCGAGCACGACCGCAAGGGCGCCGGCGGATCCGCGCCGCCGGCGCGCCGGGCGCTGCACGTCAGCCGCCCGCTCGGCGCGGAGATGCTGAGCCGGCCGGAGATGACCGCGTTCGCCCCGGACATCCTGATCACCAACTTCTCGATGCTCAACGTGATGCTGATGCGCGAGAGCGAGGCGTCGCTCTTCGACCAGACCGCGACCTGGCTCGCCGCCGACCGGCGGCGCCACCGGCTGACGATCGTCATCGACGAGCTGCACGCCTACCGCGGCACGCCCGGCACCGAGGTCGCGCTGCTGATCCGCCGCTTCCTGCACCGGATCGGCGCCGGGGCGGACCAGGTGACGATCGTCGCCGCGTCGGCCTCGCTCGGCGACGACGAGCGGCAGACCCGCACCTACCTCAGCGAGCTGACCGGCCGCGACGCCGAGGGGGTCGCGCTCCTGCGCGCGCCGCGGCTGCTGCCCGAGCCCGGGCCGGCGACCCTCCCCGAGACGGAGGCCGGCGCGCTCGCGGCGCTCGGCCGGGCCGTCCGCGCCGGGGAGGCCGGCCCCGACCACCGCGCCGCCGCGACCCGCGTCGAGGCGACGCGGCCGGAGCTCTCGCGGCTGGTCGTCAACGCGGCCCGCACGGACGGCGGCACGGGCCACGTCGTCGCGACCGACCTCGACACGCTCGCCGAGCGGCTGGCGCCCGGCCGCGGGGACCGCCGCGACGTGCTCGTGGGCGCGCTCGACGCGGCCCCGGACGTGCAGATCCGCGCGCACTACTTCGTCCGCGTCGGCTCGGGCTGGTGGGCGTGCGTCGACCGCGCCTGCCCGCTCGTCACCCACCCGCACGAGCGCCGCAGCATCGGGAAGCTCTACGCGCAGCCGCGGATCCGCTGCGAGTGCGGGGCGCGCGTCCTCGACCTGCTCGTCTGCCAGACGTGCGGCGACGTCTACCTCGGCGGCTACCGCTCCGTCGTCCCGCCGCGCGAGGGCGGCGGCCTCGACCTGCTGCCCGACCTGCCCGACTTCGAGGCGATCCCCGACCGCTCGCTGCTCGACCAGCGCTACGGCTCCTACGCCGTCTACTGGCCGTCCGGCGCGGCGCGTGCGCCGATGCGCGACAAGTGGTCGGCCCAGGGCCACCAGTTCCGCTACACGCCGGCCACGCTGACCCGCGGGCTGGGCCGCCTGCGGCCGACGTTCGGCGACCAGCAGCCCGACGGCTACCTGTTCACGATCGAGTCCACCGACGGCGAGCAGATCCAGCGGATCCCCGCGGTCCCGACGCGGTGCGCGAACTGCGACGACACCTGGGAGCGCACGCACGTGCCGCTCGGCCACAGCAAGGCGATGGCGGTCACCAACCCGTCGCGCATGCGCTCGCCGATCCGGATGCCGACGCCCGCCGCCGACCGCGTCAGCCAGGTGCTCGCCGAGGCGCTGCTGGACGGGCTCTACCCGTCCGGCGCCGACCGCCGCCTGATCGCGTTCTCGGACTCGCGGCAGGACGCGGCGAAGCTCGCCGCCGGCCTCGACGTCGCCCACTACCGCGACACGATCCGCCAGCTCGTGGCCGACGAGGTCCGCCGCGCGGCCGCCGACCCCGCCGGCCGCTACGCGGGCGCGCCGATCGCGCGGATCGGCGCCCGCGTGTGCGCCGACCTCGTCGCCGTCGGCCGCGACCCGGCGGGCCCGGCCGGCCGCAACGCCACCGGCATCGGGCACTGGGCCGACGCCTACGAATGGCCCGAGGACGCCGGGCCGCCGCGCCCGCGCAACGACGACCCGGCGACCGTCGCCTACCTGGAGTCCGTGCGCGACCGCGTGCGCACGCAGCTCGGCGTCGCGCTGTTCTCCGGCGCCGCCCGCGACGTCGAGTCGCTCAGCCTCGGATACGTCGCGCCGCGCACGACGACCGGGCTGACCGCGCCCGGGGTCGACGACGACCGCCGCGACGAGCTCATCTGCGGCCTGATCCGCAAGCTCGGGCTGCAGCGCTTCTACCTCGGCGCGCGCCCGCCGCGCGACGCCGTCGACGGCCCGCCGCGCGCGGTCGCCGGCTGGCTCGACGCGGCCGCGCGCGCGCTCGACGCCGACCCGGTGGCGGTCACCGACTGGGCCCGCGAGCAGTTCGCCGGCCCGGAGGGCTGGGCGGCCGGCTGGCTGCTCGACGTCGACCGGCTCGTCGTCACGCCGCCGGGCGGGAAGCTGTGGGAGTGCCCGGCCTGCTCGTGGCGCCACCTGCACCGCAACGTCGGCGTCTGCCAGCACTGCCACGGCGAGCTGCCCGACGAGCCGATCGCCACCACCGGCGACGACTACCACACGTGGCTGGCCACCGGCTCGCAACGCGTGACGCGGATGGCGGTCGAGGAGCTCACCGGCCAGACCAGCCGCGAGACCTGGCAACGCCGCCAGGCCCACTTCCAGGGGATCTTCCTCGCCGACGAGCCGCCGGTGCCGTCGGGCATCGACGTGCTGTCGGTGACGACGACGATGGAGGCCGGCGTCGACATCGGCTCGCTGCTGGCAGTGCTGCTCGGGAACGTGCCGCCGCAGCGCCCCAACTACCAGCAGCGGGTCGGCCGCGCCGGCCGCCGCGGCGCCCGGCTCTCGGCCGCGGTCACGGTCTGCCGCGACCGGACCCACGACCAGTACTACTTCGACCACCCCGACGAGATGGCCAGCGCCGGCACCGCCGCGCCCTACCTCGCGACCGGCCAGCGGGAGATCTTCCTGCGTGTCCTGCGCGCCGACGCGCTGCGCAGCACGTTCCGGCGGATCGAGGCCGCGCTGAAGAACTTCGACGCCGGCGCCAACGTCCACGGGCGCTTCGGCACGGTCGCCGCGTGGAACGAGGGCGGGCGCGACCTCGTGCGCGATCTCCTGGCCGACGACCGCGGCGGGCTCACGGCGCTCGCCGAGGCGCTGCTGCAGCGCACGCGGCTCGCCGAGGAGACCACCGCCGAGACGCTCGTCACCGAGGCGCTCGAGGGGCTGATCGACGCGATCGACGCGATCGCGGCGCTGCCCGACGAGCCCCCGGACCTCTCGCAGCGGCTCGCCGAGCACGGGCTGCTGCCGATGTTCGGCTTCCCGACCGACCTGCGGCTCCTGCACACCGAGCATCGCCCGCGGAGCTCCGACCCGTGGCCGCCCGACGACGCCGTCGCGCGCGACGCGCGGCTGGCGATCGGGGAGTTCGCGCCGGGGAACCAGATCGTCCGCGAGAAGTACATCTACACGCCGATCGGGTTCGCCGGCTTCCGCCCCACGCGCGGGATGCCGATGCCGCTCGGCGGCATCGGCCCGACCCAGCTCGTCGGCCTGTGCAGCGTCTGCAAGTCGATCAGCCCGGAGGCCGACCGCGACATGCAGCGCTGCCCGAACTGCGGCGCGACGCACGCCGCGGGCTTCACGCGCACGCGGCTCTGCCGGCCGACCGGCTACCGCACGAGCTGGCGCCGCGCCGACCGCGAGGTCTACGAGGGCGTCGCGCAGCAGCTCTCGCACGCGAGCGCGACGCGGCTCGTCACCGCCGGCAACTGGGCCCACGGCCGCCGCTCGGCGGCGCGGCTGCTGGTGCAGTGGGGCGCCACGCGGCTGTGGGCGGTCAACGACAACAACGGCCGCGGCTTCGGCCTCCAGCGCGGGCCCAAGCCGCAGGACGGCTGGCTCGTCGCCGGGATCGCGCCGCGGCACCTGGCGCCGGGGCCGGGCTCGATGCACGTCCTCGGCGCGGTGTGGGCGACCGACGCGCTCGTCGCCGAGCCGCTGGAGGATCGCCACGACGGCTTCAGCCACCGCATGTACCCGCAGCTCGCCGGTCTCGGCACGCTGGTCTCCACCGCGCGCCGCGCCGCCTGGACCAGCCTCGCGTTCGCGCTGCGCGCCCAGGCCGCGATCATGCTCGACGTCGAGCCCCGCGAGCTCGAGGCGGGCCTGCGGCTCCTGCGCGCCGAGCGCAGCGCGCTGCGTCCGCAGCTGTTCCTCGCCGACGCCGTCGACAACGGCGCCGGGCTCGCCACGCGGATCGGCGGCGAGGAGGGGCTGATGGAGGAGCTGATGAGCGGCCTGCGCGCGCGGGTCGCCGAGTGGGAGGGCCCCGGCCACGACTGCGAGTCCTCGTGCCCGGGCTGCCTGCGCGACTGGACCAACCGCCCGTTCCACCCGCTGCTGGACTGGCGGCTCGCCGCCGACCTCGTCGACCTGCTGCTCGACGGCCGCGTCGCGCACGATCGCTGGGAGGCCGTGCGCGTCCGCGCGCTGCGCGGCGCCGCCACCGACTTCGCCGAGGCGGGCTGGACGCTGATCGGCCCGGACACCGATCCGCAGCCCGTCGTCCAGTACGGCTCCGACCAGCGCTTCTGCGTGATCCACCCCCTCGCCGACGTCGACGCCCAGCTCGCCGACAAGCTCGAGACGCCGCACGGGCCGGCCAAGGCGGTCGACGTCTTCAACCTCGACCGGCGTCCCGGCGAGGTCTACCGCCATCTCTAGGAGCGGGAGGGGGCCGTCCTGCGCCCCTCGCCGTTCTGTTGTTCGAGACGACCTCCCGGCCGACGGCCGGACACGACATCAGCGAACAGGAGCGGGCATGAACGCGGTGAGCTTCACGGGCAACTTGACGGCGGATCCAGAGCTCTTCAAGACGAAGACCGGCAAGGACATCTGCAAGCTGCGGGTCGGCATCGGCAACGGCAAGCAGCAGTACCCCGTCTACACCGACGTCAAGGTTCTCGGCGGCTCGGCGAAGCTGTGCGCGAAGTTCCTGTCCAAGGGCCGCGGCGTGGCCGTGACCGGCTGGCTCGAGCACGTCGCCTGGAAGACCGCGAAGGGCGAGCGGCGCAGCAAGCTCTACGTCGCGACCAACAGCATCGACTTCCTCAACGGCCGCGGCGAGATCGTCGTCGACGTCGCGGGCAACGGCGCGAGCACCAACGGCGCCACGAGCAACGAGGACGACGTCCTGGTCGCCGACAAGGACGACGCGTTCGCCGACGAGGCCGCCTGACCGCCGGCGCCCCGCCGAGCCCCCGCCGCCGTGTCCGCTCTCGACATCGCCGAGCGCTCGCCCCTGCACGGGGACGAGGCGAGCCTCTTCGAGGCCAACCACGCCCAGCTGCTGAAGATCGTCCGCGCCGCCGTCAACGCGTCGCCGCAGACGATCGAGGACGCCTGCGCGTTCGCGTGGGTGCAGCTGCTGCGCTACCAGCCCGAGCGCCGGCACCTCATGAGCTGGCTCGTCAAGGTCGCCACCCGCGAGGCCTGGCGGCTCACCGGCCAGGAGTGGCAGGCGGCCGCCGACGCGCCGGCGCTGGAGGCCGCCACGTCGGAGGAGCCGACGACCGACGACCGGCTCGAATGCCTCGAGGTCACGACCGCTCTCCTCGCGCTCGGGCGTGAGGAGAGCGAGCTCGTCCTGCTCGCCGCCGCCGGCTACTCGTACCTGGAGATCACCGAGGTCACGGGCCGCACGCGCCGCGCCGTCGAGCGGCGCCTCAAGCGCGCTCGCGCCCACCTCCGCCAGGCCCAGGGCCTGCCGCACCCGGCACGCCGCGCCGCCTAGCGGCCGCGGCGGAGCATCGGGCCGGCGCGCGCCGCTGCGCCCCGACCGCGTGCCGCAGCCGGCACGCCGCCCCGCGCCGCGGCCCCCGGCGGCCGCGCCGCCCGAGGGCCCCGCCCCGCTCAGCTCAGCGCGCCGTCCACCACGCGGGCGGGAGGAGCGCCGTCGTCTCCGGGCGCATCGGCGCGCCGTCGCCGCGGGCGTCCGGCGGCAGCGGCGGCAGCCGCAGCGCCGTGGCGCTCCCGCCCAGCAGCCAGTCCAGGCACGTGAAGGCGACGTGGGCGCGGCCGGGGTAGGCGAACTCGCTCGGCTCGTACTGCCCCTGGGCGGCGAAGCCGAGCGTCATCTCCTCGTCGGCCGCGGCGATCAGCTTCAGCATCCGCTCCGACGTGGTCGAGACGAACAGCGCCAGCGGCCGGCCGCGCGCGTCCTCGGCGAACCGCCGGGTGCGCAGGCACCAGCCGCCGAGGAAGTGGTCGTAGGCGGCGAGCCGGTCGGCGGCCGCGGGGCGGCGGCGCCCGGCGCAGTCGATCTCGACCAGCAGGTCGGCGGTCGCCTTGCGGCCGTTGGCCGGGCCGTCGAGCGAGAGCGAGAGGTCCGGCTCGAGCACGCTGGCCACGTCGAGCCGCTCGCCGTGCGCGCGCAGGCCGGGCGCCGGCAACACGTCGCCGAGGCGCAGCTCGTGGTCGCGGCGGCTGCGGTGGATCATCCCGACGTCCCAGCGGCCGCCGGGCATCCGCGTGGTGTGCCAGTGGACGTTCGTCGTGCGGTCGCCGTGCTCGACGAGCGCGACGAGCAGCAGCTGCATCGACAGCTCGCGGTGGACCGTGTCGCGGCCCAGCGGCGTCGGGAGCGTGCGGCCCTCGAGCAGGTAGCCGGGCAGCGACCCGTCGCCGATCTCCTCGTGGCGCCGGCGCAGGTACTCGAGCCCGCGCGGCGCGACCGCGTACAGCCGCGGGCGGCGGCCGCGGCGGCCGTCGATGATCGCCTCGCTGCGGGCCAGCAGGCCGGCGTCGAAGAGCCGGCCGAGCCGCTCGCGCAGCGCGCGCTGGCTCGGCTTGCCCTCGAGGAGGACGCCGAGCTGCCGCGGCGCGCCGACCAGCAGCCGCGCGATCACCTCGAGCGTGTGCGCGTCGGCGTCGCCGAGGCTCAGCTCTCCGGTCGGCGTGCGCCACGGCGCGTCGACGTGCGGCGCGAGCACCTTCGCGGCCGCGCGCTGCGCCGCCTGCTGCGCGCTGCGCTCGCCCTGATCGCCGCTCAGTCCGGCGGCCTCGGCGTCGGCGCAGGCCTGCTCGTGCGCGCGCGCCGACATCCGCCGGGCCTCGGCGCGGACGTCGTCGCCGGCGACGATCCAGGCCTCCAGCGACGTGGCCGCCTCGAACGTGGCCGCCTCGCTCAGCGCCTCGCGCACGGCGAGGCTCTCCGGCGGCCGGCCGTCGATCGGCATCGGCTCGTCGGTCGGGCGGCAGAGGACCTCCAGGCACGGGCTCTTGATCGTCCGCGGCGTGGTGCGCGGCGCGGCCGGCTGCGCGCGCTCGATCCGCACGCCGCCGATCTGCTCGCGCGCCGCCGCCGGCTCCGGGGAGGGCGGAGCCGGCGGCGCGGTGGGTGGCTCGATCGACTCGACGGTCTCGATCGACTCGACGCGCGCGGCCGGTTCGACGTGCTCGGCGGGCTCGATCTCCTCGACCCGCTCGGCCGGAGGCGGCACGGCCGCGAGCCCGATCTCGCGCACCGGCGGCGGCGCGGCCTGGCCGCCGAGGCCGGACGGCACGTCGGCCAGCGCCAGCGTGCTCATGTCGTCGGGGTAGGAGGTGAAGATCCGCTGCTGGCGGGCGAGGTGCTCCTGCCGCCAGCCGTCGGGGATCTCGTCGACCTCCGGCATCCGGTACGTGCGGCTGACGAACGCCGGGAGCCGCGTCGCGCCCGGGCCGGCGCCGAGGAGCTCGTCGCGCACGTGGCCGCCGGAGCTGACGAGCGACACGAGCGCGTGGTGGTCGCGCAGCGTCTGCAGCCGCGCGGGGTCGAACGGCATCCGGACGCGGCTGCTCGGGTCGGCGCGGATCGTCGTCTCGTAGACCGAGCGGAAGATCTGGCTGTGCGAGTCGGCGTCGTCGGAGTCCGACATCCGGAACAGCACCTTGGACTGCAGCAGGTTGCCGACGCCCTTGAGGATCTTCTCGCGCCGCGCCGGCGTGCTCGCGTCGGCGCCGAGCTGCGAGACGTACTGGATCGCCGCGGCGACCGTGAGGCCGGCCTCGCGGTGCGTCGCGGTCATCGTCATCAGCGTGTCGGTGATCAGCCGGTGCGCCTCGTCGATGATCAGCGACACGCGCGGGCGCCGCGACCGCGGCAGGCCGATCTGGCGCTTGAGCTGCAGGTCGAGCATGTGGACGATGAAGTTGGTGAGGATCGACGCCTGGTCCTCGCCGATCAGCTCGATCCGCGGGTTGACGATCAGGATGTCGTTGGCCTGGATCATCGACGGCAGCGACAGCCGCTCGGGATGCCCGACGAAGCGCCGCACCGACGCCGCCGCGCCGACGAGCGGCCGCAGCTTGTTGGCCGGCGCCTCCATCCGCTTGGCGATGTCGGTCAGGTTGTCGCGCGCCTGCCGCGGGATCTCGTACAGCATCGTGTCGGCGACCTGGTCGAGGTTCGGCAGCTTCTGGCAGGCGCGGCCGGCGGCCTGGTGCCAGCGGTTGGGCCGCGACCCGCGGCCGCCGCGGTCGGCGCTGGGCCGGTCGTCGAGGCGGTCCGAGGGGGCGAACATCTGCGAGAGCACCTCGAACGAGCCGTTGAAGCCGTCGCGCGTGGGCGGCCGGCCCTCGGCGCGGCAGCGCTGCTCGTGCTCCCACCACGCGATCGCCATCGTGCCGACCACGGCGCGCTCGATCAGGTCCTCCGAGGAGCCCATGATCTGCCCGGGGTAGAGGTCGAGCAGCGCGCGCGTGATCGCGTCGGCGATCCGCGCGAACTCGTCGGCCAGCGAGTTGTGGGTCCAGCCCGGCTCGACGCGCAGCGGCGTCAGGCCGAACGCGGGCTGGCGCAGGTCGAGGTACCAGACGCGCTTGGTGCCGGTGACGAACCGGCCGGCGTCCTCGTCCCACCAGCGCTTGGGGATGTCCGGCGGGATCAGCCGCAGCAGCCGCTCTGACAGCGAGCCCTTCATGTCGAGCACGACCGTCGCCGTGTTCGACGCGAGGATGTCGTTCATCGCCAGCCGCAGCAGGAGCGAGCTCTTGCCCGAGCCCTGCCCGCCGGCGAGCAGGACGTTGTAGATGCGGTCGGCCTGGCCGATCGTCCACGGCACGTTGGGCAGCCCGACGCCGAGCGCCAGGCCGCTGTCGACGGCGGCCGCCGCGGCCTCGTCGGTGACCTGCGGGCTCGGCTCCGGCTCCGCCCGCCGGTAGCGCTCCGCGTGCTCGCGGACGAAGTCGGGGACGGCCGGGTCGGCGGCGCTCATGCCAGGTCCAGGATCGACGCGGGGCGCCCGGGGTGCGCGCCGCGCAGCGCGGTGACCGAGGCCGGCGGGGTGGGCAGGTCGGCGGTGCGGGCGCGCGGGACGTCGACGGGGATCGGCAGGTACGGGACGGTGTTGCGCTGCAGCGGCAGCGCGTGCTCGGAGCCCAGCGACGGCAGCGCCATCAGCACGGCCAGCTCGCGCGGGGAGACCAGCGTCGCGCGGGCGACGTCGGGGAGCAGCGGCGGCTCGGCGCGGCGCCAGCGCCGCCGGTAGAGGCCCTGGCGCAGGAGCATCAGCCGCTCGCGCAGGTGGTTGGCGCCGCGCTGCGAGAGCGCGGGGGAGAGCAGCTGGCGGCACGCGGCGTGCATCGTCAGCAGCGACTCGCGCCGCCGGAGGCTTCCTGGTCGCGGCGCCGCGCGGACGGCGGCCTGCAGCTCGAGCGAGCACATCGCGCCGCCGGCGGTGCGCGACGCCTGCGTGACGTCGCTGGAGACCGAGATCGCGGTCCGCCGCTGCGGTCCCTCGAGGCCCTCGAGCTTGCGCGTCGCGCGGTTGTCGAGCCGTTCGGCGGCCGGCATCAGGCACCAGCGCACGCAGGACAGCCGCCCGCCCTGCTGCTGCTGGCGGATCACGGCGGCCATCGTCGAGCGGGCGTTGGAGGCGTCGTCCTGCCCGAGCAGCGAGCCGATCGGCAGCGCCCACGAGCGCGCCTTGCGCACGCGCATGACGTGGTCGGCCACGAAGTCCCGCGGCAGCCGGTTCGTGGTCGCGTCGTCCTCGCCGACCTCGGCGTGCAGCGTCAGGTCCGGGTACGCGTGGCGCAGCGCGGCCAGCGCGCTGTCGCGCAGCGCGGGCTCGCACACGAGCATGATCACCGCCGCTCCGGTCTCGCCGTCCTCGTCGGCCGGGAGGAACCAGGACTCGAGCGCGAGCCACGGCTGCCCGGCGAAGCACCGCCGGACGCGGGCGACCCGCACGGTCTGCACGAGCTGCTCGTAGGCCGACGCCACGTGCTCGAAGCTCGCCTCGTCGGACTGCGAGAGCGCGAGCCGGTAGCGCGCCATCGGGCGCACGCGGCGGTTGTGCAGCCGCCGCGCCGAGGCGGCGAGCGCCAGCAGGCCGAACGCCGCCGCGGCCAGCTCGACCGGCGTGCGGACGCCGCGCAGGCGGGCGGCGAGGCCGTCGGCGACGGGCACGTGCAGCGACGCGGCGCAGACCAGCAGCACGCCGACGGCGGCGGCCGCGCACACGGCGGCGATCGTCGCGCGGCTCCTCACCATCGCGGACCGGCTTCCGAGGACGCCGGGCCCGCGCCGGGTCGCGCCGGACCTGGGCCGGCGGTGCTCTGGGGATGTCTTGGTGCCCTCGTCATCTGTCGTGTCGGGCGGGCGGGCGGGGAGGGCGGCGAAGCTTCGCCCCGCCGCCCTCGACCCGTCTTGCCGGATGATCCGGCCGCCCGGTCACCTCGACAGAACGCCGAGTCCGGAAGCTGGCCACCCCGGACGTCGATCAGCGGCCGGGGCCGCCGGTCCAGCGGTACACGTCGTGGACGTCGTGGCGCAGCTCCTGCTCGCGCACGTAGGCGAGCACGGCCTCGGCCTGCGGGTCCTCGGTCAGCTCGATGTTGAGGCCGAAGCGGGCCATGTAGGCGGGCTCCTCCGGCCGCCGCAGCAGCTCGAGGATCTCGCTGCGCTGGCCGAGGTCGAGCTCGCGGCCGATCACCAGCGTGCGCTCGACGAGCCGGTAGCGCCCGTTGGGCAGCGGGATGCTCACGGGTGCCGTCCTCGCATCAGCCGCTCGGCGGCGGTGACGACGTCGCGGGCCATGCGCACCGCCCGCGCCGTCTCCTCGGCCGAGGCCGGCGACGTCCCGGCGATCGCGCGCAGGCGCAGGGCCTCGACCTCGCGGTCGATGCGCCGCAGCGCCTCCCCGGCGCCACCGCCGGCG
>Ga0164241_10005871_pt1 | contig 11330 bp, 10 predicted proteins | sample OricomyardsoilBY_FD_108780 | JGI IMG/M metagenome (GOLD analysis project Ga0164241, IMG submission 108780) | Backyard soil microbial communities from Emeryville, California, USA - Original compost - Back yard soil (BY) | ecosystem: Environmental > Terrestrial > Soil > Unclassified | place: USA... | reverse complement strand
GCCTGTTCAAAAAAAGAAGTGATGCAAGAACAGATCGTTGGGCGATACGTCAAAGAGGTGGAGTTTGAAGTACCTCACCCATTCACAGATCGGAAGTTGGGTATGGGCAAGATACGCGATACCATCTTCATTTTTCCCAAGCAGAACGGATACGAGATCGTCAATAACAAGTGGCGACAAAATGATTACGATACCCTGGGATGGCAAAATCTGCAACTGGAGGACAATCACCCAATGCCAACTTATAGGGCAACGTTTGATCCTACGGACAGTACCCTCAACCCTGAATTATCCGGTTTATTTTTATCTTTGAAACTTGATCTGGTGAGTAATCGCCTTCGAAAAGGAAAAAGTGAACGCAATGTTTATGTGAAGGTCAATTGAGACCGCATTAAGAATAATTCAGGGAGCCCATTTACCTGGATAAGGCAGGATGATCGAAAGATTTCCTGCCTGTTTTTTTTGCACCAAGTTCGGCCTTTCCGCTGACTCCTGTTGGGAGACTACGGCATAAACCCTCAACCTTCCCGCACTTCCATTTATTCCGTTTCCTCCCCACAGGAGCGCACAAGGATTTCATTCCTTGTGCTGTCATCGTAAAGACCGGTGTAGTCGCGCATAAAAAAAGTTCAACTTAAACATGATGCGTTATGACAGACTACATCGAACTAGTAACAACAACACCTGTAGATGAACCTTGTGCACAGGTAGGAATGGAAGACTACATCAACCAGGCACGGCTTGAAGCACGTACCTACATCGCGCAGTTGCAACGCGTGTATGGCGCAGCTCCGGTTGGATCTCACTTCAAGATCATCCGTTGTCCTCACGATTTTGGCACGTACCTCGACATCCGGTTTTTTTATGATGACGAAGATCAACGGCATGTGGCTTACATGGATAATATCGAACAAGGTTGTGAGCGATGGGATGAAGTTGCTCTGGCAGAACTGGAAAAACAAGGCTATTGCTTGCAGCATAGCTGAGTTGTCTCAGAATCGAAGTAACAGGAGTTTATTTCAATCTCCTGCTACTTCATTTATTGTAGAGAAGCCGGACTCGTATTGCGTTTTATTATCTTGCCATGACATGAGAGAAGAAGAGAACACATCCGTTGATGAGAAAAAACAAGCACCTGATACGATTGACAGAATCCGTGTGCTCAGAAACGATCTGATCAAAAGTTTACTGGTTGATGAAAATCTTCGGAAGTATCTTTTTGAAAAACATGGTCTGCCGGATGTTTCCAAAGTAAGGCAGGAATTTATAAAACGCTCGCTTCAAACGTTGCTCATTTCTCCGGTTGATCTGGCGCACTACGGTCAACTGATACTGGAGATGAGAAAAGATAATGGGACTCTACTGGAAAATTACCTGACGCTTTTCTATCAGGATATTGACAAGACGATTAAGAGTTTCGTGTATTGAGATTATGCTGAACAGCATTATTTTGTTAGCTTCTACTTTATGCCTGAAGCCAACATCGCCTGCATCGGATAGAGCTGTTTAAAGATATTTGAATTGGCGAGTTGCATAATGAAATATCTCAATTCCTCGTTAGTGAATTTTATGGCGGTACGATATGCTTCCCGATGACACCTGCGGTATTTCTCTTTGCTACCGCAAAAACAATTTTCAGTCCGACCTGGCTCAATACGTTTAGCAACGAAGGACATCAATTCATAAAGTCTGAGCAGGTCCTTTGTCTTAAACAAGTCAAAGAAGAATTCAAGTTCTCCTAACAAACCGTGTGATCTCTCCTGAAGAAAGTATCCATGCTTTTCCCTGAATAGCTGATTGAAGAAGTACGGCTTAACCTCCTTCTCGATGAACATCGGAAGGGTAATGCCCGCTTTACAAAGGAGAATTTCCTCAGGCTGGTTTTTTACACAGCAATGACCATCACTTTCAAATATATGCCAATCGATGTTGCGCGGAATCCTTCCACCGGTTTCAAAGACAAATGGAAACCGATAAGGATATTCTTCGACCGCATGAATCTCGATGAGATAACTTCCATGTTTTACACCTTCAGCGTCTATGAGTTCAAGCTCTCCGGCAACAATGAGCTTCCCATCCTGTTCAAGAAATGAAAGGCTGGGAAACGCATCGCTGATCTGGATTGCCTCCGCTCTGAAAAGTGATATGCCATTAACTACTTCGTCCATGGTCTTGAGGTAGCCGCGCCCGTGGCGATACCGATAGATGACAGTCGGTTTTCATCTTTGTCTTCACCTTCCGGGAAACGTTCACCAAGATGCTTTCTCCAAAGCTTACTGGCCCTTAATTGATTGGGTTCCTTTAAGGCCTTGTCTGCATCTTCGATAAATTCATTCAGCGCGGTAAGAAAATTGTTCTTGCGCTCTGATGTGTAGTTTGCAAACAAGTCATCTTTCGGTGTTACCGGAACCACGCATTCAAATTTTGAATCTAGGGCTTTCTTGATTTCCTTGAGCGTATCACGAAGCGTGATGTCTTCACGTTCATTGTAAACGATTTTTGCTTTTGCATTGGCAGCGAGAATGGTCATGGCAATTCCGCTTGGCATCTTGTTGCGCTTGTGGTCGCACCATGCTTTGAGATCCTTCACATTATTGACAAGCATACCGTTCTTGTCCTTCCGTGCATTGAACCAGTCCACCATCGCTTTTGGGTCGCTGTCTTCAAAGCCGTTATCTTTCACGGCAAGCTGATATTCCTTGCCATCTACCTTGTAGTAAACAGGCATGTCGATTTCATAGTCGCTGGTGAAAATATTGCGGATACATTTTTTACGGTGTTCGGGTTCCGTATCGGTGTATCCATTTACTGCATCCTTCACCCATTGCTGAAGGGTGGTTGCAGTCACATCCGGTTCACGCATGAAATAAACTCCATCATCCAGGTCACAGATATCATCTTTGGTACGAATCGGGGTTTTCATCTTGTCAGAACCCTGAACATAAAACTTGGGACTATATCCGGGATGCTTCTCTTTAAAATCCTTTCTGATACGGTCGCGAAGTCCTTTCTTGGAGGTCATCATGCGCTCCTTCTTCTTTGCCGGGATGGATATCTCCTCCTGGAACTTCTTAAATAAGTCATTACAGTTAGCCATATTGTTTACAGTTGTTTTACAGGTTTAAAATCTTCCTTCTTCTCAGTGAGAAACTGTTTCCATATCTCCGCACCATGTTCTTTATAGCTGTTGAGCGCAATGGCTTCCAGCTTCATGAGTTTCTGGGGATCGGTCTCATCGAGTTTAATGTCTTCGTTGTTGCCGAAATAATGTTGTATGCGCTTGTAGTAGAACTTTGGCAGTTCCCCTTCGCCAACACCATTGTTGAGAAACTTGACGAGGTTATCTGTATTCTGGGATTGCGCACTAAACATCAGATCTACCAGTCGCACCTTCTTATTCCCCCAATACCAGAAGCCAAAGCCCTTTTCGGTTTTGTGCTCAGTAAAGACTTTGTGTCCTGTTCCAAGCGAGAGAACGCGGATATCAGCAAGCGGTACACCCAGCGTATTGTGCGCTTCCACAATGCCTATGTGTGTTGGATTATTGGCTATCACGCCACCATCGATATTCATATTGACTTCCACCAGATTAGCGGAATCAACCGGAGTATAGGTAAATGAATGAGGCGGAAAGAATACAGGTGCCGCAGCGGTGGAGAGTGCCACATGATGTGCTGGGATCTGGTAATCTCTGAAAAGCTTATCGTGATGGGCTGTCTTATACACGTTCGCTTTACCTGAAGCTGAGTTGTATGCAGGAATGCATACGCGGGTTTTCGCGTGGCCGAGACGCGTATCTCCGTTGACGGAATATTTGGCAAAGGTTTCCTTCAGTAGATCGTGAAGAAAATCATTGGAATACATAGACCGAAACAGGCCGAACCGGAGTGCTTTCTTCTTGAAAATATTCGAAGCATTATCCCGATACAATTTTAGAATGTCCTGTGCTGGCATCCCCAGGGCAAGACCAATAGCAATAATCCCACCCGTGGACGTACCGCAGATCAGGTCGAAATAGTCACACAGCCTGGAGCCATTGCCATTTCGTGCAAGTTCTTCTTCCATCTCGCATAGTAGCCGTGCCGGGTACATGCCCCGTATGCCACCGCCATCAATCGACAGAATTTTAAATGTTCCTGTTTCCATCGATTAAAATGTTTGGCGAATTTTCGCTGCCCCTGGCACCGTTTTTTCCATGACTGAATCTGCCGTCACAGATGAGCGGCCGTCAGCTTTTCGGAAAGTGTTTTTAAGTCGTTGTAAATCTTTTGCCATAGGCTTTTACGTGTTTAAGTTGTTCTGATGACAACCCAACCGTTCAGAAATGGCGCAGAAGCTTTGAATTCAGCCCGGCTGGACTAAATTTGCAAATACAAAAGCGCCACGTCATCCCGGTCGGGGATGCCATGCTATACCAATAGTAACCGTGCGTTTTGTCAAGAGGGCCACTTCCAATGGCCCTTTTTTAGTTGACAAAATTGGGAAATTATACTCAAGTGTTGTGCCAATTCCCCGGTTTACAAAATAAAGGACATCTTGTCACAAAAAGTTCCCAATTTCTTATCGAAAAGTGATTTTAATTAAAAAATAACCGCCTGTCAGGGTTTCTGCCAGGTTTACATACTTAATTGACAGTATCTCCAATAATTGCTACTTTTGTAAACCTATTCATTGTGTTACCTGTTACATCAATAGTAATATCAAGAACACTAACTATAGAATCCTATGACTCAATTTGCTGAACGGCTTAAGTCAGCCCGCACCATGGCTGGACTTTCGTTGCAGGATTTGGCCGAAAGGCTCCAAAATCGTGTAACCCGGCAAGCTCTTCATAAATACGAGAAGGGTGAGATCATGCCGGATAGTGAAATGGTAGGCCTCTTGAGTGAAGCACTGGGGGTACGCCCGGACTATTTCTTCCGCAAGGCGGAAGTGAACCTGGAAAAGGTTGAATTCCGGAAACACCAGAAGTTTCCGGTGAAAGAAAAGAAAAGCATCATCGAGAAAACCCGCGATTTCCTGTCGCGCTACATCGAACTGGAGGAGATTCTGGGGATTAACACCGCTTTCAACCTCGGATTTGCGGTTGAGCCGATTCACACCAAAGAAGATGTGGAAAAGGCTGCTGTAGCTTTGCGAAGCCATTGGAAACTGGGCACCGACCCTATTTTCAACTTGATCGAACTATTGGAGGACAACCATATCAAGGTAATCGAAATCGAAACTGAAGATGATGGCCTCGAGGGCGTATCGGCCATGGTGAATGGATCAATCCCGGTGATCGTCTTGAATCGCGGTACCGCTCAACGCAAAAAGCCGCTGGACCGGATCAGGTTTACCGCCATGCATGAATTGGCGCACGTAATACTTCCGCTCGATAGTTTTACTGAAAAGGAGAAAGAGAAGTTCTGCCATTATTTTGCTGCTGCCATGCTATTGCCGAAAGACATTGTGGCAAAAGAAATAGGTGAATCGCGGTCAAAACTGATGATACAAGAACTGGGTGGCTTGAAATTGCAGTACGGTATTTCCATACAGGCAATCGCTTACCGGTTAAAAGACCTGAAAGTAATTTCAGAGTCTTACTTCAAGCAGTTTATGTTCATGATGACTCACCTGGGCTACCGAGTGGACGAACCCTTCCCGTATCCAGGTTATGAAGAGTCCAATCGGTTTAACCAACTCCTCTTCAAAGCCCTTGGCGAAGAGTATATCTCTATGAGCAAAGCGGCATCGCTGAAAAATAAGAAGCTGGCAGAATTCAGATCCGAGTACCTTGTGGCATAATGAAACTCGTTGTTACCGATGCGTGCATCTTCATCGATGTAATAGAACTCCAGCTCACGTCTGAGTTTTTCGGACTTGAGCTGGAGATTCATACTACGGTGGATGTCATCAACGAGTTATTTCCGCACCAACAACAGTTACTTCGGGCGTACGAACACGGTGGTAAATTGACTGTCCATGTTCTTACTCCGGCAGATCAGGAAGCGATAAACAAAGAGAATTTTCCGAGGGCGCTCTCTCCGGAAGATTGTTCCGTGATTTACATCGCACGGAAACTCAACGCCACTGTACTGAGTAGTGATAAACCTGTACGAACACATGCCCGAAACCTTTCCATTGAGTATCATGGTATGTTTTGGATCTTTGATAAGTTGGTGGCCGCGAAAATATTGACTGGTACAACGGCAACGGTCAAGCTCAACGTATTGATGGAATCAAACATCATTTATAAAGGAAATCAGGAGATGGTAAAGGAAGCGGAGAAGAGATTTCGTGTTTGGAAGGCGCTCTAATTAATTAGTTCAATCTTTCTTTTACAAAACTGCTAACTGTTAATCGGTGTACTCCCAAAATTCTTCCGATAGCCGAATACGAAACATTCTTTTCAAGCAATTCCTGTATTTTTTTTTCATGACCTGTGAGTTTTGTCTTTAAGGATTTTCTGCCAACAGGACGACCTAAAATAACACCTTCTGCTTTCTTTCTTGCCAATGCTTCTTTGGTTCGTTGAGAAATTAAGTTACGTTCAATTTCAGCGGAGAGACCAAATGCAAAAGCCAAAACTTTAGAATTGATGTCACTGCCTAGACGATAATTGTCTTTGATAGTCCATACTTGAATATCACGGTTCATACATTCATTAAGAATGCCCATGATCATCAAAAGATTTCTGCCCAGACGCGATAGCTCAGAGCATATCAAGATGTCGCTTCTTTTCATTTTTTTTAAAAGCTTGCCGAGCTTTCTCTCTTGCAGGTCTTTTGAGCCCGAAATGGTTTCTTCAATCCATTTGTCAACTACCAATGTGCTTCGTTGGCAAAACTGGTTGAGTTCATAGCGTTGGTTTTCTACTGTTTGTCTGTCGGTGCTTACCCGGATGTAGCCGTAAATCATTAGAGTTAGGTTTAAATTAAATACTAATAAACTCGTTAAAATAAACCGAAACTGACTAAGAAAAACCTGTCCATTGTTTTTGACATAAGCTTATCACTTACAGAATTAGATACGTGATTTTAAAGAGCAAGGGAAAAATGCCGTTAAACGAAGACTCAAATCTGTCGCATTAATACGACCGATTTTACGTGGCAGGGACATCAAAAAATATGGGTATGACTTTGCTGATCTTTGGCTAATAAATACACACAATGGGATCAAAGATCGCGGGCTAAGTCCCATAACGATAGATCATTATCCAGCTATCAAAATGCACCTTAACCAATTCATTTCTCAACTGGAAAAACGTACTGATAAAGGCGATACTCCCTACAATTTGCGGAACTGCGCGTATATGGACGATTTTAATAAGCAGAAATTAATTTGGATTGAACTGTCTGATATTGGACGATTTGCATTAGATGCAAATGACAATTATTTAACCTTAAATGGGACCTTCGTTATGATAGGTAACGATTTGAAATACATTTGCAGTGTTCTTAACAATCCTGTTACCAGTTGGCACTTTAATACTTTTTGCATTAGCTCTGGCGTAGGAACAAATCAGTGGCGAGAGCTATACGTGAGAGAGTTATTTATTCCAAAAATTGATGACAAGCAAAAAAATGAAATTAATCATCGATTTGATGAAATAGTTTCTTCTACAAATTTGACAATTCGCAATGAGCAAATGAAAGAACTTGATCATGTTATCTATTCAATTTTTGGGTTTAATGAAGAAGAGATCTTATTCATTGAGAATCAATAAATTGAATCTCTTCCTCAGTAAATCCTATAACATCATAAATCATCCGGTCTAATGTGATTATTTGAGGTCGACAGTCTTCCCCCCGGTTGATGCAATGAATTAAACCTAAAACATTACTCTCGTATTTTTTGATATCATCCTGATCTAATCGAGGCACTAATAATTGTTCAATCGTATATTTTTTCCACCGAACTGTTCCTACACCTGTTGTCGTACCGATTTTTGAAAATAGATATTTAGATAAACTAGAATTTAAGTAGCCCACTAATAACAACAGAGATTCACCGACCATTAAAAAGGTGGTGGCTTCGTTGACATACTTTCCCTCTAGGTCAATTGAGAACTTTGGTTCATCCGATATTTCACCCCAGACAATTTTTTGCCTATTAAAATCGTCCCAATAACTTATGCTATCCTGCGTTTCAAACCACTGGTTAGTACTTGCTTTTCTTGCTTTTTCATTCTTTTTAAAGCTCACCTTTTTGCCGTTGATAACTATATCTGATCCGGTTTGTTCTAAACGTTTCAGGCACCATTCTTCCAGATAATTCTCAGCTACCCAGGCATATCCATTTTCAATTAGCAAATCCTTTCCGAATGAGAGAAGATGATTCTTGACGGCAGGATAGTCGTTTATTTGGTATCCCTTTGACGGAAACGTTGCAATCAGGTAACATTCTGCAAATTTGTACCCATACCTTGAAATGTCGCGTCCTCTAAGAATCGGTCGTATTATCTCGTCACTTTTAGGGTCTTGAGCAATTAACTCTTTACGTTGCTCCCCTGTGATGATAAACGCCTCATTAAAGCCCGTTTTGATCCCGTAGTTGATTTGAACATCCAAATCTTTCAAGGGAATGCCTACTTTCTCAATTTTCTCTTTTATCCGCCTTTCTATATCTGAAAGTATGACCCAGCTATCCCCATTAATAAATGAAGACATTCTTCCGAGATGTTTAATAAAAACGCCCAATTCATTTAACACGTCTTCCTTGACAACACATGCCAGTGTTTTTTGCTGATTCTTATCCTTTGTTAGCATTAAGATGTTCACTTCGACAGTTGCAGATTCAAAAATCTTTTGGCCTGCGAAATCAATAAGTAAAACAGGGTTCGCCTGTTCTGCAAAAAATTTACGAGCCGGTTCTCCATAATTAGCTCTCATCCAGCTATTGGAAGTAATGAAGCAGAGCACGCCTTTTGGCTTCAACAACTGCCACCCCTTTTCGTAAAACAATAAATAAATATCCCCTGTAGCTTTAAACGTTTTGTACTTAATTTTCTCATACAACTTAGCCAGTGCACCTCCATTGTTTGAAAGTTGAACATAAGGTGGATTGCCAATTACAATATCAAAACCATCATTAATACCAAACATCCACCAAGGGTCAAACCATGAACAAGATTTGTCTTCAAAAGGACTATACTCATAAAGCTTTAAAAGTATTCCTTGCTCTTCAGTATTTGCCCATTCTTTTACTTTCAATAAATCCTTTTGTAGCAACTTGAATTTCTTTTCGAGTTCACTTTTTTCATCCATGCTCGCACTGAAATAATCGTGTCGCACAAGCTGCATTTCGTGAATAATATCGTTAAGCCCACCTATGTTGTAATTCTTAATTTGACCTAACGGTATCAGGGTATTGGCACAAACAATTTTAAAGTCAAGGTTAGGCAGAGGTTGTGGTATTTCTTCATCGACTACTAGACTTAACCAAAAACGTAAGCGGGCAATATCCACAGCGCCAGCGTCAATATCTACTCCATAGATGCTCTCTTCAATGATGTGCTTTTTAATATCGGCATCTGTTACACCTTTTTTGAACCCTTTTAATTCCTGCAAATAAATCTGCGTGTTAAAAATTTCGAGAAGCAAACCCATTGGGAATGCACCAGAACCAATTGCCGGATCGCAGATCTTCACTTTTTCTAATGCGTCAATAATTTTATACGCATTCTTTTCAGCAAATTGTTTTTCGGCACTTGTTAATTCATTCTGCTGAATAATTTTATCGATGGTGCTGAGTGCAAGTTCATTGCCAGAAAAATGTAAATAATCTTGTTCCAACAAAAATGTTTTCAAACTCTCCTGACACATGTAATGGACAATTTCTTTAGGGGTATAAAAAGCCCCTTTGTCTTTGTTATCTTCTAACAAGTTTTCAAAAATATGTCCTAACATTTCTGGATCAACTGCTACAGTATGTTCATCTGGCGAATCTTCGTAAACAGTGAAGTTGTAGTTATTAAATGTTTTAAATAGATGCTCAAAAATTTGCTGTGGCAATTGAAGTTTATTGTATTTCCGATCGTGGCTGTCATCAAACAAACCACCATTCAGATAAGGAAATCTATACGCATTACTTTCTTTTTCTGAATCGACATTGTTGAGTGTTTTAAAGAACAATGGAACTAACTCACGATGATAAAAGTCATCTTTGTTTTTGGAAGAGTTAAAGAGGTCGTATAAATAGTTAGGATTCCCTTCACTCCATTTTTTGTCTTTCGCTACTGCGAGCCAACCTTTCTTTTGAATGAAATATAGAAATACAATTCTACCCAGCATTCGCTTGCAGAAATCGCGTGCTTGCTTTTCATCCTTACCAAATAGATTGGCAAGTTGCCAGTCAGGTTCTTTTGTAATTTTTTCCTCGTACTTATTGCCTTTTTTTACGTATCGTTTACCTGTAATAAACTCAACGAACTCCTCGTATGTCTCTTTGTAATTACTGAAAAATTCTTTGCTGAGTTTTTCTACTGAGAAAGCTTCTTCAAAATCATCGAGAGACAGGAATTGGTACAGATTGTCCTTTTGCTTTTGAATGAGCTTGTCAAAACGCTGTGCAGCAGTTAGTGCTTTTTCGTTTTTACCAAACAAATAAGTGTAACGCTTGGGTGCCGTTTCACTGTCTTGAATTGCATTAGTCTCTTTGTTCTTTACCTTTCGTTTGCTGATATAACTGAAACGCCATCTTTCGCCTTGTACAAATACCACCATCGCTCCCGCTACTTGCTTGGTCAGATCCTTGAGGAGGTTTCGTAAAGCAACACGATTACGAGTAATGTTAACCTTCTCGTTTAACTCTATCTCGAAAATCCCGATTTTGGTGTATTCATTGATTTCATAATTACCCAAACTAAGACATTGCTTGCTTAGTGTTTTGTCCGACAAGGATATTGCACGGTCCTCTGCATTCAGTTTATTGTTAGTAAACTGTGTTTGAAGGAAGCCTTTCCAAACTTTTCTGTCGTATGGAAGTTCGAGAATATCTCTTATTTCTTGTATTGTCATTGGGTAGTCGTCTTTTAAGAAACAAACGTTTCAGAGATGATGATTTTGGGCTTCAAGGGTTCAATATCTTTTTTAGTCTGTCTCTTTATTTTGGAAGTGTATTTTTTTGAAAGCATTATCAATTCAGCTTCCAGTTTTAGCGGGTTTGTTTCGTTTCTTAATTTATAAACTTCATTCGTCAAATTGTTGTAAGTGCCGTGTTTAAGTAAAGGCAACAGATTGGTTCCGGCTTCTATGGCTTCCGGTGCTGAGATAATTTGGCTGGCTAACCAGTTACTTAAATCATTGATTGCTTTGTTTGATCGTATATCCAGTTTTTTTTCAGCTCCG
>Ga0164241_10005870_pt1 | contig 11330 bp, 9 predicted proteins | sample OricomyardsoilBY_FD_108780 | JGI IMG/M metagenome (GOLD analysis project Ga0164241, IMG submission 108780) | Backyard soil microbial communities from Emeryville, California, USA - Original compost - Back yard soil (BY) | ecosystem: Environmental > Terrestrial > Soil > Unclassified | place: USA... | reverse complement strand
ATTTTATGATGACAACAAAAGCCTGTCAATCAGGCGTGCATCATGGGGCACTTTTTTCGCATTACTCGGTAGCCTTGGATACTATACCGCGTATGTGGTAATGATATTTAAAACCGTAGAAGGCGCCATCACAATCGGCTCACTAACGTTTCTCGCCGGATCATTTAAACAACTTCGAAGCCTTCTCGAAAATATTTTATCACGATTTACCAGCGTATCACAAAGCGCCATTTATTTACGTGATTTTTTTGATTTTTTTCAAATAAAACCCAAGATAGTAGCAGCAGCAAAACCTTTTCCTTTTCCCAACCCTATCAGGCAGGGCATCACTTTCGAAAATGTCGGCTTTAAATATCACAACAGCGATCAATGGGCCAACAGGCATTTAAATTTCACGCTCCACGCGGGCGAAAAACTGGCCTTAGTCGGTGAAAACGGAGCGGGCAAAACAACGTTGGTCAAATTGCTCGCAAGACTTTACGATCCTGTTGAAGGCCGTATTCTGCTGGACGGAATTGACCTGCGCGAATATGATATGATGGATTTGCGAAAAAATACCGGAATCATTTTCCAGGATTATCTTCGTTACCAAATGAGTTTCGCACAGAATATTGCCGTTGGAAATATTGATGAAGTAGACAATCGTACTTTGATAAAAGAATCTGCCGAAAAAAGTCTTGCACATCTCCTCGCGGAAAGATTACCGGATCAATATGACACCGCATTGGGACGGCGATTTAACAATGGAATAGAACTTAGCGGCGGCGAGTGGCAAAAGGTGGCGCTGGCAAGGGCTTATATGAAAGAAGCACAAATACTGATATTGGATGAACCGACCAGCGCATTAGATGCACGAGCAGAGTATGAAGTGTTTCAGCGCTTTACAGAACTTACTAAAGATAAAACCGCAGTGCTTATCTCCCATCGTTTTTCAACGGTACGGATGGCTGACCGCATATTAGTATTAGAAAAAGGGCAAATTATAGAAATGGGAAGTCATGAAGAACTGTTACAAGAAAAAGGACGTTATGCAGAATTATTTACATTACAAGCTAAGGGATATAAATAAATGAGCACGGCCATCTTTCTTTTTTTTAATTTCGCTGCGCAAAAAAATAGATAGAAATTTGGAGTTTTTGCCTGTCTGCCGGTGGGTTCGTTTACTGCCGATTAAATTGCTGAAGAACATCAAAGTCAAAAGCCCATCGTGAAAAAAGGAACTATTATTGCATAAATCAAACATGCTCTTTACAAACTGAGAATAATAATCAAATGAAACTCTGGCAAAAAAATACGGAATCATTAAAAGAAGTAGAAACATTTACCGTAGGAAAAGATCGTGAACTGGATATGTTCCTGGCTCCTTATGATGTGTTGGGATCTCTGGCTCATATTAAAATGCTCAACAGTGTTGGGCTATTGAATGATGAAGATTTAACCGAACTGCAAACAGCATTAAAAAATATTTACCAGGATATTTCGACAGGAAACTTTTCCCTGGAAGAAGGAATTGAAGATATTCATTCGCAGGTAGAATTCCTGCTTACAAAAAAATTGGGTGAGGCCGGAAAAAAAATTCATAGCGCGCGCTCACGCAACGACCAGGTAATCCTTGACCTAAAGCTTTTTTTACGCAACCAAATCGAAGAATTGGTACATGATGTAAATGGATTTTTTACCCTGCTACAAGCACAGAGCGAAAAATACAAAGATGATCTGTTGCCCGGCTACACGCATTTACAGCTCGCCATGCCCAGTTCCTTTGGATTGTGGTTTGGCGCTTATGCAGAAAGTCTCGTTGATGATTTGGTAACGCTACACGGCGCATGGGAAGTGACCAATAAAAATCCGCTCGGGTCCGCCGCCGGCTTTGGCTCTTCGTTTCCTATTGATAGAAAAATGACAACGGAATTATTAGGTTTTGAAGATTTAAATTATAACGTGGTGTATGCACAAATGAGTCGTGGTAAAACAGAAAGAATTTTGTCGCAGGCGCTTGCCAATATTGCGGCTACGCTTGCCCGTATGAGCATGGATGCCTGTATCTATCTCAACCAAAATTTTGGATTTATTTCTTTTCCCGATGAACTAACGACCGGCAGCAGCATCATGCCGCATAAGAAGAATCCGGATGTTTTTGAACTGATACGCGGGCATTGCAACCGGATCCAGGCGCTGCCCAATGAAATATTCATGATATCCACCAATCTTCCCTCAGGCTACCACCGCGAATTTCAATTATTGAAAGAGCATCTTTTCCCCGCTATAAAAAATCTGAAAGATTGTATCAGGATGGCCACACTGATGTTTGAAAATATTGATGTAAAAAAAGACATACTCAACGATAAAAAATATCAGTATCTGTTTACGGTAGAGGAAATGAATAAACTCGTGTTGCAGGGAATGCCCTTAAGAGATGCCTACAAAAAAATTGGCGCGGATGTAGAAAATTATTCTTTTAAAACAAATATGGAAGTAAGACACACCCACGAAGGTTCTATTGGCAACCTTCAAAACGATGCGATAAAACAAATGATGAAAAACATCATCAGCAGGTTCAACTTTACAAAGGTGAATAACGCTTTACAAAAATTATTACAGTAAATTGCCAAACCCACTTTGTTGTTAGATAACAATTCCAAAAAGTGGCCGGTGGTGATCCCGCCATCTGGAGGGATCACGGCGAAGTCCGCGGTTGGTGTGCCCACCAACCGCAATATGATGATTGAAAATTTAATTTTTAGACAGCCTCTTAAAGAAGGATTCTAAATTTCAATATTTTAAAGAAGAATAAAATGCCAGAATCAATAAAAAAAAGAATTGCGATTTTTGGGTCAACTGGTTCCATTGGCAGGCAAACATTGGAAGTAATTGATGCGCATCCCGATTTGTTTGAGGTGGAAATTTTAACTGCGCAGACAAATGACAAACTCCTGGTAGAGCAAGCGTTGAAATATATGCCAAACGCGGTGGTAATAGGTGATGGCAGAAAATATGAAACCGTAAAAGCCGCCTTAATCCCAAAAGATATTAAAGTATTTGCCGGCGAGAGTGCGCTGGAAGATGTAGCCGATTTTGATAGTTATGACATGATGGTAGCAGGCATCGTGGGTTTTGCAGGACTAAAGCCGACACTGAAAGCGGTAGAAAAAGGAAAAGCGATTGCTTTGGCCAATAAAGAAACGTTGGTGGTAGCAGGCGATATCGTAATGCAACTGGCAGTGGAAAAAAGGGCGCCCATCATTCCAGTGGACAGCGAGCACTCAGCCATTTTTCAGTGCCTTGTAGGCGAAACGAGGAATAAAATTGAAAAGGTTATTCTTACCGCAAGTGGCGGCCCTTTCCTTGGTAAGAAACCAAATTTCCTTGTGAATGTAAAAAAAGACCATGCGCTGCAACACCCCAACTGGAACATGGGCGCCAAAATAACGATCGACTCTGCAACCTTGATGAATAAAGGGCTTGAGATGATAGAAGCAAAATGGCTTTTCAACCTCAATCCTGACCAGATAGAAGTGATTATCCATTCACAGAGTATCATCCACAGCATGGTGCAATTTGAAGATGGCAGCGTAAAAGCACAGATGGGCTTGCCCGATATGAAACTGCCCATTCAATATGCGCTTACGTTTCCACAGCGGTTTGACAATAAAAATCCGAGAGCCAACTTTAAGAAGATACCCACTCTCTCATTCGAAGAGCCTGACCTTAAAACGTTCCGCAATCTAAGCCTTGCGAAAACAGCATTGGAAAAAGGGGGCAATATGCCATGTGTTTTAAATGCGGCTAATGAGATAGCGGTGTGGGCATTCTTAAATAACCGGATCGGTTTTTTGGACATTACGGCTGTTATCGAAAAAACGATGCAAAAGATAAATTATATAGAAAAGCCAAATCTTGGGGATTATTTTGAAAGCGATGGTGAGGCGCGTAATTTCGCCGCTTCTTTGATAAAAATTTAGCAAGAAACAACAGGTAGCAAGACCCGAGGCGCAAGATGCAAGACAAAAACTAAAAAATAAAAATTGTACAACAAACTTAGTACATCAAAAATTATATGTCACTATTAGCAATCAATTGGCCTGGCGTGGGCTTGCAGGCGGGTTATCTTCTTTTTTCACTTTCGATTTTAGTAATCGTTCACGAATTCGGGCATTTTATTACCGCGAAGTGGTTTAAATGCCGCGTAGAAAAATTTTATTTATTCTTTGATCCTTGGTTTTCTATCTTCAAAAAGAAAGTCGGAGAAACAGAATACGGAATTGGCTGGCTTCCCTTAGGCGGCTACGTAAAGATTTCAGGGATGGTGGATGAGAGTATGGATAAAGAACAAATGAAGCTGCCGCCGGAGCCGTGGGAATTCAGAAGTAAACCGGCGTGGCAACGGCTTATTATTTTATTAGCGGGCGTTACCATGAATATATTGGTAGCTTTCTTTATCTACGCGATGATCCTTTTTAAATGGGGTGAAACCAAATTGCCTATTCAGAATGTAAAGAATGGCATTTGGGTTACGGATAGCCTGATGAGTAAGATCGGATTACAAAACGGAGATAAAATAGAAGCGATAAATGGTGAACCCGTAAAATATTTCGACGATATTCCTATCAGGATATTATTAGGAAGACAAATAACCGTTGAAAGAAATGGGAAACAGGAAACGGTAAATGTGCCGGTAGATATGCTGGGGCAATTATCTGAGAAGAAGGGAAAACGTGGCCAATCGTTATTGCAGCCAAGGATGCCGGTAATAGTAGGAGGTTTCCCTGATTCGGACGAGGGTTCATCTTCGGGCAACAAAACTATTTATGTAGATACAAGGATTAAAAGCAATAGCCAAAACACAGCTAATGCCTCCTCTTCCGCTAACAACAATGAAGAAAGATTGCGGCCTTACGACAAAATCATTGCCGTTGATTCCACACCGATCAGTTATTTTGATGAAATGGCTCCGCTGCTTCAAACAAAAAAAGGAGACAGTGTAACGCTCACAGTTATACGAAATGATCAGCCTCTTAAAACAAGGGTTCTGGTGGACACAGCGGGTAAAATTGGATTTTTTAATATTGATGCGTCACAGGCCGATAGCCTTGGGATTTTAAAAGTTGAAACAAAAACATATGGATTTCTCGCTTCGTTTCCTGCCGGAGTCAGGATGACCGGCGAGCAATTAAATTCTTATATACAACAATTTAAGCAAATTCTAAATCCTGAAACAGGCGCCTACAAAGGGCTTGGCGGCTTTAAGACGATGGCTTCCATATTCCCGAGTTCCGGATGGAACTGGGAAGCTTTCTGGAAAATAACTGCTTTCTTTTCAATCATCCTTGCGTTTATGAATCTGCTTCCTATTCCTGCATTAGACGGAGGTCATGTAGTCTTCACTGTTATCGAAATGATAACCGGAAGAAAACCAAGTGATAAATTCTTAGAGTATGCACAAATCGCCGGGATGGTAATTCTCTTCGCGCTGCTCATTTTTGCAAATGGAAATGACTGGTTTGGTTGGGGACGGGGACACTAAAACTTTGTAAAAAAATCCTTAGCTAATATTTAATTAACGGGCGGTGTTTTCACCGCCTTTTTCTTTAAATAGTTTCTTGTGCGAATTAATTTTCCATCCAGTAAAGGAACAAAAAACGGGAATTTGATTCTATGCAAATTGATGTCTTTTGTGTATTTTCAATTCTATTAAACTCAGCCGTTGGTGATGCCAGCCATTTAAAGGATGTCGCAACAACTATTTAAGTTTTAATATTTAACTTCATCTGCATGAAAAGATATAAAACAGCTACTTTTTTTGCTTTACTAATATTCGCAAACTGTAAAAAAAATCCGACGAAAAATATTTGTAATGAGATAAAACAACCAAGCGGAAAATTTATAGTCAGCGAAATGGTGGGAGACACTGCATTTGTAGCAGACACAATTTTCCGAGACAATTATGTTCAATTTCATGCAATTGACAGTTATGAAAGTGTTGATTGGAAATTAGGCTCTGATCCAAGAAATTGGAGTAGCCCCGATTTTTCTTTAAGCTTCTATAATGCTTTGAGAACTATCTCTGTAAATTTCACAGGTAAAAAAATGGCTAACATTCAGTGTTTTCCTCATGATAATGGCGCCTACATCAGTTCGCAAAATTTAACTGTAGTAGAACAGTTTGAAAAACCGGAATTAACGATTAGTCCCTTAGTTGGAAAATATAAAGGGTATTTTACAGACAAACCAACTGATATATTTACAGTAAGAATGGAATATTTTGACAGTACAAAATATGACGTAGGGCTTACCGGCAACAAAAATTTCTATTGGTTTAGTAATATGCCTGAAGGCTTTATTGGTGAAAGTTCAGCATCATTTATCTATCCTGAATTGCGAAATGGGATAAGCATCGAGATGGGTTACAAATGTTTTGTTTTTAATTATGATAGCTACCACCAAGGGAAAGCCTGGCTTTCAAATGATACGCTCAATATAAATTATGGGAATAACTTAGTTGGAAGAAGAAAATTTATTGGAAAGAAAATCTAAAAAAATATTATGAGAACAAAACTGACGGATTTTAGCGCAGCCTCTACTTGTTCTATTATTGAAAATAGAATTATTTATTTTATGAGGAAATATAAATTGCATGCGAAAAGAAAATAAACCTATTTATTGGTTTACTCACACAAGCGCCAACAAGAGGTAGATGCTGCCTTAATCATAATTCTTAAAGCCTATCCTATTTCCTGGGGTCGGTTTACTATCCTTTTCTAATAATTCCTTTAGCACCATAAAAATATTCTCAATGTCTTTACTGTTCCCTTTTACTTCCTTTTCAAGCTTGACAAGTTGTAACAAAATTTCTTTATGAGTGAGCGCATACTCTCTCATCTTTACAAAAACCCTTACCACTCTTAAATTTACTTCAATGGCTGTCTTACTGTTTAAAATACACGACAGCATGGTTACACCCTGCTCTGTAAAACAAAAGGGGCCGCACCGCCAAAATAACTTTTAGATGGTATCACATTTTGTGATACCATCCTGGCAATTTCCTTACCCGTCATCTCAAACATAAAATCCTTAGGGAACCGCTCCATATTTCTTTTAACAGCCTGCTTTAATACTCTTGTTTCTATTCCATACAGTTCGGCCAGGTCTCTGTCTAACATTATTTTTTCGCCACGAACAACATAAATACGATTCAATATTTTTTGCTCTATCACTAATGCTTGCAATTCCTTCTTTGCCATCGTTGTTGATTTATTTGTAAAATAAAGATTTAAAAATGGTATCACAATTTGTGACCTCCAATTTCATTTAACTAAATGGATGATGCTTGTTAAGCTGATTGGCCAATGTTTCCAGTTCCTGCATTTCATACATTTCTGTACTGGTAATATATTTATGCCCTGCTTTGGCGCAAGAATGAGGTGCAGAAAAAGAGCGATGACTTCTTGTACCATGTAAGGCCGCCTTTGTAGCCAAAGTATCTTCTTGCGCCAACAAGAGGCAACTTACCGTTAGTAACGGAATAAATTTTTGAACTTTCTGTTCTATTTCCCTTTTTAAAATGTCAGGCGTTGAAACAACTAAATTAATATGATTACAATCATCCTGATAAAAATAAAATAATAAAAGTATTGTAATACTTTTATTTATCTTTGCAGTCATTCAATTATTTAAAATCATGAAAAATATGAACACATTATTAGAGCCTGAAAATATCCTTAACGTAACGTTACTGGAACCCAAATTAAAACATCCAACTATTTTTGTAAGGTTTGATGAATTAATTTCCGGAGAAAGCCTTATCCTTCATAACGACCACGATCCGAAACCACTGTATTATGAATTATCTGCGGAAAGGGGCGATATTTTTACATGGGAGTATTTGGAACAAGGGCCTGAGCTATGGAAAGTAAAAATTACCAAAAATAAAGGCAGAGAAAAGGAAGGTGATATTCTTGATGCTACTTTATTAAATCCCAGCGTAAAACATCAAACTATTTTTAATCGCTTTGATGCATTAAAACCTGGCGAAAGCTTCACATTACATAATGATCACGATCCGCGCCCATTGCGTTTTCAGTTAGAAGACCTGAGAGGGAATGTTTTTAGCTGGGAATATTTAGAACAAGGACCTGAATTGTTCAGGATAAAAATCACTAAAAATAAATTAGTAACCTTTGAACCCGAATCTAAAAAAGAAACTGCCAATAAAGAAAATATTCTGAATGTAACAGAAATAGAACCCAAACTAAAACATCCTACCATCTTTGTGAAGTTTGATGAATTAAAACCCGGTGAAAGTTTAACCATTCATAACGACCACGATCCAAAGCCGCTTTACTATCAACTCTTAGGCGAAAGAGGAAATATTTTTACCTGGGAATACCTGGAACAAGGCCCTCAGTTATGGCGGGTAAAAATTTCAAAACGGCCCGAAGGCGAAGGAGATGAAACACTTGGCGAGATAGCCGCAAAAGATTTGCGCAAGGCGGAAGTATTTAAAAAATATGGTTTGGACTTTTGTTGTGGTGGAAAGAAAACAGTGAAAGAAGCCTGTGCTGAAAAAGGATTGGACGTGACTAAAGTAGAACAGGAATTACAAAACAGCGATAAAGCTTCGTTTACTGCAAGGCCGTTGCCCTATAACGATTGGAACCTTGATTTTCTCGCTGATTACATTGTGAATACGCACCATAGTTATGTGAGAAAAACGATACCTGACATCAGGAGCTATGCAGAAAAAGTAGCTAAAGTTCACGGCGCACATCATCCGGAATTATCAGAGATCAATAAATTAGCACAGGAAGTGTGTGATGAAATGTCTGAGCACATGGTTAAAGAAGAAAAGGTTTTATTTCCATACATAAAAAAACTGGTTGCATCTAAAGAAAATGGAAATGAGAAAGTAATTTTCGGCAATCTTCAAAGCGTAGAAACACCTATTAATATGATGGAAATGGAGCATGAACTCGTAGGAAATAATATGGATAAAATCAGGAAAATTAGTCATAACTATGAATTACCGGAGGATGGCTGTGCCAGCTATTCTTATTTATTCAAAACGCTCGATGAATTTGAAAATGATTTGCATATTCATGTTCACCTTGAAAACAATATTCTTTTCCCAAAGGCATTAAAATTAGAAAAAGAATAAACCGAAAAACCAACTGCTAACCATGAACGGCGTGCAGCCTTCATCTTAATTTTGAAACAGGATATCTTTGAACAATAATTTTGTCCGGGAATTAAGATGAAGCTGTTTCGCTGATTGATGATTGAATCCAGGATTCATCAGCAATTTTTACAGTAACAATTTTCAACCGTCATGATAATAAATGCCAATACAAAAATTTCAAAAATTTTAAAACAAAATCCTGATGCGCTGGAAGCGATTATCAGCATCAATCCAAAGTTTGAAAAACTACGGAATCCATTATTGAGAAAGTTGATGGCGGCTCGCACCAGTATTGGTATGGCATCAACAATCGGAGGAATTAGCGTAGAAAAATTCTTTGATAAATTACAACCATTGGGTTTCGAACCGGACAGAGAAACTGCTCCGGAAGGCAATATAGAAAAACCAAAACTACCTGCTTTTTTCAATTCCGTAAAACCGGAACAAATTATTGATTTTGATGTTCGGCCGATTATAGAATCGGGAGCAGATCCTCTTTCGTCAATTGTTGCTAAAGTAAAAAACATCCCGAAGGATGGCGTGCTGAAAATCATCAACAACTTCGAGCCAACACCATTAATTTCGTTGTTGAAAAAGCAAGGTTTTGAGTCTTTTGTGGATGCGATTGATGAGGAATTGGTAGAAACTTATTTTTACAGAACAGGCGATGCGCCGGTAGAAATAAATAAAGAAGAAAATAATTCAGAAGGTTGGGATGAATTGTTGAAAAAATTTGATGGCAAAATGAAAATCGTTGATGTACGCGAATTAGAAATGCCTCAGCCAATGATGACCATTCTTTCATCAATAGAAAACCTGGGGGAAGAAAATGCATTGTATGTGTATCACAAAAGAATTCCCGTTTTCTTATTACCGGAATTAAAAGAAAGAAAATTTGATTATCGTATAAAAGAAGAAAGCCCAAATGAGGTGCGCCTGCTGATTTTTAAAGAGTAACATGTTTCCTGGAACCACCAATACCGGCCTTGCAAAAAACACATCTTACAAAGTCGTGTTGCCATTTTATTTATACGCAGGATTAGCTTTGCTTGCAGCAACCCTCATCCTGCTTTTTTCTACACCCGCATTTTTACAGCACTATTTTCACCCACGCACTTTGGCGATTACACACTTGATGGCATTGGGCTGGGGCACGATGATGATACTGGGCGCCAGCCATCAATTGGTGCCGGTTTTGATTGAAGGTAAATTGTACAGCAACACGTTGGCCTATCTTTCGTTTTTTTTTGCAGCCGTTGGAATTCCATTTTTAGTAACCGGCTTTTACGAATTTGATTTTGGCTGGCCGGCTCAAACTGGCGCGATTTTAATAAATGCTGCCATCATATTTTATTTAATAAATATCGCCATCAGCATGGCGCGGAGCGGGAAGGAAAACGTACATGCCACTTTTGTTTTTACGGGAACGCTTTGGCTACTAATCACTACCATTGTGGGATTGTTTTTGGTGTATAATTTCACGCACAATATTTTATCACGCGATTCTTTGTGGTATCTGCCGCTTCATGCACATATCGGAATTGTTGGCTGGTTTCTGCTACTGGTCATTGGCGTGGGTTCCAGGTTGATACCGCTATTTCTGATTTCAAAATATGATAACAAGGAAATTCTTTGGTGGATCTATTCATTGATCAATTTTTCATTGGTCAGTTTCATCATCCTATTTTTATTTACTAAAAAATCCTGGCTGTATCTCTTCCCGTTCATTGCTATTGCGGCCGCATTGGTTTTGTTTGGGTGCTATTGCTATCACGCTTACCACGAAAGGATTCGCAGAAAAGTAGATGACCAGGTAAAGATTTCTCTTCTGTCTGTGCTTATGATGGCGCTTCCGTTAATTATTTTGTTGATCGTAATTTTATGCCTGCTATTTTCTGTCAGTAACATCCACTTGATTCTTGTATATGGTTTCTGTATTTTCTTCGGATGGATCACGGCGATTATTTTTGGTATGACTTTTAAAACATTGCCTTTTATCGTTTGGAATAAAGTGTATCACGATAAAGCAGGTCTGGGCAAAACGCCTAATCCCAAAGAACTTTTTAACAACAATATTTTTTTATGGATGAGCAGTAGCTATATCCTGGGATTTGTTTTATTTATTGCGGGGGTTTTAATTTCAAATGAATTAATT
>Ga0164241_10005869_pt1 | contig 11333 bp, 10 predicted proteins | sample OricomyardsoilBY_FD_108780 | JGI IMG/M metagenome (GOLD analysis project Ga0164241, IMG submission 108780) | Backyard soil microbial communities from Emeryville, California, USA - Original compost - Back yard soil (BY) | ecosystem: Environmental > Terrestrial > Soil > Unclassified | place: USA... | reverse complement strand
TGTTGCAGGGGCCAGCGGAACGGATCTGTCACCAGATAGAGCGAGAAGGAAATCGTGCCCAGAAAATAGGGGATGCGGGAGGACATTAGTGTTCCGACCCATCCGCTGTTGAGGCTGAGGGCGAGGATGAGCGCGGGAAACAGCAGCATGGCGAACAGATCGCCCAGATTGAGCAGGACGATGGTGACGATCACCGCCGAGATGGCGAGAACCACGCTGTCGCGCGCGAAGACATTGCTGAAGCGGCCCGATGCATAGGCCCGATATACGGCAAGGCCCAGGATGAATTCACTCACGCAGCGCAACAGATCCCGCCACGGCCAGGGATGATTGTGCAGGCCGAAGACGTTGAGATTGGGGCCGATGCTGGCATAGATGCCGACAATTGCGGTAAGACAGGTGAGCGCAAAGACGATGCGGCTGCGGCTGAAGACGAGAAAGAGAAACAGCGGAAACGCGAAATAGGCCGCGAATTCGACGCTGATGGACCAGGCGGGCCAGTTGAAACTGGTGCCGAACCCCAGCCCCGGCAGCAACAGGATGTTGCTGAAAATATCCACCAGCGCGGTTTGGGGATGCACCGTTGGCACGAGATTGAAATCGAACAGCCATAGCGAGGCGAAGGCGACCACGACGAGCACAAGGGTAATGGCTGCGTTGAGCGGCAGGATGCGCGCGGCGCGTTTTTGCAGAAAGTTGCGATAGGCGGGCCACAGGCTCTGCGTGCGGAAGGACGCAAGATAGGTGTAGCCCATGATAAAGCCGCTGAGGACGAAGAACACATCGACGGCCAGTGCGCCATGCGGGGCGAGCGAAGGGAAATTGCTGCGGGCGATGATTTGCATGGTCGCAGAGAAGTGCATGGCAATCACGGCGAGCGCCGCGATGCCGCGCAAAGACGTCAAAGGGCGTAGTTCTGCACGCAAAGGGGCTACCGGATACGAGATGCGCGGGAACATTACCATCAAGGCGGCGACGGGTGAAATAGCCGGTGCGGTTTAGGTTAAGCCGTCAGGGCCTTGCTCCAAACTTCGTAGAGGGGTTCCCGCGTTTCCGGCTGGCCCTCGATGCAGAGCGTGCCATCTTCGATGCGGGTGCCGGGCTGCATGTGGCTGGTCCACAGATGGGCGACGGGGGCGATCCAGCCTGTGTCATCCAGCGTGCCGGGTTTGAGGTTGATCTGATCGGGCGAATGGGCGGGCGCGTGCCAGACGCGAGTGCCGCAATGGGCGCAGAAATAGACGCGCAAGGTTCGGCCCGAGGCTGTTTGTTCGGAGTATTCGGTAGGCGCGCCTTGCAGGATTTCAACATCCTTGCGCAAGGCGGGCATCGACATGGAATAGGCACCGCCGGAATAGCTTTGGCAGCGTTTGCAATGGCAGGCGTAGAGCGACAGTGGCGCCGCCTTGAGGCGATAGCGGATGGCGCCGCAGACGCAGCCGCCTTCTTGTGGAAATTGAGGCAAAGTGAGCTTCAATTCACCCGCCTTCAGTAGGCATGGCAGTGAACTCTATCCGAATGCGACGAGCCGAAATAACCCCGGCAAGACCATAGGCAGTGTCGAAATCGACCTCTATCGCATCATCGATCTTTCGAAAGTCCAGTTGCCCGATGATTATTTCGCCGGGCATGAAATCGCTCAACGAAACCGATTTTATTTCGTCCAGAAACAGAGTTGCGACGAACCGCTTTTCAAGGACGAAATAGCCGCTCTCATCTACGCGATCAGTCATGCGAGCGCCGCGAACTTTCAGCCATCCGGTTCCCTCACCGGTAAGCTGCAGTTGGGCATAAGCATCGTGAAAACTCGGGAAGCCGCCAAACCAATCACTTAGTTCGGCAGCTCCCTGAATTTCATCCACGCAATCGATTGTCACCGCGTCTCAATTTTTGGCTTGATCGACCAGCTTGTTTTTTGAAATCCACGGCATCATGGCGCGCAGTTTGCTGCCGACCTCTTCGATCGGGTGGGCGGCGGCGCGGGCGCGGGTGGCTTTGAAGCTGGCTTGGCCTGCTTTGTTTTCCAGCACCCAGTCGCGGGCGAATTTGCCGGACTGAATGTCATCCAACACGCGCTTCATTTCGGCTTTGGTTTCTGCCGTGATGATGCGCGGGCCGGTGACGTATTCGCCGTATTCGGCGGTGTTGGAGATCGAGTAGTTCATGTTGGCGATGCCGCCTTCGTAGATCAGATCCACGATCAGCTTCACTTCATGCAGACATTCGAAATAGGCCATTTCCGGCGCGTAACCGGCTTCGACCAGTGTTTCGAAACCGGCGCGGATGAGTTCGACCACGCCGCCGCACAGAACGGCCTGTTCGCCGAACAGATCGGTTTCGCATTCTTCGCGGAAATTGGTTTCGATGATACCGGCGCGGCCACCGCCGATGGCGCTGGCATAGGACAGGCCCAGATCATGGGCGTTGCCGCTCGCATCCTGATGGATGGCGATGAGGCACGGCACGCCGCCGCCTTTGAGATATTCGCCGCGCACGGTGTGGCCGGGACCTTTGGGGGCGACCATCAACACGTCGAGATCGGCGCGCGGTTCGATGAGGCGGAAATGCACGTTGAAGCCATGGGCGAACAGCAGGGCCGCGCCTTGTTTCATGTTGTTGTGCAGATCATCCTTGTAGATGTCGGCCTGAAGTTCATCGGGCGTCACCATCATCATCACGTCGGCCCATTTGGCGGCGTCGGCGTTGGACATGACTTTGAAGCCTGCCGCTTCCGCCTTTTTCGCAGACGGGCCGGGACGGGCGGCGATGACGACATCGGCCACGCCGCTATCGCGCATGTTCAGCGCATGGGCATGACCCTGGCTGCCGAAACCGATGATGGCGACTTTTTTGCCTTTGATGAAATTCAGATCGGCATCCCGATCGTAGTAAACGCGCATTCTATCACTCCTGATTAAAAGCGTTTGGGCATTGAACTGGATGGCCCGGTTGTGTGGGCCGAGACGTAAAGGGTTACATCGCCTCCGGGCCGCGGGAGATGGCGGCGACGCCGGTTCGGCTGACATCGACGAGGCCGAGCGGGCGCATGAGGTCGAGGAAGTTATCGACTTTCTGGGGGGCGCCGGTGATTTCGAACACAAAGCTTGTATGGCCTGTGTCGATAATCCGTGCGCGGAATATTTCGGCGATGCGCATGGCTTCACTGCGCTTGTCGCCATGGCCGACCACCTTGACCAGCGCCATTTCGCGCTCGATGCCGGGTTTGGCGATGGTCCAGTTGACCACGCGGTGGACGGGGACGAGGCGTTTGATCTGCGCTTCGATCTGCTCGATCACTTCGGGCGTGCCGGAGGTGACGATGGTGATGCGGCTGGTGCGTTTGGCGTGATCGACCTCGGCCACCGTGAGGCTTTCGATATTGTAGCCGCGGCCGGAGAACAGGCCGACGACGCGGGCGAGGACGCCTGCCTCATTATCGACCAGGATGGCGATGGTGTGGGATTGCTGTGGGGTTTTGATTTGCATGTTCATGGGGTTTGACGTCCCCCCTCCGCCTTGCTGCGCAAGGGCACCTCCCCCGCTTGCGGGGGAGGAAAGGTTGGGTGTGGATTGGACTTGGTCATTAGACTAGCATTTTGCCTTCTTCTGTTACCACCACCGCTTCATCTTCGGAATCCGACAGCACCATTTCGTTGTGCGGGGCGCCGGAATAGATCATCGGGTAGCAGTTTTCTTTTGGGTCCACGCGGCAATCGAACAGGACCGGGCGGCGGACTTCGATCATTTCCTTGATCTTGTCGTCCAGCTCATCGGGCGTGCTGGCGCGCAAGCCGACGCAGCCGAACGCATCCGCCATTTTCACGAAATCAGGCAACGCTTCCGAATAGGAACTCGAATAGCGCCCGCCATGCAGCAATTGCTGCCACTGGCGCACCATGCCCATATATTCGTTGTTGATGATGAAAATTTTCACCGGCAGATTGTACTGCACGGCGGTGGACATTTCCTGCATCGTCATTTGCACGGAAGCCTCCCCTGCAATGTCGATCACCAGCGCATCGGGATGGGCCATCTGCACGCCGATGGAGGCAGGCAGGCCGTAGCCCATGGTGCCGAGACCGCCAGAGGTCATCCAGTGGTTCGGTTCTTCGAATTTGAAGCGCTGGGCCGCCCACATCTGATGTTGGCCGACTTCAGTTGTGATGTAGGTTTCGCGGCCCTTGGTCAGTTCATAGAGCCGGTCGATGGCGTGTTGCGGCTTGATGATGGTGGTCGAGTTTTTGAACGACAGGGATTTTTTGCCCCGCCAGTCTTCGATCTGTTTCCACCATGCGGCAAGCGCCGGTGCATCCACCTTGCGGCGCTGGGTTTTCCAGAAATGCAGCATCTCTTTCAGCGCCTTTGTTGCATCGGCAACAATGGGCACATCCACGCGCACATTTTTGTTGATTTGCGCGGCGTCGATATCCAGGTGGATTTTTTTGGAATTGGGGGAGAAGGCATCTATGCGGCCCGTCACGCGATCATCGAAGCGCGCGCCGAGGCAGACCATGACATCGCAATCATGCATCGCCAGATTGGCTTCATAGGTGCCGTGCATACCGAGCATGCCGAGCCATTGCGGATCGGACGCGGGGAATGCGCCAAGGCCCATCAGGGTTGAGGTGACGGGAAAGCCCGTGATGGCGACGAGTTCGCGCAACAATTTGGCTGCTTCCGGACCGGAATTGATGATGCCGCCGCCGGTATAAAAAATCGGGCGTTTGGCATTTGCCATCAGATCAATCGCCTTCACAATGGCGGCAAGATCCGGGTCTGTCTTTGGCTTGTAGGTGCGGTGTTTGACCGATTGCGGGCCGATATAGCTGCCTTTTTTGAACTGCACGTCTTTGGGAATGTCCACCACCACGGGGCCGGGGCGGCCGGTGGTGGCGATTTGAAAGGCTTCGTGCAGCACGCGCGACAGGTCGTTCACATCTTTCACCAGCCAGTTATGCTTGGTGCAGGGGCGTGTGATGCCGATGGTATCGCATTCCTGAAACGCATCATTGCCGATGAGATGGGTGGCGACCTGCCCTGTCAGCACGACAAGCGGAATCGAATCCATCAACGCATCGGTGAGGCCGGTGACGGCATTGGTCGCGCCGGGGCCGGAGGTCACCAGCACCACGCCGGGCTTGCCGGTGGAGCGGGCATAACCTTCCGCCGCGTGGGTGGCGCCCTGTTCGTGGCGGCACAGCACATGGGTAATGCCTTCGACGGCGAACAACGCATCGTAGATCGGAAGGACGGCACCGCCCGGATAGCCGAAGATGTGCTCCACGCCCTGATCCTTCAGCGCGCGGATCACCATTTCGGCGCCGCTCAGTTCGATTGCGTCTTGAGCCGTCAGTGTTGTGTCTCTGTCCATTTGGACGTCCTTCAGATTTAAGCAGATACGCGAAAGGCCCCCGTACGCGAAAAGCCCCAGTACGCGAAAGCCCCAGAAATGCGAAAGGGGCGTTGCCGCCCCTCAGGTAAAAGCCACTGTGCGAAAGCGAGACCCTTAGCCTCGTCCGTCCAGCGGCCTTCTTACGAGTACGAGCGTGAAGCGCATGGCTTGCCCCTGTTTTCGGGGCGCAACCTATTGCCTGACGGCGCCGCAGTCAAGCAACATCATTTGATTAATTTGAGCATCTCAGCAATAATATTGCGCTGATCGTAGGCCTGAATCCAGGCCCAGCCCGACATTTTGTTGCGAAACCAGGTCATTTGGCGTTTGGCGTATTGCCGTGTGCCGATGTTGATCGCCTCCTCAAGTTGCTGGGCAGTGAGGCGGCCCTGATCGAACTCCCAGAATTCGCGCAGGCCCAGGGTTTTGACGGCAGGGAGCGTTTCGTCCAGCCCGGCGAGCGCTAGGGCGCGGGCTTCTTCCAGGGCCCCTTCTTCGACCATGCGGCGGTAACGCTCTGCAATGCGGGGGAGGAGGATGACGCGCGGCGGATCGAGCACGAAACGGGCGAGGCGCAGGCCCTTCAGCACCGGTTCCGCCCCTTCCTTCTGCCAGCTTGCGAGGGTGCGGCCTGTTGCCTCCAACACCTCCATGGCGCGCAGCACGCGCTGGGGATCGCTCGGGCGGAGCTGGCCTGCGGTTTCGGGATCGCGCTGGCGCAAGCGGGCGTAGAACGCCTCATTCCCATCCACCAGCATTTGTTTGCGCAGGGCTTCGTGGATATGGGACGGGACTTGCGGGATTTCGCTCAAACCATCCGTCAGCACGCCGAAATAAAGGCCGGTGCCGCCGACGAAGATGGGGATTTTACAGTCTGCCCGCGCGGCGGCCAGCGCCTCAACCGCATCGGCTTGATAGCGGCCTGCGGAATAACGCTCCTGCGCGCCGACATGGCCGTAGAGCAGATGGGGGGCGCGGGCCATATCCGCCGCGGGCGGGCGGGCGGTGAGGATTTGCAGTTCGCGATAGACCTGCATGGAGTCGCAATTGATCAGCGCGCCGCCAATTGCTTCGGCCACGCCAAGCGCGGCCGCCGACTTGCCGCTTGCCGTGGGCCCTGCAATAAGCACCGCGTCTACATGCATTTGCGAATCGTCCTTTTCCGTCTTTGAGAATGGTCCGGGCGGTTTTAGGTTGCCAAGAAGGCCTATGCCATTGAACGACGAATTTCCTAACATATTAAGCGTTGTGGGACGCGATGTTGCGCGTTACGCCGATAACATCTGCGCTATTGCGACCGCACATTCTCAAACCGGCACAGTTGCGTGGTTATCGGCAAACCGTGCGTTCGAATTGCCGTTTCATGGCGATGGTGCCGTTGTGCGCGATGCGGTGCGGGCGGCAGCTTCAGGGCTCGACATCAATGTTGTGGCGGCGGCGGGGCGGCGCAAAAAGCTGATTGTCGCGGATATGGATTCCACCATCATCACTTGCGAATGTCTGGACGAGATTGCCGATGCGATGGGTTTGAAGGCGCAAGTGGCGGCCATTACTGAACGGGCGATGGCGGGCGAAATTGCGTTTGAGCCTGCCTTGCGCGAACGGGTGGCGCTGCTCAAGGGATTGCCGGTGCATCGGCTGGCGCGGGTGTATGGCGAGCGGGTGCGTTTGACGCCCGGCGCGCGCACCTTGCTGGCGACGATGAAGGCGCATGGCGCGCGCGGTGTGCTGGTGTCGGGTGGCTTTACGTTTTTCACCGAGCGCGTGGCGGCGGATGCGGGGTTTGATGCCCATTTTGGCAATGTGTTGCTGGATGATGGGGCGCATCTGACGGGGACTGTGGCGGACCCTATTTTGGGGCGAGAAGCCAAATTGCAGACGCTGGAAAACGAAGTGAAGGCGCTGGGGATTACGGCGGCCGAAACGCTGGCGGTGGGCGATGGGGCCAATGATCTGGCGATGATCGAGCGCGCCGGGCTGGGCGTTGCTTTTCACGCAAAGCCGATTGTGGCGGCGGCGGCGGGCGCGCGGGTGGACTATGGCGATTTGACGACGCTGCTTTATTTGCAGGGGTATTCTGACGCGGAGTTTGTGCGCGCTTAAGCGGTGATGGCATTTGCTGGGTTTGGCGCAGGCTCGGCCCCGTTTTGCTTTGTGCAACGCGCGACTAAACCATCTGCCAGCAGGATTGCGATCAGGCTGACGGCGAGACCGCCGAACAGATCTATCAAATGATGGCCGCCATGGACGGGCACAGCGAAGAGGACCGCACCGTTGAGCACAATGGCGGGCCAACGCAAGATGCCAACATTGCGGGCATACCAGATCAGCAGAACCGATTGCAGCGTGTGGAATGACGGAAAGCCAATGATGCCGCGCAGTTCGGCAGGTGTGAGATGACCGGGACCGTGTTCGAGCATATGCACCAGATCGGCGCCATATTTGGTATCGAGCGCGAGGCCGAGGCCACGGGCGACATCAGGCGGCAGTTGGAAGACTGAAAATGCCCCGAAGGATGGATAAAGGCACCAGAGGGTGAGTGTGATGACCGCCCCGAAGCTGAGCGCAAGGCACAGGCCATAGATATCTGCGATATTTTGTTTCCAGCCGAGCACCAGCAAGAGACACAAGGTTTGGGGCAACACCGAAAGATAGGCTGCCTTCAGCAGCGCCATGATGGTGGGATGCTCTGAGGCCACGCCCATTACCGCGACCCAATTGAAACCCATTTGCGCATCTACACCGGCCAGTAGAGTGTCGATACGGGGGCCAGCGATAGTGAGCAGTAAATAACTCAAAAGACAGCAGGCGGCGGGAAAGGCCGTGAAGAAGGCACTGGCGGCGAAGACTGCGCTCAGCGCCTGTTCATTGCGCAGGCGATTGTAATAGGCCGAAGCGCCCATCAGGAACGGCACGGCGGCAACCAGTGTCAGATAGTTGAATAATGCGATGTCGAAATGGACCAGACAGAGCCATGCAGCATCGACCGCCACGGTGGCGGCGGCGATGAGGAACAGTGCGCGTTTAAGCGGTGCCTGATCGGGCTGGGCAAGCATGGGGCGGCGTTCCGGCGAGACGTGGCCGAAAGTTTAGCGTCGCAACCGTTAACGGTTGTAAAAGCCGACTAGCGGCCGAGTTTCAGGGCGACGAAGGTGACCTGGCCGCCGCGGTTGATTAGGAACATTTCGATTTTTCGGCCTGCTTTGGTATCCGCCTCGATTTTTTTGGCGACGTCGGCGGGGCTGCGGACGGCCAGGTTTTGCACTTCTACGATAACATCGCCGGGGCGCAGGTTCTTGTCTGCCGCCGCGCTTTCGGGATCGACGTCGACGATCACCACGCCCTGAAGTGAGCCCGCGATGCGGAACTGGGCACGGGTTTCGGCATCAAGCGGGGCGAGCGTCAGGCCGAGGGGCGCAACGCGGGAATTGGTTTTGGCGGGCGGCTGATTTTGCGCGGGCTTTTGGGTTTTGCGCTTTTCCTGATCCTGAAGTTTGGCGACAGTGAGCTTGATGGAGTGCTTTTTGCCTTTGCGCAGAATGTCCACATTCACCGTTTTGCCGGCCTGTGTATCGGCCACGATGCGCGGCAGTGCGCGGTTATCAGAAATGGTGCGGTTGTCGAAGGCGAGCACGACGTCGCCGTTTTTCAGGCCTGCCTTGGCGGCAGGGCCGCCCGCATCCACACCGGAGATCAATGCGCCGGATGTGTTGGGAAGGCCCATGCCTTGCACGATCTCGGGCGTGATCTGCTGGATGGAAATGCCAACCCAACCACGGCGCGCGGCGCCATATTGGCGAAGCTGGTTGATGATGTCTTTGGCAAGGTTCGCGGGGATGGAAAATCCGATGCCGACGCTGCCGCCGGTGGGCGAGAAGATGGCGGAGTTCACGCCGACGACATTGCCATCCATATCGAACAACGGGCCGCCGGAATTGCCGCGATTGATGGGCGCGTCGGTCTGGATGAAATCGTCATAGGGTCCGGCATTGATGTCCCGGTTGCGGGCCGAGACGATGCCTGCTGTGACGGTGCTGCCAAGACCGAAGGGATTGCCGATGGCGATCACCCAATCGCCGACGCGCGCTTTATCGGAATCGCCCAGCTTGGTTGCGGGGAGCGGTTTGGGGGAATTGACCTTGAGGAGCGCGAGATCGGTTTTCTCGTCACGGCCGACCAGTTTGGCGGGCAGTGAGGTGCCATCGTTCAAGGTCACGGTGATCTGATCGGCATCGGCGATGACGTGGTTGTTGGTCACCACATAGCCCGACTTGTCGATGATGAAACCGGAGCCGAGTGAGGTGACGTGGCGCGGCAGGGCGCGATTGTTCTGGAGGAAGTCCTTGAACAGGTCTTCCAGCGGCGAGCCGGGCGGCACATCGGGCAATGTGATTTTGGGACCGGAGGCCTTCAGCGTTTGCGAGGTGGAGATGTTCACCACGGTGGGCAGCAGCCGGTCCGCCAGATCGGCGAAAGAATCGGGCGCGGAGCGGGCGGTTGCGGGGCTCGCCATTGCGGCGGCCAGAAATGTCACCAACTGCAACGCTTTGAGGATACGCGCCATCTTGCTTCGCTTTGCCGGAATCGGGGGGAGCATAGGCGAAGGGGATGGGAGGGTTATAGGGGGTGGGTGGTCGCGGGGGGCGGGCGGGGGGCGGGGCGGTGATTTTTGAAGGTTTCGTTTGGGGCAGAGGGCCCCCTCCACCGCTGCGCGGTCCCCCTCCCCCGTTATCGCGGTGGAGGACAGAAAAAGGGGAGTTAGGCTTTTGTGTTTAGGGTTTTGGAGATGTGTTCTAGCACCGCGTTGAGGTTTTTGAAGACATCTTCGTTTTGGATGTGGAGGACGCGCCAGCCTCTTGCCTTGAAATAGGCGTCGCGTTGGGCGTCTCGGGCGACGGCATTTTCGGAAAGATGGGAGATGCCATCGACTTCGATGACCACTTTCATCGGCGCGCAGGCGAAATCGGTGATGTAGGGGCCGATGGGGTGTTGGCGGCGGATGTGGTGGCCGATGCGGTCTCGCCGCAGTTCTGCCCAGAGGATGGTTTCGGCGAGGGTGAGGCGGCGGCGGAAGGATTTGGCTAAGGGGCCGGATTTGGATTCGGTGGCGCGCAACTTCCCCCCTCCTGCCGCTTTGCGGCGTCCTCCCCCGTGTAGGACGGGGGAGGAAATAAAAAAATTCCTTCTTTCTTCCTTTTACCCTTTTCCGACCTCTACCTTTTTCCGGGGGTTTGGAAGTAGCGGAAGAATTCGCCGGTGGGGGACAGGACCATGGTGGTGTTGTCGCCGGGGAGTGCGTCTTGATACGCCTCCAGTGAGCGGTAGAAGGCGAAGAAGTCCGCATCCTGACTGAAGGCGGCGCCGAGGACTTTGGTTTTTTCGGCATCGCCCTGACCACGCAGGATTTCGGATTCGCGGGTCGCTTCGGCGGTCAGGACCGTGACTTCACGATCGGCGCGGGCCCGCACGCGTTTGGAGATTTCCTCGCCTTCGGCGCGGAACTCGTTGGCTTCGCGGGTACGTTCTTGTTCCATCCGGCGGTAGATCGCCTGGCTGTTCTGCGGCGGCAGATCGGCCCTGCGGATGCGGACATCGACGATTTTGATGCCGTAGCTCACCGTGTTGCGATTGGTCTCGTCGCGGATCTCATCCATCAAAGCGGCGCGTTTGCCAGAGAGCATGTCGGCAAAGGTTTTGGAGCCGAGCACGCGGCGCACATCCGACGACAGGATAGGCGTCAGGCGGATGATCGCGGTCTCCTGATCGTAGAGCGATTGATAGAAGCGCAAAGGATCGACGATTTTCCAGCGCGCGAACGCATCCACCACCAGGCGCTTTTTATCCTGCGCGATCACTTCTTCGGTGGGCGCATCGAGGTTGAGCAGCATTTTGGGGATGTATTGCACCTGCTGGAGGAAGGGGATCTTCACATGCAGGCCCG
>Ga0164241_10005868_pt1 | contig 11333 bp, 12 predicted proteins | sample OricomyardsoilBY_FD_108780 | JGI IMG/M metagenome (GOLD analysis project Ga0164241, IMG submission 108780) | Backyard soil microbial communities from Emeryville, California, USA - Original compost - Back yard soil (BY) | ecosystem: Environmental > Terrestrial > Soil > Unclassified | place: USA... | reverse complement strand
TTAAACTACTTTTTAAAGGTATTTGATATTTGAAAGACAAGTCAACATCAATCGTTTGTGTGATTTTTTTAATCATTAATTTAGATAGGAATTGCTTCCAATCCCACTTCTAATAGATTAGTCATACATTCTTTATTGCTCTTTTGCCCAGGATTGTAGCATCTCTATCGCCTTGCCCAACACACCGGCTGATCCTTTGAAATCTGCTGAGCCACTTGGCTTGCCGTCAACGCTATACCATTCATAGAACTTCTTATTTTTGATAACACGATCCGCCATAGGCTGTAATTCATCATAAGCTTGCTGAACAAATCCGTACGCAATGAGTTGTTGAATCATTCTTCCGCCAAACCACGACCAGTCTCCCCCATTTTGATAAACGTAGGGTTTACAAGTATTTGCTCCTTTGTATATGCCGTCAGGATAAGGTGGGTATAATGTCAATCCTATAGAAGGAGCGCCGGATAATCTTACATTCCTGAGCATATCATTATTTACTAATTCGATTTCTTGCTTTGACAATAACCCGGCCTCTATTGCGACGGCGGTACCTCCGTGAAAGTATATTTTATTTTCGTCAAAACTTTTTGGAAATGGACTGCCGTCAATATAAATATGCGGAATAAATTTATGTCGTACTGAATCCCACAAATATTTCCGGATGTTTTGTTCTGTGACGTTTTTTAAATCCATCCATTTTTTCTTTTCAGCCGGATCTTTGGTAAAATGGATCATATCTTTTAGCGCAATTACAAACATAGCATTATCATATATATCTATTGCCCAGTGGGTATTCTCATCTACATCTACGACAGCACCTCCTTCAATTTGTACATCGCCCCAATCCTGCGTAGTGGCGCCTGTTAAAAGTTTATATTTTTTTGAATACCGGTTTTTTAACAGATAGTTTATCGAACGGCCAAGATGCGCCAGTACCGGCACTCCCGCAATCTTTTCATCAAGAATACTTGTGTCATGGGTGATCGTTATATATTTACCCATCGCTTGTATCAGTGATGTTTCCTGGTCAGTCTCAACGGTGTTTTTAAAGCCTACATGCAAAGTATCATACGGAGAAGTATAGATATTGGGATCGCCCCACGTAACATGGCCCTTTAACGCATATCCATCTACAATCTCTCCATTTGGTTGTTGTAAATAAAGAAAAGTAAGAAGATTATCGCGGATGATTTTATGATCATATACATGGCTGGATATTTCTATAAAAGTATTGAGGTCGCGTATCCATACCTGCGGATATCCATCTCCTGCATTGAAACCCTTGCTCAATAACTGTTTGGCTTTCTCCAGCACTGTATCGAGTTTGGGGTCATTCAAAATCTTTTCCGCCAGTTTTTTGGAGCTTTGTGCCCGGCTTGAATTTATATTTAAGAATAGACCTGCACAAACGACAAGTACTAATAAATTGAATCTTTTCATTTTTTAATGTTGAGTAACAGAAGTGGAATAATATTTATGCTTGAACCAAACCCGACGATTTACATTGTTCCGGAGCGGGCATCGGGAATTCATACAAAAGCTGAAATTATTAATCAAACGGTTATTTCCTCTTCATTCACAATTCCCTGCTTTAGTGCATACATAACCACGCCCGCTATATTTTTTGCGCCAATTTTTTCAAGGATTTTTGTGCGATAACCTTCTATCGTACGTTTGCTCAAAAATATTTTATCAGCAATCTCCTGTGCGGTGTTTTGAAAACAGATCAACCTGATAATTTCTGTTTCGCGGCCGGAAAACGTTGCTGGTTCTGCTGTTTTATAAGGATTAAAACGGCTTTTCACTATCAGCGCTGCCAGCCGCGCAGAGGTATGCCTGCAATAATAATTGTCCCCTTTATAAACATTGAAAACCGCATCAAGGATTTCCTGTTTGTCTGCATTTTTCAGGAGGTAGCCTTTTGCTCCGGCTTCCAACATTTCTATGATTAGATTTTCTTCATCGAACATTGAAAGTGCAATAATCTTCACATCGGGATATTCTTTCTTTAAGATTTTGGTCGCTTCGATACCATCTATACCAGGCATTTTTATATCCGTCATAATTACATCAGGCTTTAATTCGTGTGCCATTTGAATCAGTTGCTGCCCGTTTTCTGCCTGGCCAACAAGTTTAATATCACTTTGACGCGAAATCATCAAGGCAATGCCATCGCGAAAAATTTCGTGGTCGTCTGCAATCAGGAGCGTGACATCTGGATTCATAATAAACTATTTGAGGGGGATTTGAATAAAGTAACTGGTACCAGACCCGGGCCGCGTTTCAATGCTAACTTTTCCGTTTAATATTTCTGCCCGGCTCTCGATACTTTTTAGTCCGAGGCCTATAGCTTCCGCTTTTGACTTGGCAAGATTAAAACCAACACCATCGTCTGTTGTTTGAATGGACATATAATCTTCCCTGCTGTCCAGTGCAATTTGCAAATTTTTTGCCTTTGCATGTTTAATAGTATTGTGAATTATTTCCTGCAATATTCTGAAAACATGAATCTGTTTATCTTTCTCGAGCAACAATTTATCATCGGTTTGTATTTCAATGTGCAAGCTATTTTTATAAGTTACCTGGTGGGCAAATTCCTCTATCGCCTCCTTCAGTCCTTTTCGATCAAGGGTGTTTGGCAATAGGTTATTGGAAATTTGCCGGATGGTTTTAATGATCGTATCAAGATGTTTGCCTGCCTTTTCGATGATCTCTTTTTCTTCATCATCAGCAACGTTTATACTGTTGATATTTAATTTGACAGTTGACAGCAATGGGCCTAAGGAATCGTGCAAATCATTGGCAATTCTTTTTCGTTCATTTTCCTGCATAATAATCTCCGCGAGTATTCGTTCTTTCTGCAATTGAATATAGCGCCGGTGATAATGGATGATAGAAAATATAAAATAAACAATGATCACTGTTATCAGGAAGGAAACAGAAAGCATTGTATAAAATGGAAGATTATTCATTTAAACATTTAATCAAAATTAAAGTTTTTACCTAACCTGTTTAAAGATCCTTCAGGTATAAAATAGACGGCGGCAATATAAAGAAGATTTACGAGCAAATTAATGTAGCCGAAAAGCGAAATAATATTGTTGGTCACGGAATAACTCTCACCGGTATGATCGCTTACAAAATACGCCGCTTCATAAAGGATCTGGTAAATATAGAAAATGATAAAGGCTATACAGAGAAGGAATTTTGCATTACGAAACAAGGTTCGTCCGGCATTTACCAGTATAATATAATTTACGCGGTTTATGCTGATTAAAACAATTATGAACGAATAAAAAATTCTGAAAAATGGAACGAAGTTGTAAATACCACCAAATATAATTTCTTCAACTACCCAAAAAATGATACAAACAACAAGTAGTAAATAGAAGTGCATCTTCCGATCGCGGAAAAGGCCCCATTTGTGAAAAAGCAATAAGATAATTATGCATTCTGCCAGGCTATATAAATTGATTGCAGGCGCATTGGAACGATGTAGTAAAATAATTAAAATAACGCTTGACAACTCCGTCAATACGCCCGCAAAAAGCAAAAAAATGAATGGCCGGAATGAGTCATCCATTTTTCTATATTTAAGAACACCCATCAGGAATGGGATAACAACTGCTTGCGCGACAAAGGTGCTGAAAATAAAATTCACGGTGGACTTTTGAAAAATTCACGTCTATTAATTCTTAATTATTCATTGGGCTATCGCCACCACACAAAGTAGGACATCTTTGTCCATTCTCAAGTGCCTGGCCATTTTGAGGCGGAAGAGCATTTGCGCTGGAGATGCCGGGAATCATTACCTGGTCTGAAGTAAGCAAAGTGGTGATAATATCATTGTTTTTTGCGTCCGTCGGAACCAGTACCATCCGGATCAATCCGTTTTCATCTTTTCCAAGATAGATGCGTATCCCTTGCGCACCCGGGGCATTTAATAGCGCGGCAATGGCATCCCGGTTGAATTCTTCTGCGTTAGGCAGATTGAAATTCTTGCCGAGAAAAGCCGAGTCTTTTATTTGTCTTCCCAATTCCATCAATCCTGTACGAAAACTTTTTGTGAATGCTTCAGCCCTTTCGATAGGGATAATATGCACACTGACACTATCCCTGTTACTAATGGGAATTGAGCCGCTATTTTTAGTGCGGCATTGCTCAAGGCTGACCATTAAGATCAGTAAGGCAGCAAATTTGAGGAAGGAAGTCGTTTTGAGTTTCATAAAAAAATATTTAAGGTTTTTAAAATCACAAAATAAAACCATTTTGACGAGTCCCTGCCAAGTACATACTCCTGTTTTTTTAAGTATAAATACGCATCGTCATTTCGCAAAATTTTGCGTATTGCTATCCCTCAAAATCAGTACAAGCTCTCTTGTTTGAGGCTGCTACAGGGGGCAATTTTGTGGTGTAATCAATCAATCATTTTTTAACCCCTTTTTTATGAAAGAAAATCTCAATGTTTCGCCCAGCGAATCAAATCTGCAGAATTTGCGGAAAAATTTCAGCTATCTTCACTTGCCTGCCCTTCCTGCTTTTGAAAAGGACCTGGCCATTCTCAAGAAAAGTATTGCTGCTCAATCAGGAAACAAAAATTATGAAGAGCTGCAAACTGTTTCCTACAATCCGGACTTTCAGACACTGGAAGCCATTTTCGCCATTAAACAAACCGCGGGCTACAACGGAAATCTTTGTTCGAATGGTTCGTATGGATTCGTACGATTTTATCTTGACTATGGCAAGGGCTGGCAGGATCAGGGATATACAGCAGTAAAAGAGTATGACATCCCAACCGGCTATGACTGTACCAAGTCGCCCGAAAAACCTTTGCATTATGCTGCGTCGCTCGCAATTACTCCCCAAACAAATTTTTGCGGCACACACGTTTTGCCAAAAGTAAGAGCCATACTCGACTGGAATACCGTACCGCCCGCAAACAGTCCTGGTTTTACTCCGATTTGGGGAAACGCAATGGACGACCGGATTCAGATCAAGCCAAGAAAACTGATCATTTTTGAAAATCCTGACCTGGGCAAGGTGCTGGAGGTAGCGTTAGACAATCCGCATTTGTCGATATCACAGGCCGCACAGGCAACCGAAGGCGGGGCAGTTGCTTTGCAAAATGCAGCGGTCGCATCGACTCCGGAAAGTCTCAACCTTCAAAGTGCAATAGAATATTATCAAAAAACAGACGTGCATCCTGCGCGGTATAGCCTTAAAGACATCGTGATGGCAACTAATAACTTCGATGATTCGGTGGTAAGCCAAACGATCAGCACATTCAACCAGTATCAGATCAATTGGCAAGACATATTAGCCGAGCTTCAGAAAACAAGTGCCGATGTCAATTATGAGCAGATCGAAAATGTTGGGCTTGACATCAATCGCGATAGATTTGTAGCCTCTTTCCGGGTGAAAAGAGCTTTGGGATACGGAGGTGATTTGTGCAAAACGGGAAGTACTGAATACGTGGCATTCTGGGTTGATTGGGGAAATAACTGCAAATGGGAATATGCGGGAACTGCCGCCGTCAATGTTCACGACATAAATGATATACCTGCCGGTGGACTATCTTACGCAGCGCTGCTCCCCTATGATTTCACCCATAAACTTAAAGAATGTAGCAATCCAAATGTAGTAAAACTACGTGCCGTTCTCTCGTGGAATGTGGCGCCTTCCACTACAGATCCCGAAAAGCTGGAATATTACGGAAACCGCAAGGACACATATGTCCAGATCAAAACAGGAATTGAAATTCCCGAAGGCAGCGTAATTCCATATTTCTACGTGCTTGGCGGTATTCCGGTTGACAAGATCAATAGCGGCAGCGGCTTAACATTACCAGGCGCTACATTCGCCCTGAATGCGATACCGGTTGAAGAAGGTGCGCCATTTGCCGGCGCGGTAGTGATCCAGGGGCCTTCGTATTCCGGTTATTATTACAGGATTAAAGTAACAAACCTCACCAATCCGCAGAGCTACTATCTCAACGATCCTTTATGGTTAGTCGGTTATCACCAGAATCCGTTGCCGCCCCATAATACCTACAAGACCATCAATCCCGATGCCAACGGTTATTATGCTTACCAGTCAAAAGGTAGCGATTATGACGACAACGTTGACAATGTACTGGCAAGATGGACACCAGGTGGCAACGACAAATGGTCGGTTGAATTGGAGATTTACGGTGTTTCCGGAGTATTCAGCAAGATTATTCAAATTGATAACACGGCGCCTGTGGCATTGATCAGCCTCGATAACAATGGCGACTGCACTCATTTCCATAAAGGACAAGCCATAACTGGCCATTTTACAGCAAGTGACAGCTACATCTCCAGCTATAGTCTAAGCACCAACTTTTTGAGTGGTGGAACTATTGCGGCGGGCGCTGCCAACACCTTCAACCAGCCGTTTAGCTTCATTCCCAATGTGGCAACACCCTGTGGCAGCGTGAGCCTGGCTGTGTATGAAAAGACTATCCACAATAGCGTAACTACCGGGTACTACACTCCTGCATACGAAATAGTATGTCTTCAACCTTAAACCACAAGTTAGAAAATGAGCCTTTGCTTACCGGGGCTCATTTCTTTCTCAAATCGTTTCATTTTTAAATTTTAAAACAATGTCAAAGAATCACGAATTAAACCTCAAAGAACTACAGGCATTATTGGCATCCAAAAATGCTTTGTGGCAGGCCGGCGAAAGTACAAATGCTCAACTGCCGGATGAACAGAAAGAAAAAAACCTGGGTTATGTGCCAGGCCCGGGAGAACCTTCACTTAGGGAACGGGAAAATATTTCCTTAGCAAATCTTTCGGCTATAAAAACGGAAGCCTTCGGGATTTCAGCAATCCCGGCCTTTTATGACTGGCGCAATCATAATGGCAACAATTATGTTACTCCCATTCGTAACCAGGGTGGATGTGGTTCCTGTGTTGCCTTCGGAAGTATTGCAAATATGGAAACCACCTATCAGATCCTTAAAAATAATCCAAAATCCGGGATTGATTTTTCGGAAGCACAATTATTTTATTGCTACGCAAGAAGTCAGGGAAGGGTTTGCGGTTTTCATCATGAAAGCAATGCCGGTTGGTGGGTAGGCCCTGCCATGGACAGTTTGAAACAGGGTATTTCAGATGAAAGCTGTTATCCCTATGATGGAAGCATGGATCAGAACTGTACCCATCTCTGCAGTGATTCAGCTTCGAGATCGAAAAAGATTTCCGGATGGCATGCGATCACTAATATTAATGACATGAAAACCTGGATTGCCACCAAAGGTCCGTTGACAACCTGTTTTACTGTTTACAGTGATTTCTATTATAACTATACATCCGGCATTTATCACTACATGAGCGGTACAGTGGTTGGCGGACATTGTGTATGCGTTGTTGGTTACAGTGATGCCGATAACGGCTACTGGATCTGTAAGAACAGTTGGGGAACCGGCTGGGGTGAAAGCGGCTACTTTTGTATTGGTTTCGGGCAGGCGGGAATAGATGCAACCATGTGGGCAATTGACGGCATCGTGGATGAAGGATGGCTGTATAACAAATCCGTTGGCGGTTTATGGGCTATCGCCCAGAATCGCAACGCCTGGGCTTACATCAACGGAGAGGGCTGGAAGAAAATATCGACTGAAAATGATAATATATTTTACAACATGCTTAGCCAACTTATCTCTGCAAAAGCTTCCGGCAAAACAGTAAGTGTCTATATCTCTTACGGTATCATCAAACAAATTTATGTAAACAATTAAAACAAAATGTCATGTCAAATTTTTCAGATCAACAACCAGCACAGAATCCGCCTACTGACTCACAAATAAGTGTGGCGGCCGCCGGCGATGCTACGCCCATGGATAATTCCGTGATGAAAATTGAGGCAGTTGAAGGGGCGCTGACTCAGGATGATTTTTCAGCAAATCAGGTAATATCGTCTGTTTCTGCAACCGCTACTACCTGGAACAATTCCGCGCACATTAATGCGCTGTGGAGTATCAACCAGGACAAGAATTCGTGGGTGGGAATTGCAGGGATAGGCTGGAAAAAATTATCTACTGCATCAGAATCAGGAATCGTAGCACTAACAATGCTGGCATCCACTGCAAAGGAAAAAAATTCACTGGTGTACTATCGTGAAGAAAGTGATGCAAGAATTCACGAATTTTATGTTTGGTAACTACCTTTTAGATGCAGACCATACAATTAACAATGAACGATAATGGCAAGGTTGTCAACACCTCCCCCGAAGCAGTAATTTTTATCCGCCTCGAAGGGAATCCTACAACCGGCTACCGTTGGGAATTGAAGGAAGTAAACCATAGCGTGGTATCAAACCTTCAGCAGAATATTGAGGCTGCTTCATCGGCGGTAGCCGGAGCAGGTGGCTCGTTTGTGTTCCAGTTATCAGGCTTAAAACCTGGCAGCAGCAAAGTAGCTTTGAAATACTGGAAACCCTGGGAAGGAGATAGCTCAATCCTGGCGCAGTTTGAAATAACAGTAAATGTTTCATAAATAAAAATTATCGCTTCAAATCATGCTCTATTGGTATTTTATAATCAGCACACTTTCTGTCTGGAGGATCACCCATCTTCTTAACAAAGAAGATGGGCCTGCAGATATTATTTTTTTTCTGAGGAAAAAAGCAGGAGCGGGTTTCTTCGGAAGCCTGCTCGATTGCTTTTATTGTTTGAGTATATGGATTGCTTTGCCATTTGGAATTTGGCTCGGCGGCAATTGGATAGAAAAGATCCTTTACTGGCTTGCTTTATCGGGCGCTGCTTGTTTGCTTGAGCAGGGAACCCATAGAAATGATGGGCCGGATAAAATAGAATACTACGAAGAAGGTGACAAGTGATGCGGTAATTTATTCATTTGTCAATTATTAAAATCTCAAAAACAAATCTCATGTGTAATTGTGGAAAAAAAAGAGCAGAACTGCATTCAAGGCAGGTCGCACCTGGCAGCTTACAAGGGCAGTCTGTCAATTTTGAATATACCGGAAAATCGTCGCTGATGATCGTGGGTAATGCGACAAAGAAAGCGTATCACTTTAATCACCCGGGAGAAATACAACCTGTATCTTACCAGGATACGCCCTATCTCCTTTTATGCCCCCTGTTAAAACGAACATGGCACTAAAAGAATTGGTCATCAAACATTAAATGACAGACAGTAAATCAACAATTAAATTCAATTTCTAATTTCATGTAAATCGCTTATTCACAATGATTTTACTTACCTAATGGTATATTGTGTTTTCTTTTTTGTCTGAAATTTAATATTCCCATTCCCCAAATCATTCATGTCTATTCGTTTACTGTGTGCATCGTAGACCTGTAAACCCGAAGGCAATTCAACAAAGCAATCATTTCCATTTTTAGAAAGAATTGTGGCACTCTTCAGTTTCCCGTTTTCCCAATTAAAACTTACTTCAAATCCATTTCGTGTACACATACCAGTTATCTTACCATTCTGCCAATCTTTGTCAGACGGCAACGCCGGTAGAAACCGGATCAAATTACTGTTTCCGCTGCTCTGCAAAAGCATTTCAGCAATTCCCGCGGTGGCGCCAAAATTTCCATCAATTTGAAAAGGTGGATGTGCGTCGAAAAGGTTCTCATAAGTGCCTCCGCCATCACTCATATTAATACCCTGCTGATACGTAGGTTTAAATAAAGCCCGCAATAAGCTAAATGCGTGATTGCCATCATTCAGTCTTGCCCAAAGATTTATTCTCCAGGCCAATGACCAGCCGGTGCTAACATCGCCTCTTCTTAATAATGTTCTTTCTGCGGCGGCTTTTAACTGTGGGGTTTCATTATTGATTTCGTCATAAGGGTATAAACCATACAACGGTGAATTATGCCGGTGATGCGGATCCTCTTCTTTATAATCGCGTATCCATTCCTGTATGCCCCCGGTAGAAGGGCTAATCTGATCCGGAGCTAATGCGTCCTTTATTCTTGATAAACTATCGGCCCATTTTTTATCAATACCCAGAATAGTTGCCGCTGCAATGGTATTGTTTAATAGTTCTCTGCCGATCTGCATGTCAATCGTTGGTCCCATCGTAGTTTGACCATGAAAACCCTCTGCTGTGATATACGTATTTTCAGGCGAATTGGATGGCGCCGTTACCAGCCATCCTGTCTTTGGATCAGTTATTAAAATGCTCGCATAAAATTGCGCGGCGCCTTTTAATACAGGGTATATCTTTTCAAGATATTTTTTATCCGGATTAAAAATATAATGCTGCCATAGATGTTCGCATAACCAGGAACCACCCGTCAAAGTTGAACCCCAGCTTGCGCCTTCTCCCGGTGCAGTAAATTTCCAGGGATTGCTGATCACATGCGCCACCCAACCTTCTCCTTTATAATAAGCCTTCGAAGTTTCTTCTCCCGGCGTTACTAATTGGCTAACAAAATCAATCAAAGGCAAATGGCAATCAGCCAGGTTAGTAATTTCAGCAGGCCAATAGTTCATTTGCACATTAATGTCTAAATGATAATCACCATTCCACGGTGTTTGATATTCTTCTGCCCACAAACCTTGCAGGTTTGCAGGAAGGCCACCAGGACGGGAACTTGAGATTAAAAGATATCGCCCAAAATTAAAATACAACGCCGGTAAATTCATGTCGCTATTTCCGTTTGCAAAACGGATCAATCGTTGTGCAGTGCTCATGTTTTTGATAGAATCATTTTCTGCGGAAGTGAATTTTAGGGAACACCGGTTAAAAAATGATTGAAAGTCTTTTAGGTGATTTTGAAGCAATGTTGCTGCAGGTAATTTGGAAGCCTTACTCACCTGGTTCATTGCGATGGGTAATGGTGCGGCGCCACGCTGTTCTACATTGGGCCAATTTAAATCAGTGCCTGCGCCTATGATGATCATACATTCTTTATCTCCTTCAATTCTTAATCCCTTGTTGGCTGCCACTACTTTTCCTTTTGGCGCCATTACTTTTGCATAAGCGGCAAAATCAATTCCTGCATCGCCATCGCCGCCATCCAACTGACCTTTCATGGTGATGGAGTTTCCGCTTGAAGAAAAGGTGGCTTTCTCCCCGCCTGCCGGACGGGCAGGTTTTCTATTTAGCGCTAAATCAAAATTCAATGAATTTGTTTTATCACCGCTTAGGCGAATTATAATCACCTGTTGAGAAGCGCTTACCCATACTTCTTCTTTGTATTTTACGCCATTCCTTTCCCATGCTGTGGTGGCCAATGCCTTATCTATCTGTAACGTTCTTTTGTAATCCGTAACAATAGAATTAGTGTCTCTCCAGCTAATAAATAAATCAGATAAAATTTGATAAGAACC
>Ga0164241_10005867_pt1 | contig 11333 bp, 10 predicted proteins | sample OricomyardsoilBY_FD_108780 | JGI IMG/M metagenome (GOLD analysis project Ga0164241, IMG submission 108780) | Backyard soil microbial communities from Emeryville, California, USA - Original compost - Back yard soil (BY) | ecosystem: Environmental > Terrestrial > Soil > Unclassified | place: USA... | reverse complement strand
GGCGACGGCCTCGACAGTGGCCCGTATGGCGACGACGGCCAGGTGGTGGGCGCGACCGCGGTGCCCGATCGCTTCGGCAACGCGGCGTCGGCGCTGCGCTTCGTGGCCGACGGCGACCACGTCGGCGTCCCGATCACGCACCACCCGCTCGGCTCGGGCGACATCACCTACACCGCCTGGGTGAAGCCCGACGAGGCGCTCGGCGACGCCGGCGTGGTGTCGTTCGGCGAGCTCGCGGCCCACCGCCGCGGCGCGCTCGTGCTCAGCGGCGACCACCACTGCGCGAGCTATGTCGGCGATGACAACGACGCGGCCTCGGCGACGGCGTGCGCGCCGCCCGCGCACTGGAGCTTGCTCGCGGTGGTGAAGACCGGGCGCACGCTGCGCTTCTATCTCGACGCGCGCCTGCAGGGCGAAGAGACGCTCGCGGCCGATCAGGATCTGCGCCGCACGGTGCTGTCCATCGGCGTGTCGCGCGTGTTCGTCGACGGCAGCGCGCGTGATCAGTTCCACGGCGCCATCGACGACGTGCGCCTGTATGGGCGCGCGCTCTCCGAGGCGGAGCTCGGGACGATGTTCGGCGAGGGGGCTTGGGCCTTCACCGGCACCATCGCCAACCCTGCGCGCAGCTGCCTGCACGTGCGCGACGCAGGCCGCCCGGACGGTGATCACACCTATCGCCTCGACCCTGACGGCGACGGTCCGAGCGCGGCCTTCGACGGCTACTGCGACATGACCACCGATGGCGGCGGCTGGACCCTGGCGTGGGTGTATCACTTCACCGACGCGGGTCAGTTCACCGCCGCGAGCAACGCTGTGACGCCCATCCCGAGCTGGCCCGCGGCGCTCGCCGACGTCACCATCTCGACCGCGGCGCCGAGCGGGCCGAGCGTGCTCGGAGCCATCGACTGGAGCCAGTGGGACGCGCTCGGCACATCGTTCATGGTGGCCTCGGACCTGGCCGACACGCTCGCCTGCGACGCCGAGGACGGCAGCTTCGCGACGGGTGTCGAGGGCCCGGTGGCGTGCCGTGTCGTGGCCGACACCACGGCCGCGTGCGACGGCGCGCTGCCCGACTGGGTGTTCTTCTGGGACTACGGGCCCGGATTGTCGGCGGAGAACCTGTTCTATTACTTCGACGGCAGCACCACCGACAACTGGCCGACGCACGACCCGTGCGGCACCAACACCGCGCCGACGACCGTCGGGGCGACGGCCGGCGGCTCGTTGTATCTGCGCTGAGTCGCGGCAGAATCGACTATTCGTGTGAGCGCGCCTTGCGCAGCGAGTCCTTGAAGACCTCGCTCGCGAGGCGCTCGAGCGGGCGCCAGCGGCCGCGCTCGACGCGGCGCTCGAGCTCGGCCGGCAAGAGCTCGAGGCTCGTCACGAGGCGGCCCTCACGCGAGAAGACGTGGATGCGGTGCTTGGGTCCGGCGACCACGACGGTGTCCTTACGATCGTCGCGATAGAATCGCCCGTCGGTGGCGGCGAGCGCATCGGTGATCGCCAGGGATGTCGGTCGCTCGCCGGACTGATGCCGCTCTTCCGCGTGGCGGGTGCGGTAGTCGCGCAGCTTGAAGACACGCAGGACATCACCGCGCAGGCGCCCGAGCAGCTGGCGCACGAGCGCGTCCACCGCGAGCGTCTCGCCGCGCTTGTTGGCCAGCGCCATCCTGCGGCCGAGCGCGTCGATGCGCTCGCGCGTGCCGCGCAACACCATGCGGAACGCCTCGGCCGCGCTGCTCGCGTCGCTCTCGGCGGCGGCCTCGGCGATGGCCTCGGGGCTCAGGCCGAGCACGTTGAGGCGCAGGCGCTGCGCGCTCGTGCTCTGCGTGGTCGCGACCACCTGCAGCGTCAAGGCGATACGCGAGGACTGGCGCGTGCGCAGGTCCTTCGGCACGAAGCCGAAGGCGACCTGGCCGAGCAGGCGATAGGCGCGGCTGTCGCGGCCAAAGCCGGGCAAGAGGCCCGCCTCGAGCTCGTCGTGGAGCTGGACGACCGCGAGCACCTCGGGTGAGTCGCCGTAGAGTCGATCGACGCGCTCTTCGTGGCGGCGCAGGCACAGGTTCGCGAAGCCGATCCACTCGGGCTTGCCGTTGGCGCTGTAGCCCGCGAAGACCGCGCTGTCGTTGGGCGGGCGCGAGTACGGCGACTCGGGCTGGTCGGTGTAGAAGCAGTAGACGTGGCCCTCGCGGAACGCCGCCACGCCGCGCACCGCCTCCTGCACGCGCTCGCGCAGCTGCGCGGTGAACGCCGCCGCGCGCGCCGCGGGGTCACGTGGCGGGCCGAGCCAGATCGTGAGCGGGATGACCAGCTCGGTGTCGGGCGCGCGCTCGACACCGGCCTCACGCGCGAGCGCCGTGGCCAGCCGATCGAGCTCGGCGAGCGTACGCGCGAGCGGGTCGGGACCGAGCGGGGCGGGGCCTTGCGGCTTGCCGCGAGGACGTCGCCTGCGCTTCTTGGGGGTCGGCCCGGGGGGCCCGGCTGTTGGCTCGTCACTCACGCCGCCGTGAGCATACGGCCCGACCGACGTCGTGAACAGGGACCGCGGCGCTTGAGCCGAGAGCGCTTCGGCGTCACCATGGACCCATGGCGGCAAACCTCATCGAGACGGGCTATCGTGTGCACAAGACCGGGTTCCTGGTGCTGAGCCAGGTGTTCATCCGCGCGCTGCAGCAGCTCATGCGGCCGGACTCGAACCCGGGCGGGCCGACCAAGGACTCGATGGCGGAGGTGCGGCGGCGCTTCGAGGCGCTGCTCGACGAGGACTGGAGGAATGTTCGCGACGGGCACTATCCGCGCTCGATGCTGTTCCGGACCGGCATTCGCGACACGCTGCGCGCGCTGCCCAAGGCGGTGCTCGAGTTCCCGCGGGTGATCGCGCGCGCGCGCCGGAAGGGCTACGACGACCTGCCCGCGATGCCGCACGCGGAGCGCTTCCCGCGCTACTATCGGCGCACGTTCCACTGGCAGACCGACGGCTGGTTCTCCGAGCACTCGGCCACCATGTACGACCCGTCCGTCGACCTGTTGTTCGGCGGCACCGCCGACATGATGCGGCGCATGATCATCCCCGACGTCGCGCGCGCCACCCATGACGTCGAGGCGCCGCGTATCCTCGACGTCGCGTGCGGCACCGGGCGCTTCCTCGACATGCTGCACGCGGCGCTGCCCGACGCGCGCCTCTTCGGCATCGACCTGTCGGCGCCGTACCTCAAGCACGCGCAGGCGCGACTCGCGCACGTGGCGGAGCTGTCGCTGGTGGCCGACAACGCCGAGGCGATGCCGTTCGCCGACGGCACCTTCGACGCGGTCACGTCGATCTTCCTGTTCCACGAGCTGCCCAAGGATGCACGCCGCAACGTCATGCGCGAGGCGCTGCGGGTGGTGAAGCCGGGCGGGCTCTTCGCGGTCGTCGACTCGGCCCAGCTCGACGACGCGCCCAGGCTGGTGTGGCACCTCGAGCAGTTCCCGGCCGTCTATCACGAGCCCTATTTCAAGGGATATCTACGTGATTCATTGCCGGCGATCCTGCGGGAGGTCGGCTTCGAGGTCGTCGACGATCGCAGCGCCTACGTGTCGCGCGTGGTGATCGCGCGGAAGCCCGCGTGAGCGCGACCTCGACGATCATCGTCGGCGCGGGGCCGTCGGGCCTGGCGGTGGCGGGCTGCCTGAAGAAGCTCGGCCATGCGCATGTGCTCGTCGACCAAGCCGACCGCGTTGGCTCGGCCTGGCACAACCACTACGAGCGGCTGCACCTGCACACCATTCGTGCGCTCTCGAGCCTGCCGCATCATTCAATGCCTGATGACTGGCCGACCTATCCGTCGCGCGCGCAGGTCGCGACCTACCTGCAAGGGTATGCCGACGCGCTCGGGCTCGAGCCGCGCCTGAACACGCGCGTCATCAAGGCCTCGCGCGCGGCCGGCAAGTGGCACGTCGAGACCGACCAGGGCGCGCTCGTGGCCGACAACCTGGTGGCCGCGAGCGGCTACAACCGTGTGCCGAACCTGCCGCGCTGGCCCGGCATAGAATCATTCGCGGGGCCGGTGGTGCACTCATCGGCCTACAAGAATGGCGCGCACCTGAGCGGCAAGCGGGTGCTGGTCGTGGGCTCGGGCAACTCGGGCGCGGAGATCGCCGTCGACCTGTGGGAGCACGGCGCGCAGCCGGCCATGTCGATCCGCGGGCCCGTCCACGTGGTGCCACGCGACCTCGGCGGTGTGCCGGCGCAGCGCGTGACGCTGGCCATGGCGCGGTTCCCGGCGCGAGTCGCCGACGCGCTCAGTAAGCCGCTGCGGAAGCTCCTCATCGGCGATCTGTCGCGCTGGGGAATCGCGACGCCGGCGCTGGGTCCGCTCGAGCTGCTCGAGAAGCACGGGCGGGTGCCGCTCATCGACGTCGGCACGGTCGCATTGATCAAGCAGGGCAGTATCGTCGTGTATCCGGACATTCGATCATTCACGGCCGACGCCGTCGAGCTGGTCGACGGGCGGCGCGTGCCGGTCGACGCGGTGGTGCTCGCGACCGGCTACACGGCCGGCCTCACGCGCTGGATCGACGGCGTCGAGGGCGTGCTGAACGAGCGCGGCCTGCCGTTCGTGCACGGCGCCGAGTCGGGTCTGGGGCGGCTGTGGTTCGTCGGCTTCCGCAACCCGACGACGGGTGCACTGCGCGAGAGCGCCATCGAGGCGCGGCGCGTCGCCAAGCAGATCACGCGATGAATGCGCTGGCGCGTCCGGAGTGGCGCCATTGGCACCCGGTGATGCTCACCCGCGACCTCGGCGCGCGGCCGCGCCAGGTGAGCCTGCTCGGCGTCGACCTGGTCGTCTTCCGCACCGCCCTGCGCGTCGGCGTCCTGCTCGACGAGTGCCCGCACCGACGCATGCAGCTCTCGCGTGGCCACGTCGCCGGCGACTGCGTCGTGTGCCCGTATCATGGCTATCGCTTCGACGCCGACGGGCACGGCACCAGCGCCGGCACGCCGCGGCTGCACGCCGAGGCCGTCGCGCTCGAGACGCGCGTCGCGCACGACGCCATCTGGGTCCGGCGGGCGGGCTCCGACACGCAGTTTCCCGACCTCGTGCCGCCCAGCACGCACTTCGTCGGCGCCATGATGCACGCGGTCGACGCGGCGCTCGAGCCGCTCGTCGACAACTTCAGCGAGGTCGAGCACACCCCGACGACGCACGCGCTGTTCGGCTATCGCCAGGACAGCCTGGCCGCCATCGAGGTCGAGCTGAGCCACGGCGACGACTGGGTGCGGGTCGTCAACCGCGGGCCGCAGAAGGCCCTGCCGCGGGTCATCGAGTGGGCCTTCGGGCTACAGAGCGGCGATGAGTTCATCGATGACTGGACGACGCGTTTCTCGCCGATCCACATCCGCTATCAGCAGTGGTGGCGCGATCCGAAGACGCACACACCGCGGCCCGACGTGATTCATCCGGTGGTCGTGTTCACGCCCAATGAGCACGACCAGACGACGCTCTTCACGTTCGTGTGGAGCAACCGCGCGCCGACCGATCGCGGCGGCCTCGACGGGCTGCTCCGGCCGCTCGTGCGCAAGCTGGTCGACACCGAGGTGCGCCTCGATCGCGCGATGGTCGAGCGCCTCGCGAGCCAGTCCGCCGAGCTCCGCGGCACGCGGCTCGGGCGCTTCGACGCGGCGCTGCGCGAGCATCGCAAGCGCATCGCCAGCATCTATCGCGCGCCCGCTCAGAGCGAGTAGACCGACACGGGCTGCGCGCGGCCCTTCACGACGTGGTCGCCGTGCGCCGTCGCGAGCGCCTGCGACTCGGGTGACGAGGCATTGAAGGTCTCGCGGCTCACGAGGATGTCGGTGCCGAGCTCGACGTTGAGCGCCTCGAGGCGCGCGGCGATGTTCACGGTGTCGCCGATGACCGTGTACTTCATGCGAAAGCGGCTGCCCATGCTGCCCGCGACGACCGGCCCCGTGTGCACGCCGATACGCGCGCGGAGGTGCTCGATACCGCGCTCGCGCCAGCTGTGAGAGCGGCCGCTGGCGTCCCACTCGCGGTTCAGCGTGACCAGGCGCTCGCGCATCATGAGCGCGCAGCGCACCGCGCGCTCGGCGTGACCGGGCAGGTCGTCGGGCGCGCCGAAGACCGCCAGCACGCCGTCGCCGAGGTACTCGAGGATGACGCCGCCGTGCGCGCTGACGACCATACTGACGGCCTCGAAGTATTGATTCATGAGGTCGAGGATGTCGTTCGGGCTCATCGTCTCGCTGAGCGTCGAGTAGCCGCGCAGATCGCTGAACAAGATGGTGACGTCGCGCTCCTCGCCGTGCGAGGCGACCTTGCCGCGATCGGCCAGCAGCTTACGCGCCACGTCCTCGGACACGTAGCGGCCGAACGTCGCGCGGATGAACTCGCGCTCTTCGAGGCCGGCTGCCATTCTGTCGAAGTACTGTCCAATGGTGCCGAGCTCGTCCTTGCGCTCGAGCGCGACGCGCGTCTCGAGGCTGCCGCGCGCGATGGCCTCGGTGCCGTCGATGATCTGGATCATCGGCTTACGCAGCGCGCGCCCGACCACGAACGCGACCAGCGCGAGCACGCCCAGCGCGGCCAGGTAGGTCACCACGGCGATCTGCAGGAGGCGCGCCTTCATCTGCTCGACGCGCGCGGCGTCGATGTCGAGGCCGACGATGGCGACGGGCTTGCCGGTGCGCGTGCGGATCGGCGCGAAGCCCGAGATGCTCGTGCCCCAGGCGTCGGCCACCGCGTCGTGCTCGACCGCCGGGCCCGCGAGCGCGTGGGTCAGCTCGGGGTAAGGGGTGCCGTCGTAGAGCTCGCCGTAAGCGCCGGGGGCGGCGCGGCGGTCGACGTCGACCACGAAGCTGAGCTCATTGGGTCTCTCGGTTGGCCGGAAGATATAGACGCTGGCGAGCTCGCGCTCCTGGTCGAGCACCGCCTGTAGGTCGACGCGCAGGCGCTCACGCAGCGGGTCGTCGGCGCTCTGGATGGCGGCGATGCGGTCGCCGTCGAGGATCGCCGCCAGCGACACGGTGGTCATGTGGATACGCGCCCACAGGTTCTCGAGCTCGGCGCGGACGGCGGCCTGGTATACGAATGCCGCCGCCGGCGTCAGCACGAACAGCAGTGCGATGCCGTACACGACCGTGAGCCGGATGTGGATTCGGTTCCAGAAGCGCAGGCTGTCCACGAGCTTGGCGTGATGAGGGGCCTCGATCACCGGCGGACGGTACGCGAAAACGATTCTGGTGACGAGCTGGACGGGCTGGCCCTAATAGGATGTTCGGCCGGCTGGAAGGAGGAGCGCATGAGGTTCTGGTGGTGCTGCACGATGATCTGGCTCGGCTGCGGCGCGGGCGCGGGTCCGACTGAAGACACGCTCGCGAGTGACAGCGCGAGCGAGGACGCGAACGACGTGGACCAGCCGGAGGTGGACGAGTCGTCGCCGGTCATCGTCGTCGTCGAGGGTGATGAGGTCGAGGTGCAGACGACCGTGCGGCTGGCAGCGGCGTGGGGCGCGCGCGACGCGGTCGGAGATCCGGTCGTCTCTTGGCGGTGGACGCTCACGCAGCCGGACGGATCGGTGTCGCTCCTGCGTCCGAGCGCGGACATCGCGGAGCCGCGGTTCGAGGCGAACGTCGTCGGTCACTACGAGATCGGTGTGACGCTCACGACCGCGTCGGGCCAGAGCGCGCACGTCGTGCTCGCGATGAGCGTCATCACCTCCAGCGCGCTCCACGTCGAGCTGCTGTGGCACACACCCGGCGACATCGACGAGAGCGATGAAGGGATGACGTTGGGTGGGGCGCCGCGCGGCAGTGACGTCGATCTGCACCTGCTGGCGCGCCCCGACGCACTGTGGTTCGACCAAGACGATGACTGCTACTTTAGCAACAAGGACCCGGACTGGCAGCAGCCGGACTGGACGCGCGCCCCGCACCTCGACCGCGACGACACCGATGGCGCTGGGCCGGAGAACATCAACGTCACGGTGCTCGACGAGAGCGCGTGCTACCGCATCGGCGTCCACTATTGGGACGACTGGGGCTACGGCGCGTCCATCGCGGCCGTGCGTGTCTACCTGGGCGGCGCGTTGATCCACGAGGTGAGCACGCGCCTGGTGCATCACGACCTGTGGGACGTCGGGGTGGTGTGCGCTGATGGCACGTTCACGCCGACGGGCGGCTGTGAGTCGGAGCCCTGTGTGCCCGTCGTCACGCCCAACTATCCGATCCCGTTGTGAGCCTCAGGGCGCGATGCCGAGCGCGTCCAGGCGCGGCAGCAGCACCTGCTCGATGGCGTGCTGCTTGACGAGCGCCTGGCGCTCGCGACCGAGGATGCCGAGGTGGGCGCGCTCGGGCTCGGGCCAGCCGCTGAGCACGCGCTGGTCGGCCGGCAGCGCGGCGCGGAAGGCACGCAGCTCGGCCAGGTGCGGCTCGAGCGTGACCGCGGCGACCTCCCGTGCGTAGTCGTCGGCGCTGCCGTCGAAGCGGGCCAGCGAGGCCTTCACGTAGGCCCAGCCGTAGTGGTGGGCGTCCTCGTCGGCGAGCGTGCGCTCGAGCACGGCGCGTAGCGTCGGATGGGTGCAGCGGCTGCGCAGGTCCTCGATGAGCGCGAACGAGATCGTCTCGCTGATGGCCAGCATCGAGACCGCGGTCGCGAGCGCGCGCTGGGCCGCGGGCAGCGCCAGGAACTCGTCGGGCGCGCGCTCGTCGAGCGGCTCGGGCAGCTCGACGACGACGCCCAGGCGCTCGACCACGCCGACGCACAGCGCGGTGTGGCGGAGTTCGTCGGCGATGGCGTCGGCCGCGCCCGCGTAGACCTCGAGCGGATCGCCCGCGGCCACCACGTCACCCATGAAGCGCGTCATGACCTGCACCGAGCGCAGCTCGGTCGTGACGCGGTAAGCCCAGTGCGTGCGCATCTCGATGAGCAGCGGCAGCGCGATGGTAGACGGGTCTAGTAATCCCCAGGGGATGGTGTCGCCAATGGCGACCAATGAATCATGAATCGCGCGGAATGGCGGGCCAGCGTGTCCGAGTCGCATGAGTGGGGGCTACTCCGTAGTAGGTGGTCGGCACCGGCAGGACGCACGCCGCGATCACCTCGCGCCGCACACACGCGTCACGTCAGCGGAAGCGGCACTCGCCTTCGACCTTCTTGATCGCGTCGATCATCAGCTCGGGCACCGTGAGGGAGGCGCTTCGTGTCTGCGCCATTGCGGCAGTGAGGCGTCAGGAAGCGTACGCCGCTCAGTTGTCTCTGCCGCCCTCGGCGATCCAGTCGTGGATCAGGTTGATCTCGACGTCGGCGAGGAACGGCGGGCCGTTGAGTGGCATGCGGCTGCCGAACGGCGGGCCCGGTGAGACCTTCTGGAAGATGACGCTGTCGCACGGCGTGCTGCTGCGGAGGATGGCGCCGCCGCTGCGGATGCCGCCGGTGACGAGCGACTTGTAGGTCGACAGATCGAGGCCACCGAGCTGCACGCCGATCGGGTTCTCGCCCGCGGGGTAGTGACAGATCGCGCAGCGCTCGGACAAGAGCGGCGCGATGTCGCGCGAGAAGCTGACGGTGGCGTTGGCGTTCGTGTCGGCGTTGGAGCAGCGCGCGTTGATGGCGGCGCCGACGTCTGGCTCGAGGTCGCAGCCAGCGGTGAGGAGGAGCGCCAGCGGTAAGGCCCAGAGCGTCGTCGGCACATGAATCAAGGGGCGCCTCGCGGCCGCTTCACCGAGGGCCGGTTGAAGACGGTGGTGGTCGGGTGGATCGAGCGTACGACCGTGGCGGTCGGCGTTCGGCCGTCATTGTCGAAGAGCTGGGCCGCGCTCGTCAAATCCGACTCGCTGTCGTTGCGGTAGCTGTCGATGGCCTCGGTGTCCGGCGCGACCACGACATCCACCATCTGGACGAGCGGGGAGTAGCCCGGGGCGAACAGATCATTCGTGTCGGAGGCGTCGCCGTCGCCGGTCATGTCGACGCCGCGCGCGACCTCCGAGATCGGCTCGCCACCTTCGCGGCGCAGCTGGTACTGCGCGCCGACCGGCAGCGTGCCGCCGGGCACGAAGAGCTCGCCGAAGGGCATCGTGTAGATGACGCGGCCCTTGTAGTAGGCGGCGGTCGGGGCCTCGAGCGCGCCGCCCGGCGCGACCTCGAGCCGCGTGCTGGCGAGCACAACTGGGGCGTTGCGCGCGTACGGGACGCGCAGCGGCGGCTCGACCAGGCCAGCCTCGACCGCCGCGTCGACCGCATCGACCGAGGTGAGCAGCTCGCCCGCGTAGCGTGCCGTGACGGGCACGAGGCTCACGCGCCAGATGGGCGCGTAGCCGAGGTCGCCGGGGATGCTCGAGCGGATCACCGGGTGCTCGATGGGGCTGAAGCGGCGACCGTCGGCGAGGTAGTCCCCGTCGTCGGCCTCGCGCACGAGCAGGTAGCCCGGCAGCGGCGACGGCTGGGCGGGTCCGAGGTCCCACCAGGTCACGGTCGTGCCCTCACTGAAGGCGCCGTTGGCGTGGATGGTGCCGCGCAATGACGGCGGCAGCTTCGATGCCAGCGCCGCGAGCGCGGCCGGGTCGTCGGCAAGCTGGGGCACGTGGGCGCCGGACGGCAGGACGAGCGCGCTCTGATCGACGTCGTCATCGACCAGCGGGTCGACGCAGGCGGCGAGGGCGAAGAGCGCGAGGGCGACGGGGACGAGCGCGCTGAGCTGCCGCAAGTGTCAGTTTCCCTTGGGGGTGAAGCGGAGGTGCAGGCTGGCCTGGACGGTGCCGGTGTCCGGGCGATCCTTCATGCGCACGTGGCCGAGGGCGTCACTGGCACACGCGCTGAGCCCCGGCAGCGACATGGTGCCGACGTTGACGCTGCGGACGCGACCATCGACGTCGATGATGAAGCTGACCGCGGCGCTGCAGGCGGAGTCGCGATGGGCGGCCTGCGAGGCGACCGTGTAGCAATGCTCGAGGCTGCCGCGCGCGCTCTCGATGCCGCGAGCGACGGTCGAGCGCGGCAGCGAGCCCTGGACCTCGACGTTCGCGAAGCCGGCCGACGCGACGAAGGTCGGCGCGGGCACGACCTTGGCTGGCGCGATCGGCTCGACCTTGGCCGGCGTGATCGGCTCGACCTTGGCCGGCACGATCGGCTCGACCTTGGCGGCGACCGGCGCGGGTGCGGCGATTGCGGCAGCGGGCTCCGGCTGGACCACGACGGGCTCGGGGGCGACGGGTGCGGGAGCGACGGGCTCGCTGACCTTGGCGATCGGCTCCGGCTTGCGCTTGTGCTTGTCCTTCTCCTTCTCTTTCGCCTTCTCGGCGACCTCCACCGGCTTCGGCGCGTCAGGGGTGGGCG
>Ga0164241_10005866_pt1 | contig 11336 bp, 11 predicted proteins | sample OricomyardsoilBY_FD_108780 | JGI IMG/M metagenome (GOLD analysis project Ga0164241, IMG submission 108780) | Backyard soil microbial communities from Emeryville, California, USA - Original compost - Back yard soil (BY) | ecosystem: Environmental > Terrestrial > Soil > Unclassified | place: USA... | reverse complement strand
GGGCGCCGTGTACCCATCGGCTATTTCGGGGCATACGTTTAATGATGCCAGTTCGGATTGCAATATGGATAGCGCCGAAGTACAGTTTGGCGGAAACCTGATAACATTTAGCAATGCCGCAGATACGTTTACTACACTAACTAATGATACGGGTTATTACACACTGGCCTTAGATACGGGTGTGTATCAAATTTCGGTTAAGCCAATTTCGCAATATTGGGATGCCCTGCCATGTAATACATCGCAAGTAAATTTACCGGCAGGCAGCGATACTGTTTTAAATTTTGGAATAGTACCCAATGCCAGCCAGCCTTACTTATTGCTTAGCAGCTACACCAGGCCACGCACCTGCCTGCCCGGCCAATACAGTTTACAGTATTGTAATACCGGTACTGTGCCATTTATTGGTATAGTTACGGTTGATATTGATACTGTGCTGCATGTTGATTCGGCATCGGTACCCATACTGGTACAAAACGGCAGTAAGTATATATTTTTAGCAGGCCCGCTTGATGTAAACCAATGCGGCAATATTAAAATATACTACACTACCCTGTGCGACCCTTCATTAGCAGGACATACTATTTGTATTAATGCGCATGCCGAGTCGGATACTATTTATAACGCACCACTGGGCTGGGACCAATCAAACTTAACTGTAACTGCTGCCTGCGATGTAGCTAACGATTCAGTAATACTTAATGTACAAAACGTAGGTAACGGTAATATGGGCGGCCCGCAAAAGCTAATTGTAATTGAGGATAACGTTATATTGATAAACGTACCGATTCAGTTAACCTCATTGCAACAATATACATACAAGGTAAAAGCTAATGGCTCAACTTGGCGTGCTATAATGCCGCAGTCGCCAAGCAACCCTTATTCTGCATTTGTTACAGCTGCCGTTGAAGGTTGCGGTGTAAACCAATCGGGTGGTATTAGCTTACATTTTATTAACCAATACCCTAATAGCGGTTACTTTGCTTTCGATGATAACTTTTGTGCCGAAATACGTAACTCGTACGACCCTAACCACAAATCAGTGTTGCCTGAAGGCACAGGCCCCGACCACTTAATTGACAGTACTACCATCTTACATTATAACATCGATTTTCAAAACACAGGAAATGATACTGCTTATTTAGTTCGGGTTACCGATACACTTGCCGATTACCTTGACCCTACCACTTTCAGGGCAGGGGCTTCAAGCCACCCATATAGGGTTCAACTAACTAACAATGTGGTTGAGTTTACCTTTTTCAACATTAACTTACCTGATAGCGGTGCTAACCAAATGGGCAGTAACGGATATGTAACCTTTACTATTAAGCAAAAGGCGGGCAATATGCAAGGCACTGTAATAAATAACGAAGCAGGTATTTATTTCGATTACAACCCTGCAATTATTACTAATACAGCCACCGTTAAAATAGGAGAGGTGCTAATTTCGGGTATCGAAAACTTATATAAGGATAAAGCGGTAATGATTAACGCATACCCTAACCCTTTTACCGATAAAACAACCATAATGGTAGGCGGCGAACACTTTAACCAAATGGAAATGAGTGTGTACGACCTTGCCGGACGCTTAGTAAGCACCCAACGTGCTTATTACACCGACCGCTTTATATTGCAGAACAACGGATTAAACAATGGTAACTATATATTTGAAATACGCACCGATAGCCAAGTAATAGGCCGCGGTAAAATACAGGTTAAGTAATACCTTAATTATAACATCATATTCTAACGGGGTGCTGTGCTTACAGTACCCCGTTATTGATTTAAGCCACTTGCAAATACCCGTAGTAACAACTCATGAGTTTTTAACTAGTTACCCCTCCCAATCAATCGCACTGCTAAAGCCTTGCGCTTGCTTTGCCCTCCCTTGATTCAGAGGGCTGCCAAATTCGCGTTTCTATAACGTAACTTAACGGGAGGGGTCATAATGCTATGAAGCCGAGAGAACAAGTTTAACTACTTAAAATTACTGATCGGTGTATTTAAACCCTCCCCTTTGGGGAGGGTTGGGAGGGGTTACTTTTAAACACGTGGAATTATAAGCTAAATATCATTTGGTAATTTGCGGTTTCGCCCTATTTTCGCACCGCGTTTTTAAGTGGTAAACTGTTAAAAGTATAATAAATCGGCTTTAAACGCTTAATTATCAAGCAAAAAACTAATAAATCAATATACCGAAAATGAGCGTAGGTAAAATCAGTCAAATCATCGGTCCGGTTGTGGACGTTAACTTTGGAGGCGGAGACAACAAACTGCCACAGATTATGAACGCCCTTGAAGTAACAAGGGATAACGGCCAAAAGCTGATACTTGAAGTACAGCAACACCTTGGCGAAAGCGCTGTACGTACAGTAGCTATGGATAGTACCGACGGCTTACGCCGTGGTATGGAAGCTAAGGACTTAGGTACCGCTATTACCATGCCGGTGGGCGAGGCTATTAAAGGAAGGCTTTTTAACGTTATTGGCGATGCCATCGACGGTATTGATATACCTGTAAGCAAAGAAGGCGGTTATGGTATACACCGTATGCCACCTGCTTACGAAGACTTGGCTACCGATGCTGAAGTTCTTTTTACAGGTATTAAAGTTATCGACCTTTTAGAGCCATACAGTAAAGGTGGTAAAATTGGTTTGTTTGGTGGTGCGGGTGTAGGCAAAACCGTGTTAATTATGGAATTGATTAACAACATTGCAAAACGTTATGCAGGTTTATCGGTGTTTGCAGGTGTGGGCGAGCGTACCCGCGAAGGAAATGACTTATTACGTGAGATGATTGAATCGAACGTTATTAAATACGGCGAAGAGTTTAAAGAAAGCATGGAACATGGCGGCTGGGACTTAACTAAAGTGGATGCTACCGCATTAGCCCAAAGCCAGGCTACCCTTGTATTCGGACAGATGAACGAACCGCCGGGTGCACGTGCACGTGTTGCCTTATCGGGTCTTACCATAGCTGAGTACTTCCGCGATGGAGACAAAAACGACGCTAAAGGTGGCCGCGATATCCTATTCTTTATCGATAACATCTTCCGTTTTACCCAAGCAGGTTCCGAGGTATCGGCGCTTTTAGGCCGTATGCCATCTGCCGTAGGTTACCAACCTACCCTTGCTACCGAAATGGGTTTAATGCAAGAGCGTATTACATCAACTAAACGTGGTTCAATGACATCGGTACAAGCGGTTTATGTACCTGCCGATGACTTAACTGACCCCGCTCCGGCTACTACCTTTGCCCACTTAGATGCAACTACGGTACTTAGCCGTAAAATTGCCGAGTTAGGTATTTACCCTGCCGTGGATCCGTTGGATTCAACCAGCCGTATCCTTAGCGAAGCGGTATTAGGTGCCGAGCACTACGGTTGTGCTATGCGTGTAAAAGAAATGTTACAGCGTTACAAAGAGTTACAAGATATTATCGCCATTCTTGGTATGGACGAGTTGAGCGAGGAAGACAAATTGGTAGTACAACGTGCCCGCCGTGTTCAACGTTTCTTATCTCAACCTTTCCACGTAGCCGAGCAGTTTACAGGCTTAAAAGGTGTGTTGGTTGATATACAAGAAACCATTAAAGGCTTTAACATGATTATGAACGGCGAAGTTGACAAGTACCCTGAGGCTGCTTTTAACTTAGTAGGTTCAATTGAAGAAGCTATTGAAAAAGGCGAAAAATTATTAGCTGACGCAGCGAAATAACAGTTGACAGTTGTGGGTTGATAGTTGCCGGAAGGTGCCTTTAACTCTCAACTCTCAACAAACAACCAACAACTGATATGTTATTAGAAATACTTACACCCGAAAAAAAGCTATACAGCGGCGAAGCAACCTTGGTTCAATTGCCGGGTGTTGATGGCTTGTTTGAGATATTGAACCGCCACGCACCTATTATTGCTGCGCTTAAAACGGGCACTATTAAGGCCAATACCCCCGCAGGCACCAAAACCTTTAGTATAGGTGGCGGGTTTGTTGAATGCCTTAATAATAAAGTAATAGTATGCGCCGAAGGCGGTACAGCTAACTAAAAGCAATTACCCAATAAAATTATACGGCCGCGAGTAAAAACTTGCGGCTTTTTTTATAAAATAATTAACGAGCCTATAATAGCTGCCACCAACAAGCCCACTATAAAAACTATAGCAATAAAATATTTGCCTTTTGGTTTGGGTATTTGGTCGCCGGTTGGTACTTGCTCTTTCATTGTTTCCGTTTTCATAACACTGGTTTTTTAATTAAAAGTGCCTCAAAACGTGTTCCTTGTGGCTTTGCAGCAAAGTGTTGCGGTTTGCCCCATACTGTGCAATTATGTAGGCTAAGTGGCATACTGCAAAATTGGCGATAGAGGTTGAAATATGGATTTTGTGAATAAATATGCACTTTGGGCTAAAAACAGGTCAAACTTTTCTACCTATCAGTTTTGAAATTCAAATAATAAACCTACTTTTGCCGTCCCAAAAATAAAGATAGAATGCCAACCATTCAACAGTTAGTACGTAAATCGCGCACCATAATACGCGCAAAATCAAAGAGTCGTGCCTTAGATTCATGTCCTCAAAAACGTGGAGTTTGTACCCGTGTATATACTACAACGCCTAAAAAGCCTAACTCGGCTTTGCGCAAAGTAGCTAAAGTGCGCTTAACCAACTCAATAGAAGTTATTGCATATATCCCCGGCGAAGGCCATAACCTACAGGAGCACTCAATTGTGCTTATCCGTGGCGGAAGGGTTAAAGATTTGCCGGGTGTACGTTATCACATCGTTCGCGGTTCGTTAGATACTGCAGGTGTTGAAAACCGTAAACAAAGCCGTTCAAAATATGGTACTAAACGCCCTAAGGCAGGTGCAGTAGCTGCAGCTCCTAAAAAAGGCGGCAAAAAATAATTAGTTAAGAATTTTCTAAGTATATAACATGAGAAAGAAAAAAGCACCCAAGCGCTATATCCAGCCCGATCCAAAGTTCGGCGATGTATTGGTATCGCAGTTTGTGAACCGTTTAATGTGGGAAGGTGAAAAAGCTACTGCTTACGATGTATTTTACGATGCATTAGCATTAGTTGAAGACCGTACTAAAGAAAGCGGCCTTGAAATATGGAGAAAAGCGTTGCAAAACGTTAGCCCTTCAGTTGAAGTTAAAACACGCCGTATAGGTGGTGCTAACTTTCAAATACCTACAGAGGTACGCCCCGAAAGGAAAACAAGTATGGCTATTAAGTGGCTGATACTTTACAGCCGCGACCGCAACGGTAAATCAATGGCCGATAAGTTGGCTTCGGAAATAGTAGCCGCCAGTAAAGGCGAAGGTGCAGCATTTAAAAAGAAAGAAGATACCCATAGAATGGCCGAAGCCAACAAAGCTTTTGCCCACTTCAGGTTCTAAATATTCTAAAACCCGCTTAGGCGGGCTTTTTGTTGAACAGGCGTATTAGGTAATTTATAAGTAAAAAATAAAACCGCAACTGGCGGAACAACCAAATAAAATGGGAAAAGATTTAAGTAACACGAGAAATATTGGTATTGCAGCCCACATTGACGCAGGTAAAACTACTACTACCGAGCGTATTTTGTATTACACTGGTGTAAACTACAAAATAGGCGAAGTACACGAAGGTGCTGCTACTATGGACTGGATGGAGCAAGAGCAAGAACGTGGTATTACTATTACCTCGGCTGCTACACGTTGTGCATGGACTTGGAAAGACAAAAAATACGACATCAACATTATTGATACTCCCGGACACGTTGACTTTACAGTTGAGGTGAACCGTTCATTACGTGTGTTAGATGGTTTAGTTTTCTTGTTTTCGGCTGTTGATGGTGTTGAACCACAATCGGAAACTAACTGGCGTTTGGCCGATAACTACCATGTTGCCCGTTTAGGTTTTGTAAACAAAATGGACCGCCAGGGTGCCGATTTCTTTAACGTGGTTAACCAAGTACAAACCATGTTAGGCAGCACACCTATGGTTATGCAAATTCCTATTGGTAACGAAGAACACTTCCGTGGTGTAGTTGATTTAATTACCAACGAAGCCATTATATGGAACGAAGCCGACAGGGGTATGACTTACGATGTAATTGATATACCTGCCGACTTAGTTGATGAAGTAAAACTGTACCGCGAAAAAATGTTGGAACAGGTTGCTGAATACAACGATACTTTAATGGAGAAGTTTTTTGCTGATCCGGATTCAATAACTGCCGAAGAAATACGCGATGCCGTACGCCAAGCAGTTATCGATCAAAAAGTAGTGCCTATGTACTGCGGTTCATCTTTCAAAAACAAAGGTGTACAAGCGGTTTTAGATGCAGTTTGTGCTATCCTTCCTTCACCGGTTGATAAAAAAGAAGTACACGGTATTAACCCCGATACTTTAGAAGAAATAACCCGCAAGCCTGATACTGATGCTCCGTTTGCAGCATTAGCATTTAAAATTGCTACCGATCCATTTGTGGGCCGTTTGGCATACTTCAGAACCTACTCTGGTGGTTTAGATGCAGGCTCGTATGTACTAAACACCCGTACCGGTAAAAAGGAACGTATCAGCCGTTTATTCCAAATGCACGCTAACGACCGCAAACCTGTTGACAGGGTTGAGGCCGGCGATATAGCAGCTGCGGTGGGTTTTAAAGATATACGTACAGGCGATACCCTTTGCGATGAAAAACACCCAATTATACTTGAAAGTATGAAATTCCCTGAGCCGGTAATATCGTTAGCGATTGAGCCTAAAGCACAGAAGGATATGGATAAATTAGGTATGAGCTTATCTAAACTTGCTGAAGAGGATCCTACCTTTAAAGTAAGCTATAACGAAGAAACAGGCCAAACCATTATTGCAGGTATGGGCGAGTTACACTTGGAAATCCTTGTTGACCGTTTACGTCGCGAGTTTAACGTTGAGTGTAACCAAGGTGCGCCACAGGTTAACTACAAAGAAGCAATTACCAAATCAGTTGAACACCGCGAGCAATACAAAAAGCAATCGGGTGGCCGTGGTAAGTTTGCCGATATTAAGTTTGAAATAGGACCTGCCGACGAAGGCCAGGTAGGCTTACAGTTTGTGAACGATTTATTTGGTGGTTCAATTCCTAAGGAGTTTGTACCGGCCATTGAAAAGGGCTTTAAAGAAGCTATGAAAACGGGCGTATTGGCTGGTTACGAAATTGAAGCCATGAAAGTACGTGTATTTGATGGTAGCTACCACGATGTGGATTCGGATGCTTTATCTTTCGAGCTTTGTGCTAAGTTGGGTTTCCGTAATTCAGCTAAACAAGCTAAACCGGTATTGCTTGAACCAATCATGAAAATTGAAGTAGTAACACCTGAAGAAAATACCGGTGATGTGGTTGGTGACTTAAACCGCCGCCGTGGTATACTTGAAGGTATGGATGGTAAAAACAATGCTACCGTAATAAAAGCAAAAGTGCCTTTAAGCGAAATGTTTGGTTACGTTACTCAGCTACGTACCTTAACATCGGGCCGTGCAACATCAACTATGGAGTTCTTTGCATTCCAACCGGCACCTGAAAACGTATCAGCAGCAGTTATTGCTAAAAATGCAGGCAAAAGCCGTAGCAACGCAGTAGGCGAATAATATTAATTAGTTAAAAACCATAACCAATAAACGTTCTTTAAAATGAGCCAAAGAATAAGAATTAAACTAAAAAGCTACGACCACAATCTTGTTGACAAGAGTGCTGAGAAAATCGTAAAAACTGTAAAAAACACAGGTGCCGTAGTAAGCGGACCCGTGCCACTACCTACACACCGTAAGGTATTTACCGTTAACCGTAGCCCCCACGTAAATGCAAACAGCAAGGAGCAATTCCAACTTTGCACTTACAAAAGGCTAATCGACATTTTGTCGTCAACTTCTAAAACAGTTGATGCATTAATGAAACTTGAATTGCCAAGCGGCGTTGAGGTTGAAATTAAGGCGTAGTTGAAAATGACGATTTGACAATTTGATAATCTGAGAATAATCGGCTTATCATCAAATCATCATATTCTATTATTAAATTGCATTTAATCATTTATGAGCCCTAATAGGGGCTCCTCTAAAACCCAATAATAATGAAAGGAATAATTGGCAAAAAAGTTGGTATGACCAGCATCTTCGATAACGGCAAGCACACCGCTGTTACTGTTGTTGAAGCAGGCCCATGTGTAATTACACAAATTAAAACACAAGAAAACGACGGTTACACTGCAACCCAGTTGGCTTTCGACGACAAGAAAGAAAAGAACACACCTAATGGTATGATTGGCCACTTTAAAAAGGCTAATACTACCCCTAAAAGGAAAGTGCACGAGTTCCGCGATTACGACTTTGGTAAAGCCTTAGGCGAAGTTGTTGATGCTACTGCATTTGCCGAAGGTGATTTAGTAAACGTAATTGGTACCAGCAAAGGTAAAGGCTTTCAGGGTGTTGTAAAACGCCACGGCTTTAGCGGGGTTGGTATGAGTACCCACGGCCAGCACGATCGTCAACGTGCGCCTGGTTCATTAGGTGCATCGTCTGATCCTTCACACGTATTTAAAGGTATTCGCATGGCGGGCCGTATGGGTGGCAAAAAGGTTGGTACACTTAACCTAACCATAGTAAAAGTATTGGCTGAAAATAACTTAGTACTTATTAAAGGCTCAGTACCGGGTGCTATAGGCTCGTACGTAATTATTGAAGGGTAGCTCGAAGTTACTTGCCGCTTGCGGTAAGTGATGTAGATCCCGATAAAAGGAAAGGAAGGCCCCGCTGATAAACAGCGGGGTTTTTTTATGTCATTATGCCTTTGGCAACTGCTTATAAAGCCAAAATGAGTAGCCTGCCGAAAACAATGCGGTACTAATTACAAATGCTACCAGCACAATGCTTATATAAGCCCCGTTAATAACTAAACTGAGCAACAGGCAGGCAATGCCTCCGTAAAACCACATATTGCCTAATAGGCGGTGCGTTTTGCGCCATATGGTATCGTTGCTAAGTGTCCATGGTGTGCGTATACCTATAAACCAATTAGGTTTAATATTTATGAAGTAGTTACCCAATATGGCGAATAGTAAAAATGCACTTGCGCTCACCCACTTTATATCCATAACCATGGTGCCTGTTTCATTACGGTACACCCACTCGCAAGTAAACACAAACAGGAATAAGGTAAGCAGCACCCTTATTTTATAAAAGTTAGAGCCATACGATTCATAACGCTCCTTACGAGGATCGATAACGGGTAGGAAGAGCATAAGCAGGTACACAAATACATTAATACCCGGTATTACTAATACACCCCACTTGCCGCTCCAGCCATTGGGTTGGCCATCGGTACCAAAATGTATAGGTACTATATCAGGTAAGCTATTCCATACATAGGCTATGTAAATAAATGGTAGTACCAACAGCACCCATAGCCAGGCTTCGCGTTTTAAGTTGATTGTTTTCATTGCTTTATTTTTTAGTTTTTGTTTTCGATTGAAATTGTACAAACCACGAAATAATTTCATCCATTACCGTAGTGTTTAGCGAGTAATAAATAAACTGCCCCTGCTTAACGCTCTCTACCAAGCCCGCCTGCCGCAGCAAATCAAGGTGGTGCGAAATAGTAGGTTTCGAGAAGTTGAACTCATCGGCTATTTCACCCGCGGTCATGTCGCCCTTTTTCAAAAGCTCCAGTATCTCACGCCGGGTTGTATCGTTCAGTGCTTTAAATAATGCGTTCATTATATGATTGTATATTTAGACAAATATCTAAATGCAAAGAAAACAACTTTTGCTTAATCTGCAAAATAATTTTTTGAGGGGCAGGATATTTATATCAGTAAATACGCCTTTAACTTCTCGTAGTCAGCACAACTGGCGCGAGCGTCCGCTCGTGACAATCATATCACTAAATATGCCTTTAGCTTCTCGTAGTCAGCTTCAATGTATTGTTTATAGGCAGGTTTGCCTTGCATTTGTTGTAAGGCTTCGGGTATGGCTACCTTCATATCTATCACCTCTTCCACTACCTCGCTAAACTTACAAGGATGGGCGGTTTCTAAAACTATGCCTTGCATTTCCGGGGTGTCTTTTAAATATTCTTTCAGTGCTAAGTAGCCTACTGCCCCGTGCGGGTCAAGCAGGTAGTTGTGCAGCTTCAATACTTCGTCAATGCAGGCACGAGTTTCATCATCGTTATAACTATAGCCTGCTACATCAGCCTTCATAGCATCGTAACTGTTGTTATAAAGGTTAAGCATTCGGCTAAAATTGCTGGGGGCACCTACATCCATAGCGTTCGATATAGTTTGCACCGATGGGCGAGGAGTGTACTTACCTGTTTGCAGATATTCCTCCACCACATTATTAGCGTTGTTGGCTGCAATAAACTTATTAATGGGCAAACCTGTTTGCTTAGCTAACAAGCCTGCCGTAAGGTTACCAAAATTACCACTGGGTACCGATAGTACTACTTGGCTGTTTGGGTGCAGTTGCTGCATTTGGCCGTAAGCATAGTAATAGTAAAACGACTGCGGAAACAACCGCGCGAAGTTGATAGAATTGGCCGACGCCAAATTTATTTTATCCTGAATGCTTGCATCGTTAAAGGCTTGCTTAACCATGCGCTGGCAATCGTCGAAGGTGCCGTTTACTTCCAATGCGTGCACGTTGCCGCCAAGGGTGGTTAGTTGTAGTTTCTGCAAGGGGCTTACTTTACCGCTTGGGTAAAGTATAGTAACGCGTATGCCTTTTTTGTTGTAGAAGGCATTGGCAACCGCCCCGCCTGTATCGCCCGATGTCGCAACCAGTATATGTATTTGTGTTTCGTCTTCTTGCAGTAAGTGTTCAAACAGGCCAGCCATAAAACGTGCGCCTACATCCTTAAACGCCAAGGTAGGCCCGTGGAATAATTCCAACGAATAAACGCCTTCCTCCACCTGTACTAATGGTATTTGAAAGTAAACCGCTTGCCCGGTAATGTGTTTAATCGTTTCATTATTTAAATCATCGCCAAGCATAGCCTGTGTTACTTCATATGCTATTTGTTGCAATGATAAACCGGGCAGCCTCTCGAAAAAAGACGCTGGCATAGTTGGTATGCTTTGCGGCATGTATAAGCCATCGGTACCTTGTATGCCGGTAAGCACAGCTTCCTTAAGCGATACCAATTTATTAGGCGTATTTATATTGTAAAACTTCATATTGTATGATTACACAGATTATAGTTATTACACCGACTATTCAGATTGAGATATAAACAGCTTCCATTTTCTTTCTTTATTTCTTCTCAAATTTACTTAGAGCCTTCGCGCCTTTGCGACAATTAATTCTACTTTCTATTGT
>Ga0164241_10005865_pt1 | contig 11337 bp, 10 predicted proteins | sample OricomyardsoilBY_FD_108780 | JGI IMG/M metagenome (GOLD analysis project Ga0164241, IMG submission 108780) | Backyard soil microbial communities from Emeryville, California, USA - Original compost - Back yard soil (BY) | ecosystem: Environmental > Terrestrial > Soil > Unclassified | place: USA... | reverse complement strand
TTCAAACACGCTTACAATTTCATTCGGATCTGTTGAGTTATCGGCTGCAAATGACCGCGGAATATGCAATAATATCAGCCATAAAAACAACATGGTTCCTGTAAAAAGGCTGATGGTTTTAACTTTGAAATTGATGATGAACGAAAGCCCCGCACCGATCAATGCAATACCGCCAACATAGGTCCAGAATAGATTACCAGGGATCCATAATGGCACCAATGTTTTTACAAAGTCTGTATAAAGGAAATGATCGATCCCAAAAATAATAAGCATAATTCCAAAGAAATATTTTCCTAAGAAAGACAACTTATCGAGTGCATTAAAAAATTTTGAATTGGTATTATCCTGAAATGTTTTGGCAACTATAAATGCACCGCCAGAAAGCGATAATATTTTTAAAGCATCCGTCCACACACCTAAAACAGTTGGCATACTTGTTAACCGGTTAGGCAAATGGCCGAACAGAAAAAACAGCAACAATGCAACCGCCAGCAACAGTGAAAACAGCTTTACCCATTTACCCGCGGCAATAGCTACACCTGCAACAACAAGAAATGCACCCAGCAGGTAAACCAATATACTTAACCCGGCTGTAGCTTCGGGCGGAATGGGCAGTATCACCGGCCTGAAGCCCGCATACATAAAATGTAAAATGCCTATCCCGGCAATACCCAAACCATAAAAAATTCTTGCAGTTATTTCCAGGTTTTTCATGATGGTTTGTTGTAAATTAAAAATGCAGCGTTTGTTTAGTTAGCAGAATAAAATTACTGTAATAATTATTGTAGGAAATTATAGGATAAATAGTTTTATGCTGAAAATTATTTTTCTGATATAAAGATTAATCGCCTGGCGCAATCCTTTGCTTTATCAGCATTATCAACAACCCGAATATTAAAAATACAATGCCTGCAAACAGGTTTAATGAGGAAGCCAGTGCCTCGCTCATAAAATACCCGGCCAATAATATTACAGCTACCACAGAAAAGAAAAAGCCTATAATAAAACTGAGTTGCGTTAAACGATTATTCATATAATTTTTTTAGAAGAATATAAAATTAAGAATGACGGTGATGATCAATAAAACAATACCAAGCGGCACTACCCGTTTGTACCATTTCTCTTCTTTGTATGTTGGCTTTACAGTAAGCGAATACACCAACCCTCTCAACTCAGCTTCAGGTTTGGGTTTGGTAAACAGGCTAACTAAAATTGTTATAACAAAGTTGGCCACCCACGAAACGGATGCAACAATAAAAGCCTGTCCCATCCCGCTTTTTATTTCAAACAAAGGAGATATCCATCCACCCTTACCTTCTGCAACAGTAAGGCCATGTGTGAGTGCAGCGGCAATAGTGCCTGACAATAATCCAAAAAAAGCGCCATGGCTGGTGGTGCGTTTCCAAAACATGCCCAATAAAAAAGTAGCAAATAAAGGCCCGTTCACAAAGCTGAATACAAGCTGTAAAAAATCATTGATATTATTAAAGCTTTTAGCAATATACGCTGTTAGGATAGATATTAAAATACCGGCAACCGTGATAAATTTTCCTACATATAAATAATGCTTATCGCTTTTCTTTTTTACAAAATAAGCCTGATAAATATCATAGGTAAACACAGAATTAAATGCAGTTACATTACCCGCCATGCCACTCATGAAAGACGCTATAAGTGCAGTAATGCCAACACCTAACAAACCACTCGGATAATAATGCGCGATCAATGAAGGCAACGTCATTGTATAATCCAATTCGCCGTTGGCATTGGTGGGTATGGCGTATCCCTTCGATTGCAAGGCAGGCTGCATTAATGCAATGGCAATAACACCGGGCAATACAACGATCAATGGCATCAGCATTTTAGGAATAGCTGCAATAACCGGCGTACGTTGCGCATCATTCATATTGCGGGCGATCATTGCCCTTTGCACCACTAAAAAATCGGTGCACCAATAACCAAACGACATCACGAAACCCAAACCAAATATCAGCGACATAAAGTTTATGCCCATCGGGTTATCGTCCGCCTTGCCCATATACTTCCAGGCATGCGTTAATTCAGGTGCAAGATTCGCTTTAATTGTATCCCAGCCTCCGGCATCATGTAGTGCTACCACAACCAAGGGCGATAACCCAAGCACGATCAAAAAAAACTGTAATACTTCATTGTAAACAGCGCTCGTTAATCCACCCATAAAAGTATAGATCATTACAATGCCTGCGGCCAGCCAGACAGATACATCAAAATCCCAATGCAAAATGACCTCTAACAATTTTGCCAATGCAAATAAGGAAATGCCCGATGAGAACACGGTCATTACAGCAAACGTAACGGCATTCAATGCTCTTGTTTTTTCATCAAAGCGCATGAATAAATATTCAGGCACGCTGCGTGCTTTGCTGCCGTAATAAAAAGGCATCATGAACACGGCTAAAAACACCATGGCGAATATGGCGCCCACCCAATAAAAATGGACTGTCATTATTCCGTATTTGGCGCCGGAAGCCACCATACCCAATACTTCCTGTGCACCAAGGTTGGCAGAGATAAATGCCAGGCTTGTTATCCATAAGGGAATACTTCTGCTGCTGGATAGAAAATCGTTGCTGCTTTTTATCTTCTTTTTAATAACAAAACCAACCGTTATAACAAAGGCAAAATAAACCAGGATGATGAGGTAATCAGCAAGATGCAATTTCATATACAGGCGGTTTCGTTAAAGACACAATATATATTTTATTTGATTGCAGTTTACTGTTCACCGAAGGTGCATTCCAAATTGTCGCTTTACATTTATCCTTAAGGGGGAGGCCAATGCCTTTAATTTGCTGTGTTCACCCCTTCTGGGGATTGGGGTAATTAATGGCAGCGATGTTATAATTTGGAATGCGACCTTCACCATTCACTGTTTATATTTATTTCAATAACTTTATTCCTATAAAAATTCTTGCCATGAGCACAGCATCACAAAAACAGTTTACAACAACTGAAATAAATCCTTTAGCAAGCCTTGATGAATGGGAAGACGACCTGTTGAAACGTTATCCTGATCCTGAAGAAATTGCTACCTCAAAATCAATAGAAGAATACCGCAATTATGAAGATCCGGCAAGAGATACCGTGCGTGAATTTTACCGCCTCAATCATACGTATCAAACCTATGATTTTGTACAGGAAAAGAGAAACGATTATTTACAATTTGATAAGAAGAAAATGCCGGTATGGGATGCATTTCAATTCCTGAACCAGTTGGTGGATGATTCAGATCCCGATACTGACCTTGACCAGTTTCAGCATTTATTACAAACCGCAGAAGCTATAAGAAGAGATGGACATCCTGACTGGATGGTGTGTGTAGGTTTATTGCATGATATGGGCAAGGTGCTCTGCTTGTTTGGCGAACCGCAATGGGCGGTTGTGGGCGACACGTTCCCGGTTGGCTGCGCTTATTCAGATAAGATAGTCTATCCTGATTTTTTTAAAAACAATCCTGATCACAGCGACGAACGTTATAACACAAAATATGGTGTGTATGAACCCAATTGCGGTTTGCGCAATGTAACGATGAGCTGGGGCCACGATGAATACGTATACCACATAGCAAAAGACCGTTTGCCTGAAGAAGGTTTGTATATGTTGCGCTACCACTCATTTTATCCATGGCATAAAGAAGGCGCTTATGATCATTTATTAGATGAGCACGACCGCAAAATGTTGAAATGGGTAAATTTGTTTAATCCTTACGACCTGTATTCAAAGAACCCGGTGCCGCCCAACTGGAAAGAATTAAGGCCTTATTACGAAGACCTTGTTGCAAAATATTTGCCCGCTGAATTAAGGTTTTAGCAGGCTGCTATCTTACCTTAAATTTTTGCTCATTATTATTGTTTTGCAGACCGCACAAAATAATAATGAGCTTTTTATTTTCAATAGTAGTTAACAATACAAATGCCGGTTAAAATCCTTCATGGCCTTTGATATAACTTAAGCAGCTCTAATTTATTTTGCGTTATAACTTCATTATAGTTATTGGCCTCTCCATCACCAATGAAAAACATTGTATGCAAAAAATAATTGTAGAGATAACCATGTCGTTAGATGGCTTTATTGCCGGCACAGGCATCACTAAAAATAATCCAATGGGTGAAGGCGGACACCGTCTGCATGAATGGCTTTTTAAAAGCAAGACAGACACAGATGAGCTTTTACTAAAAGATATAATTGATAACAGCGGCGCCGTTATTGTTGGTGCAAGAACCTATACAACCGCTATTGAAGATGCATGGGATGGCGAGTCGCCCTTTACCTTTCCGGCTTTTGTGGTTTGTCATCATGAACCTGCAATTAAGGTGGACGGCTTTACGTATGTAACCGATGGTGTTGTAAGCGCACTTATAGAAGCAAGAACCGCCGCAGGCAATAAAAATGTCTGGATAATGGGCGGCGCAAATATTATTCAGCAATACCTGCAATTGAAGTTGTTTGATGAGATCCATATCCACATTGTACCAGTATTGTTTGCTGAAGGAACCCGCCTGTTTGATGTTATTGGCAAAGACAGGATCGAACTAAACAAGCTTAAGACGATTGATACGCCTGCAGCAACTCATATTTATTATGAAGTATTGAAATAATTTTTTGTGGTTGTAAGATCGGCGCGAAACTAAACATTCATCATTACCCGTATAGCAATATGAAGTGCAGCTGTTTTATCAAGCAACAATTCAAGCATAGAATAATGATTGATGCCAGTTAATTCTAAAAATTTGATAGTAGTATTTTTATCTTTCCATCTGTCATACAGTTCTCTGCCCTGGCTTTTGAATTCATCCGTTTCATCTTCGCCCACACATACCAATATTGAGCAATGCTCAGCAGGTATTAATCCAACAGGGCTGTTACGCATAACCGTTTCATTATTCATGTTCAACACTGCGTTCAGTTGCAGCAACTGAACAGGCAACAGGTTAAATATGCCGCTAAGCAGGCAACCGCCTTTAATAAAATTGGCAGCATTTTGTTGCATCCATTCTTTCTCTAATAACATAGCTGCGAGATGTGCGCCGGCGCTATTGCCCAATATATACAACTGTTTCTGGTCGCCATTAAAAGCCTGTACATTTTCATGTAACCATGATACCGCTTTACGGCATGACGCCACCATTTCACCGATAGCAGCAGCCGGTGCCAACGGGTAATTTATCAGCACTGTTGTTACTTCATCGGCATGAAAAGCATCAGCAATAAAATGGAATTTTGATTTATCAAACAGGTGCCAGTAACCACCATGAATATAAATAAGTGTTTTTGAATTTGGCTTTACCGAAGGAAATATATCAAGGGATTCTCTTTCATGATCGCCATAACGGATGTCTTTAACAAGGGAATATTTTTCTCTTGTTGCTGCACTTAGTTTTTCCCATCGCTCAAAATAATCCGCAAATTCCGGAACGTGCAGCCGTATATTATATTGGTTATTTAGTTGTTCTTCGTTGTACTGCTTATATATCAACATGAAATGTTGCTTATCCATTCAGGCAGTTAAAAACGATCTTATAAAATTCGGGATGCGATTGCCAGGTTTTACCGGTAACAATTTTACCATCCTGTATCGCTTCATCAGGTGTTATGTAAATGCCACCACCACTTTCCACTTCAGATTTTACATGTTCGTAACAGGCAATTTTTTTGCCGTTGACCAAGCCGGCTGTTACCAATATCTGTGAGCCATGACAAATAGCAAAAATGTATTTATCCGCCTCTGCAAAAGCCCTTACAATTTTTATGACCTTTGTATCATTACGCAAATATTCCGGCGCCCTGCCGCCAGGTATCAACACCGCTTCATAATCACCAGGATTTACTTCATCAAATGAAATATCTGATTCAATCAAGTAACCTTTTCGCTCCACGTATGTATCCCAACCCAATTCAAAATCATGCATTACAAGATTCATTCTTTTTACAGTTGGCGCTGCTATTACCGGGGCATAGCCTGCTTCTCTTAACCTATGCGTGGCATACAGTATTTCAAAACTTTCACCTGCATCACCCGTAATGATCAATATCTTTTTTGTTGCTGACATATGGTAAATTTTGTATCGCTTGTATTTTATAACAGACTTGCAGCTAAAGATAATCAAGAAAGCTATACCCGTTGAAATTTGACAAGTTTGCCGCATTCCGAAAATAAAAAAGGCCCGTGCTTTTATCACGAACCTTTTTTTCCACAGGATAGCACTATTTAAACCACACTATCTTTTCCCTTGTTATTGGTTGTGAATTTTGTTTCAGCAGTACCGTATAAATGCCTGGCTGCATTGCCTGCATTGAAATATAAGCAGGTTGATTAGCATTTAATGTAATGGTAGTAACAGGCTTGCCTGCATTGTTATATAGCGTTGCTTCATACGTTTTATTGCCGGTCTGTGGGGTTTGCCATTTTATCAATACACGCTGGCTCGCCATATCATTTGCAACCTGTAGTTTACTGCTGCCTGTTTCCTCTATAGCTAAGGCGTCCAATGTGCGGCCGCATAAGGATTGTTTTGTTTGAATACTGGCAACGGTAGCAGTAATAGCGGTATTAACAAATGTTTCATTTAAGATACCAAAAGCAGGTGCGCCGATTAATTTGGTAAAGGGCGGTGTTGCCGTAAGCGTAAATGACTCCGGCTGGCAACCTGATTTAATTGTACCTGATGAAGAAATATTTACAACAGATATATCAGCATCGCTATATGGCCCTGCATAGCCAACCGCGCAATATGTGCCTTGCTTTGTAAGTTTAATATCACGAAATGCGGAAGATCCATTAAACTTTTTAGCAAACAATACGCCACCACCCGGGCTTAGTTTAAAAATTGCTGCATTCTTGGATGTAAGTGGCTCTGAGACACAGGCAATAATAAGATTGCCGGAAGGATCTGCGGTAATAGCACTTCCCTCTTCAGGCTGGAAAAGCGGCGACCCGTTGGCATACCTGAATGCCCAGTTAATTAACCCGGAAAGGTTTATGCTAAAAGTAATATTATCGCCATTCAGGTAACCCGTTGCTGCATAGCCACTGAATGTTGTTGCTACACCATGTATTTCAGGAGGTGTTTCATTGTTGGCAGTAAAAGTGTAAGAGAAACGCCAAAGTACAGTGCCAATACTGCTGAACTTAAATAAAACAGGTGTGGAAACTTTGTTGTTTAGATAGATGTTGCCTGCTGCAATACAACCGCCGTCTGTTGTGGCCTGTATATCTGCAAACCTGTATTCGGCGCCTGTTGTGCTATTCGTAATTCTTTTTTGCCAGAGGGTATTGCCCGTTGTTCCTATTTTCATAATTACGCCATGATAATTAGGATTAAAAAAATTGCGGGCGAGTATCATAAAACCGGTTAATGTTCCTGCGTTATCATAAGATGGTTTTATTTTAGGTATAAGATTATCTGCACCGCTGAATTGCCTTGCCCATACAACATTGCCTGTATTGTTAAGCCTTACCACGTAAAAATAACTGATCTCGGTTATCAGCATAATATAACCATCCGGTTTTGCATTGGCAGTTTTCACCGCTTCGGCATAAGAAGCTTTTGTAAAAATGGATTGTTCCGGCACATTCACTTTCTTTGACCATTGAATGCTGCCATCTTTTTTTAAACGGATGATAAATGGCTGGGTTTCTCCGCCAACAACGGTGGCATAATCGCCGGCAATCAAAAAACTGCTGTCGGCCGATTGGGATATTGATTCTCCATATTCCGCAACATTGTCTTTGCCAATAGTATTCTGGAATAACTGTGCATTTGTTCTTGCTGTAAAGAAGCATAAAACGGTTAAAAGTGTAAGCAACTGTTTCATAGTGTTATTTTATTTGTTTAAAAGATGTTTTTTTTGATTAAAACTGTTGAATCTGGCGATTTCCAAACCGGGTGTAAAAATGTACCTTAAAACAAAGCGCATTAATCGCTGGTTAACCGATAAGGCTTTTGAGTTAACAAAACAGGTGGGTTGATTAATGTGTCCTGTTACAGAAGTGCCTACAAATAAAAAAGCCGGTCGCTATGAACAACCGGCTTTTACTGTTTAAACAGGTAATTTATCTTTCAACAACAAATGCCTTGGAGATACTTACTGACGCAGATTGAATATGCAGCATATAGGTACCTGTCCTGAATTTTGATGAAGCAAAATTCCAGCGGTTTACACCGGTATTTGACAACTTGCTTTCTGATAATATGATGGATCCGCTCATATCTGTTATAATGATCGAATATTTATCTTGTTTAGAAGCGGTTAGTTCTACTGTAAATTGACCCTTGTTTGGATTAGGTGTAAGTTGTACATCAACATTGGCTAAGGTAGGTGCATTGTTTATTACTCCTGATTTTTCAGATGCATCTATAACACGTTCTATTTCGCCCGTTACTTCATCTATCGCATATAATTCTCCATTAACATCTTCGCCAAAACTTACATACTCGTAATCTTCTTCATCTAATAAAAACAGGTTAACCCATGATTGGTTTTGTTTGAAAACAATGCTATACCTCCCGGTGCAATAATCGTTGTAAATATACATACCATACAGCTTGGGGTACTTGCTGCCCCTGTACACGAACCCGCCTGTAATAGCAGCGCAGTTGGTGCTGCTGTGCTTGTATTCCACTATAGGAAAAGTGTATGGCACGCCGTTATAATCGCAATTATCTACCTTATAAGTATGATTGCCTTCATAGCAACTCCATCCATAATTCCTGCCGCCTTTTGCTCCGGCTTTCTGATAATTTATTTCTTCCCATTTATCCTGGCCTACATCAGGCAGCCAAAGATCCCCGTTTAATTTATCAAAGCTGAAACGGAATGGGTTTCTTAATCCTGATGCCCATATTTCCTGTTTTACACCCTGCTGCCCTGCATAGGGATTGGTTGCTGGTATAGAATAATTTTTACCTCTTTGCGGGTCTGGTGCATTTACATCAATGCGAAACATTTTTCCTAACAGTTTAGTAAGGTCTTGCGCATTATTGCGGGGATCGCCGAAATAGCCACCGTCACCGAACGTACCATACAAATATCCATCAGGGCCGAATTTTAAACATCCTGCCTTGTGGTTAAGAAACTTATCGTCTTTTGGCTGATTAACTTTTAGCATAACAACCTCACTGTTCGCCATTGCTTTGTTAGGATCGTTTGGATCAGTGGTGAATCGTGATACATAGCTGTTACTATCCAGCCCTGTATAGCTGGCATACAGGTAAGGCGAATCAGGATAATTGGGGTGAAGCGTGAGGCCCAATAAACCTCGTTCATCATATCCTTCCGGAAACACAGTAAAAACCCTGTCTGTTATATCAAGAAAGGGTGTACTGCCAATTTTGTTACCGTCAGCATCGATCACCCAAATCTTTCCAAGTCTTTCCGCAACAAACAACCTGCTATCGTTGCCATGGGCCATATCCATCGGGGTTTCAAACCCAGTGGCAAATGGAGCAAGTTCCAATTTAGGAAGCCTGTTTGGCTGAGCTTTTGAAAATAATACCAGGCACAAAAAAGCACCAACAAACGTAAACGTTTTCATACATAGGAATTTTATAGTTTTAAAAAATAAAGCCGATAAACCTGACCCGCAATAACTATACAATTGAAAACAGTTTAAGAACATTGATGGCAATCACACAAGCCTCATATAGCACGAAAATTTATAAAACTAAACTTTCTTTCAACCGCAATATTACAGGCGTGATTAACTAAACCTTATATTAATGAAGATGGTTGCCGTAAGAGAATAATTTTCTGAAGAAAAACAAATCAACCGTATATGCAGAATAAATTACTCAACACATTTCTAAATATATTGAGGTAATCCCACGTATTTTTTGAACATCACTATTTTTGTATTTTTTTTTGCACGATTAATAAAGCAAGATTGATAGAGCTAAAAACATTTGCAGAACACACTACCATACTTAATGCCAGGCGGATAAGGAAATATGTTATTATCTGGTGTTCAAAAGGTGCTATAAGTGTAGTGGTGGATGAAAAAGAATTACATGTGCAGCAGTATGCCGTAGTTACCATAACATCAGGGCAGGTTCATTATATAAAAGAATGTAAGGATGCAGAAGGTTTTATTCTTGAATTCACACTTGATTTCTTTTGCAAGAACGATAATGATATAGAACTCGTTTTTCAAAATGGCTTGTTTTGTCATTTTGATCTTAATGAAGTGATTACAGTGCCTGGTAACAGAACAATTCAGTTACAGCTTGAAAGCATACAAAAAGAAATAGCCACACAGCCTTATCAATACCTCATCTCTATTCATGCGCGCATTGAATTAATATTGGTTGAGATCAATCGTGTAAAAGTTGAACGTGGCGATGAAATATGGAAACCCGGCGCTTTATTCCTAAAGTTTCTTGAACTGGTTCGCGCCAACTTCAAACATAATTACCCGCTTGCACAATTTGCAAACATGCTTGGCGCCTCTGAAGCAAAACTGAAAGAGCAGGCAAAACTGCACACAGGAAGAACTGCTCAAAATGTGATATACGGATTGATCGCTTCAGAAGCAAAAAGATTACTCACCTATCAGCACCTTTCTGTAAAAGAAGTTGCCTACGAATTGGGTTTTAATGACCCGTTCTATTTTTCCAATTTCTTTAAGAAGCATGCGCATATCTCACCTAAAACATATCAGGAAAAATTTTCACTTTAAAAATTACATGTTTTTCTGAAGATCGTCTATTCTTTACACCGGCATTTAGATGAAACTTTGTATGCATAAATAAATGATAACAAAAACAATAATATATGGAGTTTCAAAAAGCAACTATCATTCGCGCCGGCGAAAAAGATGGTATCAAAATGAGCCGCAGCGAATATATCTTTCATCTTACTGCATATCCTGCAGAAGGAAGCCTCGGTTTTTATGAAGGCATTTATCCAAACACACAACTGGAATATAATACGCATTATCATAAAAAAATGACAGAGATATTTACCGTATTGGAAGGTGAATTCTCTTTTATGCTGAATGATGAGCCATCTGTTTTACAAACTGGTGATACAGCAATCATTCCACCAATGAGCCCGCATGGTTTCAGGCCGCTGCAGGCGGGCAGCAGGCTGCAGTTCATCTTCACCGGCGCGGGTAACCGTGCAGGTTTTTTCAAAGGATTGGAAAAAATTGTGAAAGGCGAATTGCAACCGGATACAGCAGCACGTGAAGCATGGTTCAACAGCCATGATCAATACCATATTTAATCATCTTATACAAATAATTCAATCATGAAACACAGGATCAATTTCAATAAAATATTACCAGCATCCTATGAGGCG
>Ga0164241_10005864_pt1 | contig 11337 bp, 12 predicted proteins | sample OricomyardsoilBY_FD_108780 | JGI IMG/M metagenome (GOLD analysis project Ga0164241, IMG submission 108780) | Backyard soil microbial communities from Emeryville, California, USA - Original compost - Back yard soil (BY) | ecosystem: Environmental > Terrestrial > Soil > Unclassified | place: USA... | reverse complement strand
TCATTTGCCGAACCACAAATCTATTAAAATTACTAAAGATTCACACAATCCCATGCCAGGGATGATGTCAATTGTTAGACCATTGACGTTGGAGAAGTGATTTCCAAAGACAATTCGTGAGCATAAAAATAAGTATGATAAAGATTTAAGGCAATTGGACAATCGTTGTAGATCCTTAATTTCTAGCGTCAAGACCCCAATTAAGCTTTTGTCTTAACGTATGATAATAGTTTTTACCTGGTAGCTGTACAAGCTTTACTGAAAAGCTCTCCTTTCTCAATTTTAGATTTACTGAAGCATCAATAGTTTCAATTCGGGAATCAAGAGAAATTAGAAATTTCTTACTTCTACCTTCCACCTTGAACGTGATCTCCACATCATCTGAAACAATAATGGGGCGTGCGGTTAAAGTATGGGGACTGACAGGGGTAATCACGAAACTTTTTGATTGGGGATGAACCAACGGTCCACCACAGCTAAGAGAGTATCCGGTTGATCCCGTAGGTGTAGATACGATGACGCCATCGGCCCAATATGAATTCAGCAACTGTCCATTAACATGTACATGCACGGTAATCATTGATGAGGTATCTTTCTTAATGATCGTGAAATCATTGAGTGCAAAATCCTGTCCCCCGAAAAGACGTTTTTCTCCTACTAATTTTATAACTGATCTTGAATCGATGGTATAGTTTTCCTTGATCAGATTATCAATGGCTTGTTCCGTTTCTTCACGGCTGATGGTTGCAAGAAAACCCAGGCGACCTGTATTGATTCCTAACACAGGTGTTTCATATTTTTCTATGTAGGTAATAGAATCCAGCAGCGTGCCATCACCGCCTAATGAAAAAAAGAAATTCAGAGGCTTTAAATTGGCGCCATGATCGAATGATTTTATCTTGAATCGTTTAAGATTCACGGACTTTAATTGCTTTAGAAAGGCGGAAGAAATCCATATTTCTATGCCCTGAATTTTTAAATATTCTAAAAGCTTCTCTGTAAACCGCGTGGATTTATGATGGGGATCTCTGCCATGAATACCAACGCGCATGTTCAGCTATTAAATCAGATGTTTAAATACTTCATAAGCAAATCCAATCGGTCTTTGCTGTCATCTTCTTTTCGTGTTTCGTGATATCTTCCAATAACACGATAACCGAATCGTTCCAGTGTAGCCACGATGCGGCTCATATCATCCTTATTGATTTTCAGCGTAAGCTTTATCTTTCCTTTGTCCAGCGGATCTTCAACCATGGTGCTGCTGATAATCTTCGCATTGTTCTCCTCTACGTACCGGCTGATTTCAGCCAAAGAATAATCGATCAGGTCAAGAGAGATTACAAGTATACCTCCCGGCATTTGAACGGCAGCGGTTTGCGCGAAGGAGATCATCATGTCTTGCACTGTAATCACACCTATATATTGCCGGCTTTCATTTACTACCGCAACGATCTGCAATTTATGCTCTCCAGCCACACGAAGAATGTCATAAAAATGAGAGTCCAGTCCAACCACGCAATCCTTGCCAACTAAATCAAAGTCGGCCAGTTGTTTTTCAATTTCATTGGATTCAAGAATAATTTCTTCAGAGATGAAGCCAAGCATTATTCCGCCATCCACCACAGGTAAATGAACGCAACGAAATTCTTCCATCCACACGATTGCTTTATGGGCATCGTCCGTCACCTTTAATGGTGGGATCATGTGGTTGATAAGTTCTTCTGCTATCATTAATTCTTGTTTATTAAAAAATCCTCAACCAATTCGTTGAATTTTTCCGGATGCTCCATCATTGGAGCGTGGCAGCAACGATCAATAAATTGTAATTCTGAGTTAACAATAAGCCGGTTAAACTCATGAGCCACCATGGGTGGCGTAATGGTATCGTTTAGTCCCCAAACGAGCAATGTGGGAACCTTTATTTTTGACAAATCGTCTGATAAATTATTTCGTTGTGCTGATTTGGCAATCGCTACGATACGCATTGCTTTTGGAATGCTTTTGGTTGTCTCAAAAACCTCATCAATTAACTCTTTCGATGCCACTTGTGGATCATAAAAAGTATATGACACGCGCTCACGGATGTAATCATAACTACCTCTGCGTGGATAGGAGCCTCCCATTGCATTTTCAAATAGTCCGGAACTTCCAGTAAGGATCAGTTTGGAAACTTTAGTTGGATTATTCAATGTATATAAAAGACCAACATGGCCACCGAGAGAGTTTCCCATGATGATCATGTCTTCTAATTTCATCATCGCCACAAACTCTTCTGTGAATTTTCTTAGTCCTTCGAGTCCCGCATCTTTAATTGGCATCTCATAGATCGGAAGCATTGGAATAATCACTCGTAGTTGTGAGGAGAAGCGATTGACCACAAATTCCCAATTACTAAGGGCACCGAACAGTCCATGCAATAGCATTAACACAGGCCCCTGACCTTCGTCTACATATCTAAATCCGTTCTTTTCTTTAACAACTAGGGGCATAATACTTAGCTAAATTTCTGATAAATAAGTAAAAAAAACCGAACCTCAGAATTGCGGGAAGATTTCCCTGAAAAAGGGCAGGAATTGGGCCATCCAGCCGGCCAGGTCGGGGGCCAGTTTAGCCGTGAATGGGTATAACCAGGAACCTTCTGTCCATTCTGCTTTGGGTGAATATTTTAATGAATCTGCAATCCAAAGGATAACGCTAGCCATAAACATGGTTTTAAAAGCACCCAACACTACACCCATAGATTGATCCACGCGCCCCAGGAAAGTTTTGTCAATAGAGTTCCTAATGGCTTTTCCCAGAAGAGTGACGAGCACTACTACTATGATGAAAATGAGGAAGAAAGAAATATAAGGAAGTGTAGTTTGGTCGGCATTGAATTCTTTTTCAAGAAACTCCATCCCTACACCCATTAATTTAAATCCAAGGAAGACACCTAACACAATACCAAGCAGGGAGATCAATCCCATAAGAAATCCATCGCGGTAGCCCTGAAAGGCTCCAATCAAAATGATAACAAGCAGAAAAATATCAATCTTACTCAAGCGCTCAACATTTTTTTAACCAGTTCCGAAATCACTTTTCCATCGGCCTTGCCAGCTAGCTGTTTAGTAGCCATTCCCATTACTTTGCCCATGTCTTGTGGACCCTTAGCTCCAACTTGCTCAATAATCTTTTTCACTTCCGAAATAATCTCATCCTCTGAAAGCTGCTTAGGCAAATAGCGGTTGATTACTTCTAGTTGAACGAGCTCGCGCTGAGCAAGTTCCGGGCGATTTTCTTTTTGAAAAATTTCTGCGGATTCTTTCCGTTGCTTTGCTGCCTTCATCAGCAATTTGCTTTCAGCTTCTGAGGTGATATCGGCACTCACACCTTTCTCTGTCTCAGCGAGCAGGATCATTGACTTGATGCTACGCAATGCTTCCAGTTCTTCTTTATTCCGGGCAAGCATCGCTTGCTTGATGTCGCTGTCGATTTGTGTCTTTAAACTCATATGATTTTGATTCGTTTAAACTTTCAGTTTGTAATTTTAGACGTGAAATTAATATGAAGTTGCAAAACGTGACGCGCCTAAGTGTAAATATCAACAAAATAGCCACGCTGCGAAATGCACGTGGAGGTAACAATCCGGATGTAGTTAAAGTGGCATTGGACTGCGAACAGTTTGGTGCGCAGGGCATTACTGTACATCCGAGGCCGGACGAGCGACACATTACCTATAAAGATGTGATTCAATTGAAGGAGGTAGTTACTACCGAATTTAACATTGAAGGCTATCCGGATGAACGTTATATGCAGATCATTCGCGAAACAAAACCAGCACAAGCAACCCTGGTACCGGATGGTCCGCATGTGATTACTTCCAATGCCGGTTGGGATACGGTTGAGCATGCTGAATTTCTGAAGAAGATCATTAATGATATAAAGAAACAAGGAGTTCGAGTGTCAGTGTTTGTTAACCCTGATATTAAAATGGTAGAGGGTGCAGCTAATGTGGGTGCTGACCGGATTGAATTATATACTGAGCCTTATGCTTCTCAGTATCATCAAAATAAAGAGAAAGCAGTTTCTACTTATATAACAGCTGCTAAAGTTGCTAAGGATCTAAAGTTGGGAATTAACGCGGGTCACGATTTAGATTTAAACAATCTTAAATTTTTACAACAGTCTATTCCCTGGTTGGACGAAGTTTCCATCGGTCATGCTTTGATCAGCGATGCGTTGTATCTGGGACTGGAAAATACGATTCAGTTATATTTGAGACAGTTAAAGGGCTAAACATCCTTTCGGTTTAGTTCTTGTTTTTGACACTTCAGCGTGGTAGTTAAGCGAATCATTTTCTTTTATAACTGCCTTTGGCATTTCGCAATTATGTTTGATTCGAAATACAAACAATTATGCTTCGCAGAAAAATCTTATTGCTGATCGGTATTGCGATTGCCCTAACGATAGTCTTCTCCGCGTACCTGTTTGGAATGACAGTATAAAAGCAATTATGAATTAATATCTCCAGCTCTTGGTGTCGCTTTGTGTTATAATGTAAACAGGAAAATGTAATTAGGATTATCATAGTCACCATTCCAGCAATGTTTCTGCGCGATCACCATAATCAACGAGAGGAAATGAATTTTCTTGATACGGAAAGTGAATGACTTGATAAAAAAGACTATGGGAATGTAATCCGTTAATAGTCACTAATAACTATTAACGGATATCTTATAACTTTTAGAACTAATACCGCCAGCTTTTGGTGTCTGCTCCTTTCGGTGCGCTTTCCTGGATACGTTTTAGGATTTTCGGTAAATACTGTGTGTTATAACGCAAGCGTGAAACGTAATTAGGATTTTCCTGATCGCCATTCCAGCAATGTTCTGCACGATTGCCATAATCGACTTCTCCTTTGTAGAATGGATTGTTTGTTTTCTTTAAAAAGTCTTCCATGAGATACACCGCATTGTTCAGATAGTAATTATCCATATCCCCACAATAAATATGAATTTTACCTTCGAGCTTAGGTCCCAGCGTTTTCCAATCTCTCTCAAGAATATAACGCAAGTCAAAATGATCTTTCCAATATTGTGCAACTTCCGGATCAATGTCTCCGGTTTCTTTATTGAAGATTCTTTTCGGATAACCGTCTTCACCTTGTGGAGAATAAACTGCTTCCCATATATCCCATTGTCCGCCTGAACGTGAATGTGTACCCAACGCTAATTCCATGTGATTGCTTTCCTGTACTGTGGACTGAATTTGTCCCAGGTAATTGCGGTGAGATGGGATTGGTAATTTTTTGAAAGGTGCATCATACCAGTAGGCATTCTTTTGCTTGTAAATATCCACCAATGAATATGCACGGAAATCAATCGGATCGGGACAAGCAGCGAAGCAGCCATTGAAGTCATCGGGATAAAACATTTGCACCGCTAACGCCTCCCATCCTCCGGTAGAACCACCATAGGTAAAGCGAGCCCAGCCTTCGCCTATCCCTCTGAACTTTGTTTCAATTTCAGGTAATAACTCTTTCATGATTGCATCCCCGTATGGGCCAATGCTTGCAGAGTTTACTGCATACGAATCATCATAATACGGATTAGCATGTTGCACTTCGATTACAATGAAACGAGGAAAATTCTTACTTGTCCATTGTTTATAAAAATTATAGGCTTCCTGCTTTTCAAATTTCTTATATCCATAGATGCTAAAGCGATCGCTATAATCGGTGGTATCCATGTCAGCCGGAGGAGGTTCCGTACTGAAGCCACCAAAATCAGCAGGGAAATGACCATGATAAATCATCAAGGGATATTTGGCGTTGGGATGCTCATCAAATCCATCAGGTATTAATACGTGTGCCCCAATAAACATTGGCTTGCCATAAAATTCAGTTAATAGTTTACTCTGAATCTTAATGTGCTTCACATACTTTGTATCCTTCGGTTCTTCAACCGGAGGAATCTTTTGATCCATCACAACTTTTATTGTTTCACTTTTGGCTGGATCGATAGCCATCTTAATGGGCTTGCTATAAAAATTTCCTGGTTTGCTGTGCCACTGCTGACCTTCACCCTGATCAGGAGGAAGATTGACTGTATGTCCTGTTTTAAGTTTAAACGTTTCGTATCGATTAATCAATGCTTGTACAAAATACTCTCCGGCAGGGATATTTTTTATTGATCTAAAGGGAAAGCCAAAAACGTTCTCATCACTTAAGATGAACTCTTGTCCGGGTTGCAAGCCATCCACATCCACACCAAAAACAAGCTGAGTTTGCAAGCCATCGCCAATTTGAAACCTGGGTTCAGATTTATCATTGTTGGCAAGTAGCACCAGAAGTCGGCCATCCTGCGCCTGATCACTCATTTCTTTAGTAAACGTTATCGCGAACTTCAGCGCGCTGCCTGTTTCTTTTTTAGTGCACTGCACACCAAGGAGTAACAGCAGCAAGGGTAAGAATAGATTTTTTTTCATGATTGGTGGTTTAGGTCTCGGAAGTTAACAAGTGCAATGGGTTAATGCCAGGTTGCTGAATGGCTATTATTTAAAAATCATACAAACGGCTAAAATTACCCTTTGCGATGGCAAGAAAAGGGAGATGGGCTTCGTACAAAGGAAGAAACGGTATTATATTGCACATTGAAAGTAGTTGGTGCTATGCAAATTTTTTTAATCGAGGACGATGCGATTTACTCGCAATTCATTCAGAAGGCGCTTAGCCTTAATCCTGACTATAAAATTCAAACCTTTGGTACAGCAGAAGATGCCTTTGCTGCCATTAATGGTAAGCTTCCGGATGCAATGATTATCGATTATAAATTGCCGGGAATGTCAGGCATTGAATTATTTGAGAAAATAAAAAGCAAAGTAAAAGACGAGCATAAAATTATCATGTTAAGCGCATTGGATGATGGCAACATGGTATTGAGCTTCATTCAAAAAGGGGTGCGCGACTATGTGATCAAAGATGAAAATGTAATCGACTCATTGAAAGCCATCCTGGAGGGGAATGATGATGATTATCTTTTCAGTTAAGCTTTCATAAGCCTTACTTCAAAAACAGTTCCTTCGCCTTCTTTACTCACACACTTAATTGTTCCTCCGGTTTTTTCAAGGAGTGTTTTCACAATCCAGAGTCCTAATCCCGTAGAGCTTTCGCCACCAGTTGGTTTTGGAGATAGCTTCTGAAATTTGTTAAACATTTTCTGTTGATCACCAGTACTTATTCCCGGGCCTTCGTCTTTAATTTTGACGCTCCAGTAATTCTCCTGTTCACCTATACTTATCAGAATTTGAGTTGAGGGATAAGAGAATTTGATTGCATTAGACAGGAGGTTTTCAAAAATCCGGTTGATATAATTACGATCGGAAATCACTTTTGATTCTTTTGGAGCCTCAAAGGTCATTTGAATATTTTTTTTCTCTGCTACTGATCGGTAATGTTTTACAAGCGCATGTAGCAATAGGGAAAGATTAATTTCTTCCTTCAACATTTCAATGCCAGTGTCTTCCAGTTTTCGATTGTCAAGGAGGTTGCGCACCATTCCTAATCCGTCAACAGAAATCTGGTGGATTTTACCCACGTATTCTTTTTGCTCATCGGTAAGGCCGCCTGACATATCCATGAGTTGAACCAAAGCAAAAATGCGATTGAAAGGTCCTTTGAGATCGTGAGAAACGGCTCCAATGACCTGTTGCTTTTCGTGATTGAGTTTTTGCTGAAGTTCGTTTTGATGAACCATCTCACGAAGTTGCTTTTCTATTTCTAAACTCTGAATACGAATAAGCTTTTTATGCTTTTGAAGTCGCTGATAGGTGACGAAGAGTGCAATCAACACACCAGCAAGAGCAGTGAGGAAGATGAAAAGCCAATAGCTACTCATAGAATTAGCGTTCCTAATGTAACAAAAACTTGTAGTCAGATCAGGAGGAATTTAAGGTAAGGAGATTTAAAGCTTCAGCTTAAAGCCTTCAGTATGATCAATTGGAACACGAACAGGGAAACCGTTGACCTTTACTTTCAGGTATCCTTTATAGTGAATCTCGTATTTTTTCCCGCCAAAGAGACTCATAATCGTATTCATTAAACCAAGTTCCTTGAGTGAAAGCTGCACTTTGATGGGAACCGTAAAATCGGATTTGGCTCGGGCAAGAGCACTTAATTTCTGGTCTACGTAGGCCGATTTTTTGCCATCAATAAAAACCTCCACGTTAATTTCTCTTAACCTCATTCGGGAGGAATTGGGATTGTAAAAAACCGCTTCGCCATCCAGGATGGCATTCTCCAAATCGGTTTGATCAAGCTTCAGATTTTTAACATCCTTAAACACAATCATTTCCCGCGGAACACAGGAAGAAAGGAGGACAAGCAAAACAAAAAATGCTATTCGTAATTTCATTTAGAATTCATTTTAAAAATCACCGCGATCCATCTCAATACGATTAATCATCGCCTAAATTTGCAGCGTGAACATACAACTTCAAAATCAGTTTGACACTATTGCTGACGGACTAGCCGACAAAGGTTATGCCACTATTGATCACTTCCTTTCGGCTGAAGAAGTTCACGCCATCTTTCAGCTTGACGATTTTAAAAATGCTTTGTTACACTTTAAAAAAGCGGGCATTGGCAAAAGCGCGGACAAACAGATTAACGAAGGAATAAGGGGGGATTATATCCAGTGGATCAATAAAGAAACAGCAGCATCTGAAATTAAAGTTTACCTCGATCGTTTGGCCCAGTTGACCAGCTTTATCAATCAATCTCTGTTTTTAAGCTTGAAAGATTACGAGGTGCATAAAACGATTTACCCTGCCGGTACTTTTTACAAACGACATCTGGATCAGTTTAAGAAAGACGATCATCGTAAACTCTCTGTTATTTGTTATTTGAATGAAGATTGGAAAGAAGAATACGGGGGACAATTGAGAATGTATTTACCTGAAGGAGAATTGGATGTTTTTCCAACAGGGGGAAAATTAGTATGTTTTCGCAGTGATCAAATTGAGCATGAAGTGCTTCCTGCTAATCGCGAGCGGATGAGTCTTACTGGCTGGATGCTGGATCAAATTGTAATTTAGAAGACAAAGATGTCGCCTGTTTGATATTTGGTTCGACATCTTTGATTAAAACAGGACACAAGTCGTCCTACGACTGTTTTCTTAAACAATCAGTCGTAGGACGACTACGGAAACTATTTCGGAAACTGACTCTTATCCAGTTTAGGCAGAAGAGTTAATGCGTTTTTGTAATAAATCTTTTTAAGCACATCGTCTGGTAAACCAATACCATACATTTTCCAGAAGGCATGATAGCGTTTGTGATAAGGAAAGTATTCATCTTCTGTTTCCAATACTCTGAAGTAGGTTTCATATTCATCAGGGACCCAACTGTCTTTACCGAACAACACGCGATCCTGATATTTGGTTAAAAAAGCTTTTGCTGCGCGAGGTTGTCTTCCCAACTCGGCAATGACCGCTCCGATTTCAGTGTACATGTTGGGCATATCGTCCATCATCTTTCCTAGTTTTTTCAAATCATTTCCATACCAACCCAGGTGAGCATTGATAAATTTTGTTTTTGGATGTTTCTTGAAAATGTGATGCTGTTCGGCAATAACGGTTTCCCACTTTATCGAATCGGTATCATGTCTGCGGCCGGGATGAAGTTTTAATTCGAGCCAGCGCTCATTGTTTTTATCAATCGGTTGCCAGAATGCTTTCGGATCGGCAGCATGAATTAAAACCGGTACTCCGAGTTCTCCGCACTTCGCCCACACCGGATCAATACGTGGATCGTCAATATGCACTCTCTTTCCCTTGCTGTCAGTAGCAAATAATCCAAGAGTCTTATAAATCTTTAGTCCCATAGCTCCTCGCTTCACATCATCTTCCAGTTGTTTTACTGTTCGTTCGGTCCATTGCGGATCATCGATAGCATTGAAATCCACATTAGTGAATAACACAAAGCGATTAGGGAATTGCTTCTTAATGTTCTCAATTGATTTTTCCAAATGATCACCACTGCTTCTGAAGCCGCGACCACTCAGGTTCACCATCACACCCATATTGAGCTTATCCATTTCTTTTACAAGGCCACTAAGGTCAGCGGTGTTCATGTTTCCCTGGTGATTATGGATATCGATAAATGGAAACTTGGAGCGCGTGAGGTGATGTTCTTCCACTACCAATGTGGACGGAGGATCATATTCTTCAAAATCCATTTTCATATCAAGTGGCTTCTCTTGGGCAAAAGTCAAACGACTTAAGACAAGCAGAGCAGCGAGGAATAGAATTCGATTCATGCTTAAAATAGTTATGAAGCAATTTACACGAAATGTGATAGGAAAGTTCATCCACTCGTTTTCGTGGTAATTTTTTTGGATGACCGGTTGATGGTTAAAATCAGGATGGGAGACGGAGGTAAAAGCATTCGGCAAAAAAGAAGAAACTGCTGCAACAAGAGTTAACAATTTGTTATGTTAAATGTGTGTCGGGCATCCTGCATCATACAAGAGAAATTCTTTCTAAATTGCTCCTTTAAATTAAAGATGAGATCACTCGCTTGCTTATTTCTGTCCGTAATTGTCATTTCATTGTCTGCTCAAACCGATCCGCTGGAGGGAGCTAAAAAGAAGATTGCTGCTAAAGATTTTGTAGGAGCCAAAGCGGACCTAAATAAAATCATTGATGCTAATCCTAAGAATAAAGCTGCCCTTAATCTTCGAGGCAAAGCCCGAACTGGTCTGCAGGATTTTTACGGAGCTATTGGTGATTTTACTTTTGCACTGGAAATTGATTCCACTTTTGCAGAAGCACTCAACAACCGTGGTGAAGCCAAGATGGCGCTAGTAGATGATGATGGTGCCATTGACGATTTTGACAAAGCCATAAAGTTTAATACGAAGTATACCGATGCATATACCAATCGCGGTTTCGCGAGATATAATGTGGAGGACCTGCAAGGTGCTTACTTTGACTTTTCAAAAGCACTGGAGCTTGGTCCGGTGGATGCCGATAAATATTTTAATCGTGGAGTGATCAAAGCGGAACTGGGAGAATACGTAAGCGCGATTGATGACTACACAAAAGCGATTGAGCTGGACAAAACGGATGCAAGCCTGTACAACTATCGTGGTGTTGCGTACTACAATACGGGTAACTTCGATAAAAGTATTGCCGATTACGATCAGGCGATAAAGATGGACCCTAAGGATGCAGTGAAATTTGAAAACCGTGCGTTAGTGAAAAGCGCGAAGGAGGATCTGAAAGGTGCTCTTGAAGATTACAACAAAGCGATCGAACTGGACAGCGAAGACCCTGAAACGTTTAATCTGCGTGGTGTAC
>Ga0164241_10005863_pt1 | contig 11338 bp, 10 predicted proteins | sample OricomyardsoilBY_FD_108780 | JGI IMG/M metagenome (GOLD analysis project Ga0164241, IMG submission 108780) | Backyard soil microbial communities from Emeryville, California, USA - Original compost - Back yard soil (BY) | ecosystem: Environmental > Terrestrial > Soil > Unclassified | place: USA... | reverse complement strand
TATGGATTGAGCCTCTTGAAAAGTAAGGGTTCGGATCACTTGTTTGACCCTGGGAAGTCCTGCGGGGTTCATACTGAACTCGTCGAGGCCCAAGCCGAGCAAGACGATGGCCGCACGGGGGTCGGAGGCCATTTCCCCACACATGGAGACGGGGATACCGGCCGCGTGGGCATTTTTAATGATCAGATCAATGAGACGAAGGACGGCTGGGTGAAAGGGCTCGTAGAGGTCGGTGATCCGTTCATTTCCACGGTCGACGGCCAGGGTGTACTGCACCAGGTCGTTGGTTCCAATCGAAAAGAAATCGACCATCGCCGCCAAATGGTCACTCACTAGAGCCGCCGACGGGACCTCAATCATGATTCCGACAGGGATCTGAGGGTCAAACTCGATCCGCTTTGCCTTGAGTTCACGCCGGGCTTCTTCCAAGCAAGCCTGAGCGTTTTCCAACTCGGCAATACCCGAGATCATGGGAAACATAATGCGGAGCTTGCCATAGGCCGAGGCTCTCAGAATCGCGCGCAACTGCCGCAGAAAAACATCCTTTCGGTCAAGGCAAAAGCGGATGGCGCGCCACCCCAAAAGGGGATTGTCTTCGGCAAAAGGATAAATCTCGGGAAGCAGTTTGTCCCCTCCGAGATCCAGGGTCCGAATCGTAACAGGCTTGCCTTTCATGCCTTCCAGGACGCGGCGGTACGCGTCAAACTGAAAGTCTTCATCGACATCAACTCGGTGTTCAAGAAACAGAAACTCGGTTCGGTAGAGGCCGACGCCCTCGCCGCCGTGAGCTAAAACAGACTCCACCTCTTCGGGAATTTCGATATTGGCATTGAGGTGGATGAGACGGCCGTCTTGTGTTTCCGAAGGAAGACCACTGAGCTTCTTGAACTCTAGTTCTCGTTCCCGATAGCGCCGTTGTTTGGCGCGGTAGGCTTCGAGAACGGCGGGTTCCGGGTCAACAAGGATCACGCCTTCGTTGCCGTCGACAATCAGCAGTTCACCGGCTCGAACTTCACGAGACAGGCGAACCGTGCCGAGGACCGACGGAATTTCAAACGATCGCGCCAAAATGGCGGTATGAGTCGTCTTCCCACCCTGGTCCATGGCCAGTCCCAAGACTCGCTTTTTATTCATGGCCACAGCGTCTGAAGGCAGAAGCGTCGGTGTCACGATGATGACGTCGGCGTCGAGGTTTGCCAACGAAAGCCTTCCGCCATTTTCGAGCAAATGTCCTAAAATCCGCCGCGAGACGTCTCGAATATCCAAGGTTCGTTCTTTTAAATATTGATCTTGCACGGTCGCCAATTTGGTCACCAATTCGTCAACCACTTGTTGGAGAACCCACTCGACGTTTTTGAGGATGCGGCCGATACGCATGTCCACCTTGGCTTCAATTTCCGGATCCATCAGCATGAGCAAGTGAGTGTCGAGGAAGCCGTCGGGATCGTCGTCGGGACCGTGCAAAACTTTAATCTGTTCCAATTCATGAACAGCTTGGGAAACGGCATTGCGGTAGCGCGCCATTTCCGTTTCAATTTGGGTGTCAGCAATGGAGTATTCGGGGACGATTAACTCATCGTCGTTGAACAGGAACGCCGGACCGATGGCGATGCCGGGCGACGCTGGAACACCCCGAAATTGTTTCATGGCCACAGTATAGTCGCACCGAGAGGGGGGTGTCAAAGGAGGCTTGCGCCCCGTGCCTCGAACACCGTAAGATGGCGGCATGCGACGGCAGCGGCTGCCTCTGGTGGTCTTAATCTGGATAGTGGCCCTCTTGGCAGGACTTGTTATTCTTCTGGCCAACCAGGGGGCTGTTGATCGCATTATGGCGGCTACGGGCCTCGAAAGGGCACTCTATCCTAACGGAAAATCTCCCTCTGTCGCCGTCCTTTCTCCGCCAAACCCCGCCCCAACCGTGCTGGTTGATCCCTTGCCGGTCCTTGCCGCGCCCGCACCCCTGGCACCACCGGCCGCTTTGCCCCCGGTTCCGACGGTTGAAGATTCGCCGCCTGCGGGCGGCGAACAGGCGCTTCCGGACAAGCCCAATACTTATCGCCTTTTCTTTCTTCGATTAACGCCCGAGGGACGCCTTGACCCGGCCAGTTTCGTTCGTGAACTCCCCGCGGGCATGACACCCCTGACAGCCACAATTCAAGCCCTGTTGTTGGGCCCGACGCTTCAGGACAAGGCCCAAGGCGCGATAACGATGATCCCTGCGGGAACAAAGCTCTTGTCTGTCCGGCTCAAAGATCACGTTGCGCTTTTGAGTTTCAGCAACGAATTTGAACACAACACTTCGGGGGTCGAGGGCTTGGCAGGAGAGCTTCGTCAGGTGGTTTGGACGGCAACGCAGTTCTCGACTGTTGATGCGGTTCAGTTTTTGATTGACGGTCAATTTCGTGATTCGTTGGCCGACGGGGCTATCCCCACGTCCCGCCCCTTGAACAGGACAACTGTTCCTTAGTCCGCGAGGGAAAGCCAGACTAAGAATTCCTGATTTCCCCGGCGGCCTCGCACCGATGAGGGAGCCGCCTTCTTCCAAACCACTCCCTCTCGTTGTAAGTCTTCTTTGAGTTCGTCGAGAATTTCTGGAATACGATCTTCGGCAACAACGCCGTCAAACGAAGGGGGAGGATTCTTCCATTCGAATTGCGGTTTGGCTAAGGCGATTAACTCATGGTCGATCGTGAGACCAAGGATCTTTGCGGCAGCGCCGCGAAGCGAACGAAACGAAAGGTCGGCTACGGCAGCGTGGGGTTGCGGGTCCAGAACGTCAAGACTCATCACATTGGTGCCTTCATGAACCCACACGCGCTCGTCTGCTCTTAATTTCCAATCCAAGACACCCGTGCCCACGTCCACGGCGTGGACGCCTGTTGCACCGCGCTGTAAAAGAGCATCCGTGAAGCCCCCCGTCGAACACCCCGCGTCGAGAAAGACCCTGCCGGCCACAGAGATCTTCCACGCCTCAAGGATGGGGTCGAGTTTGAAGCCTCCCCGGCCCACAAACCCCTGGGACGAAAGCACAATCTCGACGTTAGGCTCAAACAGGTCCTTAGGACTTCGCGTGGCGACACCGTCGACAAACACATCCCCGCACAAGACTTTGGCAAAGAGGGCCTCTCGGCTTTCCTCAGGAAATCGTCCGGTGAGGAGGTTCAAAAGAGGCTGCTTCTTTCCTTTGCCTTTCATGACCCAATGCGCTCAACACGAAGGGCCCTTCCCGTCTGGCCATTGGCGACGACGAAGGCTCCATTCAGCGACGCGGCACCTGCCGCGGGTAGATTGCGGTGCGGAATGAGAGTCAACGCCCGATCCACACTCACCGCCGCGTCGCCCCCAATGACAGACAATGTCGGACCACACATTCCTAGATCCGTTTGGAAGGCCGTCCCCAGGGGTAGAATGCGAAGGTCTGTGGTCGCAACGTGAGTATGAGTCCCCATCACCGCTGTGACCCGCCCGTCGAGCCAGTAGCCCATCGACTCTTTTTCGTCGGGGGCTTCGGCGTGAAAGTCAACAAAGAGGAGAGGAGTTTTACTCTTGAGCTGGTCGACAAGAATTTCAGCACGCGAAAAAGGATCGTCAAGGGCGGTCATTCTGAGACGGCCCTGAAGGTTGATAACGCCCGCGGTCGTCCGCGGGCCCTCGACGAGACACCAGCCCTTTCCGGGTAACCTCGGCGAATAATTATCCGGACGCAGGACCCGATCCTCACTCAAGACCTTCTCAAGGGTTTCGGATTCCCAGACGTGGTTGCCCGTTGTAATGACGTCGGCTCCCGCGTTGCGCAACGCCGTCACTTGTTCAAAGGAGACACCTTGACCGCTCTGAGCGGCATTTTCGGCGTTAACAATGAGCAGATCCGGACAGAAGTCTTTTATGAGGCGGGGAAGTTCCGCGAGAACCAAAGAAAAGCCTGGGAGACCCATAAGGTCTCCCAGGAAAAGTGTTCGAAACTCAGCGGGCGTATTCGACAACGCGAGTTTCCCGGATGATCGTTATTTTGATACGACCGGGGTAATGCAAATCGGATTCAATCTTTTTCGCAATGTCCTTGGCCAATTCACGGGCTTGAACGTCGTTTACGGTCTCATTGTTCACAATGATCCGGACCTCACGCCCTGCCTGAATCGCGTAGCACTTGTCAACGCCGGGGAAGCTCGTTGCGATGTTCTCAAGACCTTCCAGACGCTTGATATAGTTGTCGAGCGTTTCCCGCCGCGCACCTGGCCGACTAGCGGAGATGGCGTCGGCAATTTGAACCAAAACGGATTCAGGGCAACTGGGCTCCACATCATTGTGGTGGGCGGCAATGCCGTTGACGACCTTGGCCTCTTCTCCCATTTTTTTGGCGAGCTCTGCCCCGAGTTCGGCGTGATTTTCATCGCCTTCGGATTCCATACCCTTGCCGATGTCGTGCAAGAGAGCGGATCGCCGCGCCAAATCGCGGTCCAGGCCAATCTCGGCGGCGAGCATTCCCGCAAGGATGGCCACTTCTTTAGAATGCGCGAGGACGTTCTGTCCGTAACTGGTACGGAAATGAAGTCGTCCCAGGGCCTTAACGAGTTCTTGACTGAGGTTGTGAATCCCAAGGTCAAAACAAACCCGCTCCCCTTCCTCGTAGATGGTCTGGTTGATCTCTTTGGCGACTTTGTTGACGACTTCTTCGATGCGCGCAGGATGAATCCGCCCGTCTTGAATCAATCGTTCCAAACTTGCCTTGGCAATCGTCTTTCGAATCGGGTCGAAGCATGAAATGACGACCGCTTCGGGTGTATCATCAATAATGACGTCGACACCCGTGAGGGTCTCCAAGGTGCGAATGTTTCGCCCTTCTCGACCAATAATTCGTCCCTTCATCTCTTCGTTTGGCAACGACACCGACGTGACCGTAACCTCGGAGGTGACTTCCGTCGCGACCCGTTGAAGCGTCGTCACTAAGATGTCCCTGGCGCGCCGCTCCGCATTCGTCACGGCGTCCTGCTCAATCTTATTCATGATGACCTGGGCATCGTGCTTCGCGTCATTCTCCATTTTTTGGACAATGATCCGCTTAGCCTCTTCGGCCGTGAGTCCTGAGATACGTTCGACTTCGGTCTGCATAAAGGCTTCTTTAGCCGACAGCTCCGTTGTCCTCTTGGTAAGCTCTTGTTCACGCGTATCAAACGCCTGAACCTGTTGTTCAACACCCTGCAGTTTCTTTTCTAGGTTGTCTTCTTTCTGCTGAAGCCGCTTCTCAAATTTCTGAAGCTCCGCACGCCGTTCCCTCAGGTCGCGCTCCTGATTGTTTCGATCGCGAAGAAGTTGATCTTTTGCCTCGAGCAACATCTCCTTGCGCTTCGTTTCTGCTTCTTTTACGGCTTCTTGCTTTACTCTTTCCGCCTTCTGCTCCGAAGACGAAAGTTGATATCTTGCGTACAGCCAACGTACAATCCAACCTAACAAAAGACCCACAGGGAGAGTTATGACCATCACCCAAAGGTTGATTCCCATAAACACTCCTCTATCGCTACTTTCTCTGTGCCGGATTATATAACGAAATGTTCACCTGAGCAACCGGATTTTCTCAATTCGGTCAAGTCCTAGTTCAATTTTCGAGGGGCTATCCACTCTAAGAGATCCCCAGGATTTCGTCGGAGTCCGAGGATCAACCAACACGCTTTATGCTCAAAGAGAAGCGGAACGAGGACCAGAGATTGGAGGAATTTGAGATCCTTGGCATGAAAGGACGATTGAAGAAGCGAGTTACCCTCTCCTCCCGACAGGTGATGCAGAGCGGGCTTGCACAGATACTCTCGCACCAAAACATGCTCAGCGGGATAATGAAGCAATTCTTTGCCCGCGTCACTAAACCCAACGCTGCTGCGGACACTCCACCCCCCTTCCTCCGAGGGGACCAAGATGGCGGCCGTAAAGGCATCAAACTCACTCACAAGTTCTGAAAGTGCACGAAAGAGATCAACATCGTCGTCTCCTCTCGCAAACCGAGTCCAGTCGAAACCAGCACCCGTCCAGCGCCACTCCCGACTGACACTTCTTGGTAAGACGTCGTCTTCAAGGGGAAGGAAACGCTCAGCGTTGGGTTCTTGCATGACCTCGTCGACAAGAATCCCCAACTCGTCTGAGGGCCGGTTTTCGAGAGTAAACACCGACGACGCAATTTGAATCACCTCGTCTTGTTCCTCAAAGACCTGCTGAGCTTGAGCGCTCCACGCCGCGTCCAAATCTTCCAGACTGAGCGACAGGACTTCGGTACTTGCAGCCTCCTCTTCTTCGAGGATTTCGAGTTCTTCGACATCGTCATCCATTAAGGACTCCAGCTCTTCGGGTTCTGAATCTGACTCAAGGGCATCTTCCACGGGTCCAGAATTCCACCGAGGATGGTTTGTCGCGTAGAAGGGAAGTCGTTCAGGTTGGGAAAGCAGTTCAGACGAGTCAAGGTTTTCTGGATCAGCGTCGTCGACGACAACTTCAAGCTCTTCTACCTCATCAAGCTCTTCACCATCGTCTTCCGCGGCAAGCTCGCCTTCCGCTAAGGATGAGTCGTCTTGACCTTCAGGTTCTCCGAGTTCCTCGAGTTCTTCGACCTCATCAAGTTCTTCGACCTCATCAAGTTCTTCGACCTCTTCGAGATCCTCGACCTCATCGAGTTCTTCCAGTTCCTCGACTTCCTCTGTTTCCGGAGCCGTGCGCGGTTTCGTCGTATCCAAGGGTGTCGCCGTTGCCGGTCCTGGGGGAGAAGCAACAAAACGCCCCTGGGTAAGGGCTTGTTGCAAGAGGGTTTCCAATCGTTTCCAATCCGCAGTCTCGGACGAGGTCTCTGGAAGAGACGGACCGCGAAGCATGTCCATAACCTCTTGCCAACTCGTGTCGATGTACCGATCAACCCATTCCTGATCTTGTCGGCGGATTCTGCCGAGGCTGCGAACCATGTCTGTGCGTATTTCTTGGGAGTGATTGAGCAACTCATCTCGAAGAGACTGAATTTTGTCACGTTCTTTGAGATCGATATATTGCCTTACGACTTGAAGCTGGAATCGCTTAACACGCCTGGCCACGGCGGCTTCAGGGGCCGTACGCAAATTAAGAAGAAGAAACCCCACAAGAAAAAACACGGTATAGAGGGAAGCCAGGATGAGTGCCTTGAGGACGGAACTCATGGCAAGCACGTTCTCCGATACCACAAGGTTCCAAGAACCCTGATGTATCAGATCAAACGTCTGGCCTTCCAAAGAGGCAAGCCGCTGTACGGGAGGAAGGCGGCCCTGAGCGACGAGCGACTCGATACGCGATAACAAAGATTCGTCGAGCGTCATGCTCGTGGCTGACGCGACGTACGCATTGCCCGGCAAGGCAACCGGACTTTGTCCGAGCCACCGTTCTCCTTGATTCCAAAGAGAGGTGCGGAGATCTTCCCAGGAAGCCCCCAACAGGACAAACCCCGACGCGACCTTTTTACTATCTGTCCACGGTAAAAGGGAATAAAATAGTTTACCCTGAGGATCCCAGAGGGAAGTCGGCTTACCCGGCAATACCGCAACACTTTCTAAATTGGGTCCGCCGCTCACTTCCTTCCATGGGCGATAAACGAGACGAAAATCACTTTTGACTTTGACGTCAGAGTCGACTGTTGAAAATTCTAACTGGGACCGATCTTGGTTCAAGATTCTGAGCGATCCGCCCCCCTCTATGCCCATGAGAAAGAGCTTTGACTCTCGAAACCGATTTTGCAGAGCCTCTTTGCTCTCCGTAGGAGAAAACACGCCCTCAAAGGCACCCCTCGAAAGGAGGGCCTCGAGTCGGTCATACTGACGCTTTTCCCAAGATTGAGTTTCTTGCTCAACTCGTACCAGTCGGGTTTGCCAATCGCCGACAACGCGAGGCCGGTAGAATTGGCTCTCAAGCCAGGGGAAAAGACCAGAAAATGCAAATAAAGAAAAGGCCGCCAAAGCAAACGTCGAGATTAGTACACTGATAGCGGCACGTTTTAATATTGACATAAAAAAAGGAGGCGCTCCTTGTGGAGTACCTCCTATTCAATCGGTCGATACGGATCAAAAACTAAGCAGTTTTACTCAGCGGCGACTTTCTTTCGAGAAGTCTTTTTGGGTGCGGCAACTTCAGAAGGGACTGCATCTTTAGCAGTAGACTTTTTTGAAGCCTTAGTTTCCGCAGGGGCCTCGCTTGCAGCCTCAACCGTTCTTTCCACAAATTCAAGAATCACCATTTCAGCGGCGTCACCGAATCGTTGACCCAATTTCAAAACACGAGTATAGCCGCCTGCCCGATTTTGAAATCGAGGACCGATAACCGCAAAAAGCTTCGAAAGGACATCACCTTGTGTAATGGTCTTCGCCACTTCCCGGCGGTTATGAACGGAGTCTACCTTGGCACGCGTCACCAAACGCTCGGCATACCGTCGAATTTCCATTGCCTTCGCCTTCGTCGTCGTAATCCGCTCATGAATAAAAAGCGAAGTTACCATATTCTTAATCAACGCCCGTCGATGGCCCGCTCGACGATTAAGCCTGTTAAAGCCAGTCTTGTTGTTCATATCCTATTCCTTGTCCTGCTTCGTTAACTTCAAAGCCTGGATAATCTGACTAGGATCAGTCATACCAAAGGTCAAATTTCGGTCCTTGAGTTTAAGCTTGATTTCTTCCAGACTCTTCTTGCCAAAGTTTCTTGTCTTGGCAATATCTTCTTCTGATTTTCTGATAAGTTCACCAATGGTTTTAATATTGGCGTTCTTAAGACAATTGCTCGAACGAACCGAGAGTTCAAGATCTTCTACCGGCGTATTCAGTAACGCTTTAACGGTAACCTCGTCCTCGCTGATTTCGTCATCGCCAGCAACGTCGTCTTCATTAAAGTTAATAAAAATGCTGAAGTGGTCTTTCGCGATTTTGGCGGCCTCAGCCAGAGCATTTTCTGGAGACAGGGTGCCGTCAGTCCAAATTTCTAAATTCAATTTGTCGTAATCAGCCCTCTGACCAACGCGTGTATCTTCAACAGTGTACTTCACCTTTTTAATGGGAGAATAAATTGAATCAACAGCGATCGTGTTGGCGATCTCAATATTCTTTTCATGCGTTTCCGCAGGAACATAGCCGCGACCCAGGTCAATCTGAAGCTCAAGCTCAAGGTGGGCTTTCGGCGACAGAGTAGCAATGTGGAGATCCCCATTAAGAATCTCGACGTCACTCACAGAAAGGTCGGAACCCGATATCGTTCCTTTCTCACTCCCCTTGACTTCAACGAGAATGACCGTACTCTCCAAATCCTCTCCTAAACTAATCTGAAGACTCTTCAAATTAGCTAAGACAACAGGAGTATCTTCTACGACTTCTGGAATAGACTCAAATTCACTAGAAAGAAGGTGCGGCGTCCCATCTTCTCTATAACTCGTTATCCGAATTCCTGAGACAGCATAACCCTGAATCGAAGAGAGCAAAATTCGACGCAATGTATTACCAATCGTATGCCCATAGCCTCTTTCGAACGGATATGCAATAAACTTACCGTAATTCGGTTGTAAATCGCTTTGCTCAAAATGAAGACCCTTAGGCCTTTTGAAACCCTTCAACAGATTCTTTCTCGCCATTTCTTCTCCTTAACGCGTTCCACGAGGTCTGTCTCATACCATGCCGTTTAAAACGGCACCGAGATCAGAAACTCGCCAACGACCGCAGCGTCAAACGCGGCGGCTTTTTCGAGGACGACAACCGTTATGGGGAATTGGGGTCACGTCGTGAATCGATTTCACTCGAAAACCCAACGCACCCAACGAACGAATCGCCGACTCACGTCCAACTCCCGGTCCCTTCACAAAAACGTGAAGTTCTCGAAGGCCGAATTCACGAGCCTTATTGGCTGCATTTTCAGCAGTCGTCTGAGCCGCAAAAGGAGTGGACTTCTTTGCGCCCCTAAAACCCAACCCGCCGGCTGACGCCCAAGAGAGGGCGTTTCCTCGCAGATCGGTCACAGTAACGATCGTATTGTTAAATGTTGCCTGAATAAAAACGTTGCCTTCAAAGACAACCTTTTTCTCTTTGCGCTTTTTTGCTTTAGCCAAAATGAATCCCCCGATTACTTCTTCTTGTTCGCAACAGTCTTCCGCTTACCCTTTCGAGTACGCGAATTCGTTTTTGTTCGTTGTCCACGAACAGGAAGCCCCTTCCGGTGACGAAGTCCCCGGTAACACCCAATATCCATCAAGCGCTTAATATTCAAAGAGACTTCAGAACGCAAACGGCCTTCGACAATGTATTCGTTCTCAATCACACGTCGGAGCTCATTGATCTCTTCTTGATTCAGATCGTTAGCATTCTTATCTGGATTAATTTTTGTCTTTCCGCAAATCTCTAACGCACGGGATCGACCAATGCCATAAATATAAGTTAAAGCAATATCAACGTGCTTATTTGGCAAGTCGATGCCAGCAATTCTCGCCATCTTCTCTTACTCCCTTAACCCTGGCGCTGCTTGTGCTTAGGATTCTTGCACACAATACGAACAATTCCGTTGCGACGAATGACCTTACACTGGTCACAAATTGGTTTGACGCTCACACGAACTTTCATTTCAATACTCCTAGAGATTCCTTGACCGAATCTTTCCCTTCTTGGCGAACCCATCAGGGTGATGCATAGGGAGGTGTCCCTCAATTTGCGACATGGTATCCAGATCAACACCAACCAGAATCAAAAGCGAAGTTCCGCCCATGAGGTACGCCAGCACCGAGGGAAAGCCCGGAATCCACATGACGATGAGTTGCGGTATAACGGCAATCAAGGCCAGGAAAAGAGACCCCGGAAGAATAATCCGATTCAAAATCCTTGTCAAATGCTCTTCCATCTTTTCAGAACGAATTCCCGGGATTGACCCACCATGCTCACGAATCTGCTTTGAAATCTCAACAGGATTCAAGGAAACCTGCGTATAAAAATAGGCAAAGAAGATAATCAGCAAGGTATACATGGCCAGGTAGGGCCAGTCGTGCGGCTTCAAGAAGGCTGCCACCGCACCTAACCAAGGAACTTGCCCTCCCAGGTTTCCCGCAATTTGCAAGGGAAACATAAGTACCGACGACGCAAAGATAATGGGGATAACACCCGATGGATTCATCTTGAACGGAATATAGGTGCTCTGAGCACCGTACATCTTGCGGCCAACGACGCGTTTAGCGTAGTTCACTGGAATCTTACGCTGTCCTTGCTGTTCAAAAATGACAAGAGCAATGACCACAATAAAGAGCAAGAGAACAAGAATGACGAAAACAGGGTTAAGATCGCCCCGCTGAATAGCGCCAAAGAGCTCATAAAATGCCGAC
>Ga0164241_10005862_pt1 | contig 11338 bp, 9 predicted proteins | sample OricomyardsoilBY_FD_108780 | JGI IMG/M metagenome (GOLD analysis project Ga0164241, IMG submission 108780) | Backyard soil microbial communities from Emeryville, California, USA - Original compost - Back yard soil (BY) | ecosystem: Environmental > Terrestrial > Soil > Unclassified | place: USA... | reverse complement strand
TTGATGACAGAGGCGTGCAGGCACTGGCGATTAACCCTGATGGTACGGAGATTGTGGTCGGGACGGTCAGCGGGCGTCTAATCGTATATAGCACACAGGACGGGGCGCTGATTCGGCGCTTCGCTGGTCATGCCCAATCCATCCAATCGGTATCATTCAGTCCAGACGGGGCTACCGTGTTATCAACCAGCTTTGACGGCACATTGCGCGTCTGGGACTTGGATAGCGGCTTTGAAGTCCGCCGTTATACCATGCCAGAACCTAGCATTGAGGGCATCCAGACCGCCGTAGTCAGCACGGACGCGCAGACCGTCCTCACGTCGTTGCGCGACGGGCGTATCCGGTTATGGCGTCTTTATCCCTCGCTTGATTCGTTGTTGGCGTGGACGACAGCCAACAGCCAAGTCCGTGAACTCGCCTGTACCGAGCGCGATGAGTATCGCTTGACCCCGTGTGATGCGGATGGCATCCCCCCGACTCGCCCTGCGCCCGTACTGCCGACCCTCAACCCGTTGCCAGAGACGACCACAGTGTTTGAAGTGGGGGAGCAAGTCGAAATCAATACCATCAACGGCCTGAGACAACGGCTCCGAATCGCTCCGGGCGCGATGGAAGATACCGACATCCTTACCAATATGCCTGACGGTGCAATCGTCACCGTGGTGGGCGGGCCGTTGGACTCCGTCGGATACCATTGGTGGCAAGTGCAAACCGCTGACGACATACGCGGCTGGGTGGTTGAGTACGACCCCACGGACGCCGTGCAAGCGCTCGTCCCGTTAGATGCAATACAATAAGAGTTGGCTCGTGAAGTAACCATGAATCTCGCTTGTTTGAAGGAATAAACCCATGTCCGACCTCCTCGATTTGGTCAATGCACACTTGATGGATGGCGATACCGCCGCCGCCCTCGCATTGATGGACTCGCATCTCGCTACGCAACCGGACGACCCCGATGTCCGCCGGATGCGTGCCGAAACTTATATGGCGCTCAACACGCCAGACCACCTCCGCGCCGCGCTGGATGATTATGGCTTGCTGACCGCCCGGACGCCGGACGATATTCTGTTCATGGTGCGCGCCTATGAGCAGTTGGGGTTACCCGACCAATCCATCAGCACCTTAGAGGCCGCGCTGACCCTCGACCCGACCCACCCGCGTCTGATTCAACGTCTGGCAGAAATCTTGATGGCGCAGGGGCGTTATCGTGATGCGCTCGACCAAGTGGAAAAACTCGCCTCCGATTGGCGGCGCTTGCAGATGGTCGGGGATGTGCTGTTCGACCTCGGGGTGGCGCACAATATGGCGCGGGAACATGCCGTTACCGCGTATCAAGCCGCGTTGCAGATTATCCCCATCAAGAAATGGTCAGAGCCGTTCCGTGCGCGGATGCATCTCCGGCTTGCCAACATCTTCCAGCGCTTGAACGACCATAAGGCCGTAGAGCGCGAGGTCGCGGCGGCGGCCAAGCTGATTCCGGGTGAACCGGCTGTCGCGTTTTATCAAGGGTGGGCGCAAGTCAAGCGCGGTAAGCCCGCCCAAGCCCTGACATTGCTCAAAAAAGCCTTTACGGGCGCCTCAGAAGCCGTCCAAGCCGATTTCCGTCAGACCCTATCCGCTGACCCAGCGTGTGAATCCCTGTTAGAGTCGTTATAATTGTGAGACTTTGCACGAATGGCGGCGTTTCCCGCCAAATGACAGGGGTATTACATGACTTCATCGCGTGGGCCGATGCGGACGGAAGTCCTGAAGTGGCAGGACGTAGATAAGCTGATTGACATCCTGATTCCGCAACTTCAGATTGTGGGGTCGTTTGACGCCATGATGTTGATTACACGCGGCGGGATTATTCCGGGCGGCATGATTGCCGAGGCGCTGAACGTCCGTCATGTGCTGACGGCTTCGGTGGACTTCCCCGGCACGGAAAAAGCCGGCTTGATGGCGTGGCCGGCTTTCTTACAATTTCCCGATAGCGAATTGTTGGCGGGGCGCAAAACCCTGATTATCGACGACGTATGGGGCAGTGGGCGCACCAGCATCGCCGTCCGTGGGCGCGTTGAGGGCGCGGGCGGCACGCCGTACAACTGCGTGCTGCACTACAACCCATATCGCTCGCTGTTCATCAAGAGTAAGCCGGATTTTTTCGCAGCCACCACTGACGCCTATATCGTGTTTCCGTGGGAACTGGATAGGGGTGTGGAAGGAATCGACATGCTCACCCCGCAGCCAGAGAGTTAAAAACGCCGATGCCCTCGCACCAGTTCGCACAGGCGGGGGCATCTTATCGTTATTCTTGTGGGATGCTCCACTTGATGGCTGTGCCGTCGAAACTGGCGGTATAGAGCGCCGTCCCATCGCTGCTGAATTCGACACTGTATACCCCAGCCGTATGACCTTCCAAGCGGGTGATGGTCGCGCCTGTGCGGGCGTTCCATAAGCGGACAGCGCCACTTTCGCGTCCGGTGACAGAGCCGGTTGCCAGCACATCTCCGGCGGGGTTGAAGGCTACGGCATAGAAGATGTCACCATCCACCGTGAGCGTATTTTCTTGAAGTCCGGTGATGAGGCTCCATAAACGCACCGTGCCGTCTTGGCTGGCGCTGGCGAGTCGTGCGCCATCAGCGCTGATGGATAAGCCGTAAACCTCGGTGGTATGACCGACGAAACTGAGCATGGATGCGCCGGTCTCAGCGTTCCAAAGGCGCATCGCACCCGCCTCGCCCGCCCCGACCAGCGATGACCCGCCCGGCGTGTAAGCCAGCGCGAAGACGCGCCCGAATCCGCCTTCAATCGCGCTTCTTTCCCCGCCAGCGTCGGCATCCCATAATCGAATTATCCCGTCCTGACCGCCGCTTGCGATGGTTTTACCATCGGGGCTGAAGGCCATGGACAAAATATTAGAGCCGTGTTCGCCAATCGTGGCGATGGCGGTTCCGGTTATCGCATCCCAGACGCGCACGCGCCCGTTAACCTCACCCGTAGCAAAGACCAAACCATCAGGGCGCAACGCCATCGCGCTCGTCCCACCCACCACGCGGACCAATTTTTCGGTATTGGTGGCGACATCGAACACGCGCACATTGCCACGTGCTTCCGCGGCTACCACGCGGCTGCCGTCCCGCGTCACGCCGATGTCTGCCAACGGGAGGCCGAATTCACGCAACAGGGCGAAATTTGTCCCGTTATTGGTGCGAAAGACCCGCAAAGCATCGCCATTACCCGCCGTCACCATCAGTTGACCATCAGGGCTAAAAACCAGCTCGCTTGGCATAGTTTCAAGGGTACGAATGAGGATTCCGGGCGCGCCTGTTTCGGTGTTCCACATCCGCAATGTGCCGTCTTCGCTGGCGGTAGCGATGGATTGTCCATCGGGGCTGAACGCGATGACGCCGACCCAGTTGATATGTCCGGTCAGGGTATTGCGCTCGCGTCCGGTCAGGATGTTCCAAATTCGGACAGTGTTATCGAAACTGACCGTCCCCAATAACGTCCCGTCTGGGCTGAAAGCGACATCCATGACCGAGGAACTGTGTCCGACAAATACTTCGACTTGTTCGCCTGTTTCGACGATCCACAATTGAGCAGTGGTATCGGTTGTGCCAGTCGCAATGGTCGTCCCATCGGGGCTGAAGCTGACGGAGGTGACAGGGCCGGGTGCGGTGATGGTGCGCCGTAGCACGCCGCCGCTGTCCCAAATCCGTGCGGTGCTATCAAAGCTGGCGGTGGCGATGAATCGCCCATTGGGAGAATAGGCCACTTCGGTGATATAGGCGCTATGCGCCAGTAAAGACGAGCGCTCGCTGCCTGATTCGATGTCAAGCAGATGGACGACACCACGGCTATCGCCCAACGCAATCGTGCGACCATTGGGGGAGAGCGCAAGCGCGGTAGGCGTATAAGTTGATTTGATGAAGCGCGGGGGGATAAGGAAATCGGTGGGGTCATACAGCCATACACCGACGGAAGACGCCACAGCCATGAGTGACCCATCCGGCAAAAAAGCGACATCACGGGCGCTTCCCCGCCCAAAACGAGCGACTTCGCGCATGGTGGCCGCGTTTTCTGGGGTGAGTATCACACTTTCTTGTGCAGTAGCGGGCAGCATCACACACAAGATAAGTAGGAATAAAGCCAAGCGCCGCATACGACCCCCTTAAATAACACCTGAAACAAAACACATTAGACTGCCTATAGTTTAACGTGCAGTGAGACCGCTTGACAGTATAGGAAACAGGTTGCCTGTGGATTTGAAGCCGCAACACGCGCTAATGCGCTGCTTTGAGGCCGGAAACACTGTATTACTGCGATGCGTCGGGCAAACGCATCAGCTCTCAAATCTCAGCCGACGCCCCATAACATTGTCTTCCCTCATGCGCCTAATGTGGAATGATTCCCATTAATTCTCCACACGAGGCAAATCAGAGGCCGTTGATGTTTCCGTTTTAGCCCTCATCCCCGCCCCTTCTCCCTCAGGGTGAGGAATTTAGGGTGAGGGCTAAAGCGCCTAAAAGCAGCAAATCATTTGACATCAGACATCTCGTCCAAAGTTTGATGTGTTTGCCCTACCGCGATGCGACTCTGTTATTTAACGGCGCGTTGATTTCCGGCATAATAGCAGGAATGATGCGTCAGCGGGGCGCGCACTCTTTTTTCTGCCCCTGAAAAGACAATCGAGGATGAACAGTATGAATTCGAAAATGACCAAACCCGTTTTGGCAGAGTTTTTAGGGACGTTTACGCTCGTATTCGTCGGTGCGTGTGCGGTGGTGATGGCGGGGCAGTTCGGGGTGATGTTGCCCGCTTTCGCGCATGGGTTTGCGGTTTTGGGCGGGGCGTTCATGTTTGGCGCAATTAGCGGCGCACATTTCAATCCGGCTGTGACTTTTGCGATGCTGATTACCCGAAACATTGACCTGATGAAAGCCATCTTCTATTGGCTTGCCCAATTTGCTGGCGCGATTCTGGCGGGCTTGTTAGTCGGGTATCTGACTGGCGGATTCGGCGAGACATTGGGCAGCATCGACCCCAACACCGATTTCGTCAAGGTGGTCATATTTGAGGCGATTATGACCTTCTTCTTGGTCAGCGCAATCTTCCAGACGGCGGTACATGGTCGTGCCGGAAACCTCGCGCCCATCGTCATTGGCTTGACCCTGACCATGGCAATTATGGCGGGCGGCGCTTTCACAGGGGCGGGCTTAAACCCCGCACGCACGTTTGGATCAGCGCTGGCTGCGGGCAATTTAAGTTATCTGGCGCCTTATTTCGTCGGGCCAGCACTCGGCGCAGCCGTTGCAGCACTACTGCACACGTACTTTTTAGGCGATAAATAAGACGTTAAATAGTAACCAATGGTGCGGGTGTTTATCCCCTCACCCGGTTCACCTGTCGGTGAACCGTCCCTCTCAGCCTTCGGCGGCTTCGCGCACAAGGGACGAGGGGCAAAAAAACGCGCAAAAATCCCTCTCGCCACCCTGTGGGTGAGGGGGATATGGGGCGTCAAACAGATTCCGAAATCCCTCTCTTTAATGATTGGCACCATTGGTTATTAAAACGGGAGTCGCATTTTCAACGCATCCCATCAATTTTTAGACAGGCGGCCACGGGTAGTGCATCCCTCTATCGTCCGCTTTGGGGTAGCGTCCCGATTTCAGAATCCGTTCGATGCGATGTTGGAAAGCGGTGATTTCCCCCGACACCAAATGAGTACTCAATTGAGCCGTGAGCGGGTCTGACTCATCACAAATCCGGTCACGCAGGGCGTGTAAATCGCTGAGGATGCGCGGCTGCACCTCCTCGGTTTGGAAGTCCCACACCACCGTCCGTAGCTTGTGGGCGACATTGAAGGTCAGGCCGTTATCAATCGCCCAGATGCGCTCATGCTCACCCAACAAGATATGACCGCCTTTGCGGTCTGCATTGTTGGTGATGCAGTCGAACGCGCACAAAAACTTCAACTGAGATTTGACTCGCTCGCCAAAGGTGAAGTAATTTTCCACGGGGTCGTGGTCAATAAACCATTGAAAGCTGCCGAGACCGTTGGGGCCGTCACGCATGACCGTGGGCGGGACGAGATTCCATCCCAACACCTCACTCATCAAGTGTGAAGCCACCTCACGGTCTGCCAGCGTGCCGTCTGGAAAATCCCACAACGGGCGTTCGCCCCGTCGGGGTTTATAGACCGCGTTATGTTCCATCGTCCCGTTTTTCAAGGTGACGAGGAAGGTGTAATTGGAGCTATTTCTGATGAGACCGTGGACTTCGGTCAAGTCACCGTGAGTTAGGAGGTCTAACGCGGCCTGTGCATCAAACGGCTGCGGCGTGCTGCTTGCGTTGTCGTTATGGTCGTCCATGGTCAGCCCCCACTCATCATTCATCACTCCGGACTCGTTAGTTCGATTCTAAGTCCAATAGTAGACTAAACGACCATTAAGACGTGGGTCAACCCGCCCCTGTTTTACGGTGTCGCTGCCATGCGCGCTGAGGGCTTTCATCTGCTCACGGGTACACCACAGCCGCACCACACTGGGGCGGGCGCTATCGTCTTCTGCGTCGTCTGTTTCATCGTCGTCATCGTCATCAAACGCAAACGGGTCAGGTTCTACATCGTCGCCGAGTTCGTTCTCACGTTCCGGCTGCCCCAACATGAGTTCTTGAGCGATGAGGACGATGCGGTCTTCGCCTTCATCATATCCCAACCCCATGCGCGAAACGCGGAATAACGGTTCGATGGGTTCATGTAAATCCATATCCATCCGCGACATATCTACGCTTGGGGCGATGCCCTTACGCTCGTCGAGGTCGTCTAAGAGTTCGCGCAGGGCTTCGCCCAGCGCCCACGCCTGTTCCTTTTCAATCACCATCGACAGCAGGCGACGGCCTTGTCCGGCTTGGATGTAAAAGGTGCGTTGCCCTTTGGGGCCGATTGTCCCGATGGTGACAAAATCCACCGGATTGAGGTCAATTTCAATGTTTGGCATGGGAGGTCTTAAGCCTTATGCTCGCGTTTTGGCTGCCGTAGGTGGGCGATGTCATTGACCCCGACCACGTAGGGCGCACCGTGTCCTAATTGTACCGTACTGATTGATGCGGTGGAAATCTCGAGACGTTGAAAAGTATCGATGTGCATCCCCAAGAAATGCGACAATATCAGCTTAATCACATCGCTATGACTAAAGAACGCGATGAGTTGCGCCGGATGTTGATAGACCAATTGTTCAATCGCATGAACCGCCCTGTATTGGGCATGACTGAACGACTCGCCGTTGGGGAACGTTGCGCGGGATGGGGTGTGCTGTACGACCTCCCACAGCTTGCGCTTGCGAAGTTCCGACAAACTCATGCCTTGCCACTCGCCAAAATCAACTTCTTTGACGCCTTCACAGGTATTCAAGGGCAGATGCGGATGATGGGCTTGCACGGCTTGTCCGGTCTCAAAAGCGCGTTCCAGCGGGCTGGTATAGAGCGCCTTCAGGGGGGCTTCGGCCAACCGTTGACCGAGCGCTTCGGCTTGGGCGATACCTTCTTCATTCAAGTGGACGCCGGGCGTCCACCCAGCCAACTTACCGGTCTTGACGTAATCATTGACCGCGTGGCGGATGAGCAAAACTGTGGTCATCTGGTTTCTCCGTGTCCGGTCTATCATATACAAATCAGGCGCGGGTGGGGAGATGGTGTTTCATGAGAAGGGTAAGAAGCCATTTGAAAATTCGACATCAGACCCGATTCGCTAGGTATGGATGGCAGGGGGCGCGCACACGGGTGCGACCCTACGAAATTTCCGATGATATGCCTAATGTGGAATGATTTCCCTGAGTCGTCACACGAGGCAAACGATGGAAAACAAAAGTCCCTTGACGTTTCGGTTTTAGCCCTCACCCTCAGGGCGAGGGGCTTAAAACCACCCCTTCACCCCTTCTCCTTCAGGGAGAAGGGGCGGGGGATGAGGGCTAAAGTGGTTAAAATTAATGAATCATTTCACATCAGACATGATGATGTGTCTTTACAGCGGTGTCACCGGATGCCCCGCCCATAAAATATGGTCGGATATTGAATATTCAAACGACCTGTAATTGGCGTTGTTGTCACCGACGGACGACAGGTTGGGCAGTGGAAGGCATCCCCAGCGAATATTGGCTACAGCCAGCGCCTTGAATGGGTAGGGTGATGGTATTTGAGTAAGCGGATTGGCGTTGCGTGGTAGGTTTAGAATCATGTTAGACTGCTCGTAATGCTCGTCATTCAAGGAGCCGCCCATGATGCCAAAACTGTCAAAAGTCGTCGCGTTTTTACTGACTTGCGTCTTTATCATCCCGCTATCCGTCAGCGCCGCACAAGATGCGGGTTGCATCGGGACGTTACCGGGTCGCCTGACATTAGGCGGCTTGGGACGGGTATTGCCCGGCACGGTCAATAATTTGCGCGCCACCCCCAGCACGGAGGGGGAAATTGTGGGGATTATTCCGCCGTATGCGATATTTACGGTAGCGGATGCGCCAGTTTGTGCCGAGGGATATACGTGGTGGTTTATCACCTACCCCGATTCGGAAACTTACGCATGGGTGGCAGAAGCCAGTAACACCGATTATTGGCTGGAGCCGTATACTCACCCAGAGCCGGAAACGTTGCTCACCCCGAGGGATACGGAAGGCCAAGCGGTAATAGAGGTGTCGTATCAGGGGATTTCGTTTAGCCTTCCGCGTGAGTTCGCGGCTGGTGTGATGGTAGAACATGCTTACCCGAACATCATCTCCAACAGCATGTCGAGTCCGATGGCGGGCAGCCCCATCCCTGATGGCTTGATTTTTACGTTTTTGGATGCTGATGAGCAATTTCTAAACACGCGAATCGCGGTTTATGCGCTGGCGGATTTCGCCAAGCTGCCGGACGGTGTGCCGGACATCTTGACCCATTTGAAAGACCTCATTGATTCTAAGGGTGAGCCAGATACATCATTGGCTTACAGCGGGGCATATTTGACCCTGTTACCGGACATGAATCCGCCGACCTTGTTCCAAGATGTTTACCGTTATATCGACTTCCAGAACGGTAGCGGCTTGAGCTATTTCGCGGCTTACTCGTTTGGTGTCGAACCGATTAATTACCTGACCTATACCTATACTGGCCTGACCACAGACGGCTTGTATTACGTCACGCTGCAACAGCCGATGTCGGTTACACCGATGGACATTATCGACACCGAAAATATGGATTGGGAGGCGTTTGAGTCCAATTTCGAGACCTACCGCGACGAACTTTCCGTGAGATTGAGCGTAGCCGCGCCGGAAGATTTCACCCCGAATCTCGACGTGCTGGACTCGATTATCATGTCACTCGACATCCAGCCCGCGCCGTAATCGCACACGATGATGGGTTAAAAAGACGGCGCACGCGATAAAAGGTGCGCCGTCTTTTTTTCAATGTTGACTTTGACTTAAGGCACAAGCTCAAACGATTCCGCCAGCGCCCACCCCTCAATACCATCGGGGGCGCGGACTTTGAGCCATTTATTCCCGTCCCCGCCGATGTCGATAATCTCGCCCGTTTCGCCGCTGGATAGCGTGGTCATGATGCTGCTGAAATCTGCTGGATTTCTCCGCAACGGAATGTCCGACAGCCCCCTCACCCGCATCCCCACAGACGGCACAACTGGCGCAGGGGTGGCGGTATCGGTGGGTTGGGGGGTGTTGGTCGATACGATGATAATCGACTCGTTGGTTGTTTGTTGGGTGGGCGTTGGCGTAGCCGGATTCGGCGCGGCTGGCATGAGCAATGAAGCCATCAACATGCCCCCCGCCACCACCAAGACAGCCACAATCGCTGTGATGACTTTCCGGTCTAGGGACGCAGATTTTTGTTGCAAATCATCGGCAGAGGGCGTGTCGGCACGCGGGATAAGCGGCGCGTATTGGCTTTCATGAGTCGGGATGCGAACTGGCTCACTCCAAGCCTCCTTGACGGGCGGCATCAGCGGGGTCGGGTCGATGGTGAACTGGAAAAAGCCAGTTGATGCACGCTGGTTGGGCGTGACTGTCTCCATGAACGCCTCGGCAAACTCAGTACATGACGACCAGCGTTTGGTGATGTCTTTTGCCATCGCCCGTCCCAGCACTACCATCGTCTCATTAGGCAGCTCAGGCCGTAAGGTATAGATGGGGGTGGGGTCGTCTTGCAGATGTTTATACATCAAGGCCGGTGTATTGATGGCCTCAAAGGGCAGCCGTCCGGTCAGGGTGTTATAGATAGTCACTGCCAGCGCGTATTGGTCAGAAGCGGGGCGGGCGTCCTCGCCTTTCCACTGCTCCGGCGGCATATAGGATGGGCTGCCCATCGCCATGCCCGCGCCGGTCAGGTTGCTCTGAGTTTGATGAAGCATCTTGGCGATGCCGAAATCGACCAGATAACCCACACCATTTTCGTCAAAGACCAGATTGGCAGGTTTGATGTCCCGATGGATGACCCCTTTACTGTGCGCGTAATCAAGCGCCGAGCCGATGCCCAATAAGAGGTCTGCGACTTCCGCCAATGACGGCGGAGAGGTCGGGCGCTGGCGGATACGTTGCTCCAATGAGCCGCCCGATAGCATCATCATCACGATATAGGTCAGGTCTTCGTGTTGACCTGAATCGTAAATGGTGATGATATGTGGGTGATGGAGGTTGGCGGACACTGTCGCCTCACGTCTGAAACGTGCGAGATAGCCTTCGGTTTTGGTCAATTCCGACGACATAATCTTGATAGCGACATCGCGCTCCAAACTGATCTGATAGGCGTGATATACCCTGCCCATCCCCCCGCCGCCCAACGGTTTTACAATTTCATACTGCCCGATGGTCTTACCAATCAGCGCGTCATCACCCATATACAAATCCGCCTTTTACATTTTAGGGCTTTAGCCCCCGAGAAAGCCACGCCACTTTAGTGGCAGTGGATGAAAGCGTTTTTGGCTTTAGCCAGAAATGACTTTGTAGATTATATTATTGGTATGAAATATCGCCACGCAGAAAGGTCTGTAGGCGTGGGGCTGAAAACCTTCAAGTACCGACTGTACCCGACGCCTGCACAGGAAAAGTGCCTGTTCAATACGCTTGTCGTCTGCCGCCACTTCTACAATATGTGCTTGGAGGAACGGAAAACAGCTTATCAGCTTGAAGGTCGTAGCGTCAGCAAATCCGATCAAGAAAAAATGGCTATTCGTTATCGTCAGACCTTCCCGCAAGCCAAAGCCGTGTTTTCCCAAACGCTCCAATCGGTTGCGGATGACTTAGACAAGGCCTTCAAAGCCTTTTTTCGTCGGGTGAAAGCAGGCGAGAAACCCGGTTATCCGCGCTTCAAAGGA
>Ga0164241_10005861_pt1 | contig 11339 bp, 12 predicted proteins | sample OricomyardsoilBY_FD_108780 | JGI IMG/M metagenome (GOLD analysis project Ga0164241, IMG submission 108780) | Backyard soil microbial communities from Emeryville, California, USA - Original compost - Back yard soil (BY) | ecosystem: Environmental > Terrestrial > Soil > Unclassified | place: USA... | reverse complement strand
GCGAGTGAGCTGGCGGGCGCGTACCAGAAGGTGATCAACGCGCTGTCGCTGAAGGCGATCGACATCGACATCGAGGACCAGGAGGTCGCCAGTGCCGCCGTACGGCAGAAGGTGATCGACGCGCTGAAGATCGTCGAGCAGAACAACCCCGGTATCGCGACGTACCTGACCTTCGGTACGACGACCTCCGGGCCGGACGGCAACGGCCAGGACCTGATCCGGCGTGGTGCGGCCTCCGGGCTGAACCTCGACGGCTGGGTGATCATGCCCTTCGACTTCGGCGGCGGCTCGACCACCATGGGCACGCTGACCCGGCAGGCGGCCGACGGGCTGAAGAACCAGGTCAAGTCGGCCTACGGCCTGAGCGATGACGCGGCGTACCGCAAGATCGGCATCTCGTCGATGAACGGGATCACCGACGTCGCCGGTGAGCGGGTGAACCTGTCCGACTTCGAGTCGATGCTGTCCTACGCGAGCGAGCACCACCTCGCGCGGTTCACGTTCTGGTCGGTCAACCGCGACCGTCCGTGCAACGGCGGCGGCGCGGACACCTGCTCCGGCGTGCCGCAGCAGGCCTGGGACTACACCAAGGTGATCGGCCGCTACCGCGGCTGACCGGCGTCCTCGTCAGTGGCCTGTCCGGAGACCTTCCGGGCAGGCCACTGCCGCATTTGACCCTCCGGTTACCGGAGGGTGGAAGCTTGTCGCATGACGGCAACGGTGACGGTCGGCGAGTTCTCCCGCTTGACCCATCTCAGTGTGAAGACTCTGCACCACTACCACGAGATCGGGCTGCTGGCGCCCGATTCGGTCGACCCGTCATCGGGCTATCGCCGCTACGCCACCGCTCAGGTGGAGACGGCGCTCCTGATCCGTCGGCTGCGCGAGCTCCGGATGCCGTTGCCGGACGTCCGGGAGCTGGTGGAGTCCTCCGACGGTGCCAAGCGTGAGGAGACTCTGCGGACGCACCTGGAGCGGATGGAGCAGGAGCTCGCGCACACCCGTGAGGTCGTCACCTCGCTGCGGCAACTGCTGACCCCCGGGCAACCGTCGCTCGACGTCGAGTACCGGTTCATCCCCGCGTTCCGCGCGTACGGCGTGCGAGGGCAGGTCGAGCGCGAGGAGATCGGGCTGTGGTGTGAGTACGCCTTCGGACGGCTCAACGCGGTGGCCGGGGAGATCAGGGCCACCGCCGGCGCGACGTACAGTGACGAGTTCTTCGCCGAGGACGCGGGCGAGGTGGTCGCGTTCCTCCCGGTCGCGCCGGACCAGGCGCCGGCCGACGGTGTCGAGCTGGTGGATCTGCCCGGTGGGTTCTTCGCGATCGCCGTCCACAGCGGGCCGCTCACCGACTTCGACCGCAGCTACGCCGCGCTCGGCACCCATGTCGCCGAGCACTGCGAGGGCACGCCGGGACCGATCCGCGAGCTGTACGTCGTCGGCCCCGGGGACGAGTCCGATCCCGCCACCTATCGAACCGAGATCTGCTGGCCGATCCAGCGCATCCCTGCACCGAAAGGCTGAACCATGTCCATCACCCTCGAGCACGTCACCTTCGACTGTGCCGACGCGACCGCCCTGGCGACCTTCTGGGCCGGGGTCCTCGAGCAGCAAGTCGATGCTGGCGGCAACGAGTTCTTCGCCACCGTGAACAAGGCCGGCGACGGCACGGCGCTAATGTTCGTCCAGGTGCCCGAGCCGCGCACCGTCAAGAACCGCCTGCACCTGGATCTGGCCACCACCACGTGGTCGGCCGAGATCGACCGCCTGGTCGCGCTCGGCGCCAAGCGCCTCGACGAATACGACGAGTACGGCGCCCACTGGGTCACGATGGCCGACCCCGAAGGCAACCTCTTCGACCTCGCCGAGATCCGCTAGCAGGCCGCTGGGGTGCCTCGGCCGACGGCCGGCCGTGGACGCGGGGCATTGCCAGGCGGGTGTCAGGGGAGCAGTGTGGATGGCGACCGGTGGCGCCACCGGGGCGCTGCCCCGAGGTGAAGGGGGTGGATCGTGTACGCGCGTTCCACCACGATCAACGCCGGGCCGGGATCGATCGACGCCGGCATCGCGCAAGTGCGTGACGAAGTGATGCCGATGCTCCAGGAAATGGCCGGCTGTATCGGGCTGTCCATGCTGGTCGACCGGGAGTCCGGCCGCTGCATCACTACGAGCGCCTGGCAGTCACAGGAGGCGATGCGGGCCACTGACGAAGAGCTCCGGCCCGTCCGGGAGCGGCTGGCGGCGACTGTCGGCGGCACTCCACAGGTGCAGGAATGGGAGATCGCCGTACTGCACCGTGATCACCGTTCGGCGGCCGGCGCGTGCGTCCGGGCGACCTGGGTGATGGTCGACCCCGCGAACCTGGACCGGGCGATCGACGTCTACAAGCTGGCGTCGCTGCCGAGGCTCGAGGACCTGGCGGGTTTCTGCAGCGCCAGCCTGCTCGTCGACCGTGCCTCCGGTCGTGCGGTCTCGTCGGTGACCTACGACAGTCAGGAGGCGATGGACGACAACCGCGAAGCCGCCGCCTCGATGCGTTCGTCCACCACCAAGGATGCCGGCGCGGAACTCCTCGACCTGGGCGAGTTCGAACTGGCCATCGCCCACCTGCGGGTCCCCGAACTCACCTGACGCGCCCAGCCTCGGAGAGCGCCGTGCGACGGTCCGGAGAGAGGGACGGGCCGTCGCGCGGGGTCAGTCCATCGTGTCGAGGTGGGCCTCGAGGGCATCCAGGCGGTGGTGCCACAGATCACGGTAGGGCTCGAGCCACGCGTCGATCTCCGCCAGCGGCGCGGGGCGCAGGCGGTACCACCGTCGCTGGGCGTCCTGGCGGACCTCCACCAGCCCGGCGTCCCGCAGTACCTTCAGATGTTTGGACACCGCGGGCTGGCTGAGCGACAGTTCGTCGACCAGGTCGCCGACCGGTCGCTCGCCGGCCCGCAACAGATCGAGGATCTCCCGGCGCCGTGGCTCGGCCAGCACCTCGAACGTAGTTGCCATACGAGGAATATAACCCGGCTTCACCGCGGTCCTGGGGTTCAGAGGTCGTGGCCGAAGGTTGCGGTGAAGGCCTCACGGAAGAGGGCGGGGAGGTCTGGGGTGTCTTCGTCGGAGGCCCAACGGAGCAGGGCGATGTGGGCGACGCCGAGGCAGGCGCCGGCCGCGGCGCGGGCCTGGAACTCGATGGCGGGATCGTCGGCGCCGATCGCGGCGACAAGGGCTTCCTGCAGCCGGTACTGACTGTCGAGGTGGCGGGCCTGGAGGGCCGGGGTCGAGATCATCAGCCGCAGCCGGGCGAGCAGGAGTTCCCGGTCGTGCGTGGCCGCGAGGTCGAACGTGGCCAGCACGGTCCGCCCGATCCGGTCGGCCAGTGATCCGGTCGCCGGGAGTTCGCTGATCGCCGTGGCGGCCAGTTGGTCGAAGTCGTCGTACAGGACGAGGTCTTCCTTGGTGGGGAAGTGCCGGTAGACGGTCATCGCGGAGACGCCGGCCGCGTCGGCCACGTCGTTGACCGTGGTCGCGTCGTACCCGCGGCCGGCAAACAGCCGGACCGCCTGCCGCTGGATCCGCTGTCGCGTCTCGGCGCGCTGGCGCTCCCTCGGACTCATGTGGTAGATACTAACATTATGATAGTTTCTAACATGAACGAGAGAGTGGCGCTGGTGACCGGTGCCTCACGGGGGATCGGGCGTGCGATCGCGGAGCGGCTGGCCGCGGACGGTGCCGAGGTGGCGGTGCACTACAACCGCGACAAGGCCGGCGCCGAGGAGACGCTCGAACGCATCGGTGGTCGGGGGTTTCTGATCGGGGCGGAGTTCGGCGTCCCCGGTGATGTCGACGAGGTGTTCGCGCAACTGTCGGAAGGATTGGCCGGGCGGCCGCTGGATGTCCTGGTCAACAATGCAGCGGCGCCTCCGGCCGCGCCGATCGAGTCCGACACCGAGGATGCGTTCGACGCACTGTTCGCGGTCAACGTCAAAGCGCCGTACTTCCTGATCCAGAGGTTGCTGCCGGTGCTGCGCGACGGTGGCCGGATCGTCTCGGTCTCGTCCGCCGTGACCCGGGTCGCGAATCCGGCGCAGACGTCGTTCGCGATGACGAAAGGTGCATTGGAGACGATGAGTCTCGCGCTCGCGCAGGCGGTCGGGCGGCGCGGGATCACCGTGAACACGGTCGCTCCCGGGGCGACCAGGACCGACGCGAACGCGGCGTTCTTCGAGGGCCCGGGGCTGTCGGAGTTCCTGGCCGGGATCACCGCGCTCGGTCGGGTCGGACGTGGTGAGGACGTCGCGGATGTGGTCGCCTTCCTCGCCTCCGATGACGCCCGCTGGATCACCGGCCAGGTGCTCGACGCGAGTGGCGGCCTCCACCTCGGCGCCGCTGTCGCGGTGTGATCGGGGGTTTTCCCCCAGTCTGTACGGTGGAAATCCCAGTCTCGAGACGGCGGTTGGCCGCACTGTGTGGAGGGTGTTCGCGCGCCTGGCGTCGTCAGCATGTTCACGACGACGGACCAGGTGATGATGACCGCGCTGCAGGCGACACAGGAACCGACCGGTGGGGTGGCCGGCTGGGCCATCGACCTGATGGAGCGGCTCGGTGCACCAGGCGCCGGACTCGCGGTGGCGCTGGAGAATCTCTTCCCGCCGTTGCCCAGCGAGGTCATCCTGCCGCTGGCCGGCTTCGCGGCCAGTCGCGGCGATCTCGGCCTGGTGAGCGCGATCGTCTTCACCACGCTCGGGTCGCTCGTCGGTGCCCTCGCCTTGTACGGCGTGGGTGCGGGGTTGGGTCGTGATCGGACCAGGGCCGTGGCGGGGAAGCTGCCGCTGATGAAGCTCGAGGACGTGGACAAGGCCGAGGCGTGGTTCGACCGGCACGGGCCGAAGGCGGTACTGATCGGGCGGCTGGTGCCTGTGGTGCGCAGCCTGATCTCGGTGCCGGCCGGTGTCGAGCGGATGCCGGTGGTGTTGTTCGGGCTGCTGACCGCGTTCGGGAGCCTGATCTGGAACTCGCTGTTGATCGTCGCGGGCTATCAACTCGGTGAGCGGTGGCACGTGGTGGAGTCGTCGGTGGGTGTCTTCCAGTGGGTCGTGATCGCCGGTGCGGTGGCCGCGGTGGCCTGGTTCGTCGTGGTGAAGGTCCGCGCCGGGCGTTCGGATCCTGAGAAAGTCAAGTAGCAAGCTCGACTTTGACTACGCTCGATCCATCACTACCGAGCTCAGGAGATGGATCAGATGCCCTCAGTCGCGTTCGAACCGCAGGTCGTTGCGGATCCACCGGTCTGGCCGCAGTCGGTCGTCACCGTCGTGGGCAACCCGAGGCCGGGCTCGCGGACGGCCGCCGCGGCGGCGTCGGTCGCGGAGTTGCTCGCCTCCGAGCTCGGTACGCCGTACCGGATCGACGAGCTGATCGACCTGGTGACGTTCGCGCCGGCGATCTTCCAGGGCGATCAGGCCGGGTCGACGGAAGGTGCGGCGCTGGAGAGCGCCGTGGACCTGGTGTCGTCGGCCTCGGTGCTGGTGGTGGCGACGCCCGTGTACAAAGGCAGTTACACCGGCTTGCTGAAGAGTTTCCTCGACGTACTGCGTCCGCAGGCGCTGGCCGGCGCGGTCGTCGTGCCGGTGACGGTGTCCGCCGCGCCGAGTCACAAACTGCTCGCCGACCAGCACCTTCGGCCGGTGCTGGCCGAGTTGGGCGCCAGCGTCCCGGTGCCGGGCGTGGTCCTGGAGGAGCGGGACCTCGAGGACCTGCAGGTCGTGCTGTCCACCTGGATCCGCGACAACGCAGGCATCATCCAGGCCACCACCATCGCCCTCCAACCAGTCGCAGAACCAACTCCTGCCCGCTAGCGCGCGACCAGCACCCGGGGTCGGTTCTACGGTGAGTGGATGGACGATCGGGAGCGGATCGAGCGGAACCGCGACCACAGTCTCTGGCGGCTGCCGGGCGATCCGATTCCTCTCCTGCTGACCTGTCTGGCTCGGTCAGTCGGTGTGGGTGTGTTGGGTGGGGGAGTGCCGGAGGGCCGCGGTGGCGGGGACAAGGGTTGAGGCGAAGGTGAGCAGGGCCGCTGCGCCGATGATCGCCCCGAAGATCCACAGCGGTCCGGTGGGGATGGCGCTGGTGGAGACAGTGGCGGAGAACGGGAGCAGGCAGGCCAGGGCCACCAGGGTGCCGAGGGTGACGCCGGTCAGTGTGACCAGCGTGCTCTCGGTGGTCAGCATGCGGAGGACCTGGGCGCGAGTGGAACCCGTGAGCCGTTGCAGGGCGAACTCGCGGCGGCGGCGCAACGTGGTCGAGACCAGCGTGTTGACCACCGAGACCGCGGTGTACGCGATCAGCATTCCGACGAGCATGTAGTTGACCCAGGCCTGCGTCTGCAGGTCTTCGGCATTGGCGGCGACCAGCGTGTCGCGATCGGCGACCTGTACGCCGGGGTGCGCGGCAGCCAGCTTCGCAAGCCCCGGCCGTGCGTCGGCACCCGGTGTGGAGCGGACCAGGATCTGCTTGGTCAACCCGTCGGTGGTGTGGGCGGCGACCAGTTCGGCCGGCAGGATGATGCTCTCGTAGCCGCGCTCGGCCGCGAAAGTGGCGACCACCCGCAACGTCACCGAGGCGCCGTCGCCCAGCGTCATGGTGATCTCCGACCCGACACCGCGCTGCATCTTCCCTGCCACGTACTCGGGCAGCGCCACGGTCGAACCGGTCAGGCCGGCGAGTGATCCGCCCGTCAACCGCACAGGCGCCGTACCGTCCTTCCCCTGGGCATCGACCCCGAGCAGCGGGGCGCCGTCCTCGTCGAACGGTGCGTTGCGAGGCTCGTCGATGACCCCGGTACTGCGGACGAACGCCGACGCACTCGCCACACCGGGAACCGCGCGGACCTGGTCGACCAGCGCCGGCGACATGCCGGCCTCGGAGACCAGCACGGAGTCCGCCCGCAGATCGCGGGTGAAGGCTTCGGAGGCCGCGTGCACCTGGGTCGTCTGCATGTAGAGGTTGGCGGTCGAGATTCCGACGGCGAGCATCACCGGCATCACGGCGGCCGACATCGCGACCGAGCGCGCCGTGACGTTGCGGATCGCCAGCCGACCGTTGACCCGGGTCAGCAGTTGCACCGGCCAGCGCCAGATCGCGAGTACGGCCTTGGTCCAGAACGGACCGAGCAGTGCGACACCGATGGCCCAGCAGAGCACGGACGGACCGGCGGTCGCGCCGGCGAGCGGACCGGTCATGACGGCCGCGGTGACGATCAGCAGTGCCAGGCCACCACCGAGGAACAGCAGGCCGAACAGCAGACGCACCCAGCCGAACCACTTCCGCTGCAGCGACGCCTCCATCAGCGCCTCGACCGGACGGATCTTCGCGGACTTGCGGGCTGCGATCAGCGCGGCGCCGATCGCCGCGAGGACGGCCGCGCCCGCGCCGGCCGCGAACGGGATCATGCCCTGGGAGAACTCGATGACCGGTGATGCGACCCCGTGCGAACCGAGCTCGTCGAACAGGAACCGGCCCAGGAAGACGCCGGGTACCACGCCGACCAGGACCGCCGGGATCGACACCAGCAGGGACTCGCCGAGGATCATCCGCCGGACCTGACCGGGCGTCGTACCGATGCCGCGGAGCAGGGCGAACTCGCGCTCGCGGTGCTGGGCGGACAGGGCCAGCGTGGACGCGACGACGAACATCATCGTCATCGCCGCGATACCGCCGAAGGACCCGGCGATCGAGATCAGGGCGATCCGCTGCGACTCGGTGCCGGGGTGCTCGGCCAGGCCGCGGTCGATGCCGGTCTGGACGGTGATGCCACCGTCGAGAGCCTTGATCCGGTCCTTCACGGCATCGACATCGGTGCCAGGAGCAACCAGTACGCCGACGTCCGCGAACCGGGCCGGGTTGCCGGCCAGCTGAGCAGCCTGCCGATCGGAGAAGAAGGCATGACCGGCGGGTCCTCTGGCGATCCCGCTGACCGTGAAGGTCTCGGGGCTGCCGTCGATGACGAACGTGACCCGGTCGCCGACCCCGGTGCCCGGGGCGGTGGTGACGACCTGACCAGCGGTCGGTGCACGACCGGAGGCCAGGTGGTACGGCGCCAGTGCGGCGGAGGACCAGTTGTGGCCTTCGGCAACCGTCAGGCCCTTGGCCCGGACCATCGACGCCGGGAAGGTGAGATCGCCGATCGCGGCCGAAACCCCTTCGACTGAACGGATCTTGGCCACCAGTTCGGTCGGAACGCCGACGCGCTCCGGCAGTGCGGTCGCGTCCTCGGCGCCGGGCCGCAGGTGGGACTGTTTGCCGGTCACAACGATCGGTGCACCGGCGAGGCGCTCGGGGTTGACATTGGAGCGGATCCCGGTCTCCATCAGACCGCCGCAGGCCATCACGATCGCGGTGCCGAACACGACCGCGACGAAGGTGGCGACGAACCCGCCCTTGCGAAAACGCAGGGTGCGAACGGCGAGGCGCATCATCGGGCCACCGCCCGCAGGGTGGACCGCGCACCGAGGTGGGTCATCCGGTCGGCCACTTCCTCGGCCGTCGGCGCGATCAGGCTGCCGGCCAGTACGCCGTCGGCCAGGAACACGACCTGGTCGGCGTACGAGGCGGCGACCGGGTCGTGGGTGACCATCACGACCGTCTGACCCTGGGTGCGGACCGGCTCGCGCAGCAGTTCGAGGACGTCGGCCGCGGTCTGGGTGTCAAGGGCGCCGGTCGGCTCGTCGGCGAAGATCACCGCCGGGCGGGCGACCAGCGCGCGGGCGATCGCGACGCGCTGCTGCTGGCCGCCGGACAGTTCACCGGGGCGGCGCTTGTGGCGGTCGCCGAGGCCGACGCGGTCGAGGACGGCGCGAACGGCGGCGCGGTTCGGGCGGCGGCCGTCCAGCTCCTGCGGCAGGCAGACGTTCTGCCAGACCGTCAGTGCGGGCAGCAGGTTGAACGACTGGAACACGAAGCCGATCCGGTCGCGGCGCAGCTCGGTGAGCCTGCGCTCGCTCAGGCCGGCCAGCGGCTGGCCGTCGATGGACACACTGCCGGACGTGGGCCGGTCGAGGCCGGCGGCACAGTGCAGGAAGGTGCTCTTACCGGAGCCGGACGGCCCCATCACCGCGGTGAAGGTGCCCCGCGCAAAGCTCATGGAGATGCCGTTGAGCGCGGTGACCGCGTTGCCGCCGCGGCCGTAGACCCGTCGTACGTCCTGCAGGACCACCGAGTACTCGCTGCCGGCCGCGGCTTCCTGTGCGCGCCTCATCCGTCGCGTCGTCTTCGTCATGTCGCTGACGCTACGGAGCCACGGCCGCTGCCCCCAGGGTGCTGGACCGCCGCTCAGGGTGGGTGAAAGTCCACCCCCTAGCGGAGCAGTGCCTTTAGTCCGGCGGTGTAGGTCTCCGGGGTGACGTCGCCGATCAGGAGTCGCTGGAGCACGAAGCCGGGGAGCATGCCGAACATGACCTGGGCGATGTAGCGGGGATCGGTGTCCGGGTCGACGGTGCCGTCGGCCTGGGCGCGGCGGACCACGTCCTCGAAGTGGTCGCGGAGCTGGTGGTACTTGCTGCCGGCGATGGCCAGGATGTCCGGGTTGTGGAGTGCCTCGGCCCACGCCTGGACCGCGACCCTGGTGACGTCGCCGCCGGGCCGCTCGGCGATCACGACCGCGTGCTCGAGCGCCGCCTGCATGGCGGCCAGCGGGGTCAGCGGGCGCTCGGTCGTGAGGATCTTCTCGAACAGCTCGTCGACCGTGCCGAGTGCTTCCTCGGCGATGGCCGCGACGATCTCCTCCTTGCTCTTGAAGTAGCCGTACACGGCGCCGGCCGACAGGCCGGACTCGCGGATCACGTCGGCCATCGTCGTCTTGTGGAAGCCCTGCTCGACCACGCAGGTGCGGGCCGCGGCGACGATCTGGGCGCGGCGGGCCAGGCGGTGTTCCTCGGTGACCTTCGGCATACCCGGAACATAAAACGAATGTCCGTTCTTGACAAGCGGCGGTCGATGGCGGAGGCTCGAATCAATAAAGAACGATCATTCGGTTTCCAAGAAGGAGTCCTCCTCATGTCCGCTGAGGTGCAGGTCGACCGCAGGCGGCCGCCCCTGGTCGCCGTCGTCACGCTGCTGACCGCGCTGCTCACAGTGCTGCTGATCGCGTTCGCCTGGCCGGCAGCGCGCTCGGAGCCCCGAGATGTCCCGCTCGCCGTGGCCGGCCCCGCGCCGGCCGTCGCGCAGGTCGAGGCAGGCCTGAACCAGGCGATGCCGGGTGGTTTCGAGGTCACCGCCGTACCGGATCGGGCCACCGCGGTCCAGAAGATCCAGGACCGGGACGTGTACGGCGCGATCGTGCTCGACCCGCAGCAGCCCGAGATGCTGACCGCGTCGGCCGGTGCGCCGGCGGTCGCGCAGATCCTCACGCAGATGTCGGGCCGGCTGTCGCCGCAGAACCCGCCGAAGATCACCGACATCGTGCCGCTGCCCCAGGACGATCCGCGCGGTGCCGGTCTGGCCGCGGGCGCGCTGCCGCTGGTGCTCGGCGGGATCATCGCCGCCGGTGCGCTGACCCAGCTGGTGAAGTCGGGTTCGCGCCGGATGGCCGGTGCCATCGTGTTCGCGGTCACCGGTGGGTTCGCGCTGGCCGCCGTACTGCAGTACTGGATCGGTTCGTTCGAGGGCAGCTACCTGGCGAACTCCGGCGTGATCGCGCTGTCGATCGCGGCCGTCAGTCTGACCCTGCTCGGCCTGGAGTGGCTGATGGGCAGGGCCGGTCTCGCCCTCGGTGCCGCGGTGATGATGCTGCTGGGCAACCCGTTGTCCGGCCTGACCAGCGCTCCGGAGATGCTGCCGAGCGGGTGGGGCGCACTGGGTCAGCTGCTGCCGCCGGGTGCCGCAGGTACGGCGCTTCGTTCGGTGAGCTTCTTCGACGGTGCGGGAGTCGGACGGCCGCTGGTGGTCCTCAGTTGCTGGCTGGTGGCCGGACTCCTGCTCTGCGGTCTGGGGTCGATGAGGTCGCAACGCCTCGTGCAGCCGCGCCACGAAGCCAAACCCGTTACTGTCTGAACAAAGGTCCGGCGCGGTGATCGGATTGTTACGCTCCGGTCGCCGCGTTGACGCCTGCCGACGGCGACAACGTTGTCTCTCAAGCATTGACTTCGGCCGCCCCAGCCTCCTACGGTCGCGACAATGACCGCTGGTTTGGGGTCGGGGTACCGGGATGACAACGATTGCCCAAAGGTGGACGTGATGGTGACTAGGAAACGATTCAAGGCAGCGGCCGCCGTGAGCGCGCTGCTGCTGGCGGTCTCGGCCTGCAGCCAGGGTTCGACGACCAAGCAGCCGGAGGCGGGCAGCTCGCAGAG
>Ga0164241_10005860_pt1 | contig 11341 bp, 11 predicted proteins | sample OricomyardsoilBY_FD_108780 | JGI IMG/M metagenome (GOLD analysis project Ga0164241, IMG submission 108780) | Backyard soil microbial communities from Emeryville, California, USA - Original compost - Back yard soil (BY) | ecosystem: Environmental > Terrestrial > Soil > Unclassified | place: USA... | reverse complement strand
TCGTACCAGTCGTCTAGCCGGGACGCGCCTCGTACCCGATCCTGGGTGCCCTCGCCCTTGCCGGTGTGTACTGGCAAGAACACGTCCTGGATATTGAAGTCGTGGGTGATCTGGTCGAGGCGCTTTGTCCAGCGCGTAATATCTGAGTTGCTGTTCTCGTCCATCCCCGGGCTGAGTGCTCCGTGCAGCGGGTCAATGATCAGAATTGAGATATCGTGCGGAATCAGATAAGTATTTGCGAGCCAGGCGACTGCGAGATCATCCATCAAGTCAAAGGGGCGTCCGCGGAGTGATCTGTGGAATACGCGCTTACCGTTGCGAATACCGATCTCTGAGAGCTGTCTGCGTGCCATCTCCTTGTGGACCTCATAGTTCAAGTACAGGATGTTCCCTTCAAAAGGAGACACCTCGAACTCACCAAGGAACGGCTCCTGGTCCGCAAGTGATTTGATAAGGTTCATCATGCAGGTGGTCTTGCCAGTCTTTTGCTGCGCCAAGATCAGAGTATTAGACCCGACCGCATGGAGCTTGTCGATTCTCCACTGGATCGGTTGGATAGGTAGCGCGAGCTCCTGGTCGAGACTTAGGCCGTCGTCCTCGTCGTCAGGCGGAACAAACTCTGAGATGCTAAATCGAAGGCGACCTTCTTGTTCGCCACGGAGCTTGATCTCGTGACGCCGAGCAATGCGCTCGACCTCCCGAAGGAACGCCTGCTCCTCGGTAAGTGTTTCCGCCTCGATCTCGGCGTCGACTTCTGCACGAGCCTTGGCTTCCGGAGACCCCGGCGGCAACGGTGCTCTGGCTGCCCGCTCTGCGCGAGCGGCCTCTACTGCTGCATCGTAGTCCCAGCCGGCGAGCTGCTTGGCAAGGCGCTTCTTGATCTCCCAAGCGGTAGAATCTCCCGTTGGAATCGGAACTGGGTAGCCCCAAGCGTACGCCGCAAGCACTAGTTTGTCTGTGCCAGTGTCGTTGCAAGTGTAGCAAGTCCACAAGCCGGTGTCCAGGTTCATGCTGGCACTTGCGTTGTTATCGGTGTGGGAGGGGTTAGGGCAGTGGATCGAGACCTCTCCGGAGTTGCGCGTCTGAGCGTAACTGTTCTTGTACTTGCCGTGGAGAACTTCCTCAAAGACCCGTCTGATCGGAAGGTTCCTGATAATCTCCTGGAGCTTGTCGGCCTCGAGGCTCTTGGGTTGCTCGGTGGAGTCCACCTCGGTATATACGCCTGCATACTTGCTCCACGCCGGATTGACCGGTTGTGTCGGTACTGCGGGGGTACTTAGCGCTTGAGCTGTAGTGAGACGCTTCTCTCGGGATTCCCGGAGCATCTTCTCAATTGGCGTCTCAGACACGCGTATCCGCCTCTACCTTGAGGAATTCGATGTACTCGCGCTTGACTCGCTCGAAGTCGTCATACGCTTCGCGGTACTTGCCTTGTTTGACTAGGCCCCACGTGTTTGCGAGTCCGTAACCAGTGATCGCCTTGAATGCATCAAGGTTGTTCATTAGGTCGAGCCACAGAATCGGAGACACTCCGTTCCACTGGGTGATCTCGTTATTACTTGACATCGCTTTGGCGTCTCGCTTCCATCTCGTTCAGCACGTCGATCTTGGTCTGATGCATGAGGATTCTTACAGTTGGTATGATGAAAGCTGCTAGAGCCCCGCCGAGAACTAGCGCTTGCTCCCAGGTCACAACACCCACCAATAGAGGTGGATCATGAACTTTCCAGAGTATGCCCGCTGTGTGCAGACGTACTCGGCTTGGGGGCCGGTAATAAGCTTGCCGGTGCTGAACCACTCGAAGCGCACGGTGACACGATCTTCGATCAGATCCAGGTCCGTCTCGTACCAGACGCCCCACACTCCCGGTGTCATTTGGTACTCGGCCCACAGGATCTTGCTGTGAACCGGCATCTCTACCTCGGTGAAGCCTGTTCCGTTTGGCTCAGTGCCGTTGGTGATCTCCACCTTGTGAACGACGCGCTGGGCGTTGTGATCCGGTTCAAGTAGCCACTTCACGTCAGAACCCCGCGATCTTGGTATTGAAGTGGTTTTCGATCGCTGCGTCCATCGACACCAAGAATTCCGCCTCTGATCTGATTGGACGCGGCGAAGCGGTCCTGAGTTGCTGATTGATGACCTCGCTGATCCAAGTGCGAATCGGCTTGACTGGAATGCCAACGAGGCCAGCGAGGTACATCTCGGTGCGAGCGCCCGGGGACTCCACTGCATCGAAAAGTGCGGCTACTCCATTACAGAGCATCATCGCTGCAATGCCATATCTCATGTAGCAAGCCCAGGAGTGGAGGTACTCGGTGGTCGTCTCGTCATCTAAGTCCGTGTCGGTAATCTCGCCGTTGCAGCTCTGCTCGGGACACGCTCCGACATCGACCGGGTTCACAGTCTCAAAGCCGGCTGCTTCGAGGTTCTTCTGCCAGTGCTTGAACTTACTCCTGAAGTTTGGGTCCGCTGCAATGTCGCCCGAGATATAAAGCTTCATTTGACTATCACCTTGTCGGTGCAGTTTTGATGATCGCCTCTGTTGCACTCGAGGCATCGCAGACCAGGAGGATCAACGTGGCAGCAGCAGATTTTCATAGTTGCGTCTCTTTCTAGGTTAGGCGAGCTTAGAGCTCTGAAGTTGGGTCAGTACACGTGCCAGCTCTGCGCGAGCATCAGGCACTGGCTGAAACATGTTCACGTGTTCGATCTGAGCAAAGAACGTCGGATCAGGAGATTTCAGATTCTTCCCCAATGGTAGTCTCATCAGATTGCCGAAGCGCCCCTCGTCGAGCTCGTCCTGCTTGGGGAACAGCTCAATCGTGAGCAGATCGTTCCACTCACCGAGTCTGGTCGGAAACTTCCAGAAGATGTCACCCTTGACCGGTTCGCACCCAAGTGCGTACAAAACCAACAAAGCAGCCTCGCGAACAAGCTTCGCCTCCATGAGACCGGTGAACCCGTACACATGGATGCCCTTGTTCCCAGAGTACGCCGTCAGCGTCGGCAGACCGAGCTTCTCGATCTCGCGCGTCAGGCGGATTGCTGCTGCCATGAACTCACCCTTTATATACGCGCGCGCGGGATGCGCACGGTCACGCCAGGCTTCGCGCGGGTTGGCAGGTGTGAAGCTGGCTCTCCAGTCCTCGGCGTCGGCATCATCTTGCACGGTGCTCACATCAAGCGTCGGAAGGTGCCCCTGAGTGTCCAGGTCCAAGTCGAACGCAAACAACTTGCACTTGTTGTCGGTGTTCAGAAGATAGTGCCCGAAAGTACTTGATCCCGCCAGGTGAGCTGTTAACTCGCCGCGGGACCAAGGGAGGTACTCTGGATTCTCTCGCGAGCCCCTTGTGTGTGTGAAGTACTCTCCGCCGGGCTGTTGAATCGCCTTAACATCTGGGCGAGCGATAAACAGCTTGGCGATGAGGTCCTCTAAAGAGGCGGTCGTTGCGTCCATGCTACTCCTGGGGTTGGTTGAGGAGTCGAAATATTGGGTGGCGGTGAGCAGTTACTCGTGGACAGAGCGCTGCCTACCCTAAACCTATCACACGACTCGAGGTGTTGCAACCATCCAAGCATGTCCGATATTCTAGAAGCTGGTGTTTCTCGTGTATCTCTGCTATGGTCCGCACGCATGAATGAGCGCCCGCAGACCGAAGTATGGTTCAGAACACCGCTGCCTTATCTGAGTGAAGCCAGAGAGCTCGGCGTAAAGAACTGGTGCATGGATCACGGTTACATGCAGAAGAAGCACATCGACAACCCGGTGGCTTGGGCGACTCTGAACTTCGGCCTCGATTCAGACTGGCGGCTGCTTGTACCGGATCACTTCCGCCACGAGGCGATTCTGTGGGAATCCGGCTCGAGAAATCCCACGGCTGTGTATCCGATGTGGATGGGGTTCGAGAATTTCGGTAAGCTCATCGAGCTGATCGAAGACCCTTGGATTGAGCGCGATAAGCAGATCTTTACTAGAAAACTTCCCGAGCAGGATCATGCAATCGTAATCTCCGAGCTGCCGAGCTTGCAGGATGCCAGGCTGGGTGAGATGAGTCCTGGCGTGAGGTTCTACAATGAGCTGAGCGAGATTCAAGAAGAGTACCCCGACGTAAAGCTCATCATTCACGGGAGTTACGCTTTTCCCAAGATGTTTGGATTGAACTTCCAGAGTGTTACGTATGACCCGAGTCAGGCAAGTGGTGCTGGCCGAGTCTTCTTGCCGAATGGTAAGACGGTGACATTCGCTCGCGACAAGTACGCTCCGAAGCTCGGGTACTGGTACAACCTGCTCGGCAGTACCTATGCAGAGCTCAAAGAGTCCAGAACTGCTCGGCGAACTTACAACGTAAAGTCAGCATTGTTTGCTGGGAGATATTACAAGACGATTGACCGATTCCGCGTGTCCCGAGGTCTCGAGAACATGATGGCTCCGGAGATTGAGGATTTCGTCAAGACCAACTCGTTGGTATTTACGAGGACTATGGCCGCACAGCCTGGCGACCGTGTAGTCTGTGATGATTGTAGCCTTTGGATGGGCTGCAAGTTGTTCCGAGAGGGGGCGATCTGCGCAGTGGCTAACTCACCGATGAAAGATGTCAACAAACTCTTCAAGACTCGCGATTCGGATTCCATCGTCAAGGCGTTGTCTGCGCTAGCCGCTACCAGTGCGGAGCGTGCCGAAGCTGCCCTAGAGGCAGAGGCCGAGGCCATTAACTCGGACAAGTCAACCGGCGCAGACCCCAATTTGACGAAGCTTCTGGAGTCAACATTCAAGATGGGTGACCGTCTACTCCAGATCGTTGACCCGACGCAACGCACTGGCCGCGCCGCAGTGAATGTGAACGTCGGATCAGGAGCACAGCGTGTCGAGATCACCCAAAGTCAGCCACAACAGCAGGTGGCCCACATCTACAAGATGTTGGAAGACCAGGGTTACTCCCGAGATCAGATCACCCCCGAACTTGTCGCAGAGGTTCTGGAGAACCTGTCGAACCCTGCACAGATTGAGCGCGGAAAGGTGATCCAAGGAGAAGTCGCATGAGCCCCGAATTCGCCTTCTGGATCAGAGTCATTATGATTCCACTCGGCATGACGGCATTTATCTTGCAGCTCATCTTCATGGTGCAGAACGGTAAGCGCATGTCGGGAAGTCAGTACATGAAGGGTTGGGCCTTTTCTGGTCTGATTTTCGCCTCAATCTGGGGCGTCTCTGAGAGCCTTTTCAAGGACATCCCGGCTGGCCCAAGGACTTTTATTCTTTTCGTCACGGTTCTCTGGGCGTTCATCGCAGAGATTATGCCAAGCAAGTACCAGCAGTTCTATGACGAGGAGAAGAAGTAGTGCGCGTTTTCTTGATGGTTCGAGATGAAGACGAAACTGGCATCTCTGGAACCGGAGTCGTAGCCGAGGGGGTCGAATACTCCGACGGCAAGGTTGCGCTGCGTTGGCAGACTCATCACTCAGATCATCACAGCACGGTTATCTGGGAGAATATTGAGAGTGTGTACTTCATCCACGGCCACAACGGCAAGACGAGAATTGTCTTTGCCGATGACGTAGTGTGGCCTGCTGAATGTCAGAGTTAATCGATACCTTCGGTGAAATTGCAGTAGGAGTTGTTCTAGCTCTACTGGCCGCGTCTCTGGTGATCTTGATGATTGCCTTCGTTGGAAAGGGTGATAAGTGAACGTCAAAGATGAAGTCATGTGGCTCGCGAAGCATCCTCATTTCAGGGAGCGACCGGCAAGCATTGAAGAGTTTCTCGGAGAGAACTATCTCAACATCGAGCGCAAGGTCCGAGCTGGGATCAAGAAGGCACTCGAAGAGATCTTTGGCGAGGGTGTTCCGGACGGCGTTCGCATCTCGCAGGTAGAGACGGCGATGATTACCGGAGCTATTGGCATCGGAAAGACGACATTCGCGAGCATTGCACTGCCTTACATGGTGCACTGGGTGCTCTGCTTGAACGATCCCCAGGATTACTACGATCTTCTGCCGGGTTCACGCATCGCCTTTATGCAGATGAGTACCTCCGAGACCCATGCACGCGAGGTCATTTTCGGTGACATCAAGGCGCGTATCGCCGGTTCGCCGTGGTTCAAGAGTTGGACTCCAGATCCGAAGTACACGAAAAGTTTGCGCTTTGAAAAGGACATCTGGATTCTCCCAGGCGACTCGGCGGAGACAACCTTTGAGGGTTACAACATCTTGGGCGGGATTCTGGACGAGGGAGATTCCCACAAGACCACCAAAGAGAAAGACTACGCCGAGCAAGGCTACAACACAATTCAGAGTCGTATTGCGAGCCGCTTCGTAGACAACTCGAACCCAGACCGCGAAGGCCACAAGGGTTTGCTCATCTTGATCGGTCAGATGAAGAAGGCTACCGGCTTTATGGCTCGCAAGTACAACGAGCTACTTGAAGACCCACACGCCCACGTGACTCGAATGACGATCTGGGAATCCTTCGGATGGGAGCGCTATACCAATGGTGACGGCACGAGGCGGTCGTTCTGGTACGACATCGACCGCAAGCAGATTCTCCCGGAGTGGTTCGGTCCGGAAGTTGCCTCGAAGGACAAGATCATTGAGGTTCCCAGAGCCTTCCTCTCGGAGTTCAAGAACCAGCCCGAGAAAGCCTTACGGGATTTGGCGGGCATCCCGCCGAATGCAGAAGACCCATTTATCTCGCAGGTTTACAAGATTCAGGATGCTGAGACGCGCTGGATCGCTTCTTACGGAGAACGCCTCCCAGTCAACGACAACTGCTCGCAGCCGACCATCGCGGAGTGGGTTGGGACCGCTGCTTTTACAGATGCACGCAAGCGGGTGGCCCACATCGACATTGGATACTCGTCCGCTGGAGACGCTGCTGGAATCGCAATTGGTCATGTGCGTGAACTCGTTGACTCGGGGGAAGGTGACTGGCGCCCGTATATAGTCTACGACTTGCTGATTCGTTTCAAGGCTCCACCTGGAGCTGAGGTCATGCTGAGCGATTTGCGACGCGTGATCTACGAGATGAAAGCCCGTGGAATGCGGATAGACAAGGTGACGATGGATGGCTTTGAAAGCACAGACACCAGACAGCAATTCATCAAGCGCAAGCTTCGATATGGGTACGTTTCAATGGACAAGTCAAAACTACCTTACGAAGACTTGCGAGAGGCTATCTATGAGGACAGGATTGAGTGGCCTCCCTATCTCACATATCTTTCTCCCGGTTCTGCCGAGCGTGTCCCGATACTCCGTAATGAGTTGATGGGCCTGAGCGATACAGGCATGAAGATCGACCACCCACGAGACGGCAGCAAAGACCTCGCTGACGCCGTGGCTGGCGTCTGCACGACCCTCATGGCTGACAGCGTGTACCGGAAGGGGCTATCATCGGCACGCAAGGATTCCGAGGGTTCGCCTCGGACAACCAAGTCGTTGGAAGAACTTCTTTCGGCCTTCGATCGTAACGAAGGTGGTCCCTTGGGGATGCCGGGAATGCCCGGTGGAGCCTCGGCACCAAACACTTTCGGGATCGCTGTACCGGATCGACTTCGACCTCGCTAAAGGAGCCTAATGCTACTCGACCACCGGGGTCAGCCTGTCAGTTCTGGAAACTTTAAGAAAGCGCCAGCCCCGAAGACAGGTGAGAGCTGGGCGGTCTGGGGAGATAGCAAAACCCCCTATGGGCAGATTCTTGGTCAGACGAGTAATGTTCAGTTCAATCTGGACAACCTGACAGTTCAAGACTTCCGCGCAATGCGCTCGCATTATCAGGTGAACGCTTCCCTGGCTGTGCTGAGCTTCATGCAGCACCAGAGCGACTGGCACATCGAGTGCGAGAACCAGAAGATCGCCGACGAGTGCGACTACCAGCTTCGGCGGGTCTGGACGCCCCTTAACCGAGCCATGAGTCACGCCAACTGGGCAGGCTACGCTCCGTGTGTTCTCAACTGGGAAAACGACATGGTGCGCGGCAAGGTGGTTCTGGACAAGGTGAAGGACCTTGTGCCAGAGTACGCGGAGGTCTCTTGGAAGGAGATTGATGCTTGGCGTCCGACCGGCGGAGATAACCCGGTGGTTCATCAGACTGCCAAGGTCAAGATTTACGACGGAATCAAGCAGGCAGGTGCTCCGTGGCCGACCCCGGCTGACAATACCTTCTGGTATCCGCTCCTGATGGAGCATGGCGACTACAAGGGAATGAAGCTGCTCAAGGCGGCGTTTACCTCGTGGTACTTCTCGATGCTGATTCACCTGTTCGCCAACAGGTACTTCGAGCGCTTTGGTGAGCCGATCGTCAAGGCGCGTGCTCCATTCGAAGACGACATCAAGCTTCCGGACGGTACTCGGATCGACGGCGTGCAGTACATGCTTCAGGTTGTCAAGGACTTGCGGTCCCGGTCGGTTGTCGCTCTGCCGAACGATGCAACGGCCATTGGAGATACCAACCGAGTCGAGTTCGATTACGACTTGGAGTACCTGGAATCTCAGATGCGCGGCGCGGACTGGGAGCGGTATCTCACCCGTCTGGATGAGGAAATCTCGATCGGTCTGTTCACTCCGATTCTGCTGCTGCGCACCGCCGACGTAGGCTCGTACAACCTCGGTGTCGGGCACATGCAGATGTATCTCTGGATGCTCAACGCGATGAACAGCGACCGAGCACTCTACATTGACAAGTACATCTTGTCGCGTATGACGGACTTCAACTTCGGTCCCAACGCTCCGCGGCCTCGGATCAAGTTCCGCAAGCTTGGCAACCAGAATAGCGAGGTTATCAAGGCGTTGATCGACGCGTTGATGAGCAAAGGTACGCTCGGTGTCGATATTCAGGAGCTTGGTGAGATCGCCGGCCTCACGCTGACCGAGATTGAGGCGACGGTTCAAGACCCTGTTGTTCAGCCAGACGAGGCAATTGGTAATGAAGACCAAGCTGACCAGGGCGATCAAGCCGACGACACGAAGGATCCCTCGACTAAGCGTCAGCCAGACGGAACGAGTGCAACTCAGACCAAGACGCCGACAGCCAAGAAGATCACGGCGCGGGTTGCGAGTCAGATCAACAACTTCTTCAATAAGCCTGGCTACAAAGATGCCACTATCGATCCGGGCTACTTGCGCCAGCTCGAGATGGAGTTCGCTCGCCGCGGATTCCAAGACCCGAGCCAGCGAGCAGCCGACGCACTTGACTCGATCAGTTCGTGGGCCAACGAGTACAAAGCACGAGCCACCAGCCCAGAGGAGTTCATGGATGGCTTCGATCTGGTCTTGACGGTTGCTCTGGAGGCGTAATGCCCGAGCCGCAATTCGAGGAGCTGCGGTGCTTCTGTCCGAACGCAACGCTACTCGCCATCATCAAGCGTGACAGCGACGGCAAGCCTCTCGTTCATATCAAGATATACAAGGCGAAACGTATCTACGGTGAGATAATCTTCGTTCTTGGTGAGATGGAAGTGCGCTGCCGGGATTGTTGGAGATGGCACAAGATTCGTATTATCAAGGACAGTGCGGTTAGGTCGCTGTCGAAGCGCTCGCGAGCAACTCGCTTGAATCTTGATGATTCGCACGAGCCTGCGCCGATCCGTTTGCAGGACACCGCCACGCGCGCGTAGGGTTTGCGGCTACTGGGCAATACCCGGAGTAGACCGAGGGAGCTAGAGTGTGACAGCATCAACGCTGGAGAACAAGAACACAGCGCTCCTATTCAGCTCTAGTAGCCAGAGCTTCTCAGCGAACAAGCCGACCTTCTCGCGCAACTCTGACGGCACTCTCTCGGTAAAGGGTGTAGCCGTCTTTCGCACTGGAACCTTTCGTGACTCGATGGGTGACCAGCACACGTACGAGTCGATGCACATGGCTCAGATCGTGTCGAACTTCAATCTGCTGAGGTCGCAGTCGATTCTCCCAGACGTGCCGGTGAGGTGTGACCATCCCGCTTTTCTCGGTAACGTCATGCGAGACGTGATCGGCTACACCGACTCGTTGTCAACCGTCGAGATGGTGAACCCCGCAAGTGGGGTCACCGAGACGTACGTCGTTGCGGACTTCACGATTCTTGACCCTTCGGCAGCAGATGCGGTCGAGTCGGGCCTTTGGCGGAACCGTTCCGCTGAGATCAGTCGGTACATCAGCAACTCGGAGACGGAATACTGGCCCGTCCTGACTGGGTTTGCGTACGTGGACATTCCGGCTGTGGAGGGCCTAAACTTCAGCAAGATTGCCAAGCGGTACGAAGGCACCGACACGGTAGTCGTCAACGAACTCACGGAGGACACAGTGGCAGACGAGAACGGGACCGGCAGCGAGTCCGGCAGCGAGAACCACGGCGCACCGGCTCGCCCGGCGACGCCAGCAGCGCCGTTCACCTTCTCGCTCGGCGAGGGCAGGAGCACGACGGACTTCGGTCAGGTGCAGACCTTCATTAACGGTCTCATCTCGACCAACGCCGCGCTGACCACCGAGGTCACGGACCTCAAGGCGACGCAGGCCGAGCAGACGAAGGCGAATCGCGAGAACTTCGTCACGAGCCTCGGAACCGACAACAAGATCCTCGCCTCCCAGGTGGACGGCATGAAGGAGCTCGTGTCGGACATGAGCGATGAGCAGTTCGGGAAGTTCCAGGCGCTCTACAGCAGCGCGCCGGTCCTCCCCACGCTCGGCACCCATGAGGTCACACCTCAGGCCGGTGGCGAGCAGAACCAGGGCCAGGACGCCGCAGACGAGAAGGTCGAGGCCGCGAAGCGGCAGTACGCTCGGCTGAAGGTCGGCGGCATGAAGCCCGATCAACTGGCCGCAACGAGCCAGGCCAAGGTCCTGAAGGCGGCGGGGATCGACCTCGACAACTTCTCGACGACCGGCATCATTCTCTGATCCCGGCGACCAACACCACTCACACAGGCACAATCACCAGGAGATAAGATGCCAGGATTCACCAAGGGAGGTGCCACCCTCACCCCCTTCGGTCGCAAGGAGATCCTTCGGTCCGTCCGAGATGTCAAGACGGAGAGCTTCACCATCGCAGCCACGAGCCTTCCGGCTCGTACCGTCGATGGCGTGGCTGGAATGAAGATCCTCCAGCCCGGAATGGTGCTCGCCAAGATCACCTCAGCGGCAGGGACCTCGACCGCAGCCGATGTAGGCAAGGTCGGCCCCTTCCAGGCTGGCGTGACGGACGGGCGTCAGACGCTCGCCAACATCGTCGGCGTCAACTTCACCTTCCTGCCTTGGCAGCTCATGGACCGGGACGTGGAGGTGTCCGTCATCTACGAGGCGGCCCTCGTCCAGGCTTGGCTGCTGGAGCTCGATTCCGGCGGTCTCGAGATCGCCCTGACCAACACGACCGCAG
>Ga0164241_10005859_pt1 | contig 11341 bp, 7 predicted proteins | sample OricomyardsoilBY_FD_108780 | JGI IMG/M metagenome (GOLD analysis project Ga0164241, IMG submission 108780) | Backyard soil microbial communities from Emeryville, California, USA - Original compost - Back yard soil (BY) | ecosystem: Environmental > Terrestrial > Soil > Unclassified | place: USA... | reverse complement strand
TTGATGACAGGAAAACAAACAGAAAATAACCGAGCAAATAGAAAATTTTAGCCAGCGGTTGAAGTTCATCAACTTAAAAGTACTCAAAACCGCTTGAATGTTAAAATTGAGGATTACGCCTAAAATAATTTGAACTTTCTTCTCTTATACTCTTAAAGAATTGTTAAAATCTCAAACAGAAAAATTGCTTACAGTTAAGTCACCTATCTTGCACGATTTAAGATTCCCAAATCAATCTATTATTTAATTCTTCTAATGAAAAAACTCACCATACTGCTTGTTTTCATATTGAACTTAGCAATGGCGCAAGAAGCAAAGATCAATGGCACGTTGCCTTCTTCCTTATCACAAAAAACGCTAGTTCTTACTCTGATGAATTACGAGACCAGAAAAGACAAAGAGATTCAGAAAATCAAAATTAATAGAGAGGGTGTATTTAACCTTTCTGTTCAATTGAATGAGCCTGCCATTTATAATTTGACTGCAGGCGATTCCAGTTTGCTTCACCTGCTTGTTAAGCCTGGTGACAATATTAACCTTACCATACGTAAAGATGCGATTGTCAGTAAAGGTTCTATTGATACTCAATACCTGATCGATTATGAAGCAAATCGAAAGAAAGTCTTCAAAAAGTGGTTGCAGCCTACCTATGATTCATCAGCTGTGGCCGTTAAGAGTGGAGATAAAGCGCGTATTGAATACTGGAACGTAGCGCATGAAAAAGCTTCTGAAAATTATAAAGCGGAACTGGCAGTATGGGTAAGGCAGCCCTTCTTTATCAATTCATTAAGTGCAGTTCATCATACCATGAGATGGCATTCCGATTATGATATTGCATTGATGGACGAGATGGTAAAAAGTCTTCAGAGCAAATATCCAAACTATGAACTCACACGTCAATTAATAAGTAAGGTGAATAGTACCAAGCGTATTGCTATTGGAGCCATTGCTCCGGAGTTTCAATCAAAAAATATTGAAGGTCAGTCTGTCGATCTAAAAAGTTATCGAGGGCAGTACACCCTGGTCGACTTCTGGGCATCCTGGTGCGGGCCGTGTCGCCAGGAAAGTCCAACCTTAGTGCGACTTTACAATACGTATAAAGAAAAAGGCTTCACTTTATTGAGTGTTTCAATTGATACGGATGATACCAAATGGAAAAATGCCATTAAAAAAGATGGATACCTGTGGCAAAACGTCTCAGAGCTAAGTGGTTACTCCGGTTCTACAGCAGCATTGTATAATGTATCCGCAATTCCCAATAGTTTTCTTCTGGATAAAGAAGGAAAAATTATCGCTAAAAATCTAAGAGGAAAAGACCTGGAGAAAAAATTAGTTGAATTGATGGGGGAGTAGATTATTGTATAATCTCTAAAAAAAAAGAGGCTGCCCTTTAAGACAGCCTCTTTTTTATTATAAGAATAAGTTTAAGTATTAGTTAAAGATATAACGAATACCTATTTGCATCTGCCAACGAGACAATAGCCCCAGGTCATCACGGAAGGTGCTGGTTAACGGTGTTTTTGTGGTCGCATTCAAATAAGGGTAAGTGAATTGAGGAACCTTATTCGCATCATACCCTCTGAATGTTAATAATCCATTTGCACGATTAGCTACTTGAAGAACACCCCAATCGGAATTCAGCAAATTACCAAGATTGAAAATGTCCAGGCTAAGCTGAAGTGTATTACGCTTACTTCCGGTCTTTATGAAGAAGTCCTGAAGCAATCTGAAATCCAATTGACCTCTCCAAGGCTGAACGCCTCCGTTTCTTTCAGCATACTTACCTCTTCTTCCACTAAGATATTTATCCTGGTTGATGTAAGAATCTAAATCGTTCCATTGTTGAGCTGCCGTATAAACAGTACCGTCAGAGTTTGTAATGTCCTGAAGGGCAATCTCGCCTTGATCTTTGGGTACATAAATCAAGTCATTATTACCTCCGGAGTTATCACCATTTAAATCACCAGAATACACATAAGAAACTCTTCCTGATGGTGCAATTGAATAGAACAGACCTACGCTGGTAGCCATTGAGTTCAGATATTCTTTGCGATAATTCAAAGAAGCAATGATGCGATGCTGAACAAGACTATTGAAGTAAGACGTTGTGTTATCATTTGGATTGCCCGACACCTGACGATCTCTCCAGATGGATTGTGCGATCGATCCTCCATCATTGACAGATCTTGCATCGGTATATGTATATGCAGCCATCACATCAAGTCCGGTAGTAAATCTCTTTTTGAATTGGGCCGTGATGAAATAGCTGTATCCTTTATTTGTATTGCTCATCAGAATCGCATCTGTCACTTTACCATTGATACGTGTGTTGGCAACGGGGTTACTAACCGAACCGGAAGTGTTAGGCAAAACAGGGAATGTCTTGTAAAAAATAGGTCTGTCGTCAGCTCCTCCTGCTGCATTGGGTGCATCAGGCAGGTTAATATTTTGATGATAAACAGCATTCAAATCTTTTGTGATTGCAAAATCAAATGATGCAATAACACCACCTGGTAAGCGCTGGTCGATGGCTAAGTTTGTTCTCCAAACTTGAGGAAATTTGAATTTATTATCTGTAACCGCCAGATTGTAAGTAACGGTTGGGTCCGGATTGTTGGCAGGCGCAACTGCGGCTGAACCTACTGGTCTATACTTATCTACATCATCGCTGAACACTAAACCGGCCGCAGTGGCTGATGCTGCGTTATACGACTTGGAGCCAAACAATATACCATTGTTACTTGCCTGGTTAGAAATCCAAACGTAAGGAACACGACCGGTAAAGATTCCCGACCCTCCACGAACTTGCGTTGATCTGTCACCGTTCACATCCCAGTTAAAACCTACACGAGGTGACCATAATACGGATGCCTTCTGCAATTTGTCTGTTTCAATGGTTCTTCCTCCATTAAAAGTATAACCAGCAGCAGGTTCGTTTCTCCCGATATCAGTGTTTATTACTGGGATATCCGCACGCAATCCTAACGTCAAATTAAATTTCTCAGAAATTTCGTATTTATCCTGGGCATAAAATCCTAGCTGGAATGCATTTACCGCCACCAATGGAAACTTTCCGGTTTCGTTAGCTGCATAACCTAAGTTGTATGACCTGATTTTACCGGTCTGACCAGCTGCGCTTGCATAAAAGTCAGCTAATGACGTGAACTGGTAAGCTCCATAGAAGTTCGGATCAAATCCGTTTTCAAAATGATAGAATTCATTATACGTACCGAAAGTAAGCGTATGCTTTCCTTTGTACATGTCAAAATTATCAGATACCTGGAAAACATTTGAGTTCAATATATTGTAAGCAGAGAATGGCTCATACCCAAAAGCAGTAAGGAAGCTTACACTAGCTGCACCGTTACCAATGTCGACCAAAGGAAACACTTTAGCTGAAGTAGGTGTCTCTCTGAAATCTCTGAATGCGGTGTATCCGATCTGGAATTTGTTTGCATACTGATTTCCAAACGTGCTATTCAATTCTGCAATCACCGAATTCAAATTGTTGTTAATACGGTAATAGGCACCCAGGAATGGTAAACCTGTTATATTAGGCTGACGAGTTCCAATTGAGCCACTATTACTTGGAGGAACATCGCGATACGAATCGAGGTAGTTATACTTAATGCTGAATTTATGCTTGGAGCTAATATTCCAATCCAATTTAAATGTTCCCTTGTCACTATTTTGTTTCAATTTATAGTTTTCATATGGGCCTGGATTGTAACTATAATTTTCCTGTAAAAAAGAAGACATGGCATCCAGGTCTGAAGCATTTACTTGTGAAACAGTAGTACCGGACGAGCCATTGCGCGAAGCTGAGAAGGTGGTTCCTGGCACATCTTGTCTCTCTATTTCGTAATTCGCGAAAAAGAAGAGTTTATCTTTTATAATTGGTCCACCTACACGGAATCCAAAATTCTTGAAATTAAAATCACTGTACTTGTTATTAACTCCAGATATTTTATCACCGACCAGATTTTGGCTTCTTGTAAAGTAATAAACTGAGCCAGTTACATCATTTGTACCACTGCGTGTTACTACGTTTACACCTGCACCAGTAAAGCTACCCTGCGTAACGTCATATGGAGCGATCGAAGCGGTGATTTGATCAACCGCATCAAGACTGATAGGTTGAGCATTGGTTTGGCCACCCACATTTCCCGACAGACCGAAGGCGTTATTAAAAAGCGCACCATCAATTGTAATATTGTTATAACCATCACTTCGTCCACCAAAGTTAGTACCACCAAAGCTGTTAATGTTTGCCTGTGGAGTCATCCGCACATAATCACTGAAACTTCTGCTCAGCGTTGGAAGTTGAGTTATCTGCTGGTTAGTGATATTGGTTGAGGCCCCTGTCCTTTCAGAGTTGAAAACATCTTCTTTAGCGGCTGTTACCTGAACTTCTTGCAATTGAGTGCCTGATTCTGCCAACTGAACGTTAACATCAGTGGCATTTCCAAGTGAAAGTACAATACCGTTCACCTCTTTTGTTTCGTATCCAACAAAACTCACGGTTACCTTGTATGGCCCCCCCACCTTAGCATTAGCAATTGTAAATTTTCCATCGGCACGAGAAGAACTTCCGTATTGACTTCCCGTAGGTTGGTGTACCGCTATGATGTTTGCACCAGGAAGTGCTTCACCCTTGGAATCTTTAATGAAACCGGTGATAGAAGCTGTGGTTACGCCCTGAGCCATCAGCCCTCCTGAAGCTGCAAGCATAATTGAAAATGTGAGTAGTAGAATTTTTCTCATAGGATTGGTTTTAGTTTGTATTTCGATTCGCAAAAATAGCGTAGAGTTGCGGTTTAGGTTTGCATGACGCTTTACCCTTTTTAGACTATTAAAACCCTCTTTTAACAATTCCTTAATGGCTTTTTTTTGACTGTTTTAAGTGGTTCGTACAAGTGCAAAACAGGGTTGACAAAGATGAAACTTTAACACAAAAACCGGATGCGATTTAGATACATTTTTTTTACATAGCAGAATTAATTATCAGACCTTTAGCCTACAATCGATTGTTGACATTTTTGAATGGATTTTCACTATCAAAATATCTTTAACCAAATTTTATTTGCCATGCGTCAATTACTCTTTATACTCCTTCTACTTGTCGAAACTTCCGTTTTTGCACAGTCCGTAAAGGTGATGACCTACAATATTCGCCTTGACCATGTATCCGATGGAATTAACCAATGGCCAAATAGAAAGACCAAAGTTTTTGATCTCATCAAAAAATATGACCCGGATATTTTCGGAGTACAGGAAGCCTTACCTAACCAGATGCAAGATCTGGCTCAAAATCTTTCGGCTTATACGTATATCGGAGTAGGTCGTGACGATGGCAAAAACAAAGGCGAGTTCTCTGCGCTCTTTTACAAAAAGGAGAAGTATAAATTAATTGCTCAAAATACATTTTGGCTTTCTGAAACACCCGAAATTCCTGGCAGTAAAAGCTGGGATGCCGCTATTACTCGTGTTGCCAGCTGGGGCAAATTCAAGGACCTCAAAACTTCTGAAGAATTTGTAGTGATGAATACGCATTTCGATCACATTGGGAAAGAGGCAAGAAAAAAGAGTGCTGACCTGTTAATCTCGAAAGCCAGGGAGATTGCGAATGATTTACCTTTAATCATAACCGGTGATTTTAATTGCACACGAGAAGAACCTCCTTATAGCGTGATGATTAATTCTTCTGCAATCAAACTTACTGATCCGGCATCAAAACCCGCTCCGGGCACCTTTTGCGGATTTGAAGTAAATTCCATCGAGTGCCGGCCAATTGACTATATCTTCCATTCTCCACACTGGAAAGCGAAAAGGTATAAAGTAATTTCAGATCACGAAGGCAACTATTATCCTTCCGACCATTTACCCGTAATGGTTGAATTAAGCAGGTAGATAGTCTCAGGAAGCTGGCATAACATTTTGTAAATTAACCTGCGTTTGGTTTTTTTATTGTTAAAGCGTCAATTCTTTACTTTGTTGTCTATGAATATGAAAGGATGGCAAATTGGACTTCTCCTCTTACTCCTTTCACCCATTAATCTCATCGCACAGAAAAAAAAAGATTCTTTGCATCAGCAGAGAGATACCACCAATCTATTTCAAAACTTAATAAGAAGTCAGTTAGGCAAGCAACTGGAACGCAGCATTACCCGAAGATCTTTTTCAGATACGGTAAAGCAGGAGAAGAGTGAAGATAAATTAAAACCTTATCAGGGAAAAATAATCCGAAATATTCATGTAGAGCACATTGGATTTAATAAGTCCATCTACAACACAGATAAAAAAGTCAAATCTTCAGTTACCCATTTTGCCAATAGCCTGCATACAGATACCCGCACAAAAATTATAAAGCAGCATTTGTTTTTTTTCAAGGGCCAAAAAGTGAATCCCTATAAGTTAGCAGATAATGAACGCTATTTACGTGATCTTGATTTCATCCTTGATTCCAGAATCATTGTCGAGCCAATAGAAGGTTCTGAGGATTCAGTGGACATTCACGTTGTCACGCGAGATGTATTCAGTTTAGGTGCGCGAATTAATCCCGATCCTACGCGATTTAAACTAGGCGTTTACGATGCAAACCTAATGGGCAATGCCCAACGTGTAGACGTTACATTTCTTTTTCAAAATTCCCGGGATCCTAAAACAGGATTTAACGCATACTACAGGAAGTCAAGCCTCTTCGGAAGTCTCGCAAATCTAACGGTTGGATTTACTCAACTCAACAATGCAAGCAGCTATGGAAATGAGTATGAATATGCCTACTTCGGACGGCTGGAGCGCCCACTGGTGTCACCTTATTCGCGTTGGGCCGGGGCAGTGGAGGTAAGTCGCAATTGGTCAAGAAATATTTCTTCAAGGCCTGATTCCATTTTTTTAAACTATCGTTACAACATTCAGGATTATTGGGGCGGTTATAATATCGGGGTAAAACATGCTGTGAATAATCGTGCAAGACAATTCATTGGTATTCGCTATTTCCAACAGCAATTTATCAATCGGCCTTTACAGGATTTCGAACAACTCGATCCGCTTTATAACAATAAGCGAATGGTATTGGCTGCCTTTACTTTTTATAACCAGAATTTCTATAAGACAAACTATGTGTATGGTTTCGGGAGAACAGAAGACGTTCCCTACGGTACCAATTTCACAATCACTACAGGATGGTCGCGTGAATTAAATCTGGAGCGACCTTATCTCTCAGCCGACTTTGTAAAGTCGTTCGTTGAGCCCAAAGGCAATTTTTATTCCGTGCGGGCAGCTGCAGGCGGTTATCCGAAAGGTGACGTAATTCAGGATGCCATTCTATTGGCATCAGCAAGGATGTATAGCAAACTCCTTCAATTCAGAAGAGTAAAAATCCGTCAATTGGTAGAAGGTGGCTATACAGAGTTATTCAATCAACGAACTAATCTTGGGCTTACACTAAATAATCAAATACAGGGCTTCAGCCCCGATAGTCTTTACGGATACAGGCGCTTTTATGCTCACTCTGAAACTACCTTTTTTACCGGTTGGAACTTCCTGGGATTTCGATTTGCGCCCTTCACTTCATTTGAAGGCGGCATTATGCAACAGAAGGATAAAAATTTAAGCTCATTAAGAAATAAGTTCTACCCCAGCTTCAGCCTTGGCATTCGCACCCGAAATGAAAATTTAATTTTCGGAACATTAGAATTAAGAGCCTACTATTTTCCGGTCACGGTACCCGGTGTAAGTACTTTTGGATTTAAGTTCACCTCCAATCTTCGGATCAAATACTCCGGAAGTTTTGTAAAAGCACCTAGTCTTATGAGTTATAATTAGTCAAAATCTTCAGCCAAATGCCCTAATTTCTTTAGCTTTGCAAAACTCTTTAGCGTGGTCAGGAAATTTTTTCCAATGGATAAGAATTACCTCCTTGAAGAAGCCCAGCTTCAATTGGAGGATGCCCTGCTGACCCTTCTCATTGACAAAGTAAAAGAACATTACTTTCTTCGCTACAATCCATTACGTCTTCCTGATTCAGTGAGTCAATCGATACTTGTCTACCAATCAAAGAATTTGAAACTGCTGAATACCTTTTACCAAAATCTGGCTGGGGTTTACCGTTACAAGTTTGGTGACAGTCAGCTTGAATTTTTGTGGGATGGAAATGACCACACCGAGCAATACAAAAACGAGTGGTCTGCTTTCTTTCATCAATGCACCGAATCTTTTTGTAAGCAGGAATTGTTCATCAAAGCCGTGCTTGATTTAACGGTATTCTTACCTGAAAGCGGGCAGGCACAATTGATTGAGAACAAGATGAACCATTTCATACTTCAGCATTTCGAAGTAAAAATTCACAAGCAAAGAGGCATTGTGGAAATGAAAGTAGCGTAGGTAAAAACGATTGGTGATTTTGCCCTTAGTTCATCCCGCAACCGTTTGGGTGTGCATTAAAACCATGTATATTTGATAACTAACCTCCTTGTCTATGAGAAAGATTTTTGTCCTCTGCAGTATTGTAGTGACTGCTTCAATCTTAGTATGGGCTTATTTCTGGATCGATGCCCTGATTCTCCTCTTAATTGTTGCCCCTCTGATTTATATGGGAGTGGCAGATATGATTCAAACCCGACAATCGATCAGGAGAAACTTCCCTCTGCTGGGCCGCTTACGTTATGTCTTTGAAGACCTGCGGCCAAAAATTCAGCAATATTTTGTGGAGTCTGATACAGATGGAGCACCTATCAATCGGAACGAGCGCTCAGTTATCTATCAACGTGCTAAAAAACAGATTGACACTATCCCGTTTGGCACTCAACTTAATGTGTATTCAGAAGGATACGAATGGATGACGCACTCCATTGCCCCAATGGATTTTCATAAGATGGACCATCATCCGCGTGTGAAGTTTGGAGGAAAGGAGTGCAAACAGCCTTACGACATGAGTGTACTTAATGTATCAGCAATGAGTTTTGGATCGTTGAGTAAGAATGCCATACTCTCGCTCAACTCAGGTGCTAAAATTGGTGGCTTTGCACACAACACAGGCGAAGGTGGTTTAAGTCCTTATCACCTGGAGCCCGGTGGCGATATTATCTGGCAAGTGGGAACAGGTTACTTTGGTGCGCGTGATGACAATGGAAATTTTAGTGATGAAATTTATAAAGCGAATGCTACGAAGCCGCAGGTAAAAATGATTGAGATCAAACTTTCTCAAGGTGCGAAACCTGGTCATGGAGGTATTTTACCCGCTGCTAAAAACACTCCTGAGATTGCAGCTATCCGTCATGTAAAAGCAGGCACCACAGTATTCTCTCCTCCGTATCATAGTGCCTTCTCTGATCCTGTTGGATTAATCAAATTCGTTCAACGACTGCGCACACTTTCAGGAGGTAAGCCAGTTGGATTTAAACTTTGCATCGGTCGTAAAAGCGAGTTCCTATCTATCTGCAAGGCAATGGTTCAACTCAACACGTACCCTGATTTTATTACCATTGATGGAGGAGAAGGCGGCACGGGTGCTGCACCACCAGAGTTTACCAATTTCGTAGGTATGCCTTTGCTCGATGCACTCTCATTCGTTGACAATAGTCTTCGTGGATTTGGCATCCGCAATGAAATGAAACTCATTGCTTCAGGAAAAATACTTACCGGTTTTCAAATGGTACGAGCAATGGCTTTGGGTGCCGATACTTGTAACAGTGCCCGTGCGATGATGATGGCTCTGGGTTGCATACAAGCTTTAGAGTGCAATAAAAATACGTGTCCTACTGGAGTGGCTACGCAAGACCCTTATTTTATGAAAGGACTTGTGGTAGAAGATAAGAAAGTGCGTGTAGCCAACTATCATAAAAATACCATTGAAAGTTTTGTGGAGCTGTTAGGTGCGGCTGGTCTTCAGCATCCGGATCAAGTCAACCGCTCACACGTTTATCGCAGAGTGTTTATGAACCTGGTGAAGACGTATGAAGAGATCTATCCGGTAATTCCGGATGGCTGCTTACTGGATGGTGGAGATGCTCCTATCGATTTCGAAGACTATTTGAAAAAATCTTCTGCTGAAAAATTCGAGCTTGCTTAAGAAGCAAGCTCGCAGATACGATAGATTGATTCACTAACTTTTTTGAGGAAGAGTGACTGTAAATAAACTGCCTTCTCCGTAAACAGATTGTACTTCAATCTTTCCACCTATCTTTTCTACTGCTTCTTTTGTAATAAACAGTCCAAGGCCACTTCCGGTTGAGCGATCAGAACCACGAAAGAACATATTGAAAATCTTTTCGCAATGCTCTGTCTTTATGCCAATACCATTGTCTTTCACGTAAATTTTTCCATCCACAACATCATAGCCAATCTCGATATACAAATTTTCGCGCGTAAAATTATGATACTTGATAGCATTGCCAATCAGATTATTGAGAACGACAGAAAGCCTAGTCCGATCTGAAAGTATTAATGTTTGCTTGGGCACCTGATTCCGAAACTCAATTTGACCTGGGCTACTGAATTTTAAAGCAATCAATGTTTCATCTACCAACTCGCTTAACAAGACTTCTTCTGAAAGGGTATCAGTTCGTGCATTACGTGAATAGTCGATGATCTCTCTGATAAAATGATCTTGTGCTTCGACCCGACCTTGAATTATCGCCAGCAGTTGATCAAGCTCATACTTGTCTGTCGCCTTTTTAGCTAAGTTGGTTAATCCAAGGATAGAACTAAGCGGAGATCGTAAGTCATGCGAAACACTGTACACAAACCGATCGAGTTCATCGTTTACTTTTTGAAGTTCTTTATTTTTTTGGTTGGCCAATTCTTCTTTGGCTATCAAATCATTTTCAGATCTTCTGTTCAATCCCATCAGGAAATAAACGATGAGTACAGAGATCGTGAGCGATATCGCATAATTAAATATCAGACTTGTCTGGATATAAAACTGCGATGGTCGCTCTACGTATGAAGGACGAAAATTACCAAAGTAAGCAAGCAGGAATAGAATTAAACTGAATACAGTAAGAGAAAGACCCACCTTACGATCCTTGAATTCAAGAATTGCAAACAGGGCAGTTCCTGTTGGTACAAAAAATAAAAACACTCCCGTTTCAAAAGGGTCGTTCACTGCCGAGAAAAAAACAACCAGGTTGACAGACATCATTAAAAGAACCTTGCCAGCCATATTTGCTTTTTTTCGAATCAGGAAAATGGAAACCGCAGGCAAAGAAAAAAGAATGATATAATTTGGAAGGGCATAGTACACCTGGTTACTCAAATCCAGGATTGTATAAACGATGGCAACGGTCATGCAAATCAGGCTTAAATAGCCAGTCAGCATGAGTCTTTTATATTCAGACCG
>Ga0164241_10005858_pt1 | contig 11341 bp, 12 predicted proteins | sample OricomyardsoilBY_FD_108780 | JGI IMG/M metagenome (GOLD analysis project Ga0164241, IMG submission 108780) | Backyard soil microbial communities from Emeryville, California, USA - Original compost - Back yard soil (BY) | ecosystem: Environmental > Terrestrial > Soil > Unclassified | place: USA... | reverse complement strand
TGGGCCGACCGCCAAGACGTCTACGTGGCGACGAACATGTTCGTCTACTTCAGCGAGACGCAAGCGAAGCGCAACGACTTCCGCGGGCCGGATCTGTTCGTCGTGATGGACACGGTGAAACGCGAACGGAAAAGCTGGGTGGTTTGGGAAGAAGAGGGGCGCACGCCCAGCGTCGTGATCGAGCTTCTGAGCGAGTCGACGGCGTCCGTCGATCGCGGCGAGAAGAAGCGCATCTACGCGCGGTCATTGCACGTACCGGAGTACTACTTGTTCGATCCGTTCACCGCAGAGCTCGAGGCGTTCGAGCTCGATCGGGCGACGCGCACCTATCGCCGTCGCGAGCCTGGTCTCGATGGGCGCTACGCCTCTCAGGCGACCAGTCTCTCGCTCGGTACGCTTCGCGGACGGTACTTCGACGTAGAGGCGGACTGGCTGCGTTGGTTCAGCGCGGACGGGTCCGTCATACCGACCGACACCGAGCGTGCCGAGGCGGCGAATCAGCGTGCCGAGGCCGCGCTCCGTCGTGTCGCCGAGCTCGAGGCACTTCTCGCGAAGTAGCTCGCGGGACGCCCCTGCACGCTGCCCTCGCTTCGCGGCCAGCCCGGCGGGCGCCAACCTGTCCGACCGACCGTCGGCCAGCTACCTACTTCGAGCTCGCTCCCGATTGGGTGTGCGAGGTCCTATCGCGCAGCACGGCCATGCGCGATCGCACTGCGAAGCTCGCCATCTACGCGCGCCACGAGGTGCGCCACGTTTGGTTCATCGACCCGATGGCGCGCACGCTCGAGGTGCTGCGCCTGACTCCCGAAGGATGGCTCCTCGCGCTCGTCTCCGGCGGAGAGGCCAAGGTTCGCGCCGAGCCGTTCGACGCGATCGAGCTCGACCTCGCGATCCTCTGGGCCGACGTCGTCCTGCCCGATCCCGGCCCCTGAAATCGCGCGCCGCACGAGCGTGGCGCCGCCGCCGCGTCCAGCTACTTCGCCTTCCTCGGATCGGCGATCTGCGGATGCTCGTTGTAAAACGCGTCCAAGCTCTCTCTCGTGATCTCGACCTTCACGACGCCGTCCTTCAAGAGCTTCGCCTGACACCCGAGGCGACTGTTCGCGCGGACGTCGAACGCTTTGTCGAGGATGTCTTCTTCTTCCTCTTCGGCTTCGGAGAGCAGCTCTTTGCCCTCGACGATGTAGACGTGACACGTCGAGCAGGCGCAGACGCCCCCGCACGCGTCGCCCTCGGGCGCGTCGACGGTCTTGCTCACGTCGCGAAGGTTGTCGCCGACGGCGGCCTCGGCCTCCCACGTCTTGCCGTGGGCCAGGTAGATGATCTTTGCCATGTCTCAGTCGCCCCTGCGCTGCGCTGCGCGCTCGGCGTGCTCTGCGACGTGCGCATCGACGCCTCGCGCGTCGGCGACGCCTTCTTCAATCGCGCCGACGGTCTTGCCGGCGATCGCTTTCTCGACGGCGCGGTCCATCCTGCGGCCCGCCCACGCCTTCGTCGCGTCGTCGAGCAGCTCGACCTTCGCGTGGATGACCCCCGCTGACGTCCCGCGTAGCGCCGTCGCGAGCTCGCTCACGCTCGTCTCGATGACCCCGCGCTCTGCCGCGTCGAGCAGGTCGGCGTCGATCTCGAGCGCCTTCTGCGTCGCGCCGAGCACGCGCTCGCCCTCGACGCGCTCTTCGATCAAGCGCCGCGCCGCGAGATCTTCTTCGCCGTGGTCGAGCGCCGCGAGCAGCATCGACTCGACCTCTTCGTCGGAGAGGCCGTAGCTCGGCTTCACCTCGACGGTCTGCTCGATGCCGGTCGTGATCTCTTTCGCGGCGACCTCGAGCAGGCCGTCGGCGTCGACCTTGAACGTGATCTCGAGGCGCGCCATGCCGGCCGGCATCGGCGGGATACCCTTCAACGTGAACCGCGCCAGGCTGCGGTTGTCGACGGCGAGCTCGCGCTCTCCCTGGACGACGTGCAAATCGAAGCCGGTTTGCTTGTCGGCGTACGTCGTGAAGACCTGCCGCGCGCCGGTCGGGATCGTCGTGTTGCGCGGGAGGATCCGCTCGACCACGCCGCCCATCGTCTCGATCCCGAGCGACAGCGGAAGCACGTCGAGGAGCAGCACGTCCGCCTTGTCGCCCTCGCCTGCGAGGACGTGCGCTTGGATCGCGGCGCCGAGCGCGACGACCTGATCGGGATCGATGTCGTCGAGCGGGGCCTTGCCGAACGTCTCTTCGACGTAGCGTTTCACGTAGGGGACGCGCGTCGAGCCGCCGACCAGGATCACCCCGTCGAGCTCGCCGGGCTTCACGCCCGCGTCTCGCAGCGCGCGTCGACACGCGACGCCGGTTCGCTCGACGATCGGCTGGATGAGCGCGTCGAAGTCGGCGCGCGTGACCGTGACGACCGCGCCCTCGGACTTGCCGCGCACCGGCAGCTCGAGCTCGACCGTTTCTGCGTCGGTGAGCGCGTGCTTCGCGCGCCGCGCCGCATCGAGAGCGACGCGGACCAGCTCTGGCGCCGCGCCCTCGATCGGTGCACCCCCGACGATCGTCGCGAGGAGCACCTCGCCGAGCGCGCGGTCCATGTCGTCGCCGCCGAGCTGGCTGTCACCACCCGTCGATTTGACCTCGAAGACGCCATCCTCGAGGCGCAGGACCGTCACGTCGAATGTTCCGCCACCCAGGTCGTAGACCGCGAAGAGGCCGTCTTTCTTCTTGTCGAGCCCGTAGGCGAGCGCCGCGGCGGTCGGCTCGTTCAAGAGGCGCAGCACGTCGAGCCCGGCGAGCTTCCCCGCGTCCTTCGTCGCTTGCCGCTGCGCATCGTCGAAGTAGGCCGGCACCGTGATCACCGCGCCGCCGACGCGTGCGAGCTCGTCGGTCGCCAGCTGCTTCAGCTTTCGAAGGATGTCCGCAGAGACCTCGATCGGCGTCATGACCTTGCCCTGCACCTTGAACCGGACCGACTTCTTCTCGGCCTCGCTCGTCGGTGCGACGAACTCGAACGTCGAGAGGCGTCGCGTCTCTGCGTCATCGGCCCCGCGCCCCATCAGCCGCTTCACGCTGACGATCGTGTTTCGCGGATCGACCGCGGCGACGCGCATCGCGTCGCGCCCCACCAAGATCTCGCCGTGCGCGCCGTAATGCACCGCCGACGGAACGAGCGTCTCGAGATCGCAGTCGGCGATCGCGACCGGGCGATCGTCACGCATGCGCGCGACCAGGGAGTTCGTGGTTCCGAGATCGATGCCGATGGGTTTCGGCGCGGCTTTGGGGTCGAAAATTTCGAGCAACATGGGTGATTCGTCTCTCGTGCGCCGCTAGCTGCGCCAGTCAGCCGAGGAGCGCTTCTTCTTGCGCCGCGACCTCGTCGAGGAATCGGCGCGTGTACCGGAGCTCGCCCAAGATCGGAAGCGCTGCGTCTTTTGAACCGTCGCCGTCGAGGATGCCGCCGAGCTTGCCGAGCAGTCGTTCCTCGCGCGCCGTCATCTCGCCACCGAGCTTCGCGATCGTCGCGGTGTCGCGCTTGCGAGCTGCGTCCGCGAGCGCCTCGCGAGACTCCATCATTTCCATCAAGAGATCGGGCGCCGCCTTGGGCTCAGCGGTCTCTCCGACGGCGACCCCAGCGACGCGCAACACCTCTTCGGCGCGCTTCACAGGGTCTTTCAACCGTCGAAACGCCTCGTTGACCTCGATCGCGCGAGAGAGCGCCATGCGTCGCTCGGCCGCGGGCGCCGATACATAGCGATCGGGGTGGAGCGCCTTCGAGAGCTCTTTGTGTCGCCTCTCGAGCTCTTCGCGGGCGTAGCCGAACTTCGGCTCGAGGCCGAGCGTCGCGAACGCGTTCGTGCTCACGCCGGTCACGCGACCGTGAACGAGTGCCCGCAGCCGCAGCGCGACGCTTCTTGCGGGTTCTTGAACTTGAACCCCTGGAACATGAGCGTCTTCTCGAAGTCGAGCACCGAGCCGCCGAGATAGATCATGCTCTTCTTGTCGCAGAACACCTTCACGGCGGCCTTCTCTGGATCGGTGAACTCGAGCACCGTGTCGCCCGTTCGCGGCGGGCCGTCGGCGAACTCGATCACGTAGGAGAACCCCGAGCAGCCGCCGCCCTTGATGCCGACGCGGAGCGCGGCCTCTGGAGTGCCACGCTTCGCGAGCGCGGCGCGGATGGCGTCGACGGCCTTGTCGGAGACGCCGAGCGTCGACTTGGCGACGCCCGTGTCGATCTTCTCCGTCGGTTTGAACGCGGCCTTTTGGGCCTCGGTGAGCTCTGTTTCCATCGTGATGCCGAACGCGTGAGGTGGGGGTTGGGTCTTACTTCTGCTCGAGCGCGCGTCGCTGCGCCTGCTTCGCGCGGAAGTCGGCGATGGCGCTCTTGATCGCGTCCTCTGCGAGGACCGAGCAGTGGATCTTGACCGGCGGCAGGTTCAGCTCTTCGGCGATCATGCTGTTCTTGATCGTCTCGGCCTCGTCGACGCTCTTGCCCTTCAGCCACTCGGTGGCGAGCGACGAAGAAGCGATCGCCGAGCCGCAGCCGAACGTCTTGAACTTCGCGTCCTGGATCACGCCGTCGTCGCCGACCTTGATCTGAAGACGCATGACGTCGCCGCAAGCAGGTGCGCCGACCAGACCCGTTCCGACCGCTTCGTCGTCCTTGTCGAGCGTGCCGACGTTGCGGGGGTTCTCGTAGTGTTCGATGACTTTTTCGCTGTAGGCCATGGCTTTTGCTCGCAGGTGGTTCGGTGTCGTGACGCGTAGTCGGTCAGTGCAGGCGCGCGGGAATCAATGCGCCGCCCACTGCACCGTGGTCAGATCGATGCCTTCTTTGTGCATCTCGTAGAGCGGCGACATGTCGCGCAGCTTGTTCACCTTCGCGATGAGCAAGTCGGCCACGTAGTCGACCTCTTCCTCGGTCGTCCAACGACCGAGGCCGAAGCGAATCGACGAGTGGGCCAGATCGTCGCCGATGCCCATCGCGTGCAGGACGTACGAGGGCTCGAGGCTGGCGCTCGTGCAGGCCGAGCCGCTCGAGCAAGCGACGTCCTTGATCGCCATCAGCAGCGCTTCGCCTTCGACGAACGCGAAGCTGATGTTGAGGTTGTGCGGCAGACGCTTCTCGCGGTGGCCGTTGACCTTCACCGAGTCGAGCGTCTCGAGCTTCGCGAGGAGTCGATCGCGGAGCGCCCGCACGCGCGCGACCTCTTCGGCACCCTCGTTCTTCATGATCTCGGCGGCGCGACCGAAGCCGACGATGCCGGGCACGTTGAGCGTTCCGGAGCGCATGCCGAACTCGTGACCGCCGCCGTCCATCTGCGCCGTGAGCCGCACGCGCGGCTTCGAGCGGCGGACGTAGAGCGCGCCGACGCCCTTCGGTCCGTACATCTTGTGCGCGGTGATGCTCGCGAGATCGACGTTGAACGCCTCGACGTCGAACGGGACTTTGCCGATGCCCTGGACGGCGTCGCTATGGAAGATGACGCCCTTTTCGCGCGTGATCTTTCCGATCTCGGCGATGGGTTGCACCGTGCCGACCTCGTTGTTCGCCAGCATGACGCTGACGAGGATCGTCTTGTCGGTGATGGCGCGCCGCACGTCGTCGGGATCGACCAGACCGTCCGCGCCGACGTCGAGGTACGTCACCTCGTAGCCCTCTTTCTCGAGGCGCTTGCACGTGTCGAGCACGGCCTTGTGCTCGATCTTGGTCGTGATGATGTGGCGACCCTTGTCCGAATAGAACTCGGCGATGCCCTTCAGCGCCAGGTTGTCGCTCTCGGTCGCGCCGGACGTGAAGACGATCTCCTTGGGGTTCTTGGCGCCGATGAGCGCGGCGATCTTCTCGCGCGAGACGGCGACCGCCTCTTCCGCGGTCCAGCCGAAGCTGTGGCTGCGACTCGCCGCGTTGCCGAACTTCTCGTGGAAGTAGGGCAGCATGGTGTCGACCACCCGCGGGTCGACCGGCGTCGTCGCGTGGTAGTCCATGTAGATCGGAAACTTCAGGGCCATGTCGTCCTCAGGTCTTGCTTCGGTCAGCGCGTTTGTGATCGTGATCGCGACTCGTGAAAAGTGTCTTCGACGCAGGGCTCAGCCCGCGACGATGCCTGCGACCAAATCGGGCTCGCGTTCTCGCTCGCGCCGCTGGCACGCGTCGCAGGTCGTGCCGTTGTCATTGTGGTCGTGCGCCGAGCGAAGCTCTGGTTCGCCGTTCGTGTTCGCGCCGTGCCCGTCGAGGTGGACGCCGTTTGCTCTTCCGGGCGTGGGCGTCGGCGTTACCGCCGGCTCGTCGCAGGTCGTGCACGTGTCCAGGTAGTGGACGCTGGCGTCGAGCTCGCGCTCGAGCGCTTGGAGGTGAGTGATCTGTGTGCGCGTCTCTTCGAGCTTCGCGAGATACGTCGCGCGGACCTCGCTCATCGCGCGCGCTGCGGTGGGCGCGCCCTCCCACGCGTCGAGCACGGTCTTGATCTGCGAGAGCGACATGCCCAGATCGCTGAGCTTGCCGATCCACCGGACGCGGGTGACCGCGGATGCGTCGTAGAGCCGGAACCGCCCCTTGGAGCGAGCGTCCGGGCGAAGCAGACCGAGCTCTTCGTAGTGGTGAATGGCCCGAACGGTCTTGCCGACGGCCTTCGCGAGATCGCCGACCTGAAGCGGAGGCCCGGCCTCTGCCTCGCGCACGCGGCTCCGCACATCCCCGAGGAGGGGAAGTCGAACCGGGTGCTCTCGCGTCTCGATCGTCATCACTAACCCTTACGTGTGCGTTAGGGTTAGTCCTCGAGCGAAGACCGGTCAACGCGATTCTTCCGTTTCGTCACTTCCGTAAGTCCGTGGAGACTTAGGTTGCGCGAACGTGCTGATCCTCACCATCGCCCCGAAGCGGCTCTCCTTGGTCGACGCGCTCGGGGAGAGCGCGTCGATGTTGGCGCTGGCCGAGTCGATGGAGGCCGTCGTCGTGGGGGCTTGGGTCATCGAGCCGGGGCCGACCGTCTGCCTCGGGGCACTCCAGGTAGCGGGTCGGGTGCTCGCCGATCCGGTCGCGGGCAACGTCCTCCGACGCTCCACGACCGGCGCGGCAGCGTTTCTCGACGGGGGTCTCCTCGTATCGCTCGCCCTGCCGACGCTCGACGCGATCCATCGCGACACCACGCCGCGGACGATCCTCAACCGCAACGTCCGCCCGCTTCTTGCCGGGTTTCGACACGCCGGCATCGCCGCTTCCTACCTCGGGCGCGACTTCATCTCTGTCGCTCGCCGACCCTTCGCGCTGCTCGGTATCGACGGTTCCGCCAAGGGCGCCGTCCTCATCGAGGCGCTCGCCTCCGGTGAGTCCACGTTCGCGCTGCCGGCTGCCCTCGCGACCGATCTCGAAGTGGGGACCCACCGGCTGCGAGATCTGTCGCCGATCTCGCTCGAAGAAGCGTCGCGCGATCGCGATCCAGAGGAAATCGCGGGGTCCGTCCTCGAGGGCATCGCGGTCAAGCTCGGCGCCGAGACCGAGCCTTGGGACGGATCGTCGGCGTCGGTGAAGCTACCTCGCGTGCTCGGTCCGACCAGCCCGCTCGAGGGCGCAGTCCAATTGCTCGCGCCGCAGCCCATCCCGATGGGCTGGCTCGATCTCGCGCTCGTCGATGGCCTTCCTTGGATTGGGGGCGACGTGCTCGCGCCGGCCTACGCGCTAGGCTCCTCGTTCGAGCTCGCTCACCCGGACACACCCATGGAAGGTGCCGAGTGGGACGACGTAAGACGCGCGTCCGAGTTGCTCTCGGATGCTCGGTCCGCCGGGCGCTGAAGCCGTACGATTCGCGCGGCAACGAAACCCATCTTGCCCCTGGATTCGCCCACTCAAACGGCGAATTGTCGCCGTCCGACGTTCGGGCGGCTCGTCGCCGCCCGACGTTCGGGCGGCTCGTCGCCGTCCGATCCTCACCGGTCGGAATTCGCGTCCGACGTTCGCTCGGATTGGCGTAGAATGTAGTCTGCACGGAGGTCGACGCTTATGAGAAGTTTGAAGTTTCCGCTCTTCCTTGTTGCGTGTGTCGGGCTTGGAGCCGCGGGCGCGGTGGGCGCCGGTTGCGGCGCTGGCGCGGGCGATGACGGGCTCGACGGCTCCGGCGGCGCCGACGGCAACACCGACAACAGCAGCGCGAACGGTTTCACCGACGGCGCGGGCGCGGGCAGCACGGGCTCCGGCCCTCAGTGCACCGACCCTTCGTGCATCGGCGGCGGCCAACAGGGCAACTGCGATCAGACCCTCGCGATCGACAGCAGCGACGCCATGGACGGCGCGCGCGCGATCGGTCTCTGTCAGGTCGCGTCCGGCAGCAGCTGGGGCGTCGTGTCGGCAGAGTGGGTTCGTTCGGACGGACAGCCTCTCGTTGGCGGCGACGGTGGCCTCTTCGGCGACGGCACCGATCTCCCGTCGGGCAAGGGCATCCTCGATCACTTCGGCGGGGGCATCTCACCGCGCGAAGGCTCGAAGCTCCTCGGCCTCTCGTCGGGCACAGCGCGCAATCCGACCGACCCGGGCTACGCGGATGTGGGCAGTGACTGGAAGGACTCGAACCCGCACGGCGCACCCGCGGGTTACCCGAAAGAGTCGCCGTCGTGCCCCGGCGTGACGACCGGCGAGCCCTACGACTCTGCGGGTCTCCGCCTCGTGGTGAAGACGCCGACCGACGCGAAGTCGCTCGCGTTCGACTTCGACTTCTACACCTACGAGTTCCCGACCTACATCTGCTCCCCGTACAACGACTTCTTCGTCGCGATGATGTCGCCGACGCCCGCGGGGCTCCCAGACGGAAACATCTCGTTCGACTCTCAGGGCAACACGATCAGCGTCAACGCTGGCTTCCTCCAGGTGTGCACCGCTCAGAACGCAGGCGGCAAGGACTTCCCGTGCGCACTCGGCCCGAACGAGCTCAGCGGCACCGGTTTCGAAAGCCATGCAGCAACGAGCTGGCTGACGACGACAGCACCCATCGAGTCTCCCGGCTCGGAGATCACGCTCCACTTCGCGATCTGGGACTCTGGCGATGGCGTGCTCGACTCGACCACGCTCATCGACAACTTCCGCTTCGACGTCGACGAGAACAGCGTCGGCACTACGCCGATCCCGCAGTAGGTCGTCCGACGAAGGTCGGCATCAGGCTTCGAGCTCGGACTCGGCCAGACGACGCACCCACGCTGCGGTCGCGTCGTCCGCCGGAAAGTACGTCTCGATGCGAAGCTCTTCCGCCGTCGCGTCGATCGGGGTTCCGATCGTCGCGATGGTCGTGAAGAGGCGAACGTCGGTGTCGCCGTCGCGGAGATGAACCGTGATGAAGGGACCTGGCGACGCGAGCTCTGCGACGCGGCTCGGTGAGGGAAGATCGGGGATCCGTGCGATGCGCTCTCGCAGGCGCGCGAGCGCTGCGTCTCCCGGCGAGCGCGCCCACTCGCGTCGCGCTCGGTCGAGCGTGATCGCCGCGACCTCTTCGAAGTTCACGATGTGAGGTCGAAGCGCGAGGGGATGGAGCGTCGCGACGACGACGTTGCCGAAGAGCTCACGCGCTTCGTCGGTCGGTTGGATGAACCGACCGAGCATGCGCGCGGCTCCGCGATTCATGCGCATCACGTTCCATTCGCGATCGACGACGACCGCGCCATGCGGCTCCATGCGATCGACGACGAGCTCGACCGCGCGGCGGAGCGACGCCTCCTCGGGCGCGTCGAGCGGCTCGTCGCGATACGCGGCCGTGAAGCCTGCGGCCTCGAGGAGGGCGTTGCGATCGCGAAGCGAGATGTCGAGGCCCGAGCCGAGCACGAGCACCATCGTCCGACTCGGTGAGGACTTCCCGGTCTCGAGGAAGCTCAGGTGCCGCGTCGAGATCTCCGCGCGATCCGCGAGCGACTCCTGGCTAAGCCCTGCAAGCTGCCGATGCTGCTTCAGCAGCGCCCCAAAGGGAGTCGCAAGTCGTTGGCCGATGCCCACGCCTCGCAGCCTAACGAAGCCATGTCCGCTCCGTCATGACCTCCGAGGTCATGGGATCGATGACCTCGCGAGCCCACGGCGTCGGCATGAAGAACGCGATCCTCCCCGCCGTGGTGCTCGTGCCGTTCACCGTCTTCTCGGTCTTCGTCATCCACGAGCATGGCTACTTCGGTTTCCTAGACCTCGTTCGAGGCGCGACGTGGAGCACTCAGGTGTTCTTCGACCTCGTGATCTCGGTGTTCCTCGTCGGCACGTGGATCCGCTCGGATGCCCGTGCGCGCGGCATCGCGGCGCTGCCGTACCTCGTCGCGCTCCCGTTCCTGGGCTCGATCGCCGCGCTCGCATACTTGGTCCACCGTGGGCTGAAGGCGGCGCCATCGCGGGGCAGTCCGCCCGCAAGGGCGGACCAGCAAAATGAAAGTGGGTGGCCACAGCGCCGAAACTAGGGACACCCCCCAGCGCGCTCGGCGCAGCGGGTACCACTCCGCAAGCGTCGCAGGGCTGACGATGGAGAAAGAGAAAGCCCCCGCGCTCGTCGAGCTCGGGGGCCTTCGCGGCGTCGCTCATCGCGTCGCCCGGCAGAGATGCATCACAGCTGGGCTGCGAAGCCCTTGCTCTTCTTCTTGCCGGCGGCCTTCTTGGGCTTCGTCGCGCCGTTCTTCGCGCCGCCGTTCTTGGTCCCGTTCGTCCCGTTCGCGTGCACCGCGCTGGGACGCGAGAGATCGTCGGCGATCTTCGCGGCGCGCTCGGTGCTTTCCCACGTGAACTCGCTGCGGCCGAAGTGTCCGTACGCTGCCGTGCGGTAGTACCCGGGCTGCGTGAGGTCGAGCTCGTCGATCAGCGCCTTCGGACGCATGTCGAAGTTCTGCATGATGTAGCGCTCGAGCACCTCGTCGGCGACGCGACCCGTGCCGAACGTGTTGACGAAGACGCCGACCGGCTGCGCGACGCCGATGGCGTACGCGATCTGCACCTCGCACTTGGATGCGAGGCGCGCCGCGACGACGTTCTTGGCGACGTAGCGCGCGTAGTAGCAAGCCGAGCGATCGACCTTCGACGGGTCCTTGCCGCTGAACGCGCCGCCGCCATGGCGACCCATGCCGCCATAGGTGTCGACGATGATCTTGCGGCCGGTGAGGCCAGCGTCGCCGTGTGGGCCGCCGATGACGAAGCGACCGGTCGGGTTGACGTAGATCTTCGTCTGCTTGTCGATGAGTTTGGCCGGGATGACCTTGTGGATCACGAGCTCGCGCATCGCGTCGACGAGCTGCTTGTGCTTCACGGTCTCCGAGTGCTGCGTCGACAGGACGATCGCGCCGACGCGAGCGACGGCGTCTCCGTCGTATTCGACCGTGACCTGCGTCTTGCCGTCGGGGCGGAGCCAGTC
>Ga0164241_10005857_pt1 | contig 11342 bp, 7 predicted proteins | sample OricomyardsoilBY_FD_108780 | JGI IMG/M metagenome (GOLD analysis project Ga0164241, IMG submission 108780) | Backyard soil microbial communities from Emeryville, California, USA - Original compost - Back yard soil (BY) | ecosystem: Environmental > Terrestrial > Soil > Unclassified | place: USA... | reverse complement strand
GTCCGAGCACGACCATTCGCCAGGATCGCTCCCTGTCGCAGGCTCCGGTCGCGACACCGGCGGCCTTGCCGCGCTGCCACCTGCGCCGACTCCTCCCTCCGCTCACGGCCTGTCGCCTGCACTTCGCTCCCGCACCTGCACGACGAACCCGCCCGCTCGAATCGAAAGATGAGGTAAGAGGTCAGCAGAGCTGCGCCCTCCAGGTTTTGGATACGCTCAGACGCCGCTGGGCTTGCGGTGCTCGCTCTCGTTGCGCCGCTCGCGCGATTTCTTCTAGCAAAGCCACACCCTGAGGGCTGCCTCATAATAGCACCTGCGCCGGCTGGCGGGCGCGCGGCCCGAGCGCCTTCGCCCGTCCCACCTCAAGGTATTGCTCGCTTCGCTGCGCTCCACCTTGCGCCACGGTGCTGATCTTCGGCATCCCTCCGGGGCGGCCGATTTTTCGGTTCGCACTGCCGCCGCTCGCCGCTGCCGGAGTGGCCTAATCCACGCGCACGACTTTCCTCACACACGGCCGCGGGCTCCAATTTCGCCTCTATAGACGCACTCGCCGCAAGCGCAGCGCGTTGCTGATAACCGAAACGGATGAAAGGGACATCGCCGCTCCTGCAATCATCGGACTCAGTAGCACGCCGAAAAACGGGTACAGAATCCCCGCCGCAATCGGGACGCCGAGCGCGTTGTAGATGAACGCGAAGAAGAGATTCTGGCGGATGTTGCGCATTGTCGCTCGGGAAAGTCGGATTGCTTTCGCGATGCCTCGGAGGTCGCCTTTGATCAGCGTCACCCCCGCGCTTTCCATCGCTACATCAGTTCCTGTGCCCATCGCAATACCGACATCAGCGGCAGCGAGGGCAGGAGCGTCGTTTACGCCATCGCCGGCCATTGCGACGACTTGGCCGCCTTGTTTGAGCGCGTTTACCTTTCTGATTTTGTCGGCGGGTTCAACTTCAGCCTCGAATTGATCGAGCCCGAGCTTTCGCGCCACGGCCTCGGCGGTCCGTCGATTGTCGCCCGTGGCCATGACGAGCTTCACCCCGAGTTCGTGCAGCATCGCGATGGCCTCAGCAGTGGATTCCTTAATCGGGTCGGCGACGGCCAACAGGCCAGCCGCTTTTCCATCCACAGCAGCAAAAAGCACGGTTTTCCCGTCCGTTTGAAGTGCGGTCGCGCGTTCCTGAAGCGCGGTCTCCACGGCCACACCTTCGGCTTCGAGGAACTTCAATTTCCCGACGAGAATGTTTTTTCCATCCACAGTTCCGGCGACGCCACCAGCCGTGACCGACCGAAACGCACCGACTTCACGCAATCCCAAGTTCTTTTCCTCAGCCCCGCGCACGATGGCAGCGGCAAGCGGATGCTCCGATGAGCGTTCGAGCGATGCCGCGAACTGAAGAAGCGCGGTTTCATCGAAGCCCGCGACGGGCAGAACATCCGTGAGACGCGGTTTCCCTTCGGTGAGCGTGCCAGTCTTGTCCACGACGAGGTAGTTCACTTTGCCGAGGTGTTCGAGCGCCTCGGCATTTTTGACGAGCACGCCGGCCTGCGCGCCACGACCGACGCCGACCATGATCGCCATCGGCGTGGCGAGGCCCAGCGCACACGGGCAGGCGATGATGAGCACCGCCACCGCGTTGACGATGGCGTAAGCCAGTCGCGGCTCAGGCCCGAAAAAATACCAAAGCAAAAATGTGAGCACGGCGATGACAGCGACCGTCGGCACAAAGATGCCTGCAACTTTATCAGCCAGCCCCTGAATTGGCGCGCGGCTGCGTTGCGCCTCGGCAACCATCTGCACAATCCGGGAAAGCAACGAATCAGCTCCCACTTTGTCGGCGCGGAGAACAAATCCGCCCGTGCCATTGACCGTGCCGCCCGTCACGCGATCACCGGCCTTCTTCTCCACAGGCAATGATTCTCCTGTGAGCATGGATTCATCGACGGAAGACGAACCTTCTTCGATGATACCATCCACCGGGATCTTCCCGCCCGGGCGCACACGCAGCCGGTCGCCGGTTTTGACTTCCGACAACGGGACCTCGGCGTCACCCGTATCGGTAACGCGGATGGCCGTGGGTGGAGCAAGATTCAAGAGCGCCTTGATCGCGCTCGAAGTGCGCGCTCTGGCCCGGAGTTCAAGCACCTGACCGAGCAGCACCAGCACGACGATGACAGCCGCGGCTTCAAAATAAACGTCTACCACGCCACCGTGCATCCGCATGGCGGGCGGGAAAGCGCCGGGCAGGAAAAATGCGACCACGCTGTAAATCCACGCGGAGCCCACCCCGAGTGCGATCAGCGTGAACATATTCCAATGACCGTTGCGGAACGACCGCGCCCCGCGCACGAAGAATGGCCAGCCGGCCCACCAGACCACCGGTGTGGAAAGGAGAAATTGAATCCACCGGCTGGCGGTTCCATTCGCGATGTGGGCGAACGCCGGCACGAGATGCGCCATCGCAAGAACAAAGACCGGTAACGTCAGGCTCCCGCCGATCCACAAGCGCCGTGACATGTCGCGTAACTCGGAATTTTCCTCTTCCGCGCCCGCGCTCACCGTTTTCGGTTCGAGGGCCATACCGCAGATCGGGCATGGGCCGGGGTGATCCCGCTCGATTTGCGGGTGCATTGGACAGGTGTAGATCGTCTTACCGGCCAGCGGCACAGCGGGATTGCGTTCCAATGCCATCCCGCATTTCGGGCAATCGCCGGGTTTGTCCGAAACCACTCCTTCGCACATCGGGCAGTAGTAGGCAGCATCGGCCGGCGGCTTTACGTCGTGATGATGCTCGTGTCCGTGATGCGAGTGCATCGACTCCGGGGTCATGCCATGTCCTGCGTGGTCGGAGCGAGCGTCATCGGGGTTAGACTGCGCACCGGAATGATCTGGAGATTTATGGTTCATAACCGGCAGACGGGGTTGACTGAATTTCCTTACACTTTTCTTGCGCGTCTCACCTTACGCACCTCGCAGGCACAAGCCAGACAGCTTTCCCGGCTGCAAGCACCGCAAAAGATTTCGAGTTGCCGGCGAAGAGCGTGGCGGGCGCGATGCAACACGACATCCATCGTCGCCAACGTGATCTTCAAATCGCGGGTGACCGTCCGTTTATCCTCCCCTTGCAGATCAATGCGCCGCAGCACCTGCGCGTAGCGCGGTTTCAACGTCGGCAGGAGACCGCGAAAGCACGCACATACGGCAGTGTCCCAATCGGCGGGTGGCGGGGTATGATCCTCACCCGCCGCACGAATTTCCGTCCATAGACGGTCCGTCAGTCCGCGCTCCCGCTGTTTTTCCCGATAGTAGTCGGTTATCGCGTTTCGCAGTATCCGGTAAAACCATGCCACCGCACGTTCTCCCCGGCGCAAGGTGTGACCGCGCTCCAACGCGCGAGCCAGGCTTTCTTGCAGCAAATCGTCCACCTCGGCGGCATTGCCCAGACGAGAAACGATGAATCGATGAAATTGCGCCCGTTCGGCGACCAGTATGTGGACGCTTTCCTCATTGAGGGTGACACCGGGTGGCCGGACCCGCGGACGCGATTTCTCGATCTTTGTTTTTTGCGACGACGACTCCACCTCTTTTGAACGCCCGGGAAGCGCAAAACCCTCAGCGTCAGCAAACTATTTATTGCAAATCTCCGCAAGCGAAAGCCCGAGGTGTAAGGAACCGGGTCTAGCCCCGGATTACTTTCTATGTAACTAACTGCGGCATTTTTACGAATGCGCGAAGCTCACCACCATTATCAACCAACCCGACTCCCAACCATGCGCCGTATTATATCCCTTTTTGTCCGCATTGCCGTTCCGGCGGCATCCCTCGCGACTCTGCTTCCTGCCCAGACGCCACCGCCCGATCATCCGATGCCAGCGATGCCGGGAATGACGATGCCGATGAAGGGCGAGATGAACATGACGGAAATGGCATTTGGACCGATTCAGGATACCCAGGAAGCGTCCGGCACGGCTTGGCAGCCCGCCGCGACCCCCATGCACGCCCAACACTCCATGCTGGGAGACTGGGCGCTCATGACGCACTACAATGCGTTTCTCGACTACGACAACCAGTCTGGCCCGCGCGGAAGCGACCAGATTAATTCGGTCAATTGGCTCATGCTCATGGCGACCAAGCGGTCCAGCGACAATGAGCTGACTTTTCGCGGCATGTTCAGCCTGGAACCGCTGACGACGACCCGGAAGGGCTACCCATTGCTCTTCCAGTCAGGCGAAGCTTACAACGGCAAGCCGCTGATCGATCGACAGCACCCGCACGATTTGTTCATGGAACTGTCGGCACGCTATCGGCGCCTCGTTGCGGAAGACACCGTGGTCTCTCTCTACGTCGCGCCGTCCGGCGAACCCGCGCTTGGCCCGCCGGCATTTCCGCACCGCATGTCGGCCATGGACAATCCGGCTGCGCCAATCAGCCACCATTGGCTCGATTCGACCCACATCGCGTTTGGGGTGTTGACGGCCGGTGTGGCGCAGAAAACGTGGCAGTTGGAAGGCTCGTGGTTCAATGGCCGCGAACCCGACGACGAGCGCTGGAATATCGAGAACCCGAAGCTCGATTCTTATTCGGGACGGTTTACGTGGAATCCTACTCCTGAATGGAGTACTCAAATTTCACATGGCTACCTCAAGAGCCCGGAAGAATTACATCCGACCGAGTCGGTCCGCCGGACCACCGCTTCCATCATGCACCTTACCAAACTGGGCGACGGGAGTCACCTCGCGACCACCTTAGGATGGGGACGCAACAATGGCAATCAGGCCACAAACGCATTCCTGATCGAGCCGAGCTATATGACGGAAAACTACACCGTTTTTGGCCGCGCGGAATACGTCCAAAAAACGGGCGAAGAACTGGGGCTTCTCCCCGACGATAGAAAAATTGGCGTGAAGCAACTCACTCTGGGCGCAAGCCGCGAGCTGGTAAAAAACCGGCCCTACCAGTTGGCCTTGGGCGGATCGGTCACTTACACATTCAAGCCCGGCGACCTCGACAAGGCGTATGGCGACCGCCCGGTCGGGTTTTGGATCTTCCTCCGCCTCCGCCCTGCGGCGATGGCCCACTAAAACCGTGGTGACCCGCACCACACAACCAAAGGAGAGTAAGAAAATGTCCCACAAGAAATACGAAGACTGCATCGCGGCGTGTCACGATTGCCTCGCCGCCTGCGAACATTGCGCGACCGCCTGTTTGCAAGAAAAAGATGTGAAGATGATGGCCCGCTGTATCGACCTCGACCGGAGTTGCGCCGACATCTGCTCACTGGCAGCGAGAGAAATGGCACGCGGCTCGGAATTCGCCGAACACGTCTGCCAGCTCTGTGCGGAAGTCTGCGAGGCGTGCGGCGAAGAATGCGCCAAGCACAGGATGAATCATTGCCAGGAGTGCGCCAAGGCGTGCCGCACCTGCGCCGAAGCCTGCCGCGAGATGGTTGGCGCAACGTCTTGATGCATCCCACACCCTCACAAAAAAACGGCCGGTAAATTCCCGGTCGTTTTTTATTTCTCCGAATCGAACGAGGCGATTTCGGTTACTCCTTAATTGAACCACAGCTCAACATCTTCGCGCCGAAATACGGATTGTTGATGGCCTTTGTCACCTGCACCCAATCACCCTCATTGTTCGCGACCATTGGGCAGTGCGCCACGTAATAACCGGGCTTACCGTCAGCGTAGTGGACGGCGCGTTTGCTGAGTTGTTTGAAGGCATCGCGAGCGCTGTCGAGAGAACCGGCCGTGGCGATTTTTTTCACGGTCGCGACAAACGCCGCCTGCCGGTCTTTCTGGTCAGGGGTCAACGGCTCCGCCGGTGGAATCTTCGATTCCGTGGTAAGCGCAGCAGCGGCCTTTTTGGTCGCAGCGAGATCGTCGGCCGCCAGTGCGGCGCGGACGGATTCATATTGGGAGAGGAACGTCTTCTGCTCGTCGTTAAGCGGGGCGTTCTTGTCGTGGGCGTGCGCGGCAGAGCCGAGCAGTGCTGTGCAGCCGATGGCGAGGAGGACACGGATCATTTTCATGGGAGATAAATCAGCTGTTTTTGATGGCGCGAGAAGAGGTGTGCGTCTGGATGATTTTCCATTCGCCGTTGATTTTCTTGAGGACCGAAGTGGTGACGGCGTTCTTTTCGATAACCTTGCCGCCGTCTTTCAACACGATGCGGTAGATATAGGATTCAGTGGTGATGGCTAGGGGTAGTTCAAGACGGACATCCGCTGAGTAGTCACGATAGGAAAACTCCTTGAATTCCGCCAGCTCCGGTCCGATGTGGTGCTCAAGGTAGTGTGCGTAGGAGCCTTCGACCCCACCGGACTCAAAGACGGCGGAGTCGGCGGTAAATAGGTCTTTCGCCTTGGCCGCATCGAGTGAGGTAAGCGCAAGATTGTAGGCAGCGAGCACCGCCTTGACGGCACTTTGGTCCGGGAGGTCCGCCGCTCGCAGCGAGCCAGCGGCCAGGGTGAGCAGCGCGAGAAGGAGTTGTTTCATTGTTAGCTTTTCTTTGGGACCAGCGACATGCCGCATTTCGGGCATTTGTCGCCAGCCTTGGTGGAGGTCACTTCAGGGTGCATCGGGCAAACGTAGGTCACCGCCATGCCGTCATGGTCGTGTTCGGCGCGCGCCGCTTTGGCCGGGGCGGCGTTTAAGCCGAAGCCTGCGAATTTACTCTGCCCGTCAATTTGCACCTGCACATAGAATTTCAAGAAACCAGCCATCGCCGGCTGGAGATGAAAGCTCAGGTCCGGTCCACCGCGCTCGGAATCCATTTCCGGTTCCTTGCCCATCGGATGGACATGGAGGACGCCGGACAAATCGGCGGTGAAACCGACACCGTGGGCGAAAGCCGCCATGATAGGTTCGAGATTCGTGGCTGAGGTGCCATCGGGCTTGGTCACATGGACACCGACGAGCGAAGCGGCCCCAGCGGTGAGCGGTTCATCGGCGGGGATCCTTAGGTCAAAACGATACCCATCTACTGTCGCGCTCAGATTGAGCGAGGTATCGAGCAGACGACCGGCCCCGGCAACGGCAACCGTGGTTTTGGCGTATTCCTGTCGGCCCGTGGCCTTCGGCACCAGATCGGCAAACACGGTGTAATCGCCGCCCGCTTTTGGATTAAACGTAAATGACCATTCGCCCGGTGCCGTTTCAACCGGGTGCTCATGGGAATAGCTGGTGAGGCCGGCGTCTACGATTAGCAGATGGACGAGTTTCGTGTGCGCCAATTCCAGATCGGCAGAAGTGACGGGTTTGCCGTCCTTGGTCGCGAGCCTGACCACGACCGGCACACTGGTTCCCGCTTGCGGAGCCTTCGCCGGCATGAACGTGACATGCACGGTGGGCTCACCGTGCGCGCCGCCGTGTTCGTCATGCGCCGTCGGTTTGGTCGCGGCAATCTCGGCAGGATATTGAGCCGCGAGCACCTTCAACAGTCCGTCGATAGCCTTGAGCTGCTTTTCGGTGCCCGGTTGATTGCCTTCGTCGGCGGCATCGTGGGCACCGTCGAGGGCTTTCGCCAGATTGGCGACGGCACCTTGCACGCGCTTCGACTTATCGGCGGGAAGATCCTTAGATGCCTCGCGCAACTTGATGAGCGCGGCCCCGAGCTGTTCGGCGGTTTCATGCACCGGCTTGAGGTTCTTTGCGGCAATCTGGGTCGCGAGTTCCTCACGAAGGCCGTTGATCGTTCCCCAGGCGGCCGAAGGCCCGGCCTGCTGCATCGCTCCCATGTCGTGAGCCGGCGTTGCTGCTTGCTGAGCGCGTAGGGCAGGCGCGAGCGCGCTGATAAGAAGGACACTCGCGACAAGCGCGAGAGCACGGGAGAAGCGGAGAAGGAGGTGCATGATAGGAATGAGTAAAATGAAACCCGGCCGGGTAGATGAACACCGGCCGGGAAGATGGCCTTACATTTTGGCCATCGGGTATTGGGCCGAAACGATCTTCAGGAGCGACTCGACCGTGCCGAGTTGCTTCTCCGTGCCGGCCTGATTGCCCTCGTCGGCGGCGTCGTGCATCGCATCGAGCGCCTTCGCGAGATTTTTGACCGCGCCATCGACACGCTTGAGCTTGTCGGCCGGTAAATCCTTCGAGAGAGCCGGCAGCGCATTGAGCACTTCGGTGAGTTGCTCGGCGGTTTCGTGAACGGATTTCAGTTCCTTGCCCCTCACCTGCGCCACGAGTTTGGCGTGAAGACTGTGAACTTGTTCCAAGGCGGCGGCCGACGTGGCGGGCTTGGCCATGTCGGCATGTTCCTTGTCCATCTTCGCATCAGCGGCACGAACGATCGGGCTGGCGAGGAAGAGCGAAGCACCGGCGACGAGCGCCAGCGCGAGATGGCTTTTGTGTTTTTGTGTTTTCATGGTTTTGGACGGAAAATCAATTAATGGCGTCGAGCGGATCGACCTTGGCGCGGGCGAGATATTTCTCGGAGGCCTTGCGCCCGAATTTGAAAAACACCGCGGGTGTCACCGCCATGTCCAGGAAGGTGGAGCTGACCAGGCCGCCGAGAATCACGACGGCCACCGGGTAAAGAATTTCCTTGCCGGGCTGATCAGCCGCGAGGACGAGGGGAATGAGCGCCAGCCCCGCGGTGAGTGCCGTCATGGTCACGGGCACGAGCCGCTCCAGTGAGCCGCGCACGATCATATGCGCGTCGAACTTCTCGCCCTCATGCTCCATCAGATGGAGATAGTGCGAGATCATCATGATCGTGTTGCGCGAGGCGATGCCCGCGAGCGTGATGAGGCCGACGAGCGTCGCGATGGACACCTTGCCGACCATGAAATACGTCAGGACGAGCGCGCCGATGAAGGCCAGCGGGATGTTCAGCAGGATTTGCCCGACGATCATCCCGGAGCGGAAATGCGAGTAGAGGACGAGAAAGACCATGCCGAAGGTGAACACCGCCAGCAGCGCGATAATTCGCGTGGCCTCTTGCTGACTCTGGAACTGCCCCTCGTAACTGACAAAGTAGCCCGTTTCGAGGTGGAGTTTTTCGCCGAGCGTTTTTTGGATTTCGGTCACGACTGCACCGAGGTCGCGACCCGAGACGTTGGCCGAAACCGCGATGCGGCGCTGCACATCCTCGCGGTTGATCAGATTCGGGCCTTTGCTCTCTCGCACATCGGCCACGAGATAGAGCGGCACTTTGCCGCCGACCGGGGTGTCGATCAGAATTTCGCGAATAGTCGCGACGTTCGCGCGAGAAGGTTCATTTAAGCGGACGACTAGATCGTAGGTGCGCTGGCCTTCAAGGATGTCGGCGACCACGCGGCCGTTTAGTGCCGTTTCAAGCAACTCGTTGAGTTTCCCGGTTTGCAGTCCATAGGCGGCCGCCTTCTCGCGGTTCACTTGGATCTTAACTTGATCGATCAACACTTGTTTTTCGGTCTGAAGGTCCACGAGTCCCGGAATGCCTTTCATCGCTCCCTCGGCTTCCGCCGCATAGAGCCTCAGTTTGTCGAGATCGGGGCCGAATATCTTGACGGCAATCTGCGCACGAACCCCGGAGAGCAAATGATCCAGCCGGTTCGAAATCGGCTGGCCCACGTTCATGACGATGCCCGGAATCTGACCGAGCTTCGTGCGGATTTCGGAGAGGATTTCTTCGCGACTCCGCGCCGACTTTTTGAAGTCCACGTCGATTTCGGTGGAGTGAACTCCCTCCGCGTGCTCGTCCAACTCGGCGCGCCCGGTGCGACGGCCGGTGGAAATTACTTCCGGCACGGACAAGAGCAGGTTTTCCGCAATGGTTCCAATCCGGTCCGACTCCGCCAAGGAGGTTCCCGGTGCGGAGACGACATTGATGGTCGAAGTTCCTTCGTTGAAGTCCGGCAGGAAGAGTTTCCCCATGCGCGGATAGAGTGCGAACGCGCCAGCCACGAGGAGGAGCGCGAGCGTGATGACGATCCACGGATGGCGCATCGAGGGGCGGAGAAGCAGGCGCTCATCGAGCCACTTGAGGCCGCGCACCAGCCAACCGTCCTTTTCATCGCCCATCCGCTTCATCTTCGGCAGGAGATACGACGAGAGCGCCGGGATGACCGTGAGAGAGACAATGAACGAAGCGATCATGGCCACAATGGTGGCCACACCAATCGGGGCGAAGAGCCGTCCCTCGATGCCGCCCAGCGCGAACAGCGGAATGAACACGAGGATGATGACGAGCGTCGCGTAGAGAATGGAATTTCTCACCTCCGAGGAAGCGTCGGCGATTACGCGCAGGAAAGGACGCGGCTGCGCGGCGTGACGATTTTCGCGGAGCCGCCGGTAAACGTTCTCCACGTCCACGATCGCATCGTCCACGACCATGCCGATTGCCACCGCCAAGCCGCCCAGCGTCATCGTGTTGATGCTGATGTCGGCGAACTTGAAATAGAGGCCCGTCACCACGAACGAGAGCGGGATGGCCGTGAGCGTGATCGCGGTCGTGCGAAAATTCAGGAGAAAGAGGAACAGCACGATGACCACCATGATGGCGCCGTCCCGAATGGCCTCTTCTACGTTCTTGATCGCGGACTCGATAAAATTGGCCTGCTTGAAAAGCTCATAAATCTTCACATCGGGCGGCAGCGTTTTGCCGATTTCGACCAGCGCCGCCTCGACCTTGCGCGTCAGGCCCACCGTATCGACCCCCGGCTGCTTCTGCACCGAGACAATCACCGCCGGCTTGCCGTTCACACCGGCATCGCCGCGCATGACCTGCCGGCCGAACTTTACTTCGGCCACATCGCGCAAGCGCACGGGAATTCCATTGCGCATGGCGACCAGCGAATTCGCGATGTCATCGAGCGAGGTAGTGCGGCCGAGATTGCGAATGAGCGCTTCCCGGTTGGTCGTTTCAAGGAAACCGCCGGAAGTGTTGCTTTGGGCGTTCGCCGTGGCGGTGGTGACCTCTTCCAGTGTCACACCGTAAGCCGCAAGTTTCTCCGGTGAGGGCAGCACTTGATACTGCTTCACGCCGCCACCAATCGGAATCACCTGTGAAACGCCGGGAATCGCCAGCAGTCGCTGCCGGACATTCCAATCCGCGAGTGACCGGACATCCATGGGTGCAGTTACCCCCGTGTCGCTCTTCAAACCGATGAGCATGATTTCCCCCATGATGGAACTGATCGGCCCCATCGTCGGCGTCACACCGCGCGGGAGTTTGTCGGCCGCGAGTTGCAAACGCTCCTGCACGAGTTGGCGGGCACGGTAGATGTCCATGCCCCAATCAAATTCCACGTAGAGCACCGAAAGGCCCACGCCTGCGGTAGAGCGCACGCGCTTCACTCCGGGCGCGCCGTTGAGCGACGTTTCCCTCGGCAAGTTGACCAGCGTTTCCACCTCTTCAG
>Ga0164241_10005856_pt1 | contig 11344 bp, 7 predicted proteins | sample OricomyardsoilBY_FD_108780 | JGI IMG/M metagenome (GOLD analysis project Ga0164241, IMG submission 108780) | Backyard soil microbial communities from Emeryville, California, USA - Original compost - Back yard soil (BY) | ecosystem: Environmental > Terrestrial > Soil > Unclassified | place: USA... | reverse complement strand
GAAGGCGCTGTCGATCGAGCCGTCGATGCGCTGCAGGGCGGCGAGCTGGTCCAAGAGCCGTTCGCTCTGCGCGCGGTCGTCCGCGGCGACGAAGCCGGCGGCCGCGACGGCGGAGTCGTACGTCCACGAGAAGTTGAGCGTGCGGCCGTACGCGGGATCGTCGGTGGGGATCTCGTACGAGCGCACGAGCTGCAGGGGATCCTTCTCGTCGCGGGCCCGAGCCCGGATGGAGACGTCCAGCGCTCCGTCCGCGGCGACGGAGGCGACGGGGCTGGAGGCGGAGGCCGCACGGGCGGCCGACGCCGTGCGCGTCTTCTTCACCCGTGACGCGCAGCGGACCTTGCTGCCCTTGCGAGCCGGGCAGCGGGAGGCCGTCGCGCCGACCTGCCGGGCCAGCCAGCGCGTGAGCGGGGTCCTCGGGCGGTCCCCGCCGTGCTTGGCCGGCCAGGCGGCACGGACGCGGCCTCCTCGGCGGGCGACGGGCTTCCTCTTCTTGGCGGCGGAGGTGCCCGGCGCGGCGCCCGACGAGGAGGCCGAGGAAAGAGACGAGGAGGCGCCGGACGCGACCCCCGCGAACGTGCCCGTAGCGGCAAGGGCCAGGACGGGAAGGGCGATGGACAGGTACCGCGTGACGGACATGCTGCTCCTCGATGTGGAACGGCGGCCCCGGCCCCAACCGGTCGTACCGAGCCACGATAGTCCCGGCTGCGCGGGCCGAAGCGGTATGAGCGAGGACGGAATGCGGCGGGAGGCTCCCGCCGCCTGTCCTACGGCTCGATCACGTTGCCCGGATCAGGACGCAGCTCGGGCGGCGCCTGGCTGTAGTCGCCGAAGCGGCCGTCGCGCTCGGTGACGACGGCCCGGACGCCGTCGCGCTCGGCCCGGTCGATGAAGTCCAGGGCGTCGGGCGTGTTGCGCATCAGCCCGTCGAGGATCGGGCCCAGGGTCTGGGTCGATGCCAACCCCATGTTCTCGTAGGCCTGGTTGACCATCAGCTTCATCGCCGACAGCTGCGAGACCGGGATCGTCGCCAGGTCCGCCGCGATCTCCGCCACCCGCGCTTCGAGCCGGTCGAACGGCACCGCCTCGTTGATCAGCTCGATGTCCGCCGCCTGCCGGCCGCTGAGGGGGCGGCCGGTCAGCGCGTGCCACTTCGCCTTCGCCAGGCCCAGCCGGTAGATCCACATGCCGGACAGGTAGGCGCCCCACATGCGGCTGTACGGCGTGCCGATCACCGCGTCCTCGCTGGCGATGACCAGGTCGGCGCACAGCGCGAAGTCGCTCCCGCCACCGACGCACCAGCCGTGGACCTGGGCGATCACCGGCTTGGGCGAGCGCCACACGCTCATGAACTTCTGGGTCGGCGCGACCTCCGGCGCGGTGGTCATCACGAAGTCCTTGCCGGGATCCCACTTCCCGTCGGTGTTCATCGCCTCGCCCCAGTGCTCGAAGCCGCCGCCGAAGTCGTAGCCGGCGCAGAACGCCCGCCCCGCGCCGCGCAGCACGATCACCTTCACCTCGGGATCCCGGACCGCCCGCCCGATGGCGGCCTCCAGCTCGTCGGGCATCGGCGGGACGATCGTGTTCAGCCGCTCCGGCCGGTTCAGCGTGACGGTCGCGATCGCCCCCTCGGTGGCGTAGAGCAGGGTCTCGTACTCGGTCTCGGGCATGGGGACAGGTCTATCCGAGCGCGGGCTCGGGGGTCAAGCGCGTTTGGTGCGTGTCGGCCGCGCCCAAACGGGTAACCGGGAGAGGTGCCGTCACGACCCCTGATCGCCGTCACCACCTCCGAGGTCCGCCAGGCCACCGGCGTCGCCGCCCTCACGAGCAGCGATCCGCCCCGGCGGGAGATGGTGCTGGGCCTCACGTACATCCGGGCGATCTCGGCCGCCGGCGGCGCGCCGGTCGTCGTCCCGCCACTGGACCCCGAGCAGCTCGACGCGGTGCTCGCCTCCACGGACGGCGTGTGCCTGACCGGCGGGCCGGACGTCGATCCCACCGCCTACGGCGCCGAGCCCGACCCCGACCTGGGCCCCACCGACGCCGAGCTGGACGCCACCGAGCTGGCGCTGGCCCGGGCCGCGTTCACGCGGGGCCTGCCGATCCTGGCGATCTGCCGCGGATCCCAGCTCCTGAACGTCGCGCTCGGCGGAACGCTGCACCAACACCTGCCCTCGATCGCGGCCCCCGCCCCCTCGTCGACCACCGCCAGACCGATCCGGCCCACCAGCCGACCCACACCGTCTCCCTCCTGCCCGGCAGCGGCCTGGCCGCCGCGCTGGAGACCGAGGAGCTGCGCGTCAACTCCTTCCACCACCAGGCCGTCGACCGCCTCGGCGACGGGCTCCGCGCCACCGCGTGGGCCGCCGACGGCACGGTGGAGGGCTACGAGGCTCCCGCCCACCCGTTCCTGCTCGCCGTGCAGTGGCACGCCGAGCTCCTCGCCCATCGGCGCCCGGACCGCCGCCTCTTCGAGGCGCTCGTCGCGGCCAGCGGCCGCACCCACGCCGGCGCATCCCGCCTGGAGGTGGCGCGATGACCTCCGTCGCCGCACCGCACGACCGCCCGTACGACGAGGCGTTCGCCGGCTGGGGCGCCCCGCGGCCCCACTACGCCCGCCTGCTCGCGGCGCTCGGCGAGCACGACCTCGAGGCGCTGAGCCGCACGGTGACGCACCGGGTCGAGGAGGCCGGGCTGGACTTCGGCGACGACGCGTTCGCGGTCGACCCGATCCCCCGCCTGCTCACCGCCACCGAGGGGGCGATGCTCCGTGCCGGGCTGGCCCAGCGCGTGCGGGCGCTGAACGCCTTCGTCCTCGACGCCTACGGCGAGCGGCGCATCTGCGCGGCCGGGGTGATGGACGAGCGGGTGATCGACGGTGCCGAGGGCTTCGAGCCGGACCTCCGCGGCCGGTGGCCCGACGCGGTGGTGCCGATCGGCATCGCGGGGCTGGACCTGGTGCGCGACGAGCGCGGCGAGCTGCTGGTGCTGGAGGACAACGTGCGCATGCCCTCCGGCTACGCGTACGCGGCGACCGCCAACGCGGTGGTCGACGACGTCCTGCCCGACGAGCTGGCCCCGCGGGAGGACGCGGGACCGGGGCTGCTGGCGGCGCTGCGCGAGACCCTCCTGCCGGCCGACGACGGCGTGACCGTGGTGCTCGGCGACGGCCCCGGCGGCTCGGCGGCCTTCGAGCACGAGGCGACCGCCGACGCCCTCGGCGTCCCCCTCGTCACCCTCGACGACCTGCGCGTGCGGCGCGGGGGCGTCCACGTCCGCGACGAGCAGGGCGGGCTGCAGCGCGTCGCCTGCGTCTATCGGCGCTGTGCCCAGGAACGCCTGCGCAACGAGGACGGGTCATCCACGGCGCTGGCCGAGGTCCTGCTGCGCCCGTGGCTGTCCGGCCAGGTCCAGGTCGTCAACGCCTTCGGCACCGGCGTGGCGGACGACAAGCTCACCCACGCCTACGTCGAGCGGATGGTGCGCTTCTACCTGGGCGAGGAGCCGATCCTGCGCTCCGTCCCCACCCTGGATCTCGCCGACGACGATCGCCGGGCGGACGTGCTGGACGACCTGCGCGAGCACGTGGTCAAGCCGCGCGGCGGCTACGGCGGCAACGGCGTGGTCGTCTGCGGCGACGCGACCGACGCGGACGTCCGCGCGGTCGATCGGGACATCCGCCGGGACCCGTCGGCCTACGTGGCGCAGCGCACCATCGCCCTCTCCCGGCACCCGACGATCGTCGATGGCCGGCTCGCCCCGCGCCACGTGGACCTGCGGCCGTTCGTCTTCGTCTCCGGTGACGACGTGCACGTGTTCCCCGGCGGCCTGACGCGCGTGGCCTGGGGCGACGGCGCGCTCGTCGTCAACTCCTCCCAGCACGGGGGAGCGAAGCCCACATGGGTCCTGCGGTAGCCACGGGGACGCACCCCGACTGGGCGGCGTGGGGCGCCTCGGCGCCGTTCACGCTCGGGGTCGAGGAGGAACTGATGCTGCTCGACGCCCGGGACCTCGCGCTCGCGCAGCGCATCGAGGACGTCCTGCCCGTCCTGCCGGACGCCATCTCGCCGTCGGTGAGCGCCGAGACCCATCAGGCGGCGATCGAGCTGGCCACCACCCCGGGCGACACGGTCGCGGCGGTGACGGGCGAGCTGCGCCGGCTGCGCGACGGGTTGCAGCGGGCGCTCCTGCCGCTGGGGCTGCGGGGCGCCACGGCGGGCACGCACCCCGCGGCGGAGTGGCAGGAGACCCGCGTCTCCCCCGCCGCCCGCTACGAGCTGATCCACCAGAGCATGGGGGAACTGGCGCGGCGTGAGCCGACGTTCGCGTTGCACGTGCACGTCGGCGTCCCCGATCCCGACGACGCCATCGTGCTCACCAACCGCCTGCGCTGGCACCTCCCCATGCTGCTGGCGCTGTCGGCGAGCTCCCCGTACTGGCAGGGCCGGGACGCCCGGCTGGACTCCACCCGCACCGTGCTGTTCAAGGCATTCCCCCGCACCGGCGTCCCCCGGCGGTTCGACGACTACGCCGACTGGGTGCGAACGGTCGGCACGCTGCTCGACGCGGGAGCCTTCCCCGAGCCGACGTTCCTGTGGTGGGACGTGCGGCCGCAGCCGCGGTTCGGCACCGTCGAGCTCCGCGTGATGGACGCCCAGACCTCGGTCGCCGACACCGCCGCCCTCGTCGCGCTCGTCCAGAGCGTCGCCCGGCTCGAGTTGCACGACGGCTTCGTGGACCCGCGCGTGCTCGACGCCGACGAGGTGCTCGCCGAGAACCGCTTCGTCGCCGCCCGGGACGGCGTGCGCGCGTCGTTCATCGACCCGGTCACCGCGACCCGCCGGCCACTGGACGACTGGCTCGACGAGCTGCTCGCCGCCGCCCGTCCCCACGCCGCGGCCCTGGGCTGCGCGGACGAGCTGGCCGGGATCGACCGCCTCCGCGACTGCGGGGGCGCGGCGTGGCAGCGATCGAAGGTCGAGGCGGACGGTGACCTGCGCCCGCTGCTCGAGGCACTGGCCGACGCGTTCTGAACGACACATCTTTGAACACAGAGGCGGCTTTGTCGTGTAGGTTGCTCGCTCTCACACCACTCTGCGAGGGCACCATGACCACCATGTCGAAGCCCGGTCCAGCAGAAGCAACCACACCGGGCGCCGTGCCGAGGCGCCCTGACCGCATGTGCGACGTCGTCATGAAGGGCGGTATCGCCAGCGGCGTGGTCTACCCCCGAGCCATCACGGAGATCGGCGCGACCTACCGGCTGAAGAACGTCGGTGGGACGTCGGCCGGAGCGATCGCCGCCGCCGTCGCCGCGGCCGCCGAGTACGGCAGGACCAGCGCCACTGGCGGGTACGACCGGCTCGGCGAGCTACCGGACGAGCTCGGCATCGACGGGAAGCTGAAGTCGCTGTTCCAGCCCCAACGCGCAACGCGCCAACTTTACGCATTGGCGCTCGACTCCCTCGGCTTGCGTGGGCGCCCCAAGCCGGTCCAGCTCGGGCTGGGCGTCGCCATGGTCCTCAGGCGCTTTCCCGAGTGGGCCCTGATCGGTGCCGTGCCCGGGGCGGCCCTCCTCGCGCTGGCGCTGACGGTTCAACCCGTTCAGGTGGTGTCGCTGGTGGCCAGTGGGCTCGTCCTCGTTGCCGGTATGGTCGTCGGAGCCGGCTGGCGCACGTATTCCCGTGCCCGATCGGCGATCCCCGCCAACGGGTACGGCCTGTGCTCGGGAATGCCCGGCCACCGGTCCACGTCTGACGCCCTCACGCCCTGGCTGAGCGACGTCATCGACCGCGCGGCCGGGCTTCGCGTGCCCCCACCCCCGGGGACGAACCGCAAACCCCTGACGTTCGGACAGCTGTGGGGTGGACCAGATCGGGACCCGGCCCGCGTCCCGGAGGATGCGTGGCTGCGACTCGAGATGATGACCACGAACGTCACCAACCACCGCGCCGAGAAGCTGCCGATGGGGAGCCGGGAGTACTACTTCGATCCGGCGGAGTTCCGCAAGATCTTCCCGGAGCACGTGGTCCGCGCGATGCTGCCCGACGCGAAGGCCGACGACGAGCACACGGAGCGGGCCCTGCGGCTCGCGATGCTGGCGCCGTTGGTGCCCATGCCCGAACCAGCAGACCTGCCCGTAGTCGTCGCCACCCGCATGAGCCTGTCGTTCCCGGTGCTGCTCAGCGCGGTACCCCTGTGGCGCATCGACTTCTCGCGTGCCCACAACCGCGACGCTCGGAGTCGACTGAAGGCCACGGTCGACCGATTCGCGCTCAACGACACGGCCTGGGCCGTGCACCTCGACCAGGTACGCGAGCACATCCACACGGGCCGGCCCCTCGGCGACGTGCTCTACGCGGAGCACTGCTGGTTCTCCGACGGCGGGATCTCCAGCAACTTCCCCGTCCAGTTCTTCGACTCCCGTCTCCCCCGTCATCCCACGTTCGCGATCAACTTGCGTCCGTTCGCTCCGGACGAGGCACCGGAGGGAGACGATCCTCCCGCCCCGCCGCAGTACAAGCACGTCTGGACGGCCAAGAGCAACAGCGACGAGATCTCGGACTCCTGGTTCCGATTCGAGGACGATCTGCCCGGCTTCCTGGGCAACATCGTGCGCACCATGCAGAACCGGGTCGACGAGGCCCAGATGCGCCTTCCGGGGTATCGAGACCGCATCGCCCACGTGAGCCTGACCAAGCACGAGGGCGGCCTCAACCTCGACATGGACCCCGTCGCCATCGGCGCGCTGACCGAACGTGGGAGAGCAGCCGGCCAGCAACTCGTCGAACGCTTCGGCGCAGACCCGGAAGACGTTGAGATGTCGTGGGACAACCATCGCTGGATCCGCCTACGCACCACCCTCGCGGCAACCGCCGACCTCCTGCAGGAGCTCACCGATCAGTACGGGCACGTGCCGGCCGCCGACGACCAGCAGCCCTCCCCGTACGCCACCTACGCCGACCTCCTGGACCGGCCGCCGGGCGGCGCGCCGACGTCCTACTCGCTGGAGAGCACAACCCGCGTCACGCAGGCGAAGGCGCTGCTCGCCGACCTGACCCGGGCACTGCCGCCGACCACGAGCGTTCCGCTCTCGGAGGGCGCGCCGTCCCCACGTCCGGCGCTGCGACCGGCACCGCAGGAGGCCGCGATCCGGGCCCGCAACCCCTCGTGATCAACGTCGACCGCAGCACGCAGGGAGCACCCGCGATCCTCGCCACGCAGCGCGTGCGCGACACCCTCGGATCCGCGGAACGGCATTTCCGTGCCTCCGATGCGCGGGCCGAGCAGCGACGCTTCGACTTCGACGTCGACGGGATCTTCTCGGACAGCTCGCTGCATGCCTCCCTGAACCAGCTGTTCGGTGGGAAATGCGCATTCTGCGAATCCGAGATCTTGACAGGCTTGAGAGCCCATCACCTCCGCCCGACGCAAGAGGCCGTCGGACGTGATCATGCGGTGAGTCGAGCGCACTACTGGTGGCTCGCCTACGAATGGGGCAACCTCTATCCCGCGTGTGAGCCGTGCGCGCTCAGCGCCGGAGCCCGCTTCCCGGTGGACGGGCCCAGGGCGCCGTCCGGGACACCGGTCGCGGAACTCGCATCGGAGGCCAGCCTGCTGCTCGACCCGTGCGCGGACGAGCCCAGCGACCATCTCGTCTTCCACCGCGACGGCGTGGTGGCCGGACGGACCGAACGGGGATTCCACACGATCCAGACGTTCAACCTCAATCGCCCAGAACTCGTCGATGCGCGCGCCAATGCGATCGCGACGTCGACCACGTATCTCGAGGCGCAGATCGACATCCTGAACAGCCGGCCCCTGGACCTGGATCTCAAACCGTTCCTCGCCGCCGGGCTGCCATTCGCCGGTGCGATACGCCAGGCCGTCGCACGACGCATCCATGAGTTGACGCTCGAAGCCATCGACCTCTTCGTGGGGAACGATCCGATGATCGCGGCCGACCTCGTGACCTCCGCCGAGGCTGAACTCGCCCGGCACGAGCAGCAGCAACGAACCGTAGAGCCTGTCAACGTCGAGCGCATCGCGATCCGCAACCTCCGGGGCGTCGGGCGACTCGATCTCGACCTCGGCTGCGTCGGCGGCTCCGGCGAGACGCCGTGGACGATGCTGCTGGGCGAGAACGGCCACGGGAAGTCGACCGTGCTGCAGGCCGTGGCCCTTGTGCTGATGGGCCGGGAGGCTCGCGAAGAGCTCCAGCTCGACCTGGACTCGCTGATTCGGCACGGCTCGGATGTCGCAGAGATCACGATCCACGTCCGCGGCGCGTTGGCTCCGCGCACGTTGCGTATCTTCCGTCGGGGCGGGGAGGAGACGAACGCGCGGTTCGAGACGTCCGGCGACGATACCCCCGGATCGCTCGCCGCCTACGGCGCGAGCCGCATTCCGGCCGCTCGCCTCTCTCCGGGTCTGCCGTCCCGGGACCCCAACCGGGCGCGAATCGCGAGCTTGTTCGACCCGCACGCCGAGCTCGTCGCGGCCACCCACTGGCTGCTCTCCATCGACGATCGGACGTTCAACGTCGCCGCCCGCGCGCTGCGCGAGCTGACCCTCGAGGAGATCGACACCGTCCTCCTGCGGGAGACCGGTGCGGTGGTCTTCCAGCGAGCGGATGCCGAGCCGGTCCCGCTGGCACAGCTGAGTGACGGCTACCGCGCGATGTTCGCGCTCGCCGTGGACATGATGAGCTTCTTCCTCGACCGCTATGGATCGATGGACGCCGCCGAGGGGATCGTCCTGATCGACGAGATCGGCGCCCACCTTCATCCGCGCTGGCAGATGCGCATCGTCGAAGCGTTCGGAACGGCCTTCCCCCGCCTACAGTTCATCGTCACCACCCACGATCCCCTCTGCCTGCGCGGCATGGACGGCGGTCAGGTGGTGGTCCTGCGCCGGGCCGCGGGGGGCGAGGTCTACGCGCTGCCGTCAGAGGAGGTTCCCGATGTGCGGGGGCTGCGCGTGGACCAGCTGCTGACGTCCGAGATCTTCGGGCTCAACAGCACGACCGATCCCCAGGTGGACGCACTCTTCGACGAGTACTACGGGCTGCTCGCCACCCCGCCCGAGGCCCGAGACGACCACCGGGTCGGCGAGCTGCGGTTCGCGCTGAAGGGGTTCCGCCAGCTCGGCTCGACCCGACGTGAGTCGCTCGCCCTACAAGCGGCCGATCAGTTCATCGCGGACGAACGGGACGCCGTCGACCCCGATGACCGTCGCGCGCTCTCGGAGGCCACGAAGGCCGCGCTCCGCGAGATCTGGTCCGACGTTTCCCCGGGCCAGGACTGGTCCGGCGAGACGTGGTCCAGCACGCTCGAGCCCGGCGACCTCCCGGAAGAGGTCTGATCGTCGTGCGCCGCATCCACCCGCCGCCATGTCCTCCTGGGTTCGACGGCCCCGGCTCGGCCGCGGCCGCGGAACGTCAGGCGGCGATCGCGCACTTCCGCGCGCCCGACTGGTCGCAGCGGGAGGCCGAGCCGGGCACCCGCTTCGCCTTCAAGGCCTACCGCAACGACCTGGTCCGCAGGACGCTGGGCGAGGCCTTCGGATACGTCTGCGCTTACTGCGAGAGCCCCTACGACGCGACGCAGTCACCCGCGATCGAGCACTACCGTCCGAAGGGGATGGTCGCGTGCGAGGACGGTCCTCCGCTCAAGCCCGGGTACTACTGGCTCGCGACCACGTGGGACAACCTCCTCCCATCCTGCACCGACTGCAACTCGGCGCGCGGCCACGTGCACGTCGACGAGACCACCAAGAAGCAGTCCGGCAAGGCGAACTGGTTTCCCGTGCAGGACGAGAGCCAGCGGGCAAGGCGCCCCGGAGACGAACGTCACGAAGCGCCGCTCCTGCTCCATCCGTACCACGACGAACCCGCAGACCATCTCGTCTACCACGAGGAGGCGGTGATGGGTGCGATCAGCGACAGGGGCCACGCGACGATCAGGACGATCGGGCTCAACCGGCGCGGCCTCGTGGACCGTCGTCGCGACAAGCGCACCCTCGTCGACCTCCATCTCACCAACGTCGCGCAGCTCGACGATGCCATCGCGTCCGACCCGGCGAACACGGTGTACCCGAGGCTCCTGCAGGCCGAGTTCGCCCAGCTGGCACTCCTCGCGAAACCCGGACAGCCCTACGCAGCCATGGTCCGCCAGCGGATCCGCGAAGCCGTGGCCTAGGCCGCCGCCACCGCCTCCAGCAGCTGTTCCTCGGTCGGCTTCAGCGGGGGTGAGGCGAAGAGGGCGACGAGCACGTTGACCGCGCACAGGGCGGCGGCGACGAGGAGCCCCGCCTCGAAGCCCTGGGTCAGGGCGTCGGTCTGGGACGCGCCGCCCGCGACCGCGTTCTCGACCCGGGTGTTGGCCAGCGTGCTGATCGCGGCGAGGCCGAGCGCGCCGCCGATCTGGAACGCCGCGGAGATGAGGCCGGAGGCCGCGCCGGCGTCGTGGTGCTCGACGTCGGCGACGGCGACGATCTGGTTCGCCACCCCGACGAACGGCATCCCGAAGCCGAAGACCACGAAGCCGGGCAGGACCTCCGCCGCGTAGGTGCCGCCGGCACCGGCCAGCGAGAGGAGGTACAGGCCGATCGCCGAGAGGATCCCGCCGATGGCGAACACCGGCCGCGTGCCGATCGTCGCCACGAGCCGCGAGGCGATGACCGCGCCGGCCACCGCGGCGACGCCCATCGGCAGGAAGTGCAGGCCGGCCTGGAGCGCGTCGTCCCCCCGCACGTTCTGCAGGTACAGGGCGCAGAGGAAGAACATCGCCAGGAAGGCGCTGCCGTTCAGGGCCAGGCCCAGGCTGGAGGACCGCAGCCCCCGCGAGGCGAACAGCCGCATCGGCACCAGCGGCGCCGAGGCCCGACGCTCCACGAACACGAAGCCGCTGAGCAGGGCGATTCCCGCCGCGAACGCCAGCAGCACCTCGGGCGCGCTCCACCCCAGCGGACCGGTGCGGATCACGCCGTAGACGAGGGCGAGCACCCCGCCGGTGCCGAGCAGCGACCCGGCGAGGTCGAAGCCGCGCGGCACGTCGGTCGCCTTGCTCTCCCGCACCGTGCCGGGCACGAAGGCCGCCACGACGAGGGCGATCGGGATGTTCACGAAGAAGATCCACTCCCATCCGAGAGCGTCGACGAGCACGCCGCCGGCGATCACGCCGAGCGTGCCGCCCAGTCCGGCCAGCGCGCCCCAGATGCCCATCGCGGTGTTGCGCTCACGGCCGTGCGGGAACGTCACGGTGACGATGGCCAGCGCGGCGGGCGAGAGCAGCGCGGCGCCCAGGCCCTGGATGGCCCGTGCGGCGACGAGCGTCCCGGAGCT